>Ga0163163_10003356_pt1 | contig 13589 bp, 11 predicted proteins | sample S65metaG_FD_119766 | JGI IMG/M metagenome (GOLD analysis project Ga0163163, IMG submission 119766) | Switchgrass rhizosphere microbial communities from Kellogg Biological Station, Michigan, USA - S6-5 metaG | ecosystem: Host-associated > Plants > Roots > Rhizosphere > Soil | place: USA... | reverse complement strand
GCTTCGAAAAGACCCGAATTTTCAGAAGCTGAGAACTGGAGGTTAACGACGGTTTAAATCAGACGATCGGCGGTTTCACGTGCAGCCGTAAAGACCAATTGCTTCAACCCAAGCTGCCGTACCAATCAAGTAGTTGCGGAAATGACCGTTACTTAATGGAGGCTCAAATGCCAACGAAGAAGACAGCTAAGAAGAAAACAGCTAAGAAGAAAACGCAGAAGCGTTCCACAGTTCCAGCAAAACAAAATTCGTCTTTGATAGAAATCCATTGCGGGTGCCTGGGAAGTTGCGTCGCGAACCCTTCGTCTGTGAACTTGTCTCCCGGTGACCAGGTTGTGATGAATGCGACCAACGCGGACGTCAAAGTTACTTTCAAGAACGGGTCGCCTTTCGTATCAAATGCAGTCACGTTCACAATTTTGCAGGGAACTGCACATCCAGTCGAAACTATAAAACCGACTATAAACCCGACGCCTCCAAAGCATTTCAGATATGGCTTAGCCTGCTCAAATCCTCGCTGCCGCAGCGACGAAGACGACGCGGAGTTTATTATTCCCTGACAAGTATTTAACAAAAGGGAAAGTTTGGGAAAATTCAAGGAGTCATCCGGTCCCCGGCGGGTTGCGGCAACAATGAGGCACGTCCTTCAAACGCCGGGGGCGCCGTTTGCCTGGCGCACGGCTGACGTGCCAGCATGAGGCTGGTAGAAAGTGAATAAGGTGCTATCGGATCGCTACCATTATCTGATGAGTTGAGCCCACAGAAAGGTTTCCTAACCCTCCAGTCACCCATCCAACGTAATAATTGGATCAGCGACATTGCATCTCGAGCCCCTCAGACTGCTGCTTAATCCTTCCTACATCGACTGGCGCCCCATTGAAACGACCGGCCCTCTGGATTTATTTCAGCGCCCCGAATTGGGCATGTTGCTTGCGGCCAAGCTGGACCTGCGGTCCCACAGAGCTTCGCGAGTAAGGACGAGCGACCACTTTTCCACCTCCACGTCTGTAACAAAACCGGAGGAGGCGAGACTAATTCCCGGAATCGTGAAAAACATCAGAGCATCGGTTGTGTTCACCGACATAGAGCAGGCCCGTTAATTCCGGCATTGGTTTGAAAATGTCTCCAAACTATCATGTGAACACTTTGCCATTGGTGTGCAGCGAGAGGGTGGAGACTGGAAGTGTCGGAAAGTTTACTGGCGGCGAATTCGATGACATGCGAGCAATTGCAAAGGTCGGATAACGGGCCGAAGATTATGTGCTGAACTTGAAACGGGGCGATTCGGCTGGTTGCGATTCGCGAGATCGTCAATGTGGAAATCCCCATCATGAATCTTAAGATCGTGTATCTCTCTCGTTGAATCGATCACTACGTCTCCTTCAAACGTTTGGTAAATATGGGGCATGCATGGAAATCAACACTTGACAAATCGTCTGCATCGAAGGGAGCATGGCTGCGCATGGGCGGCTTGCGGCCCCATAAGGGGTTGCGTCAATCTCGGAACTTCGCACCTATCCATCGCGACAAGCGTGACAAGACCCCAGTCAGGCGGTCCCGATTACTAACTTCGATAAGCAGCTGTATAAAAGATAACGACAGAGGTGTCCCTGGTAGACAACAGGAACTCCGGTGGTGTTTCCGCAGATGCGTGTGAACTTTTGGCCAGCTGAGCAAAGTTCACGAAGAAACCTGACAATCGAGAGGAATCGATGAAGAAGACTTGTTATTGTTTGCTCGCATGCATGTTGGCTCTTTCCCTTAACGCGATCGCACAGGAGTCCACCGGAGGTATCCTGGGAACTGTGAAAGACTCTCAGGGAGCCTCAATTTCAGACGCGACTGTAGTGGTCACGGGCCCCGCGCTGATCGGGAAGAAGACAGAAACGACCGAAGCCGATGGCTCCTATCGTATCGACCACCTGCCCCCGGGTATGTACACCATCGTTGTCAGTAAGGCGGGCTTTACCACTCAAACCCAGAACGATCTGGAACTGAAAACGGGCGCATTGCCAAAATTAGCAATCATCCTGCAAGTGGCAGGGCAGGCTCAGGAAGTCAGTGTGTCGGCGGAAGTCCCCCCCATTGATATTACGTCGAGCAAGGTACAGACGAACCTCAACCGGGAGACTCTGACTGCAATGCCTAAATTGAGCTCCTTCCAGTCTGTCATCCCTTATTCTCCAGGTGCGCGTCAGGAACCGCTGCAAGGTGCCAGAGAAAGCCGTCTCAATGGAGTCCAGGTGGACGGGGCCACAGATTCCGAAAATGTTTACATGGTTGACAGTGTCAATGTCACCGACGTTGGACTCGGCGGCGTTGGAAAAGATTTCCAGACGGATTTCATCCAGGAAGTCCAGGTCAAATCCGGCGGCTTCGAAGCGGAAAATGGCGGCGCACTTGGCGGAGTCATCAACGCGATTCCCAAGCGAGGATCGAATTCCTGGCATGGTGAGATCAAGACCTACTTTCAAACTGCTGCCCTCGATGCGAATGATCCATGCAGCAGCGGTTTTACGTCTTCCATGAATGCAGCGGTCTTCAGCGCGTTTAGCATTCCTTCCGGATATACCGGTGTCAGCTGTGGGCTGCGCACCGATCCTTCGACCTCGCTCAACACTTCAACTCGTACCGATGCGGCGCCGCAATACTATGTTCCGAAGAAAGACAGCCGTTATGTCATCGAACCCGGATATGAACTCGGCGGCGCACTGATGGTCGATCGTCTGTGGGTCTTTTCGAGCTATATCCCGACGGTGGACTCGACTCATCGAGACGTCAACTTCAAATGCCCATCCTCCACCCCAGCGTGCACCGTTGCGGGACCCCGGCGCTTCGGACAGACTTTTCTTCAGCACAACGCCTATAACCGGCTGGACTTTCGCGCGTCCGACAATCTGCGCTTCAACGGAAGCTGGAACTATGCCTACACGCGAGTTTCCGGCGCTTTACCTGCGCCCGATAGTGCGACGGGGCAAGTGAACAGCGGCGCCACCATCGATCCGACTACCTTACGTTCGGATCAGGGAGTGGTGAGTCCGCAATCAATATTCAGCGCCGGCGGCGATTGGAAACCTACGTCACAGCTTCTGGTCGCGGGCCACTTTGGGTATTTCTTCAAGAATTTCGCGACACGCGGTACGCCTTCGGGTATCCGCTATGTCTATGATAATGCGTTGAACGCCGCGTCACGCGATCTCGACGGCAACCCGTTTCCCAGTAATGCCCCGTTAAACAGTGCGGGATATTCAAACATGCCGAGTAACGTTACGACTCTCTATGACGTGTACAAACGCAAGACAGTCAATATTGATTTATCGTATTTCGCCGGAAATCTTCTTGGCGTTCACAACTTCAAGTTTGGTTACTTCTGGCAGGGACAGAGCAACGATGTGGACAAGACTGCGAAGACGGCGGTCGTCGATATTGCCTGGACCACTCAATATTCACCCAAAACCAGCGCGACAGCGTGTGATGCAATAAGGGCGACTTCCGGCGGACTGTGCCAGGGACAATATGGCCACTTCTACGTGGGAGGTAATGCAATTTCAAATACCGGATTCTCGAATGCGACAGCGCAGGCCCTTTATTTTCAGGATGCATGGATCGTCGGAACCACAGGCCTCACCTTGAACCTTGGAGTTCGACTGGATCAGGAAAAGCTTCCTCCGTTCGATCCTACCCGATATCCCACCGTCGAGTTTGGATTTGGCGACAAAATTGCGCCACGTATCGGCGGCGCATACGACGTATTGCATAACGGCAAGTTAAAGGTTTCCGCGAGCTATGGAAAGTTCTTCGATATTACGAAAATGGACCTGACGCGAAGCAAGTTCGGGAGCGATTACTGGCATCAGTGCGCTTATGCATTGGACACGGTGGATATCTTCAGCATCACACCAACTCTGGAAACGGGTGCCGGATGCCCGCCGTCTGGTCCGGCTCCTGGCGTGAATGCACGATTCATCGAAAACCTGAACAATCGTGCCACGAAATCGGACCCTCGCGATCCCGCCGTACAGCCCGACCTTCAATCGGTTCAAAGCCATGACGTCATGATTGCAACAGAGTGGGCGGTTACACGGAAGGTGGTTGTCGAAGTTCGATACTCCCGAAAGCGACTCGATAACACGATCGAAGACATGGCGATCACCGATAACCTCGGATACTACATTGGTAATCCGGGTACAGACTTTTCCGACTTCTTGCATCGGCCGGTCGTCATCCCTGTCAGCGGAGTGGATACTTTGACAACGGTGCCATTCTGCGCCGAGTGTCCAGGTCCGGTGCCGGCCATTCGCAAATATGATGGCCTGGAGTTCCGCGCCAGCTATAGGACCGCCAGGCTGTTTGCCAGTGGCAGCTATACCTATGAGAAGCTGAGAGGGAACTACTCCGGACTCACCGATACGGATCCTACCGATGCCAACGGTGGCCGCCACAATCCCAATCACGGACGCGCGTTTGACATTCCAACGATGTCTTATCTGCCGAGCGGGCAGATCGATGACGGTCCGCTCGCAACCGACCGTCCGAATACAGCCAAGCTGTGGGGATTTTATACGCTGCCGTGGCATGGCCAGAAAACGGTGATCGGGCTATCACAGGCGATCTATCAGGGCACTCCAATCAGTTCCTGTCTGCCGGTGGTTGGAAGCTCTTCGGCTTGCCAATGGGCGGAAGGGCGAGGTAACTTCGCGCAGCTGAGCAAGGACCCCAGCGGCAACATCGTAAAAACCGGTGTTGAAACCAATGCCCGCACGGACGCGTATGTGCAGACAGACCTGTCATTGCGGCATGAGTTTAGAGTCAGCAACAATGATGTCTACAAGCTCGTGCTTGAAGCCAATGCGTATAATTTTTTCAATCAGCATGCAGAGACGTCGATTTATCAGTTTGCGATCCCTACCGGTGCGATTAATCCCAGTCGCGCTCCACGGTTTCCTGGTGATCCTGGAACGGATTGGGGGAAACTTATGAACGGCTACGATTACGTTGCTGCGCTGAATGGGACTGGCGACTTTGCGGGAGTTCAGGGTCCGCTTACTCTCGCCAGCCGTTATGGCCTGCCCCAGACCTACCAGATTGCACGGCAGTTCCGATTCGCTTTGCGCTTCGTGTTCTGATTGCAGGGTTAGCGGCTTCCGAGTCAGCCCTCATTCGATCCGCCTTCTCATCCCTCTCCCAGGGACGAGGGTGGGTCTCATTAAGAAATGGCGGACCCGGATGGGGATACACCTTGGCAGCTGTTCTGAACATCGATCGTATCGACATGCCTTTTGAAAACTAACGAAGAGCGCCTGCATAGCCTTTTCCCAGAGTGATGCCATGCAAAGTATCGCGGGAAGGAGCTGGGGGTAGTCGTTCATTTGCCCTGCATTCGCGTGAAAGAGTTACGGTTGTGGTCGACTTCTTCAAGCAACCTGAGGCATAAGGGGTGCTGGAAACTTCAAAATGAAACTCCCCATAGGAACAGTTGCTCTGGCGGCTTTGTTGTTGCAGCAGGCGTCCAACGCGCCGGCAGATCCCATGCGTACCGTCGTGGGACGTCTTGAGCTTGAGCGCTACAAGGGGCACATTAAGGGTCTCGCGCAGTTCGGTGATCGAATGCGCGGAACCCGGAGTAATCGTGACGCCATTGACTGGCTTGAAAAACAACTCCAGAGCTTTGGGTACACCAACGTCTCGAGACAGCAATTTATGTCCACGGATGGCCCTCTTGAAAATATCTACGCAACGAAGACTGGCACGAATACTCCGAGCGAAATGTACATCGTTTCCGCACACATGGATGGTCGCGGTGGTGGCGAGGCTGCGGATGACGATGCATCCGGCTGCGCCGTTGTTCTGGAGCTGGCCCGCGTTTTGGCGGCGGCTGACGTTCAGACGAATCGATCCGTACGCTTTATTTTCTGGAACAACGAGGAATTTGGAATGGATGGCAGTGGGACCTATGCATCCGAAAGGGCTTCGCTTCAGGGCACGCCTGCCGAACCGAAATGGCTGGGGTTCATTCAGCACGATATGATGATGTACGATCACGGCATGCCGCCGGGATCGAAACAGGCCACCAACGCCGATATCAACATTGAGTACCAGATGAATTCCAAAATGGCTGCAGATTCCGCGAAACTTGCTGCAGCACTGCAAACAGCAAATCGTTTCTTTGCATCCTATCCCTCAACAATCGGCACCAATATGGCCGGCACGGATTCCATCCGCTTCCAGGATCTTGTTGCGTCCGTCAGCGTTCGCGAAAACGAGAGGGTTACGGGTATCGTCCGAGGTTCAAATCCCAATCACCATGAACCGACCGACAATTTCGAAAACTACGCTGAGGAAGACTTTCGCTTTGGATTCAATTCCGCACAGACTACTTTGGGCGCAATCGGACAACTCGCAGGCGTGACACTCACGCGATCGCGCTAGCGCTCTCTCCCGCCGGAAAAAGCCGCTTGCCTCGGCAATTCCATACGGAATCCCCTCATGCGACTCTCCAGAGGCCTGGCACACTGAAAGGGATTCTCGCGATACTCCCTCCTTTGCTCTTAAACTTCTTATCCGTTCCCGATCCCAATTGGCGACTGGCGTAAGACGGCTGGTAGAACGATGTGCAGGCGGAACGCCACTGGGCAGGAATATCTCGCGCACCGATCCGTTCAGATAGGTAGGATACGCAGCTTCGCCAGAGTAATGTTGGAGTATGGTTGAAGCGCCGGCGACAAGAGCAGCACAATCAAACACATTGACGGAGAAATCGCGGCAGTAGAGGCTCTCGTCAGGATCCCCAGATCAAGTAGCCTTCGACGAGGTTCCCGGTATTAGAAGATTCGCGCATTTGGCGGAACTACTTCGGAGGTGCGGGTGTTTTGCAGGGTGTTGGCGCCCAATTAGAGCCGTCGGGTTCGAGCTTGAACTGCGTGCTGGTGTAGAAGGGCTGAGTCAGATACTTCGGGTCCTCAATCGCGGTGATCACCAGCAGCCAGACAGGCTCACCTGGATCCGAAGGCAGTCGATGGATGTACTCCGTGACGGATGCGGTTTCGCTGTACGGCACGCCGTTTTTCCGAAGATAGCCTTCCTTGAAATTTGTTGTCACCACCTTCAGCGAGCCGCCGCGGCTGATGGACTCCGCGAGAGCAGGGCCGCCACGCTGCCCTCTGCCTCCGCCGCCTGGTGCGATCGGTCCGGTGCTGTTGCCGATCTGAGACCGCACAGGCGCGGCGCCACGCCCCACGCCCGGCCCTTCCCACTGTGCAGTCGAAATGCCTTGCCAGGTCTTCTCTCCGGCCGGTTGTTTGGTCTGATCGAAAATCAGAAGGCGCGTTTGCGTACCCGCGTCGAAATCCATCTTCAGTGTGTTGTCGTCCTGCCAGGTGATATGCATTCGCGTGGGCTGACGCATGATTCCCCCGACGCCGAATGCCTTGCACTGCAGGCCTGCGGCATCGTCTTTTGCGAGATCCCAGGCATCTGCCGCACTCGTGCCGGCCTGATTCAGCGGCACGCTTTCGTAATCGCCTTTTTTCGGGGTCTCAATACGATGACGCCAGTCTTCGCTGACCACCGCAACCCAGTATCCGGTAAGGTCGACAGGCTCCGATGACTTTGCATTCGCCGCGCCTCGTCCGCGCCCTTGCGCGAACAGCGCCGGAACAACTGCGCAACAAATGACAGCTGCGATAAGGAGTTTTCCTAAACCCGTTTTCATTTCTTCTCGCTGAGTATCCTGTAAACCGCCTCAACAAACTTCGCGCCGCTCTCCACACCGTAACGCCCGTCATAGTCGAGCGTCGGCCGCGCGGCCTTCACCTGGTCGAGCGTCATTCCCTGCTTCACCATGTCCTGAATGCGATCGCGAATGATGTAAATCATGTCCCGATATTCGACGAGATCGGCCTCATCGCAAATGCGGCCGTGACCGGGGATCAAGTATGTGCCGCCTTCCTGCAGATAGTCAGGCACGGCAATCGCAAGCTGCTTGTTCAGGCTCGCCAATAAACCGTCGACGCCGCCACCCGACTGGGTATCGATCACCGGATACGTTGTCGTGAGAAAGGTATCGCCACTGACGAGAACATCCGAGCCCCTGAAATACACAAAGGAATCGCCGCCCGTGTGCCCTTTGGGATAGTGATACAGGAATACCGCTTCGTGGTTGAACGCAAAGTCACGTGATTCTTCGAAATAAGTATTCAGTGGAAGTTCGGTGACGGGCCGGGATGTCTCGGTCATTCGCGCGAGCACGCCTTCATGCGCAATGATCGCCGCGGGATTGCCATTCACCGTCTCACCCGCCTGCGAGATCGTCTCGTTACCGCCCGTGTGATCCGGATCCGCACTCGTGTTGATGATCCACCGAATGGGCTTCGTCGAAAGCTTTCGTATCGCCGCGAGGACCTTTTCGCGTGAAGCCGCAACACCAGTATCCACGACAAGAACGCCCTCGTCTCCGATCTGCACTGCGATGTTCGCTCCAGCACCGACAAGCATGTAGATATTGCCCTTCACGTGGACCGTTTCGATTTCGCCTCGGACTTCATTGGTGGGCGGAGGTACTGGGGGAGTATTCTTCAACGTCGTCGCCGGAATTCCCGTGGCGAGTTTAGTCGTGTATTCCGGATATGTCGTCTCCGCTCCGCCCCAGACTGCAGCGAGGGGCAGCCCGAACTTCCTGGCGAAGTCTGCCTCGAAAGGATTTGTTCCCGGCAGGTAGTGCGGAACCTTCGTCTGGTCCATCGGAACTTCCATCACGTATTCACAGTTGTACAGCCAGTTCTGATTACCGCGGTCCATCAAAGCGAATTCCTGGCTGTTGACGAAAGGCTCGGTGAGGTAGACCGGATCCGTGATGATCAGCACATGTGAGAGCAGATTTCCGTGCCGGATATAGTGTTCAACGACCGTCGTCAGGTCGCTGCTGGGAAGCCCGCTGCGGCGATAAAACTCTTTCTTGATGTGCGTGGTTTTTACGGTCAGAACATCGCCGTTCCACTGCCCTGTGGAGAATCCCATGAACGTGTGGGGTGCGTAGTCGGGTGGATGCGGCCGCCCGTCCATCCAGATCGTTCGGTACTGCTGGTACGTGCCGATGTAAATCCTGTAGGCAATGACTTCCTGCGTGGCTGGATCTTTCTCTTCCCAGATTCGAAACTGCAGCGGTCCGCGATAGATGTGCGGAAGGCTGTAGGGTTCGCACTGGTGTTCGAGGAGATTCACTCGCCGAACGTCATAAGCATCGGCGTAACGGCGAGCCGCTTCATTGATGGGTACGCCGGTGAAGTCTCCCTGTACGTCACCGGGAACGCGATCACCGAAGTCTTCGTGATAGCGGCCGGCCCACTCGCCGACAATGCTGAGTTGCGCCCAGGCGGGAGTGGCAAAGAGCAGCACCAGCAGGAATCCACCCAGTGTCTTCAAGCCCCGGATGGGCATTTATTTGACGACCTCTCCGGGCTTTTGTCCCCAACCGAAATTGTCGGACTTGCGGCGCAGCCAGAGCATTCGGATACGATGGTCCTCCGCAACGCGCCCCGGGTTTCCGTTGATGGTGATGACGTCTCCGTACTTAAGCGTTTCACTCGTGATGCCCTGGCTTCCCAGCTGAGACGCGCCGCCCCATTCGATGGACCAGCGTTCGACTTCGCCCTTCGTATCCTTCACCTCCACCTGGATAAAGGAGTGAGGATTTCGAAATTGGAACTGCACGAGCTTGCCTTCGATCTGAGTTGTCTTGTCTTCGAAATAGGTCGCCGCAAAAGAGTGGTGCGCCTCGATGCGCACCGCCAGCAAGGCGATGGCAAGGACGGCGAATGATAAATATCGTTTCATGCTCTGCCCTCGGAAGAATTTGGGGGATACACTATCGCGGATTACGAACCAACTCAAGTTTGGGATGTGTAGGGTAGTGTCTCAGTTTGAAATCTCGCTCGTGAGTCGATTTGAAAACCTGCAAGCCGATTCCCCTCCTGGCACAGCAGGGGTGGCCGAAGGCCGGGGTGGTAGGTCAAATCCCAAACTAAGTCTCTGCTTGAACTTGTCTACCTCCCCGGCTCGCTACGCTCGCCGTCCCCTCCTATTCCAGGAGGGGAGTCGTGAAAGGCTTTTCAAAGTACCCCACGATCAAAATTCAAACTGAGACGCTACCATGTGTAGCAACCGGGTTACTTCACCGCTGGATCTGCTGGAGCTTTCTTCAGGTTCATCTCGATCGGCATTCCGAAAAACTCCGTCGTGAGCTTGAGATCCGCCGGGGAGACAACGCCCTTGTATTCAAAATCAAAAGGCATACCGGCACCGAAATCCAACGATATCTTGAAAGTAATATTCTTTCCGTCGATCTTTCCTTCCGTAATGGCGACATCAGGACCACCGAGCGGAGAAGGCGTTGAGCCGGCGAGCTTGTTGCCATCGGCTTTGAAAGTAAACGACACGGGCGTGTCTCCCGTCGGGCCCTGAACGGTACCGGTCCATTTACCATCGATGTCCGCAGCGAAGGCGGGCGCGCAGAGAACAAGCATCAGCATTGAAGCGATAATCAGAAATTTCATACGGTTTCTCCTATCGACTGGGAGCCACAGTTTACTACCACAAGTTAAGCCGGCGTGAAAATACTGCCAACCGCCACGAGCTTTAACCGCTAACGCAGCGGCAAAATGAAAAGTCTATGCCTGGACCTTATCCGCCTTTCGCTTGACACGCGAAGCCGATCGCTTTAAAAATCTCGCAAGCAATTCAACCGTCGTTTCCTGGGAGTCCGCGATGAATTTCAACAAAAGTGTGGGACGGGTCGTCGTAGTTTTCGCGATGGGTATCGTACCGACGATTGCCTTTGCGCAGCCTGGAGCGTTCGGCGGCGGCTACGGTCCGCCGCTAAAGGTCGTCCCTCCGACGAAAGTATTCTCGACCGCCGATGAACATTATAAATATTTACTCGATCAGGCAAAGGGCGGAACGAAGCATACCGTTACTTCCGTCCCTCGCTGGGACGGCTTGTGGGTAACAGCCGGTAACACCCACATGGATGTGTTCATCGATCCTCCTGGATCTGGATTCAAGGGCAACGTTAAAGCGGGGGTGCTGACACCGCCATACGAAACCGCCTACAAGGAACGCTGGCGGCAGCAGCAGGTACTCGGCGAGGTGCAATACGATCGTCTGACGCATTGCGAACCCGTAGGCTATCCGCGCTGGCTGCTCGAACCTTATTCGCACGAGTTTGTAAACCTGCCTCAGGAGTCCTACTTCATCAACGACTACGGGCCAGGAATACGACGCATCTATATCGGCCAGGAACACAAGAATGTGTATGGAACGCATTCCTGGTACGGTGACACGATTGGTTTCTGGGACGGCAACAAGCTCGTCACAAGTACGAAGTATCTGCTGCCTGCGGATTTCACGCGCTGGTCGCCGATGACGAGCAATCAATTCGAGTCCGTAGAAACATGGGAATTGAAGCAGTATCCGGGCGGCATCGAGCGACTTGAGGTTCAAGTCACGTTTTACGACAAGCATGCGTTCGTCAAACCCGTCAGCGCGGTGTATGCGTTTCGCCGTGCGAAGGAACTCGAAGCCGCCGGTCATCGCGTTCAACACTGGGAATGCGAGACCAGCAGCAACGACTTTCTGAAGGACGGCACGACAAGTTCGAAGCTGCCGGGAGAAGAAGGGTTCAAGGATCCGCGCGGCATGACGCTCTTCCCGGACTTGCCTGGCCAGTCCCGCGATCCGATCTTCAATACCACACTGCCGAGTAAGTAAGAAGGAGTAGGAAATGAAAAGGAGCTTCCGTTTATTGTCGGCTGTCATAACTATCGTGCTGCTGACTGCCTCTTTCGTTAGCGCGCACCATTCATTCGCGATGTTCGACAAAACCGTTGAAAAGGTCGCGACCGGTAAGGTGGTAAGCTGGGCGTTCAACAACCCACATTCCTGGCTCTACATCAACGTCAAGAATAAGGATGGCAGCGAAACGCTTTGGGGCTTCGAGGGCTCCTCGCCGACACAGTTGCTCCAACGCGGCATCAATGGATATTCGTTCCAGCCTGGTAGTACCGTCACCGTTCAATATTGCCCGCTGAAAGACGGTCGTCCGGGTGGCGGCCTCGGCTGGGTGAAACTCGCCAATGGCACGTTCGTCAGTCCTGCCGATGGTGGTTGCAACGGCGGCCCAGATGCGATTGAGCGCTGGAAGGTTTGGCTCGCGAAGGGCTACACCTCCAGCACCGAAGCGCAGAACGCGAAATAGATCGGGGGACAGCTTCCGAATTCACTGAAGCGTCATTGTGCGAGTTCATTTGCCCGGCAAGTCTCAATTGCGGAATCTCTCAAGCGCGGGCCGGGAAATAGAAGTGACAGACTCCGAATTCGCACAAGAAACTGTGCATACGTTCAAATTCTGTCGTGCGATTCGGATTCTGTTCCTTAGTTAACTTTCTATGCGTACGAACGATGAAAGAACCGGGAACGGGTTTTCATTCTTATTTCCGCGCCCAGTCCGATGAACGGCTTCGAAGCCTCGGGTGATAAGGGATTCGCCTCCCGGATTGAATTGCATATACTCCCTACACTTTCTCGGCACTTGGGAGACACGCATGAAAACCGGATTCAAATACAAACTGTTTGCAGTCGCAATCAGCGTTCTTTCGATATCCGCATGTTCGTCATCTAAACCCGATGCGAGTCCGGTCAAGCTGGCGTTCGTCACCAACAATGAAGCGGATTTCTGGACCATGGCCCGCAAGGGAACGGAGGCCGCCGCAAGGGAACTCCCGAATGCCACAGTGGAGTTTCGGCTCGCCGACGGTACCGCCGCGGAACAGCGCCGAATCGTGGACGACCTGTTGACTAAAGGTGTCCGCGGCATTGCGATCAGTCCGGTGGACCCGGCCAATCAGACGCAGATGATCAACGACATTGCGAAAAAGGGAGTGATTATCACGCAGGATAGCGATGCTCCCGGAAGTGACCGGATGGCTTACATTGGGACCGATAACGTTGCGGCCGGCCGGCAGGCCGGATCTCTCCTCAAGCAGGCCTTGCCCCGGGGAGGAAAGATCATGCTCTTTGTCGGAAAGAACGACGTTCAAAATGCCCGGGAACGGTCTGAGGGCATCCAGCAGGAAATTGCCGGGAGCAAGATTGAAATCCTCGATGTGAAGACCGACGATACCGATCAGGTGCGCGCAAAGGCCAATGCCGCGGACACCATCGTGAAACACCCGGACGTTGCCGCAATGGTCGGACTCTGGAGCTACAACGGTCCGGCCATCGTCAGCGCATTGAAGGATGCCGGCAAAACTGGAAAGATTCAGGTCGTCTGCTTTGATGATGATCCCGCAACGATCTCCGGGATTATGGACGGCATCGTTTACGGGACGGTCGTCCAGCAGCCCTATGAGTTCGGTTACCAGGCAGTTCTGTTGATGAATCAGATTATTGGCGGCGACAGGCACGGGATCCCGCCCACAAAACAACGCTTCATTCCGACACTGGCCGTCACCAAACAAAACTTCAGCGACTATTCGAACCAGATCAACAAACTCAAAAGCGAAAACTGACGGCCGGGGCGCTTTATGCTTCCCATG
>Ga0163163_10003354_pt1 | contig 13589 bp, 18 predicted proteins | sample S65metaG_FD_119766 | JGI IMG/M metagenome (GOLD analysis project Ga0163163, IMG submission 119766) | Switchgrass rhizosphere microbial communities from Kellogg Biological Station, Michigan, USA - S6-5 metaG | ecosystem: Host-associated > Plants > Roots > Rhizosphere > Soil | place: USA... | reverse complement strand
GGTCGGTCAGTTGCGGAAACACGACCAGTTGCGCGCCGTACACGTCCACCCAGATTGCCGCCCGCTGCAAATCCAGCGGCAGATGCCCTGTCACTTTCGACACCTCGTCAGTGATGACGACCGGCATTCCCGGCACCGACACGACGTGCAACCCGTATAGTTGCAAGTTGTGGTTCATTCCCTCTCCCTTTCAGACGAGCCATCGTCAGCACGAGGTTTCACCTCGTGGACGGGCAGCCTCCCGGCTGGCCGTTTCGGCTCTAGTCCATATCCGCCAGCAGCTCATACAGCTTGTGATCGCCCATGTCGTATGTGGCATCACGCTGGCAGATGTCGCACGTGTCCCAGCAAGCGCAATGGCCGTGGTCGTATTTGCCTCGGATATGGCCGCGGCCGTTGTTGTAGTCGCACGTGGCGTGGTCGTATGGGTCAACCAGCGGAACCACGCCATCGCGTAGCCACATGTGGCAGTAGCGGCAGTAGTCGTGCGGCTGGCAGTGGTGTGGGTCGCCAATGAACGTGGATCGCTCTTTGGAGAGCTCACGGTGAGCCGCATCCCATTCGGCAATCTTGGCCTCAACCTCGTCACCTGAATAGTGGAAGTCAAAGCCGGTGTAGTCGCCGTTCGCGACAATCACGGCACATGATCCGCAGACAACGCCGATCGTCCTAATGTCAACCATGTTTCCCTCTCCCGTCCTACCTGACGAGCCATCGTCAGACCAGGGATTCACCCTGATGACGGCGCGGAGCGCCGTTTCGGCTCTAGTCTTTGTTCAGCACACTTTGCTCAGCGAGACCGGCCCAGGGTCGATCACGAGATATGTCAACGGATCTTCACCCGGCTCCGTCACGATGTTTTCGCGGAACGCTTCCGACCATTCCAAGACTTCCATTACCGGGTACAGCCAGCGCTGGCCATCGAAACGCTCGATTAGTACGCTGGCCGTAGTGAACGGTTCCAGAGCGCTGCTCTCCTGCACCGCGAGGACACGCACGCGCTCTTGCCTTCCGTTTGGCCATTGAATCAACGCGGGTGCATTTCTGGTTGCAGCCGTCCAGATTTCCGCCAGAGCGGCAAGCTGGCGAGTTGTGATTGTTTCCATGGTCCCTCTCCCCACAAGCACTGACGAGCCATCGTCAGGCAGGGATTTCATCCCCACGACGCGCCGCAGGCGCGTTTCGGCCCTAGTCGTTGTTCTGTGTCGACCGCGCGACTATAAGTGTCTCGCGCTCCAGATCGTTGGTACGCATGCTCTCGTCAATCCACCAATGGACATCCTCGGATACGGTGAAGATCCGATACTTGGAAACTGGAAGGCCGTACCTACTGAGGTCAATAACCTTGTCGTTCCAGCCCGTCACCGTAGGGTAAGCATGTGCGTCACTGAGAAGGCACGCGATGCGGTCACCCACCTTGACCTCGCCCGTGGGAATCCATTCCACCTTCTCTGTCAGCTTCATATTCCCTCTCCCATGCATTCTCTGACGAGCCATCGTCAGTAGCGGGTTTCACCCGCTAGACCTCCTTTCGCGGAGGTTTCGGCTCTAGTCGTTTGCGCGCCGATGGCGCGGCTCAATCTCAAATTCCGAAGCGCGACGCCCGTAAATTTGACGACGCGCCTTTGTACCGTTGTCCATTGCCACGCTGATAATGATGTAGTCAGGCGACCGAAACCACGATCGCGGGATTACGTCAATCACGCGGTACAGCACCGACATCGAATAGCCAGCAAGAGTCACGAGCTGTTCAGGCTTGTATCGGCCTTTGCGACGCCAGCCGTAGAACAAAGCTCCGCCATTTCGGCGCCGGTAGTGGATCAAGTCGCGATAGATGTTTCTCGCGACCACGATCATGAAGAACGCGAACGGCGAAAGCAGCAAAGCACAATAGCCGAGGACCAGCCACCATGCGCCGCCATGCGGGTTAGACAGTCTCATTCCCTCTCCCATGATCACCGACGAGCCATCGTCAGGCACGGAAACACCGTGCGACGCGCCACCCTGGCGCGTTTCGGCCTAGTCGCGTTCCCCAAAAAGAGCCGCGCCAATGATCAGCGCGGGAATACCCAAGATGAACCCCCAGCAACAGACAGGTACGAATACCGACGCGAAATCAAAGACAGTCACGCCGCCACCTCCATAGGGTCCACAAGCCAACCCTTGCCCTTACCCGGCAACCGCACCACGATGGCGAACACATAGTCAGCAATCGTGTCGAACTGCTCGGCCTGAATGTCCACGGTCGCGTGACGTAGGTCAGCCAACGCGCGAGGATCGCCCGCATATGTGGCGCGAGCCTCGAAAGCCGCGCGCACAATACGCCGCTCACGCGGCGTGCAATTCAAGTCGTCGACGTCATCGCAGGCGTTCACGTCGGCCAGGATCACGTTAGGAAGCGTCCGCGCCACATCAGACGGCCAGGGCCGCCGGTCGACACAGAAACGGTCACATTCACGCAGGATGTAGCGCATGGCGCCGAGACGACCATCACTGTTCCATTGCTTGCCAGCGATCACCGATTTAACGGGACCAAAGCCGACAGGCTTAGCGTTGCGAGCCGCCGCTAGATCCTCACGTGCCGCTGTAAGCGTCGCGAACATCGTTTCGGTGGTCGTCTCGCCGCGATTCTCGCCGTAGGTACGGCGACGAATGATCGTGTGGTAATGCTTCATAGTTCCCGCTCCCCATGTCGTAAGCCATTCACCCCGCACGCCGCAGCACGGCGCGCAGAGAAAACAAACCCACGGCAGACGGAAGAAAGACACCGGCAGCCAGAGCCACGGCAGGCTAAAGGCCATGCCACACAGCGGAATTCACCGCCGGTGCCTCTCCTCACTTGGGAGTTTGGGAGGGAAACCCAAACGCGGGTCGCAGATAAGGCGAGATTCGCGCAATGCTGGCGCGTCGGATGTTTGGTCCGCGCGTCGCTCGCGTCTGCCAGGACTCACAGTCCGCGTGGCTGAAAGCCACGCGCCGGATTTCCCATGCTGATCTGCCCACACGTTCGGGTCACACGCTGTGAAGTTCTCGAAGATCACGGGCGTTCGCTGCTACCGGGCCGGTAGTCCGTCTGCCCCGTCCGCCCGGTTGCGCCGGGCGGTGTGGGCAACACATTGCCGGTTCGCTCCGTCGGAGTCAACTAACGTGACATAGGTCACACCATCCAAGGGTTGCCTTACGTGCGCGCGTTCCTTCTAGTCCCCATAGGGGAGTCGATCATGGTTCACCAGGGTGCAGCCTCGGAGGCTGGATACCCCCCATGGGTATGCGCGACAGTCGGTAGGGCTGGTGAGCGATCACGCTCCCTGGTCACGTGATCACAGTGTGCTGTGACGGCCCATATGCGTGTAGTTACGCGCACCCCTGATGGTTAGCCGTTGTATGCACCCACAATCGGTAGGCCGAGGCACACACGCGCGCACACCTGCGCAGTCTTGAGCCTGCACGCGCGCACGCTCATCCCTCTTGACCCGGGGGCTTTTTGATCTTGGTCGGGAGAGGGGGGACTACCCCCTCACAAATCTGTGTTACATTCGCGACGGTGTGTGATTGACCAACCATCCCGGTAGGGGTGTGTCATCGATGCACATTGGGACGGTCATTCGAGCCCGCTGGGCTCGGTGCGAGCCCCGTGGGGGCGCCTCGAACCACCTCTTTTGACAATTCTGTGACAATTCCAAGTTTCCTTGTCCCGCCCTAGGGCGTTTTGGACCCTATATATAAGTGAGGGGTTACAAGCGGTGCCTAGAAGCGCGGAACCCCGAACGGCCTGGTAGCCAGGGGGTTCGCCCCCTGGCGGTCAGGGGCCTCCCGGCCCCATCCCCGAGCCCTTCCGGGCGAGGGAGTAGGGGCCGCCAGTAAGGGCGGCCCCAATAGCGAGACCCCCCAACCCAATCGGGTCAGGGGGTCTCCGTGGCTAGGTCGCCCGGTGCCCTTCCATGGCTTTAAGCACCTCGGCGAGGCCGGCGACGAGCCCGATCATGGGCGATACGGTGACGACACACTCACAGTCTTCGTCGGAGCCACACACGATGGCCCGGGTCGGCTCGGCACTGGTGAACGGCATGAAGATGGCCAGGTAGTGATCAGCCACCGTGTGAGCGCAGCCCGAGGGGCACGGCGTCTTTGCCGCCTCGCCGGCGGCCCCGAACTCCTGGGCAATCACAGGTCGTCCGCCTGGTTCGCCGGGTGGTTCGGGCACCAGGGCGCGTGTCCGTCGTCACATGTGATGCTGCGCTTGACCATGGTCAGGTTGCAGCCGCAGCCGGCCACGGTGCAGCGGACCATGGCCTCGTAGTCGACGATCCCGGCGATTGGGCTCGCCAGGTCTAGTACGACGTCGGTGTGGTGCTCCCACATGGCGTGCCCGCAGTCGGGATTGTGGCAGGTCTCCTCCGCCACGCTTTTCATGAACGCGGCATGGTTGTGCGAGTCGTCGTCTCGGGGCACGATAAAGACTTTCACCCGTCAGGCTCCCTCGTGGTCGCATGTGCAGCGCCCGCCGGAACAGCGGGCATGGTCGTCTCGCTGGCACCGTAGGCAGTGGCCTGCGGCGCGGGCGTCTTCGGTGTCGGTCCGGCGCTGGCCCTCGCGGGCCCACTCTTCGAGGAAGGCTCGGAGTCCCGGGCCGATGCTGCGGAGCAGCTTGACCGGGTGCCATTTGCTGGCGGCCGGCATGACGAACGAGCCACCGAGCCATTCAGCCCAGAGGACGAACGCGATCGTGTGTAGCGGGTTGGCGTCGGGCTCCGGCGCGCATCCGTGCTTGCAAGTCGCTCCCGCGATGCCGCCGTACGTACGACAGATCAGCAGCCTGGCCTCGTACGCCTCGCAGCGCCTCGTCTGGGGATTGAGCGCCGGGCACATGGCCCGGTGATCGTCCGCGGCTGCTTCCCATGCCAGTGTGGCGGGTACGGGTAGCCGGTACCCGAGATCGGCTAGCCTCCCGTGTTCCAGCCGACTCACGGGCAGGGCTTCGGTGCAGGACGACCAGCACAGCCCCTTGCAGTTGACCTCTGGCGCCAGGGCGTACAACTCGTCCAGCGAGCGCGGTTCAGTCTTGCAGCCGGGCAGCCCGAATCCGCTCGGCGTGGAAGCCAGGCTTGACCCGGCTACCGATCCGGCAGGGGCTACCGGCCTCGGCCTGGCAGCCCTCTTTTGGGCAGGGCGTCTCTTCAATGCGGACTCTTTCTTGATCAGCGATGCCGATTGATGCCATACGTATCCAGTCAGGGTGACTTGGATCGTCGATCGGGAGTTCGGCCAGACCTGCCGCGGCGCAGGCTTTCCAAATGCGTTTCGCCCTGACTGCGAGAGCCGTACTCAACTCACATCCGGGAGCCTGACCTCCGCGAGGACGTCAAGGCATCGGGTCAAGGAGTGCCGCGCGAGTATGGCGCGCTGTAGGCACAGGCAGGGTGCGAGCTTGCCGCACGTCATGCAGACTCCCGCTCCTGCGCCTGAATAACCGGGAACCCAGGCCAATCTTCCGTCGACGTCAACGGCGTGGATGGGGGCGTGTGCGGATGCCTGCGCCTCGGTGTGGAGCTGCGCCTCCATGACGAATCGCCGCAGCTTTGCGAGCTGCTGCGCGAGGGCTCTGACCATTTCGCTAGGAGACGGCCTACCGCCACCTGCCACACCAGCAGCAGCGCCGTGACTCCCACTCGTGGGAGGTCGAACAGAAACCCCCATATGAGGGCGAATGTCGTGAGCGGCAGTCTGGTCCCCCAAGTCAATGTCCGAAGAAACCCTGACGCCCGGCTCCGTTGGTGGATCGACCTCGCTCCCGCCCATCGGAATAGGGCGCCCACCTGTAGGGAGATTGTCGCCATGGTGACCACCAGCCACGGATAGATGAGTAGGTCCTCTGCCCTCATTGCCCATTTCTCCCCTCCCACAGAAACCCCGTGCAAATGGAGTCCCGATGCCCTCGACGCCGAATCGCCGCAATGGCGGGCGTACGGGACGGATAAAGGGCCAGCGCCCGGCGGCCGAGATTAAGGCCGACGTTCTTCGATTCTTGGCGCTGGGTGATTCGGTTGAGATGGCGTGTGCGAAGGTGGACCGGACGCCAGCGGCCTACCGTATGTGGCTTGCTCGCGACCCGGATTTCAAGGTCGCCGTTGCTCGTACTAGGGCGAAGTTGGACGGCCTACAACCGGACACCCCCGGGGACTTCGGGACGTGGCGGGAGACCTATCTGCGGACCGAGACCTACCCGCACCAGTGGCAATGGGTCGACCTCATTGAGGGCCGCGAGCCGCGGGACCTGCATGAGCGCCAGGTCTACAAGTCCGGCCTGGCCAATCGAATCTTGGTCAACACGCCGCCCAACCACGCGAAGTCGACGACTTTGACCATGGATTACGTGGTGTACCGGATCTGCCAGGACCCCAACGTGCGGATCAAAATCATCAGCGCCAGCCTGGAAATGGCAAAGCAGTTCTTGCGCGGCATCAAATTTCGCCTTGAAGACCCGGCGTATGACGCCCTTCACCAGGCGTTCGGTCCTGCGGGTGGTTTCCGTGTGGGCGCAGCTAGCTGGACTGAAACGGCTATCTACGTCGGCAACCGTTCCGGGGTTGAGAAGGACCCGACCGTGCAGGCCCTTGGCATGGGTGGGCAGCTCTATGGCTCGCGGGCTGACCTCATCATCTGCGACGACGTGATCGACTTGAAGCACACCCTGACGAAGGGTGCGCGAGACAAAATGATGGCGTGGCTCCGCACGGTGGTTTTCAGCCGCCTGGAGCCAAAGACCGGGCGCCTGTTGGTGATCGGCACTCGGCTCTCGTATGACGACCTGTATCAGCAGTTGATCCGCGACGACGAAAAGTCGGTTTGGACCTATCTGACGCAGCCCGCGGTTCTTGAGTGGCGCGAGGATGGGTTCCCAGAGCAGACGCTCTGGCCGGAGCGTTTCCCGCCTGAAGAGATTCAGGCGATCATCGACGACCACGGCGCCGATCGCGCTAGATTCGATCTCGTCTACCAGCAGATCGACAATCCCGAGTTTGCAACCTTCCCCTTGGACGCGGTGAATGGTTGCGTTCGGGTCTACAACTCGGGTTATCCGTTGCCGGACCAGGTGCGCCCAGGCGGTACGACAGGGCTCTACGTCGTCGCCGGCCTGGACCCGGCCGCCTCCGGCTACACGGCCATCGTCGTGCTGGGTGTCGACAAGGTGAAGAAGCACCGCTACGTTCTCGATGTGCAGAACGTGAAGGCCATCAAGCCTCATGATCTCCGCGAACTGATGGTACGTCTCACCCGGCAGTGGAACATCAAGGTGTGGTCGGTCGAAAAGAACGGCCTTCAGACCTTGATCAGCCAAGACCGAGATCTTCGGCTTGCCCTGCTCGACCTCGGCGCCCGCATTCACGAGCACCACACCCAGGCGTTTGGCCGTACAGGCAAGTGGGATCCGGATTATGGCGTTGCGACCTTGAGCCCCCTGTTCCTCGGTGCGCTGGAGTCGCCCCCAGCACCCATGATCACGCTGCCGAGTCCGACCACGAGCCGCGCCGTGAAGGCGCTGGTGGAGCAGCTCGTCACCTGGCAGCCGGAGCCGACCGGCCGCACGGACATCGTCATGGCCTTGTGGTTCGCCGATCTTGCGGTCCGCCAGGCACTTCTGACGGGAAGTTCCACACACGTGCCAAACCGTTGGCTTACGGCGGGCCAGAGCGCTCGTCGACTCAGCCTGAGAGTTGACGATCTCTTGACCCCCGAGCCATCGGGTGTGGTCTTGGTGGGTTGACACGGGTTGCTTATCCGTTCCGTAGCGCTTCGGTGGCTGCCCGATGCACGTTAACCACGGTACGGACTATCGTCTACCCAGATTGTCAACAACCTCCCGACCCTCTGGCACCCCAACTAGAACAACGGGCACAACAGAGACGCCGGGTAACGGCGCGCGCACACTGGCGCACAACGACTGAGGCCAGGTCCGTGGACCTGGCCTCAGCGCTGTAGGACTTAGCTCGCGACGTCAGGACCCCTGATTGGGGGTCTCTGCGTACGTCGTGTGCGCCACTTCGCCGTGGCGCCGCGAGACGTTAGCTGGTCATGAGCCGAACTCGTCCGCCCGGACGCCGGCCACGAACGCCGACCACTCCGACGCGGTGAAGGTCAGCACCGGTCCGCTGGGGTCCTTCGAGTCGCGCACGGCACGACCACCGTCCGCCAGGTCCGCGACCTCCACGCAGTTCGCATCGTGGTTGCTGTAACTACTCTTGTGCCACATCATCTCGGACGTGCTCATTCTTCCAGCTCTTCTGAAATCTGCACCATGAGCTTTATAGATTCACTCGGGCCGCCGTCATCTGCCGCCTGGTCGATCAAGCCGGTAAAGCGCCTGGTCCTTCCAGTGGCCAATAGCACCTGACAGAACGTCCGGGCATCTAAAGAGGCAGCACGTACACGTTCACGAACCAGGTTTCTACATTGGCCCAGTGGAGGTGTCCCGCCAGCGCGTGGTCTCCTTCCTTTCCGAGCACACAGTGAATGTGTGGCTTCCCGTCGACAACCTCCCCGGTCCCCGAGATCTCGAACGGCTGGTCATACTCGGTCAGGATATCCGACTTCGCGTCGCGCGCTGGCATGTTGCTGATACAGCAGCGGTCGAACGCGCCGATTATTGACACGATCGCCGCATTGGCGATGCCGTGTTCCTTCAGGCGGGTGGTAAGTGCTTCCATAACTTCCTCGCCCGGACCGATCGATATCACGTGCATCGCTTCGTGCAACTCCCAGCGTAGAGAATCTACCTAGACGGTGAGCGGGTCCCCGCCAATGAGGACGCGCTGAATTGAGCTACGGATTTCATTCGACGGCTCGTCGTGTAGTGCCATGGTGAGCGCTGGCGCAGCGGCGGCCAGAGCGACCTCTCCCAGTCCGCCAAGAGCTACGATACTTGACCACCGCGCGCCGGCATCCGTCGGGTTTCCCAGTTCTCTGGAAAATGCGCGCGAGATGCGCGCCGCGTGGCTCCCAGAAATATCACCGACATTCTCCAGGCTCCGACCCAAGGAGAGCGCATCTTCCCACCGTCGTACGCCGAGAATCCGCGCCGCGACCGCCGCGACGTAGAGGTGTCGTGCCTCCGGGTCCCGTCGTAGTGCGCGCACCACGACGTCGGCCAGGCCCCCGTCTGCGCCTTTCGCGAGGATGCCGGCGCTGTTCACGCGGAAGATCGCACTTTCCCCTTCCTGCATCCATCGGACAAGGGTGCCGGCCGAATGTGAGTCGGATCGCGTAAAGTCGCTTATTATATTATCCGTAGCGTGCCGGGTTTGTACTCGCGACAGCCGCACCTGGCGCCCGTGGGAGATATCCTCGAAGAACGCCTGCGCCATGAAGAAATCGAACATAGCCGGATGGGCGAACGAGTAGAAATCTGCATCATCTTGAACAAGTATTCCGGATGCGACCAGCCTCGACCGTCCTGAGCGCTCCAGCGTCGATGCGAGAGTAGTGCGGACTTCCGCAGGTAGTTCAGAGTCGTGAATGCGGTCTCGCCCACTTTCTCCCATTACCCACGCAATGTATCGAACGCAGTCGCTCTGAGTAACTGCCAGCTCGCCCCATCGCCCACGAACTACGGTCGGCGCGAATGGAATAGCGGCGAGCGACTTTACGAGGTCTCGTCGTCTCACATCTTCATTATCGTCGTCGGGCCCGTCGTCCACATCTGGACGGGCCGGCGCCTTCCGCTCAGGCGTAGCCGCGGTGATCTGTGGCGGCTCGCTGGAAGGCATGAGCATACGGCCCAACTCTGCATCAGTGACGTCGAGCGCCTCCGCGAGCGCGCGCCGCTGGGAGGGTTGCGGGACGGTTTCTCCGCTTTCCCACCGTATGACAGTGGTCCGGTTGACCTGGAGGCGCCTAGCCAGCGTGGCCTGACTGAAGCCCATAGCGAGCCGCCGCTCAGCTAGCAGGGCGCGGTGCCCGTGCAGCCCCATCGGGTGGTCCCCTCGCTCGCGGTGATGCAGATGCACCCAGTGTGCAACACGTCTGCGACTGTCCGCGCATGCCACGACACGGCGACACTTCGACGAGGGCACCGACCGGCACCAAGGGGACGGCAAATGATCTTGAGGCTGTACCACGACACCGGCAGGCAACTAGAGACGTCGATGGCCTATCCGGGCGAGCTGGACGCCGTCGAGGTCGCCCGTTGCGCGCTGGACGTCCTGGAGCACGTCACGCGGGTGATGGTCTGGGACGAGGGTCTGAGCCCCGTGTCCGACAAGCCGTCGGCGGACGTCGTCCGCACCCGCTCAGGCGGGCCGGTACTAGTGGACGAGGACACCCGCGAGGCTCGCGAGGCGCTAGCCGAATGGCTGGCCGACGCGCTGTGTGGCGCGTTTGACGATCAGGCGGGCGAACGGCCAGTGGTGCCCGCGTCGCACACGATCGTGCTCCCGGGTGTCGTAGCTCGGAGTGAGGCGATCGTCGGTTTCCAAGGCCCGGTGTGACCGGCGTCCGGACACCGGCCGTCGTCCACTTCGCGCCCGAGCTGGCGGCCGTCCCGGTCGTGCGCGCGGGGACCAGGCGACTCCTGACGCTGTGGCGCGTCGAGCCGGACGCCATCGACACGGCCGAGCTGGTCGTCAGCGAGCTGGTTAGCAACGCCGTCAAGGCGACCCCACCGGATGACGAGTTCATCGCCGTTCGGATCATCGCGATAAACGGCCAGGTCTCTGTGGAAGTCTGGAGCCCGCCGGACGCTGACGAGCTGGTCGCGACGCAGGTAGGCCCGGACAGCGAGAACGGCCGTGGCCTGGCGATCGTCGAAGCGGTATCGGACCGCTGGAACGCCTACCGGGCCCGCGACGGCGGGTTGGTGGTGTGGGCGCAGTTTCCTGGCTCGATCCTGCCCGACCCTGAAGCGCTGGCCGACGTCGAGTCGCTGCCACCCGCGCGGCAGCCGCAAGTCATACCCGCCGCCGTCCGGCGTGACGGCTTGCCGGTTATCGAATACAGCACGGCCCCTGCCGTACTGGCGCGGGTCGCCGATCGACTCCGCGCGCTGGACCCGTGGCACGAGTGCCCAACCACCCAATGGTTCGACATACAGGCGAGCGCGGTCCATGCATGAGACGAGAGCGATGATCGTAAGAGTTGATTACGACTTGGGTATTCAGGTTGAGGCGACCGCTCCGGAGCCGGACGGAATCATGACCTATGAGGAAGTGGCGGCCGGTCTACTCGTGGTCTGTCCTGGCGTCCACGGCGTTCAACTCTGGAAAGGCGAGACCGTGACGAGCATTCCGTCGGCAATCGCCATACGGTCTGATCCAGAATCAGACGATGAGCCGGTAAACAAGTACCTGGCGGACGCCCACGCGGATTTCGTCTATGACCTGGCGTGCATGCTGGACCTGGACTCGGGTCTAGCTCGAATCATCCACGGTCAACCCAACTGGGATCAAGAATGGCGCGAGCGTCGCGGCTTCCCCTCGGTGTAGTCATGGAGTCAGCGGGAGACGCCGCAAGGTGGGAAAAGCTGTGGGCCAAACCGATCGCGGACGAGGATGACCGCCTACCCGAAGGCCAGCGCTTCGTTGCGCATTTGGCGATCACTGAGCATTACTTGCCGCGTCGGCTCACGTCGGCCACTCCTGCCGCCAGCAAGGCCAGCGAAGAAACGCCGTGGGATGAGATGACTACGGGGACCAGCGGGGACGATTGGGAGAGCTAGGCTGCATGAGTCAAGACGAGACGATCACGGTCGAGTTGACCACCCAGGTGACCGCGAACATCGTCCAGTGGTCGGTGATGCTCGGCACCGAGCCCACCAAGGACGCAGTGGCCCGCTCCATCACCACCTACTACCGAACCAACATCATGACCGCAGACGTGTACGTTCCCGGCAACAGTCAGACCATCGGTCGAGTGGTCTAGCGCCACGCGCCTAGGCGACTCTCAGGCCCGTTAGCGGGCAGATACGACGAAAGGCCCTCGGCAAGCCGAGGGCCTTTCGTGTTGCCCCGACGGGGGCGGGTTGGCTTCGACGGCGAGCAAGGCCCCAGGCGGGCACTCAGCCGGACTCGGGTTCGACTCCCGACGCTTCCACTTTGACCATCCTTATCCAAACATCAATATCTAGTAGGGGGTTCGATCTTGAGGACCCCAGGTGACGTCTGCGCGAAGGTCGGCGAACTCGAAGCCGCCTATGCCGAACGCGACTCCCGAATGCATCGGGTGCGCGAGGTTAGGCAAGGCCACTTGCACGCCATTTACCCACAGCATTTTTCCAGCGACATGGAAGATCCGCTAGTCAGCAACTTTGTCGACGTCGTTTCTCGCGACCTCGCCGAGCTGGTAGCGCCGCTGCCTACCCTCTCCTGCCTTTCCGGCCAGGTGACCAAGGACCGAGCGCGCAAGTTCGCGGGCAAGCGCCAGAGGATCGGCTACCACTACTGGCTGCATAGCTCCCTGGCCACCCAGATGTTCAAGGCCGCGGACCAATACTTTTCCTACGGCTTCGCCTGCGCCATGGTCGAACCTGACTTCGAGGCGCAGTTCCCTCGCGTCCGGTGGATCGACCCGTGGGGTAGTTACCCGGAGCTGGACGCGGTCGGCAAGTGCGTGTCGTTCACCCGCAAGTGGAGGACCCGCGCATCTCTGCTGGCTGCCCAGTACCCCGAGCATGCCATTCGCCTGATGCGGCCTCCGGGCCAGGGCGACATCGCCAACGGGCATTACCAGGACAGCGACGTCACGGTTTACCGGTACGTGGACGCCGACCAGGTCATGATCTATGTCCAGGAGCGAAACAACCTCGTCCTGGAGAGCTACGTCAACAAGGTCGGCCGGTGCCCGGTTATCTGCGCCATCCGACCATCCCATGATGACCAGATCCGCGGCCAGTTCGATGACGTGCTTGGGCCGCAGGCGGCCAGGGCGCTGATGATGCGTCTGTATATCGAGGCGGCCGAAAAGCAGGTACAAGCCCCCCTTGCCTTGCCCGACGATGCCCAAGAGATCAACTTTGGCCCCGACGCCGTGATCCGCAGCGCCACGCCCGAGAAGATCGGGCGTGTGAACCTGGGCATCGGCCCGGATGCCTTCCGCGAGATGGCCTCCCTGGACCAGGAGCTACATTTCGGCTCCCGGTATCCCGAAGGCCGTTCTGGTCAGATGCAGGGGAGCATCGTTACCGGCAGGGGTGTCGAAGCCCTGTTGGGTACTTTCGACACGCAGGTCAAGGCCGCGCAACTTGTGTTTGCCAGTGCGCTCCGAGAAATCACCGCACTTTGCTACAGGCTCGATGAAACATACTGGCCGAACACACGCAAGACGATTCGCGGAACCGCCGAAGGTGCGCCGTTCGAGGATCACTACACACCGGCTCGCGACATCGATGGGGATTACACCTGCGATGTGTCCTACGGGATGATGGCCGGCATGGATCCAAATAGGGCCCTGGTATTCGGACTTCAGGCGCAGGGCGCCGGGCTGGTGCCTCGAAACTGGCTTATGCGTCAGCTCCCCGTGGACGTCGACGTAAACGCCCTCGAACAGCAAATCGACGTCGAGAGGTTGAGGGATGCTGGAATCGCCGGAGTATCAGCCCT
>Ga0163163_10003352_pt1 | contig 13596 bp, 8 predicted proteins | sample S65metaG_FD_119766 | JGI IMG/M metagenome (GOLD analysis project Ga0163163, IMG submission 119766) | Switchgrass rhizosphere microbial communities from Kellogg Biological Station, Michigan, USA - S6-5 metaG | ecosystem: Host-associated > Plants > Roots > Rhizosphere > Soil | place: USA: Michigan... | reverse complement strand
CTGAACGGTCGCGATCTGCTCGTCTTCATCGTTCTCGCGGTGGTCTGGCTGGCCGCGAACTACGCGTTGATGCTGGCGGCGTGGGCGAGCCTGGCCGCCGAGGGTCGGCAGGCGACGTGGGACACCCGCGTGGATCTGGCCAGCGCGGCGGGCGTCGTTGTGGTGTCGCCACTGCTGACCACGGTCGTGGGTTGGTGGCCGCTGCTGATCGTGGCCCCGCTCCTGGTCCGGAACCGGCTCACCTGGAGTCAGATGATGCGCGAGCGGCGCATGGTGCAGGAGCCGGTCAGCGGGCTGCTGAACCGTCAGGGGATGGTCGAAGGCGTGCGGGCGATCACTGGTGCCGATGTGAACGCCCCACGTGGGCCTCGGCCATTCGGCATCATATTGGTCAGCTTCGAATCAGTGACGGAGATCAACCGGATCTTGGGGCGTGATGTCTACGAGAAGGTGGTGGGAGTGGCGTCCCGCCGACTGATCGATGCGTACGGCAAGGACCGGGCGGCCCGACTGTCCGGTGAGGGCATCGTCATTCTGTTCCCTGACCTGACCGAAGCCGATGCGATCGCCCAAGCGGAGGCCGCGGTGTCCGTACTCGATCCCATGGTCGAAGTCGACGACATCCCGTTCGCCCTCGACCCGGCCGGTGGTGTGGCCCTCTCGCCGCGACACGGTCATGATCTCGGGACACTGCTCATGAAGGCCGAGCTCGCCGCGGCGGAGGCCCGACGCACCGGCCGGCGAGCCGTCCTCTACGTGCGCCAGGCGGCTGAACTGGCTGAGCGCCGAGTCGCGCTGCTGCGCGAGTTGCACTCCGCGCTACGCGATCAGGCTCGCCACAAAGAGATCTCGGTGGTCTACCAGCCTCAGGTCGATATCGGCGGCGGCGACCTCCGCGGAGTGGAGGCCCTGGTTCGGTGGACGCATCCACAGTGGGGACCGGTCCCGACGGACGAGCTCATCGAGGCCGTCGAGACCACCGAGATCATGCACATGCTCACCCGGCACGTCCTGGAGTCGGTAGCGGCCCAACTGCGTCGCTGGAACGAGCAGGGCGACTACTTCCGGGCCTCGGTGAACATCAGCCTGCAGGATCTGCACGAGCCGCATTTCGTGTCCGAGATCGGGGACCTGGTCCGCGACCACGGCATCGCCCCACGACAACTCGTCGTCGAGATCACCGAGCGCATGGTCGTGTCCGACACTGGCCGGGTCAAGCAGGTCGCCGACGAGCTGATCCGGCAAGGGGTAGGGCTGTCGCTTGACGACTTCGGCACCGGTTATGCCTCGCTGCAGCAACTGCGCCAACTCCCGCTCACCGAGGTGAAGGTCGACGGTTCATACGTGAGGGCCATGGTGGACAACCCCGCCGACGCGGCGATCGTGACCAGCGTGCATCAGCTCGCCCAGGCGTTGGGCGTGGACGTGGTGGCCGAGGGCGTGGAGGACCAGCGCACCGCCGATGCACTCGCCGGTTTGACCGGCACCATTGGCCAAGGCTGGCACTTCGGCCGCCCGATGACCGTGGACCAGCTGCGGGATTGGCGGCGTGGTCGGTCCTCAACCTGACTTCCGCGGTGGCGTCAGGCGGATTCGCGGATCACGAGTTCGGTGGGCAGCACCAGCGCCGGTTCGACGGCTTCGCCGGCGGCCAGCCGGAGCAGCTGGCGGACGAGGGTGCGACCGATCTCGGCGATCGGCTGCCGGACCGTACTCAATGGAGGGTCGGTGTAGCGCGCGACCTCCACGTCGTCGAATCCCATCACGGCGACGTCGTCCGGCACCCGGCGGCCGGCCTGGCGCAGGGTGCGCAACGCGCCGTCGGCCATGAGGTCGGAGGCGACGAACACGGCGTCGATGCGCGGGTCGTCGTCGAGTAGCGTACGCATGGCCTCGGCGCCGGACTCGCGGGTGAAGTCGCCGACGGCCACGATGGAGCGCCGGCGCGACCCGGTCAGGGCCGCGCGGTAAGCGGCGAGGCGGTCCATGCCGGCGACCATGTCCTGCGGCCCGGCGATGGTGGCTATGCGCCGCCGGCCCTGGCCGAGCAGGTACCCGACCGCGTCGCGGACGCCGCCGACGTGGTCGACATCCACGTACGGGATCGGCGAGGACCCCAGCGGCCGTCCATTGGCGACAACCGGGATGCCCATGCGGTGCAGCGTGTTCGGCAGTGGGTCAGCGCCGTGTACGGACGCGATCATCACACCGTCCACGAGGCCACCGCTGATGAATCGTTCGATGCGCGCGTGGCTCGCGGACGATGTCGCCAGCGTCAGCACGAGCTGCTTCTCGGCCAGCTCGAGCTCGGCGCTGGCGCCCTTGATGAGGGTGGCGAAGAACTGGTCGTCGGAGAACACGCGTCCGGCCGGCTCGGGCACGACGAATGCGAACAGGTCCGTGCGCTGCGTCACCAGGCTGCGCGCGGCGGGGTTGGGCACGTAGCCCAGCTCCTCGATGGCCCGGCGGACGGCGTCGCGGATCTCCGGGGTGACCTTCTCGGAGCCGTTGACGACGCGGGACGCGGTGGCCCGCGAGACACCGGCCCGGGACGCCACGCGTTCCAGGGTCGGCCGTTGCCGTGAGGTCATGTGCCGCAAGCCCATTCTCTTCAGACGCATCGGATTCTCGCACCCTCCTCCCCCGCCGTCCGGACCGCGGCAGGGCACGGTCCGGACGACGGGAGAACATTGACCGGTCAGTGCCCGAACGTGAACCAGTTGACGTTGACGAAGTCGGCCGGTTGGCCGCTGGTGAAGCGCAGGAACACGGTGTGCGTGCCGGTCACGGCGGCGATGTTGGCCGGCACCGTTCGCCACGCCTGCCAGCCGCCGGTGTTGGCGATCGAGAAGCTGCCGATCGGTGCGTTGTTCACGTTGTCCAGCCGGACCTCGACCAGGCCGCTCACGCCGCCGGCGGCACCGGAGGCGACCCGCGCGGAGAACTGGTGCGCGGCGGACGAGCCGAAGTTGACGTTGTCGTAGCGGGTCCAGTCACCGTTGGCGATGAAGCCGATGTCCTGCCCGCCGCCGCTGTCCGTCGTGGTCTCCACCTGCACCCCGGACTGGGCGTTGAAGCTCTCCGCCTGGATGGTGCCGTACGCGTCGCGCCCGCCGGGCGGTGGCGTGGTCGTGGTGGGCGGAGTCGTCGGTGGAGTGGTCGTGGTACCGGTGGAGGTGTACGCGGCCACGTAGTCGACCAGCATCGGGACGCCCGACTGCGTGGCCGAGGTGGGGCCGCCGCCGAAGGCGGCCGGGAACCCGCCTCCCATCGCCACGTTGAGGATCACGAAGAACCCGTGGTGGGTGGCGTTGTTCCAGGTCGTGGCCGAGACCTGGTTCGCGTTGATGGAGAAGAACTGCGTGCCGTCGAGGTACCAGCGGATCTGTTCGGGCGAGACGCTGCGGTCCAACTCCATCGCGTAGGTGTGGAAGCCGGTCTGGCAACCGGAGCAGGCCCGCTCGCCACTGCCGATGCCGGTGGTCTCGTTGCATTCGCCGCCCGGATTCGTTCCACAGTGGAGTGTGGCGAACTCGGAGCTCCGTCCGTTGATGTCCTCCATGATGTCGATCTCGCCGATGCTCGGCCAGTTGCTGGCCCCGACCGGCCGGGCGGCGGCGCCGAGCATCCAGAACGCCGGCCAGTAGCCGGCGGCGGCCGCGCCGCTGACGTTGGGCTGCTGGATCGACGCCTGGACCCGGAGCTTCCCGCCGGCCGGGGCGGCGAGGTCGGTGCGCTGGGTCTCCACCCGGCCGGACGTCCACTGGCCGGAGGCATTCCGGATCGGCTTGATGGCCAGGTGCCCGGCCCCGTCCTGGAAGACGTTGGCCGTGCTGTTGGTCATGGTCTCCACCTCGCCGGTGCCCCAGTTGGCAGCACCGCCGGGATAGCTCGTGCCGGTGTCGTAGAGCCAGTTGGAGGTGTTGAGCCCGGTATTGGCCGCGCCACCGAAGTCGTCGCTGAACACCAGCGTCCATCCGGCGGGGGTCGGAGGAAGCGCGGCCTCGGCGTTGAGGACGAGCACGGGGATGAGTGCGACGGCGAGGGCGATCGCGGCCGACGTAACAAGCACACGGCGGCGGCGGGATGGGGACCATTGATGCGTCATCGGGCGACCTTCCGACGGGAGGGGACGGGTCGTGAGAGCGCTCTCACGAATGTGTACTCCCCCGAATCACCTCGTGTCAATGGCTGATTGCGACACCTCGGGTCGCGCCTGAGAACGCTCTCTCGGGTCGGCGATGAGATCGATGCAGTCCAACATCTATGTACTTCTCGGTAACAGGCGTGTTTACTGGCCGGTAACAAACTCCGCGTCCGTTCCGGGCTGCGCCGCCCGCGGAGAAACCAGAGAGGTCCTATGAAACGTCTGCCTCGCCTCGCCGCGGTAGTCACGGTCGCCGCCGCGACCGTCGCCGCCATCGTCACCGCGTCCCTGCCGGCCGCCGCCGCGGTCAACCCGATCCCTCGCGCCATCCGCATCGCCCCGCCGGGCGAAGCCTCATCGTTCCCGGCCGCGCTGGCGGCGTCCCTGATCGCGCCCGACGCGAGCCCGCTCGGCGCCAACGGGAACTGCCGGCCCAGCGCGGCGCATCCGTTCCCGGTCGTCCTTGTGCACGGCACGTTGGAGAACATGCTCGACAACTGGAACGGGCTCTCGCCGATCCTGAAGGCGGCCGGCTACTGCGTATTCGCCTTCAACTACGGCAACACGACCGGCATCCCGGGCCTCAACGGTACGGATGACATGATCACGAGTGCCAACGCCGTCACGCCGTTCGTGAACCAGGTACTGGCCCGGACCGGCGCGTCGAAGGTCGACCTCATCGGCCACTCCCAGGGCGGTGCCCTGATCCGGTACTACACCAATCTGCTCGGCGGTGCCGCCCACGTCGACCAGGTCATCGCGATCACGCCGTCGAACCACTTCACCGACGTCGACGGACTGCTGGAGCTCATCAACGCGCTCAACCTCACCCCGCTGCTCGACGGCACCCTGAACGCCCTGCAGCTGCCGGCTCTGGTCCAGCAGACGACGCCGAACTCGCCGTTCTACGTCAACGTCAACAGCCACGGCGAGACCGTCTCCGGGATGAAGTACACCAACATCGGTACCCGCAACGACGAGGTGGTCACGCCGTTCACGCAGTCGTTCATCACCGCCGGTCCCGGTGCGTCGGTGGACAACATCATCCTGCAGAACGTCTGCGGCAACGACCAGTCCGACCACCTGAGCGCGTCGTTCTCCAAGAATGTCGCCCAGATCATCCTGAACAAGCTCGCGCCCAACGACCAGCACACGATCTTCTGCTACCCGCAGGCGCCGCTGACCGGATCCACATCCCTGTAGAACCAGTACGTCGTGGACAGTGACCGGAGCGGTCCGGTCACTGTCCATTGAGGAGCCCCGGCGGCGGGGACAACGGGACGTACCGCCGATCCCCTACACTGACCGCCGTGATGGCGCAGGTGCGGCTACGCCTGCTGCGGCTCGGCGACTGGCGCACCATCCGCGTTGCGACGTGGACCGTGGGGCTCGCGGTCGCCGCGGCCACGGTGCCGGCGGTGCTGATGGAGCAATGGCTGCGGTCCTTCTTCAACGCGGAGGATCGCGACAGCGCGATTCTCGCCGTGATCATCCTGGCGCCCGTCACCGGGCTCGCCGCGGCGTCGCTGGTCAACCGGGGTGCGCGGGTGCTGGCCTTCGCCGCCGCCACCCGGCGGCGCGCGATCCTGCTCGCCGCCGTGCTCGGCGTGCTCGTGGCCGCCGTCGCGGTCAGCGAACTGGCCGGGGCGGGGAAGACCGCCGAACTCTGGATCACCGGGCTGTCGCTGGGATCGTTGCTGGTCCTTCTCGCGATCCTGGGTGTTCGGGACTCGGCCACGGTGTGGCTGAACCTCGGGGCGCTGGTCGGCCTTGTGATCCTGCTGGTGGGACTGCCGGCCGCCCGGCGGACGTATCACGTCTCGTCGCTCGCGACATGGGGCATCGTCGGTCAGAGCCTGTTCGCGATCGCCGTCGCGTCCAGCAGCGCATGGCTGGTGCTGCGATGGATGCGCGGGCTGCCGCCGCGGTGGCGCTGGCTGCGCGTGCCGGCCGCCGCGGCCGTGGCCGGCTACCCGCTCTTCCTGGTGCTCACCGATCAGCTGCTCGGCGGCGTTGACGAGGTGGCCCTGCTGCCGATCCTGGCGACCCTGGTGGTGGTGGGTTGGCGGGCGATGGCGCGCAGCACGCGACTGGCGGTCAACGGTGCCGCGGACGTCGTGGGTGCGCTCGGGCTCGGCGTGGTCGCGGTGCTGACGCTGGTATGGCTGGCCAATGTGCTCGACCTGCCCCGTACCGAGGTCGATGCCATCAAAGGCGTGGCCTCGCATCTGCGCGAGGTCATCGACGTGCCGTGGTGGCTGTGGGCACTGGTCTATGCGGTCCTGGCCGGCGCGCAGCTCGCGCTGGCGTTCGGTCCACGGTGGACGACGGGGATCCGGTCCTGGGTCCGGCGGGCCACGGCCGGGGTCAAGCTCGGCGCCCGGACCGGCTCGATCACCTCGACGGTGCTGATGTTCGCCGCGTTCGTGGTGGCGGTGGCCCCGCTCGCGGTCGCCCCGGTGCTCGCGAACCGCATCCGCGCCCACTACACCGTCTCGCTGACCGCGCAGGCCGAGGCCGAGCGGGAGGAGGCGGTCGCCGAGGCGGTCACCCGGGCGTTCTCGGTGCCGACCCCGCCGGTCGTGCAGGTGCTGCACACGATGCTGGCCGACATCCATTCGGTCGACAGCCCGGCCCGGTCCGGCGATGGGCCGACCGTCACCGAGGTGGACCTCGCCCGGCAGCTCGGCCACCTGCAGGGCACGGTACGCGCGAAAGCCGCCGGGTCGAGCACCAGTACACCGTCGCTTGTGGACACTGCGACGGGCCTCACGGCGCCGGTCGCGGACGCCGTCGATCTCACGCAGCGGCTGACCACCGTCCAGGCCCAGGATGAGCGGGTCAGCCAGCGCCAACAGGCGGCCGACGAGGCCGCCGACCTGGCTGCCAGGACCGTCACGGCCGTGCTGGACGCGCTGCCCCTGCCGTTCGGCATGGACCGCTTCGAGGTGTTCGGTCTGATCCGCAGCTACCTACAGGGCCTGGCCGAGTCGCCCATCGGCGAGGCCTTCCGGACCTGGACGCGGCGGGCCGCTGGCGACAGTGGCACGCCGGCCGGACCGGCGCCGGACGCGGTGGCATTGGTCGAGCCGAACGCACACCTGCTCGCGATCGAGGCGAGCCTGCAGTACCTGCAGACCAGGCTGGACACCAAAGCGGGGGTCAGCAGCACGGCCGACAGTCGGGTCCAGCAGGAGCTGCAACAGGATCCGCTGCTCGCGGCGGTCGACCTGGCGAACCAGACCCGGTTCCTGCAGACCGGCACCGGTGTGTGCGCCGGGTGCAGCCACCCCGGCGACATCCACAACAAGTTCGAGGAGCCCGGCCACGAGGTCAGGCCACGAGAACCGGTCGGGCGGCGGTAAAGGCGGGGCCGGCGCCGAGCCCATCGAGGGTCGGCGCCGGCCCGATAACGAAAGCCGGCCTTAAAGCGAAGGCGGTCAGGTCAGGTCGTACCGACCGAGGTTCATCACCTTGACCCACGCCGAGACGAAGTCGCGGACGAACTTCTCCTTGGCGTCGTCGCTGGCGTAGACCTCGGCGACCGCCCGCAGCTCCGAGTTGGACCCGAAGACGAGATCGACCCGGCTGCCACTCCACTTCAGCTTTCCGGTGGCCAGGTCGCGCCCCTCGAAAGCGTCCGCGGAGGTCGCGGTCCACACCGTGCCCAGATCGAGCAGGCTCACGAAGAAGTCGTTGGACAGGGTGCCCGGCTTCGCGGTGAACACGCCGAGCGGCGACTGCGCGGTGTTCGCGCCGAGGACCCGCAGGCCGCCGACGAGCGCCGTCATCTCGGGCGCGCTCAGGGTGAGCTGGTTGGCCCGGTCGAGCAGAAGGTACTCGGCCGGCAGCCGGTTGCCCTTGGCGACGTAGTTGCGGAAGCCGTCCGCCGCCGGCTCCATGACGGCGAAGGACTCGACGTCGGTCTGCTCCGGAGTGGCGTCGGTGCGTCCCGGCGTGAACGCGACCTCGACCTGGTGGCCGGCGTCGCGGGCCGCCTGCTCGATGGCGGCCGAGCCGCCGAGCACGATGAGGTCGGCGACGGAGACCTGCACCCCGCCGTCGTGGGCCGCGTTGAACGCCTCCTGGATCCCGGTCAGCGTCCGCAGCACGGCGGCGAGCTGGTCCGGATCGTTGACCTCCCAACCGTTCTGCGGCTCCAGGCGAACGCGCGCGCCGTTGGCCCCACCCCGCTTGTCGCCGCCGCGGAACGTCGAGGCCGACGCCCACGCGGTCGCGACCAGCGCGGCGACGGACAGGCCCGAGCCGAGGATCTGCGCCTTCAGGTCAGCCGCCTCGGCCGGTCCGATGAGCTCGTGGTCCACCGCCGGCACCGGGTCCTGCCACACCAGGACCTCGGTCGGCACCTCCGGCCCGAGGTACCGCGCGATCGGTCCCATGTCGCGGTGGGTCAGCTTGAACCAGGCCCGGGAGAACGCATCCGCCAACTGATCGGGGTGCTCGAGGAAGCGCCGGGAGATCTGCTCGTAGACCGGGTCCACCCGCAACGCGATGTCGGTGGTGAGCATCGTCGGGGCGTGCCGCCGGTCGCCGTCGTGGGCGTCGGGCACAGTTCCCGCTCCGGCACCGTCCTTCGGCTTCCACTGCGTGGCCCCGGCCGGACTCTTGGCCTGCTCCCACTCGTACCCGAAGAGGGTCTCGAAGAAGCTGTTGTCCCACGTCACCGGAGTCGGCGTCCAGGCACCCTCCAGACCGCTGGTGATGGTGTCGCCACCCGCTCCGGTACCGAAGGTGTTGCGCCAGCCGAGCCCTTGCTGCTCGAGCGGTGCGGCCTCGGGTTCGGGGCCGATGTACCGGGTCGGGTCGGCCGCGCCGTGCGTCTTGCCGAACGTGTGCCCGCCGGCGATCAGCGCCACCGTCTCCTCGTCGTTCATGGCCATCCGGCGGAACGTCTCCCGGATGTCGCGGGCGGCCGCCAACGGGTCCGGGATGCCGTTCGGGCCCTCGGGGTTCACGTAGATGAGGCCCATCTGCACCGCCGCCAACGGATTCTCCAGCTCGCGGTCGCCGGTGTAGCGCTCATCGCCGAGCCAGGTCGACTCCGGCCCCCAGTACACGTCCTCGTCCGGCTCCCACATGTCGACCCGGCCACCGCCGAAGCCGAAAGTCTTCAGGCCCATCGACTCCAGCGCGACGTTGCCGGCGAGGATCATCAGGTCGGCCCAGGACAGCTTGCGCCCGTAGCGCTGCTTCACCGGCCACAGCAGCCGGCGCGCCTTGTCGAGGTTCGCGTTGTCCGGCCAACTGTTGATCGGGGCGAAGCGCTGCATCCCGGTGCCGGCGCCACCGCGACCGTCGTTGATGCGGTAGGTGCCCGCGCTGTGCCAGGCCATCCGGATCATAAAAGGCCCGTAGTTGCCATAGTCGGCCGGCCACCACGGCTGGGACGTGGTCAGCACCTCCGCGATGTCACGCTTCACGGTGGGCAGGTCGAGGCTCGTGAACTCCTCGGCGTAGTTGAACGACGGACCCATCGGGTCGGCCACGGCCGGGTTCTTGGCCAGGATCCTCAGGTTGAGCTGGTTGGGCCACCAGCCCCGGTTATCGCCGCCCTGCGTCGGGTGGGCGGCTCGGCCGGCCGGGAACGGGCATCCGCTCTCGCTCTCGCCCTCGGTGTTCACTTCGAGTAGGGCGTCACGCTCGTCTGACATGAAGTTGTCCTTCCAGGGAGCAGATCGCACGCGCGATCCGGAAAGGAAACAGGACACGGAGCCCATTCGGGGACTCCTCGTCGGCCGACGCGCCGCGATGGGTCAACGGTCGACGATCAAGGCCACGCCGAAGTCTTGCTCGTTTTTTGGAATCAGTCAAGAATATGCCCAGAGGACATCGCCCGGGGAGACTTCGCTCACATGGGCAGGAAGGAACCCGTCAGCCGGTTACGGCACACAGACCCACAGCATCTTGGGTCGCACCGTCGCGGTCAGCCGGTCGGACGGTTCGATCGGGTCACCGTCGATCTGGCGCGGCTGTGCACGGTCGCACACGACATCCACAGTGGACACACGGTAGGTCTCGATCGGCCGCGGGTTCGCCGGCCGGCGCGACACGAGCGCCGCGGCCATCTTCAGCCAGCCCCACGTCCCGCGGGGCGCGACGACAGCGACGTCGAGCAGACCGTCGTCGGGCTGGGCATCGCCGAACAGGTCGACGCCGCCCTGCAGCCGGCCCATGTTCGCCACCAGAACGGTCCGCGCGGTACGGGCCACCGGCGTCTGGCCGTCGAGCTCGATCCGGACCCGCATCGGCCGGTCGAACACCCGGCGCAGGCCGCCGAGGACGTACGCCGGCCAGCCGAGCCGCCGCTTCCACGAGGCCGGCGTCGCCTCCATCATCGCGGCGTCGAACCCCATCCCGGTCATCAACGCGAAGTGGTGGCCGTCCGAGCAGCCGAGGTCGATGAGCCGCCGTTGCCCGGTGACGACCGTGTCGACGCACGATCTCACCCCGGTCGGCAGGCCGAGGTTGGCCGCGAACAGATTGCCGGTGCCCGCCGGCAGAACGGCCAGGGCGACCTGGGTTCCGGCGAGCTGGTCGGCGCAGGCCCGGATGGTTCCATCGCCGCCACACACGAAGACGACCTCCGCGCCACCGGCTATCGCCGCCCGGGTCTGACCGTGGCCAGGGTCGCTGACGGACGTCTGAAACCACAGCGGCTCCGGCCAACCGGCATCCGCGAGCGCCCCCGCCACGTCCACGCGCACGCGTTCGGCATCCACGACGCTGGTCGGGTTGATGACCACAGCGGTACGCATCGACGTCACACCTTGCGGTAGCGGGACTGGAAGAAGCAGTACACCCCGTAGACGGCGAAGCCCAGCGCGACAACCCCGAGCAGCGCGACCCCGAACGGCTGCGCGGCCAGCGTGCGCAGCGCGCCGTCGAGGCCGGTCGACTTCGCCGGGTCGAACGTCACGGCCGCAATCACCAGCAGCACACCCACGATCGCGTACGCCAGGCCCTTGACCACGTACCCGACCTGACCGGTGACGACCGTGGCATGAAGCGCCCGACCGCTCATCCGGCTGCGCATCAACCGACGCTCGAAGCCTTTGCTGAGGCCGTATCCGGCGACCACGAGGCCGACCATAACCACAACGACACCGACGAACCCGACCAGCCACGGGCCCTGCGACCAGCCGAGCACACCCGCGGTGGCCTTGGCCTGCGCTCTGGCGTTGGACGCCGGAGCGCCCCTGCCGACCGCGAAGGCCGTCCAGGCCAGGGCGGAGTAGAAGACCGCCCGGCACACGGAGACCGCGCGCTCTACGGTGCGCCGCGAGCCGCGGTCGTTGCCGTGTCCGAGGGCCGCCTCCAGCAACTGCCAGGCCGCCATCGCGACCAGGCCGAGCGCGATGGCCCACACCAGGAGGCGCCCCAACGGCTTCTCGGCCAGCAGGCGGAACGCGCCCGACTGATCGCCCTCGGCGGGGTGGCCGCTCGCGATCCGCACCACGAGCCACGCGACCGCGAGGTGCAGGATCCCGTACCCCACCAGGGCGGCGCGGATCACGGCCTCGAAGGCATCGCTCCGGCCGGCTCGGCGAGCGGCGCGGCGGGTCGTTACGAGCAGCGACATGTTTCCTCTGTTCCCGCCGCGACCACCCGTCCAAACCCCTACTGCGTGTGGGGGCGGCAGCGAACGGGTACCCTCCGGCATGGCCACCACCACAGCCGGTCCGACCGTCACGCCGGTCCGGCCGCCTTCGCCACGGGACTTGAACCGGCTGCGTGGCGTCGTCGTGGTCACCGCGGCCGCCGTGCTCTTCACCGTGCTGGCCATCGCGGTCCGGGTGGGATGGGGTCCGCTGCTGGACGCCGACGCGGCCGTGGCCCGCGACCTCAACGCCGTGGTCGCTCCCCGGCCCGCGCTCGTGCGGACGCTGACCGCAATCACCACTCTGGGCAGTGCGGGCGTGCTGGTCTGGGTCATCGTGCTGGCCCTGATCCTCCTGCTGGTCCGTCGCCGGTTTCCGCTGGCCGCCTACCTCGCGGTCACGGCGTCCGGGGCGCTGATTCTCGATCCCGCCCTCAAGGCGCTCATCGGACGGCTCCGTCCCGTCGTCGAGCATCCCGTGGCGGTCGGCGGAGGCAGCAGCTTCCCCAGTGGACATTCGCTGGACTCGTACATCTGCTACGGCGCACTGCTTCTGGTGTTCCTTCCCGCGTTCCCGCGGCGTCGCCGATGGATACCGGTCGCCGCGGTCAGTACCGTCATCGTCCTCATTGGACTGACCCGCATCCTGCTCGGCGTCCATTTCGTCTCCGACGTCGTCGGCGCCTGGAGCGTCGGCACCGCGTGGCTCGGCATCACCGTCTTCGCCTTCGAGCTGCACCGCACCCGTACCGGCCGCCGGGTCCCGCAGCCGCTGACCGAAGGCCTCGAACCGGAGGCGGCCGCCGACGTCGAGCCGGCCACAGTGGACGCGACCGGTGGCGCCGAGGCGGTACGCGCCGCGGCCCGTCTGGTGATCGGCTGGGTCCTCGTCCTCGGTACCGTCGTCGGGCTGGGCGAGCTAGTCCTGCGCGCCGATCGCAACCTGCTCGGCGACGAGTCCATCCCGCGCGGCCTCGCCGCTCATCGCACGCCCACTCTGGACGCGATCAGCGACTTCTGGAGTCAGGCCGGCAACACCCACGCGATCCTGGCCGTCGGCCTGGTCGCCGGGGCGGTGGCGGTGGGCGTCATCCGGCGCTGGCGGCCGGCGGTGTTCCTCGTCGTGCTGATGATGGGAGAGCTCGCCCTGTTCCTGGGCAGCGCGAAGGTGATCGGGCGGGACCGCCCCGACGTGCCGCACCTGGACGGGCCGCTGCCGACGTCGGCCTACCCGTCCGGTCACGTCGCCGCCACGCTCTGCCTGTACGCGGGGATTGCGTTGCTCGTCCTCCCCCGGACGACCGCCTGGTGGCGCTGGCTCACCCTCGTGCCCGCCGTCGCCATGCCGATCCTGGTCGCCGCCGCCCGGATGTACCGCGGCATGCACCATCCCACCGACATCCTGGGCAGTCTCGTCCTCGCCGGCGCGTGGACCGCGGTCGCGTACCTGGCGATCCGTCCCCACGCAGACCTCGACGAAACGTTTCGACCCACAGTAACGGGGAACCACAGTGGACGTGATCGGGGAGCGCTCACGGCCGGATCAGGCCGACCCGGACCCGACCAAGGCGGGCCACGTGTACGACCGCGGGCCAGGTGAGGACCCGCCGACCTCCGATGGCGAACCAGCGGACGACGAGGACATCGTCGCGGCCGCCCACGCCGAAGCGGTAGAGCTGCGGGCGCCAGATCCTGTCCTCGGCACGCCGGGTCCGCCCGTCAACCGCCGCTCGCCATTCATGATCGGCCTACTGGGAGCAGCCGGGGTCGCGGTCACCTACGGCCTCGTCCAACTGCTCGTCGTCGCGGCCGACATCCTTGCCCTGATCGG
>Ga0163163_10003351_pt1 | contig 13597 bp, 11 predicted proteins | sample S65metaG_FD_119766 | JGI IMG/M metagenome (GOLD analysis project Ga0163163, IMG submission 119766) | Switchgrass rhizosphere microbial communities from Kellogg Biological Station, Michigan, USA - S6-5 metaG | ecosystem: Host-associated > Plants > Roots > Rhizosphere > Soil | place: USA... | reverse complement strand
GCCACCGTTGGAGCACACGCCACCCTGGCCGGCGGCCCCGCCGAACGTGCTGTTGACGATGTACACCGGCATGGTGTGGTACTGGCTCAGCACGCGGATCGCGGCACCGCCGAGGTCGGGCCCACCTGCGTCGCACCGGTTGCGCAGGAACCGCGAGTTCACCACCTTGAACCGGCCGCCGCGGACGAAGATGGCGCCCCCGCCGCCACCCTCTTCCAGTTGCCCGGTCGAGTTGCCGTCGGCGAACGTGAGGTTCTGCACGGTCAGCTGCGGCGTCTCCTGGTCCTGGCAGTGTGAGGACGTCCACACCAGCGACTTGTCGCAGGTGTTCTGGTACAGGATCCGGCGCTTGCCGCCACCGCTGAGCGTCACCAGCCCGCCGCCGTCGAGGACGACCTTCGGGCCGTGGTCGTTGCGGACCTTCGCGGTCGCGTCCATTGTGATGGTCACCGGCGCCGGGCCGCACGAGAACGTGATGACGCCGCCGGCCGCCACCGCCGACACGACCGCGGCCGACGTGCACGAGGCCGGCGTGCCGTCGCCGATGACCTGGGTCGGGTGCGACGTGTCCTCCGCCTTCGCCTCGGCCGGCACGACCGCGTGGCCATCCGGGTTGCCATAGTTCGGCAGCGGCGGTCGCGTCGGCGAAGGCGGAGACGTGGCCGAGAGCGGCGGCGACACCGAAGCCGAACCCGGCGGCGAGGGCGACGGCGGTGCGGGGCTCGAACCGCAGCCCGCCACGACCAGCACGGCCGCCAGCCCGAGGATGCGCAGCGCTCTCATCGCCCCGAGGGTAACGATGTCCAGCGATGCCCGCGGCTCAACCCGCCGTACCGGATCCGGGTCGGAGAACAAGGATTCCCAGGCGACACCGAGGTTCGCCAAAGTACGTGCACAGACGCCTTGGCCAGGTTCGACCAGTGACGCGACAACATAGCGATACGATGACCCGGACGGCGACCCGGGTGAGGGTCGGCTGAGGGGGTGGTGGCGCGCCGCCGTGAAGACGGCGCGCAGACGCAACACAACGCCGGTCATATCGGCGGATCCGACCAGGGGAGGCGGGTTGCGGGTACTGGCCGTGACCAACCTGTGGCCAGAAGGTGACAGCCATCGTGGCGTCTTCGTGGCCGAGCAGGTGCAGGCGTTGCAGCGTCTGGGCGTACGGGTGGACATCGAGGTGGTCGCGCAGTCACGCGGTGTCAAGGACTATCTGTTGGCGGCGCGGCGGGTACGGCGCCGGGCCCGCGCCGGCCAGTACGACCTGGTACATGTCCACTATGGACTGACCGCGCTGGCCGCCCGGTTCGTCGGAGCGCCGCGGGTGCTGTCCCTCTACGGCAGCGACATCAACGCGCGCTGGCAGCACATGTTCACCCGGCTCGGCTGGGGCGGCACCGCGGCGCGCATCTACGTCGGCCGCGCGTTGGCCCGCGCCGCGCACGACCGCAGCGGCGTCGTGGTCCCGGGCGGGGTCGACTTCGACCTGTTCGCGCCGGTCGACCGGGACAAGGCCAGGGCCGACCTCGGCATCGCCCCGGACGAGCCAGTGGTGCTCTTCGGCGGCGAGCCGCACCGCTCGGTCAAGGGGTACGACGTGTACCGCGACGTGCTGGCCACGCTGCGTCGGCAGGGGATTCCGGTCCGCGAGCTCCAACTCGCCGAGCCCGACCAGCCCCGGTCCGACGTCCCGCGCAAGTTCGCCGCCGCCGACGTGCTGCTGTTCACCTCCCGCAAGGGCAGCGAAGGCTCGCCCGGCGTGGTCAAGGAGGCGAACGCGATGGGCCTGCCCGTGGTCTCGGTCGCGGTCGGCGACGTCACCGAAGTCCTGACGGGCGTGGAACCGTCGGCCGTGGTCGACTTCCCAGAACCGTGGGGAGATCCGGACACGCGGGCCGAGCTGGTGCGCAGCCTGGCCGAGCGTACGGCCGAGGTGTTGGCCACCCGCGCCCGCTCCAACGGGCGCGAAGTGGCCACCTGGTTGGACTCCACCATGGTGGCCCGCCGGATCGTGGGCGTGTACCACACGGTGTTGCGCCGGCAGGGCCGCGGGCACCACCGCTAGCTAGCTGCCACCGTCCGGTGTGGACTGTTGCGGTACGGACGGCTGCACCACCTTGGCGTGGATCTCGAACGTCTTGTCGTGGATCTCCGACGTCAGCTGGTGCACCGCTCTGATGAGCTGGTCGGCGTCCACATTGGTCTGATAGTCGTGGATCGCCAGCTCGGAGGAGATCTGGTCGGAGCGTCGGGCCGCGATGAGCAGGATCGCGCCCTGCAACGCGGCCAGGCAGGACAGGATGAGGTTCAGCAGGATGAACGGATAGACGTCGAACCCGACGTTGCGGTTGCCCAGCATCCAGCCGAACAGGAACAGCAGCGCTCCGAAGACGAAGCCCCAGGAACCCATGACGTTGCGGAGGGTGTCGGCCGCACGTTCGCCTCTGGTCAGTTGGTCGCCGGAGCGCACGCCGGGGTGGCGGTGCCACACACTGCGCAGAGCGAACATGTCACGAAGACTCATGGCCGGCACTGTACTCACGCCAGCCCCAAGAGCCGATTGTTCCGCTCCGCGAGCGTCGCGGAATCGAAGCCTCAGTCGGAGCCGGCGAACTCGGCCAGTCGCGACCAGTCGTCCTGCGGCAGCGTCACGTTGATGATCTTGGGAATGGCCGCCAGGTAGGGCGGTAGCGTCCGCTGGGCCCGCTTGAAGTGTTCGGAACCGACGTGGGCCGCTCCGGCGTCGCCATCCCGGAACGCCTCGACGAGTACGTACTCGCAACGATCGTCGAGGCTGCGCGACCAGTCGAACCACAGGCAGCCGGGCTCGTTGCGGGTCGCCTGGGTGAAGTCCGCGACGATCGAGGGCCACTGGTCGGCGTGCTCGGGCCGGACCGGGAACTTGACGCAGATGAAGATCATGGACGGTCCTTCGCAGTCGACGGAGATCTCATCGACCATCCTAACTGCCGCCAGCTGGGTAGATCTTGGATGGGCAAAGGTGAGTGAATTGACACGTGAGTGATGACGCACCTATTGTCTGGGGCATGGACGCGGTCTTCAAGGCGCTCGCCGACCCGAGCCGGCGCACGCTGCTCGACCGGCTGGCCGATCGCGACGGCCAGACGCTCACGGAGCTGGAGGCCCACCTGCCCGACCTGACGAGGTTCGGGGTGATGAACCACGTGCGCGTCCTCGAGGAGGCGGGCCTGGTCACCACGCGCAAGGTCGGCCGGTTCAAGCACCACTACCTGAACCCGGTGCCGATCCAGCTGCTGGCCGACCGTTGGATCTCCCGCTACGCGTCGCCGTGGATGCGCGCGATCGCCACCGTCAAGCACACCGCCGAGCAGGCCACTGAGGAGCAGACCATGTCCGACAAGCCAAGCCACGTGTACACCGTCCTGATCAAGGCCACCCCCGAGCTGGTGTGGCAGGCGATCACCGACCCGGCGTACACGCGTGAGTATTTCTTCGCCTCGTCCGTCCACAGTGACTGGACGGTCGGCGCGAAGGTCAGCTACGCCTATGACGACGGAACCGTCGCCCTCGACGGCGAGGTGCTGGAGGTCGACCGGCCGCACCGGCTGGTCACCACGTTCAACGCGGTGTGGGACGACGAGACCCGGGCCGATCCGCCGTCGCGGGTGACCTGGGAGCTGGAGCCGATGGGGGAGGCCACCAAGCTGACGGTGACGCACGACGGCTTCCACGCGCAGACCGCGACGTACGGGCAGGTCGTCGGAGGTGTTCCGGTCATCCTCAGCGGCCTGAAGACCCTCCTCGAGACCGGTTCACCGCTCGTCCTCCGCTGACTTCACAAAAGTTGACCAAGACGTTTACGTCAGCAACAGCGTCCGACGCTGACGTAAACAGGGGGCGGGGCCGATGGAGAACGGGAACCTCAGACGACGGGCAGGAGCGTGAAGGTGATGCGGTCGACGGACGGCCCGACGTCGTCCGGGTTGCTGATGGTGATCGTGTGGGATCCGCCGGACAGGGCGAGGTCCAGCGTCCGGTAGCCGCAGCAGGTGGGGGATCCGGCGAACAGCACGGTCTGCGGGCTGGCCCCGGAGACGATCACCGTCGCGTGCCGGGGTCCCTTCGGGCCGGTGTCGATGAAGTAGATCGTCACGCGCCAGGTGCCGGTCGACGGCAGGTTCACGGAGGTGAGGACCAGCGAGCCTGGACCGTTCCCGTCGCCCCAGTCGCCGATCCCGCCGACGTACGCCCCACCCGAGGCCGAGCCGTCCGAGATCAGCGAGGCGGACCCGCCCAGCACACCCGTCTCGGCCTCGACCACGACCGCCGGAGGCGGCAGGGTTGCCCCGGCGGTCGTCGGCGGTGGTCCGGAACTTCCACCGGAGCCTGCGCCCGAGCCGGAGGAACCCGAGTCGGCCGAGAAGGGCGGCGCCGCACCGGTGGGCCGTTCGCCGTCGGACGGCGTGTCCGACGGCGAGGCCGGCATCGAGTGTAGGGCGGCCATGCCCGGTCCGGCCGGCTGGGCACCGTCCTCTGTGGACGAGTTGGCTGGTGAGTCCGGGCCGGACGAGACGAAGCCAGGCGTCGGGGCCACGGTCAACGTGACCAGGATGGCGATCCCGCCGAGCCCGGCCGCCGCGATGATCCAACGATACCGACCGGTACGTCGGGGCGGAGCCTCGATCTGGGCACGGGGAATGGCGAGCGTGTTGTCCCACGAGTCGTCCTCGATGGGCACGGGTCCCCGCCGGCGAAGCAGCGATCTGCGTAACCCCGAGCGCGTGGAATGCCGTGACTGTGTCGATTTCCTGACCATGGACGCCTCCGCCTAGCGCACGCATGAAGGGTCCAGGCAGTGTCCGGGGGCGCGGACCCGACGTTCCAACGACACTGAGCGACGATGGTGTCGCACAATGTGGCGGCAGAAGTGACCAACTTATTGATCACACGCGAAATGTCTATGTATGAGACGCAGCGGACTGCAGATCGCCCCGCTCCCACAGCCGTGTCAGCACTGCGTTGAGCTCGTCCACCTCGTCGTCGGTGTGGATGGCGGTGGTCTGGATCCGGAAGCCGACCTGTTCCCGGGGCACCATGGGGTACGGGGCCAGCGTCACGTAGATCCCGTTGTCCCACAGGAATCGCTCCACTGTGGTCAGATCCCGACCCTCGGCCAGCGGCAGTTCGATCACCGGCGTGCCCAGGGTGTTCGGGGTGTACGCGCCCAGCGATCGGATGTGGGACAGCACCCGGTCGGAGACCTGGTACAGGCGGCGGCGGATCGCGTCGCCCCGCTCGTCGTTGACCCGCAGACCGGCCAGCACGGTCGCCAGCGACGCGGTCGGCGACGGCCCGGAGTACAGGTAGGGCGGCGCGGCGACCTTGAGCAGGTTCTTCCAGTGTGGCGGCATGGTCAGGAACGACAGCAGCGACGAGTACGCCTTGGAGAAGCCGCCGACCAGCACGATGTTCTCGTACGTCTCGCCGGCGAAGCGGACGATCGCGTTGCCCCGCATGCCGTACGGGGAGGTCTCATCGGCCCGGCGCTCGCCCAGCACCCCGAAGCCGTGCGCGTCGTCGAGGTACAGCGTGGCGTCGTACTCCCGGCAGAGGTGGGCCATCGCCTTCACGTCGGGCGCGTTGCCGGTCATGCTGTTCACGCCGTCCGAGGCGACCAGCTTTCCGGGGGGCGCCGCCTTCAACTCCGCCTCCAGCTCCTCGAGGTCGTGGAAGCGCTGGACGGCGGCACCCTGGCCCCGGGCGTACACGCAGGCGTCGTAGATGGTCTTGTGGGACTGCCGGTCCAGGAGGATCGTGCCGCCCGCGGCCAGCACCGGCAGCACGGACATGTGGATGTGGGTGATGGTCGGCAGGACCAGGGTGTCCTGGGCGCCGAGCAGGGCGGTCAGGCGTTCCTCGATGTCCAGGTACAGGCGAGGGTTTCCCAGCAGCCGCGACCAGCTCGGGTGGGTTCCCCAGCGGTGGACCGTCTCGTTGATCGACTCCATGATCTCGAGGTCGAGGTCGAACCCCAGGTAGTTGCACGACGCGAAGTCGATCAGCCACGTGCGGCCCACCCTGATGCGACGGCCCTCGATCTCGTCGATGACGGCGTCGAACATGAGGCCCTCGGAGAGCAGCTGCTCCAGATCTTTCCACTTCGGATCGTGATGGGCGAGCAGGTCGTGACGGGCGAGCGGTTCGGTGTGGGTCGCAGTGGCCATGTAATCCTCCCCTATGGACAGTCAGGCCGGGACGTGGTCGTGCTGCAGCCAGCGCAGCGCCTCCTGCTCGGTCAGCGGCTTTGAGAAGAGATACCCCTGGCCGTACGGGCAACCGATGTCCATCAGCAGCTCGCGGTCGCGGGGGTGCTCGAGGCCCTCCGCGATGACTTCGAGGCCCAGGGTGTGGGCGAGCCGCACGATGCCCTCGACCAGGTCGCGTTGCTGGGTCGAGGCAGCCATCGGGTCGATGAACGACTTGTCTAGCTTCACCACGTCGATGGGGACCTGTCGAAGGTAGCTCAGTGAGGAGTAGCCGGTGCCGAAATCGTCGATAGCGACCCTGATTCCGCTCTCGCGCAAGGCGATCAGGTCGCTCCAGACCTGCTCGTCGTCGCGTAGCAGCAGGCTCTCGGTAATCTCCAGCACCATCCGCTGCGGCGCCAGATCGGCCCGCGCGAGCTGGTCGCGCACGCGTTCGATGAAGCCGGGCTGGCGGAACTGCTTGGCCGACACGTTCACCGACAGATAGGGCGCCTCGGGCGACGAATTCGCCCACGAGATCGCGTCGGCCATGGCCTGCTGCAGCACCCACTCGCCGATCGGGACGATGAGCCCGGTGTCCTCGGCCACCTCGATGAAAGCACCCGGCGGGACCATGCCGCGGGTCGGATGGACCCACCGGACCAGCGCCTCGAAGCCGACCGTGGTCCAGTCCGCCAGCCGCACGATCGGCTGGTACTGCAGCACGAAGTCACCGGCCTCGAGGGCGCGCTCCAGGGCGGCCCGCATGGCCAGCCGCTCCACCACCGCGGTGTGCAGCTCGGACTGGTACCGCAGCCACCGGCCCTTGCCGCCGCCCTTCGCCTCGTATACGGCGAGGTCGGCCTGGCGCAACAGATCGCTGGAGTTCGCGGCGTCCACTGTGGTCGCCACGCCGATGCTGGCCGACGCGGAGAGCAGGCTGCCGCCGAGCACGATCGGCTCGGCCAGGGTCTGCACTGTCCGCTCGGCGAGCTCCTCGACCTCGGCCAGGCTGCTGGCGTCCTCGACCAGCACGGCGAACTCGTCTCCGCCGAGGCGGGCCGCGGTGTCCTCCGGCCGCAGCCCGGCGGACAGGCGCTGGCCGACCGCCACGAGCAGCTGGTCGCCGATGTCGTGCCCGAGCGTGTCGTTGACGACCTTGAAGTCGTCCAGGTCGACGAAGAGCACCCCGGCGATGTCCACGTTGGCCTGGGCCCGGTTGACCGCCCGCTCGACCTGCTCGGTGAAGAGCACCCGGTTGGGCAGCCCGGTGAGCAGGTCGTGGAAGGCGCGGTGCTTGAGCTCGCGCTCGAGCTGGCGCTGCTCGGTCACGTCGCGCATGGTCACCACGAGCCCGCCCACGGTCGGGTCCTGGCGCAAGTCGCGGCACGAGACCTCGACCTCGACCGGGGCTCCGGCGGCTCCCTTCACCGTCCAGTCGGCCCGGGCGGACCGCTTCTCCGGGCGGACCCGGACCAGGTCGAGCAGCTGCTGGGCGAGTTCGCGCTGGGCCGGGTCGACGAAGTCGCCCACCCTATGACCGGCCAGCGGGGTGTTGCCGAACATGGTCTCCGCGGACGGGCTGGCGTACCGGATCCGGTCCTCGTCATCGTCGAGGATGAGGATCACGTCGCCCATGTTGTGGACCAGCGTGCGGAAGTACTCCTCGCTGCGCCGGCGCGAGATCTCGCCGCTGAGGCTGATCCGCTCGATGGCGAGCGCGGCCTGCGAGGCGAGTACGGCCAGGGAGCCCTGCAGCGCGCCCAGGTCCGCGTCGTCAGCGGCCACGATCAGCGTGCCGACCAACGGATGCTCCGCGGCGACCGTGAGCGGGTTCACCAGCGCGATCTCGAAACCGCCGAGTTCGGCCGCGTCGACCTGCGGCAGCGAGGCCACCCGGACGAACCGCTGGCCGCCGGGGCGGGAGCTCGCCGAGCGCCCGCCGGCGCCAGAAGGTCCACTGTGGACATCTTCGGCCCGGAGGTTGAGCAGTACGGCGTGCCGTTTGCCGGGCGGAAGCAGCCGGGCCACCGCGGTGCGAACCGTGTCGCGGACCGTCTCCACGTCGGTGGCGGAGACCAGGATCGCGCCGGCCTCCCGGAGCCCGCGCTCGCGCAGGGTCGCCTGCCGGTTGGTCCGCACGACCCCGGCCAGCCGCAGCAGCACGAGTAGGAAGATCACGGCCGACAGGGCCGCGATCGCGATGCTGTCGCGCACTGTGCCCCGGATCTCCTCGATCACCAGGATGGCCGGTGCGATGAGCGCGGACAGGGTGAGGATGACCAACCGGGTCGTCGTGACGTCGCTCTCGCGGACCACCCTTGGCTCGGTCAGCTCCCGCATGGACGGGTGCAGGGCGGCCGCGCCCCAGGTGCCGTAGAAGACGATCCAGCCGAAGTCGATCGGACCGCCCAGGTTCCAGGTCTGGTTCAGCTGGCTCAGCCCGTACGCGACGTCAGTGATGAGGAGGCTGACGCCGCCGACCGCCATCAGGCTGACGGCCGGGCTGAACCGCACCGCGTACAGCAGCCTGGCCCCCACCAACAGGAAGAGCAGATCCGAGATCGGGTACGCGACGGAGGTGAGCTTGGCCAGGGTGGAGGTCGACTCCTGCTGCAGGTTCGGGCTGATCAGGAAGATCCACGAGATCAACCCGAAGCCCGCGGTCAGCACCAGCGCGTCCAGGACCCCGGCCCGGTCCCGCCCGGTCGAGGAGCGCGGCAGCAGCAGCATCGCCACGATCAGCAGCGGGTACATCGCCAGATAGAGGATATCGGCGAAGGACGGGAACGGGTTCACCTCGTGCCGGATCTGGGTCAGGACAAGGTAGTAGGTATCCCCGGCGGTGAACACCGCCAAGGCGATCGAGACCAGGACCCACGGGGTGCGCCGCCGGGGGCGGTTGCGCAACATACCGACCAGTACGGCCACGGCGGCGGAGAACCCGATCAAGCTCCAGAAGACGAGCTTCTGGCCGGGGAACAGGTAGTAGAGGATGTTGAGCGCGACCATCCACAGGCCGTAGCCGATGAGCAGCCTGCGCGCGGACACCGTTCCTCCCTGCTGCATCTCCTCCCTAGGCCCCTGATCGCCGGCCGGTCAACAGGACCATGCCGGTGTACCCGTAGTCGGGAAGCGTCTCGTCGGCGTCGATGCGGTCCAGGACGAGGTCGTCGGTGATGGCCTCGAAGGCGTCGGCGACGCGGTCGACGTCGACCGGGTAGCCCGGCCAGCGCGAGCCGTCGCCCAGCCCGTACTCGCTCATGTTCTCCATGAACGCGGCCACCAGCGGCGCGCCCGGCCGAGCCGACTCGACGAACCGGGCGCACAACGCCCGGAACTCGTCGCGCTCCTCGGTCACGCTCTCGGCGACGAAGTGCATCGAGGCGAGGTCGTACGCGTCCCGTTCGACGTCGTCGGCGCCGCCCGGCCGTACCTCGACCCGGGCCAGCGCGGCGGCCAGGCTGACCGGCAGGTCAGGCTGGCGAGCACGACATTGTTTGTAGAACTCGTCCCAGCTCTCGTCCGGACCCGCGTCGACCTGCCGACGCAGATACGCGACGCTGGCCGCACTTGGCTCCACCGCGTCGATGTGCCGGCTCACCGCGGCCGCGAGCATCAGGGGATACAGGTTCGGCCCCGCCCCGAACTCGACCGACCGCCCGAAGCTGTCCGGCGCGAATTCCCGGAAGAACGCCGAGTGGTGGTCGATCACCGCGAGGTCGGACGGGTGCAGCTGCCGGTAGTTCTCGCTCAGATAGTGCTCAACCGGCCAGGCGTCCCAGTCGACGTCGCGGTTGCGGATCGGCGGTGCCATCTCTCAATGGTGATCTCTTCCGACCGATGCGACCGGCAAAATCCGGGTTTCCTACGATGCGCTACGTGGGACTGATACGCGGCCCGGGGCTGCTCTGTTGTGTCATCGTGCTGGCCCTCGTGATCGGACTGGTCGGTATCGCCCGCCACCGGCTACAGAACCGAAATCGCCGTTGACGCCGAGCTTGGCTGGGAGCGCTCCCCGATTGGCAGGTCAGAGGGGCGGGAAGCGCCAACGGGTGGCCCGCCCCGTGAACTCCGCCTCGGTCATGCCGATCACCGTCACCGGGTCCACCGCGTACACCGGCTCACCCGGCGGGAACCCGGAGCCGTACTTGGTTTGATAGGCAGTACCGATCCGATCTCGCTGCTCCGACGGGTCGGGCAGGAGCCGGGCGACTCCACGGACGATGACCGCCTCGGCCGCGCCCTCCGGGGTGACCACGCAGCGCGGGTCGGCGGCGAGGTTGCGCGCCTTGCGGGAGCGCGCGCCGGTGGAGAAGCAGACCACCCCGTCGAGGTAGACGGCCCACACCGCGGCGACGTGCGGGGCACCGTTCGGGCCCGTGGTCGCCACCCAGTAGTTGTGCGCCTCGGTCAGCCGGCGCTGCGCGTACGACCAGGGCAGCAGGAGCGACGGGTCGGTGGAGATCCCGTACCCGGGCATGTAGGGCCGGTCGGCCGGCGGCTCGGTCACGACGAGGCGACCACCGCGCGGATCTTGTCGGCCGTGACGTCAGCCACGTAGAGCGAGGTGTTGGGCTGGAACAGCCGGCCCGTGGCGAGCGGCCCGGTATCGACCGCGTCGAACCCGATCTGGTCGATCAGGTCCATCACGACCTGCTTGGCGCCCGCGTCGTCGCCGGCGATCGGGATGCCGATGCGCCCCGGCGTGCCGGCCGGCTTGCCCTTGGCGCCGAGGTGGTCCCAGCGGATCTGGTTGAACGCCTTCACCACGTGGGCGTCCGGCAGGTGCTTGGCCAGCAGCTCGGCCGAGGTGGTCGAGTCGTCGTCCAGCGGCGAGATGTGGCCGTCGCGCTGCGGGTAGTAGTTGTTCGTGTCGATGACCGTCTTGCCGGCCATCCCGGCCGTCGGCACCTCCTGGTAGCGGCCGAGCGGCACCGAGACCACGACCACCTCACCGAATTCGGCCGCCTCAGCCGGGGTCACCGCCCGGGCCGACGGCCCGATCTCGGCGACCAGCTCGGCGAGGGTCTCCGGCCCGCGGGAGTTGGAGAGCGCCACCTCGTGGCCCTGCGCCACGAACAGGCGCGCCAGGGTGCCGCCGATCTTGCCGGCACCGATGAGTCCGATCCGCACGCTGTCTCCTCCACGCCGATGTGGGTCATCAATGGGCGCTCGGCAAGCTCTCGCGCCGGCGCGCGACCAGCCTAACCCGGGGGCCGATGGGCGCTCGGACAGCTCTCCCGCCGAACGTCAGGACGGCAGCTTGTCGTAGGCGACCAGGGTGAGGAAGTCCGGCAGGTCGTCGGCGAGCGCGATCCGCTCGAACACCGCCTGCGTCTCGTCCGGTCGCCCGGCCGCCCACACCTGGTCGCCGACCTGCTTGTGGATGCGGTCCATCTCCTCGCCCAGGATCGCCCGGACCAGGTCGCGGTCGATGACCCGGCCGTCGTCCAGCCGGGTCCCGTGACGGATCCAGAACCACACCTGCGACCGGGAGATCTCGGCCGTGGCCGCGTCCTCCATCAGGTTGTTGATGCCGGCGGCGCCACGTCCGGAGAGCCAGAACGACAGGTACTGGAACGCGACGTTGACGTTGTTGCGCAGCCCGGTTTCGGTGACCTCGCCCGGGGTGGCGGCGACGTCGAGCAGTTCGGCCGGGGTGACCGCGACGTCGTCGCGCTGGCGGGTGATCTGGTTGGGTCGGTCGCCCAGCACCGCGTCAAAGGCGGCCCGGGCCACCGCGACCACGTCCGGGTGGGCGACCCAGGTGCCGTCGAACCCGGCGCCAGCCTCGCGCCGCTTGTCCGCCTCGACCGCCTCGATGGCGCGCTGGTTGGCCTCCGGGTCGGTGCGGGACGGGATGAGCGCGGCCATGCCGCCCATGGCGAACGCGCCCCGGCCGTGGCAGGTGGCGACCAGCAGCTCGGTGTAGGCCCGCATGAACGGCACCGTCATGGTCACCTTGGTCCGGTCCGGCAGCACGAACTCCGGCCGCTCCGCGTACGTCTTGATCATGGAGAAGATGTAGTCCCACCGGCCGGCGTTAAGCCCGTACGAGTGGTCCCGGAGCTCATAGAGGATCTCGTCCATCTGGAACACCGCGGGCAGCGTCTCGATGAGCACCGTGGCCCGGATCGTCCCTTGTGGAATGCCCAGCGCCTCCTGGGCGGCGACGAACACGTCGTTCCAGAGCCTGGCCTCGAGGTGGTGCTCGAGCTTCGGCAGGTAGAAGTAGGGCGCCGAGCCGCGGTCGAGCTGCTTCTGTCCACAGTGGAACAGGTACAGCCCGAAGTCGAGCAGCGATCCGGAGATCGGCTCGCCGTCGACGAGCACGTGCCGGTCGGGCAGGTGCCAGCCGCGGGGCCGCACCAGCAGCGTGGCCGGGTGGTCGACCAGCGCGTACTCGCGGCCGTCGGACGAGGAGTACGTGATGGTGCCCGTGACCGCGTCGATGAGGTTGAGCTGGCCCTCGGCCTGGTTGCGCCAGGTCGGGCTGTTCGCGTCCTCGAAGTCGGCCATGAAGCCGGACGCGCCGGAGTTGAGCGCGTTGATGACGAGCTTGCGGTCGGTCGGTCCGGTGATCTCGACCCGGCGGTCGGCGTAGTCGGCCCGCGGCGGGGCGACCTGCCAGGCGGCCGACCGGATCGCGGCCGTGTCCGGCAGAGGTCCGCTCGGTGCGGGCCGTTCCCGGCGGGCGGCCAGCAGCTCGGCCCGGCGGGGGGCGAATCGCCGGTGCAGGTCGGCCGCGAAGTTCAGGGCCGGCTCGGTGAGCACCTCGTTCTGGACGCGCTCGGAGAGCGGGTCGGCGGCGACGACGACGGTCACGTGACTCCTCGGATCGAACGGTCGAGCAGCGTCATCGGATGCTCCACCGGTACGGACAGGTAGGCGCCGATCTGCAGCGCGCACCCCGGGTTGGCCGCGGCGATCACCGAGGCCCCGGTGGCGGCCAGGTTGTCGGCCTTGCGCCGGCCCAGCTTCGCGGCCGCCTCCGGTTGGGTCAGGTTGTATGTGCCGGCTGAGCCGCAGCACAGCTCCCATTCTCGGGGCTCGACCAGGCTCAGGCCGGGAATCGTACGCAGCAGGTCCCGCGGCGCCTTCCGCACGCCCTGGCCGTGGGCGAGGTGGCAGGCGTCGTGGTAGGCCACTGACAGGTCGAGGCGGTGCCGCGGCGCCTGGGCCGGGTGCTGCGCCAGCAGTTCGTGCACATCGCGCACCTTGGCCGAGAACGCCTCCGCCCGGGCCGACCAGGTCGGGTCGTCGGCGAGCAGCCGGCCGTAGTCCTTCATCGCCGAGCCGCAGCCGGCCACGTTCACCGCCACCGCGTCGAAGCCCTCGTACGCGGCGATGGTGCGACGGGCCAGGTC
>Ga0163163_10003350_pt1 | contig 13597 bp, 11 predicted proteins | sample S65metaG_FD_119766 | JGI IMG/M metagenome (GOLD analysis project Ga0163163, IMG submission 119766) | Switchgrass rhizosphere microbial communities from Kellogg Biological Station, Michigan, USA - S6-5 metaG | ecosystem: Host-associated > Plants > Roots > Rhizosphere > Soil | place: USA... | reverse complement strand
GGCACTGCACCTGTGAGAAGATTTTAAACAAGTTCGTGCGTCGCATTAATGTGAAAAATCATTATGTAGCTATCAGTTGTAACCTTATTCAACTTCCGTTCCGCCTCAGGCGGACTCTTGTACGTTCTTATCTCTATTTACCATATAATTTTTCTGTATGAAACATATTATTTTCATAGTGGCCATTCTTTTGTCTGCCCTGTATTCGTTTTCACAGGAGCCGGCTGACGCTCTTCGCTACTCATGGTATATACAACAAGGTACCGCCAGGCAGCAGGCAATTGGGGGTGCCATGGGTTCACTGGGTGGAGAAATATCTTCCTCCTATGTAAACCCCGCCGGGCTTGGATTTTACCGAACAGGCGATTTTGTTTTTACATCCGCATATACTTTTTTGAATAACAAATCAACCTACCTTGAAAGAACTGAAAAAGATAAAAAAAATTATTTCAATTTCGGAACCACGGGATTCGTGATCGACGGAGGAAGCAAAAAAGATAGGTGGTCCGCGTACAGCATATCTGTAAACCGTACTGCAAATTTTGGCACAAACATTCTATACCGCGGCCAAAATAACCAAAGTTCCTATTCCCAAAAGTTTCTGGAAGAAATAAAAAATGGCGATATCAAGGATGCCAACGCGGTCGCCCAGAATTTTCCTTTTGGAACGAGCCTTGCCTTTAATACCTATTGGATAGATACTGTGGATGGAGGAGCAACAGGGAATTATCAATTTCAAACAAGGTCGCCAATTGCCACGGGATTATTGCAGCAAAACGCCATTGAAAGCAAGGGAGGAATTACGGAGATCGCGCTGGCAGGAGCAACAAATTTTCATAATAAATTTTTGATAGGCGCAACGATCGGCATCCCGATTCTTTCTTACAAACGTGAATCGACTTTTATCGAAGCAGATGCTACTGAAAACCCGGACAATAATTTTGACTATGCTTCCTTCAGTGAGAGTCTTCAAACAAGTGGAGCAGGAATTAATTTGCGAGTCGGAGCCATTTACAAACTCGCAGAGTATTTCAGGTTGGGTCTTGCCATTCATTCCCCCACATACTATGGACTCACTGACAAATACAATGCGTCGAACACAACCAATACAGAATCGTATCATGGTACTTTAACACAAACGCCTGCAGACATCGGAACCACGGCTCCGGCAGAGTTCAAATATAATTTACTCACTCCCTACCGTATCATTGGCAGTGCCTCATACGTACTTCGTGAGGTCCAGGATGTGAGAAACCAGAAAGGGTTCTTGACCGCAGATATCGAGTACGTCAATTATAAATTTTCGTCCTTTCATCCGCAGGGAGAAGCTCCTGATGAATCCGCAAAGGATTATTTGAAAACCTTAAATAAGGCAATTGACAAAGCATACAAAGGAGCCTTTAATTTCCGTGCGGGGGGTGAGTTGAAATTTACAACGGTAATGGTTCGTCTCGGTGCTGCTTATTATGGTAATCCTTACAAGGATGTCAATGGAGCAAAAGGGAGCCGCTTCCAGTTAAGTGGCGGGCTCGGTTACCGCAACAAGGGAATGTTTGTTGATCTTACATATGTGCATACCTTAACAAAGGATGTAAACTTTCCCTATCGTTTACAATACTCTCCTTACTATGGAGCAAATATTAAGAGCAGTGCCGGAAATGTTTTGCTGACCGTAGGCTTTAAGATATAACCGAACAAAAACCGATTTTAGGGAAAGTTCCCGCCATGTACTTATTTTATACTTACTAATAAATTTTGTGTGTGACTCCTTTAAAATACTCTTCTTAAGTCATGCCGGATCTGGTCCCGCATCGAAACCGTGAAGCAATAGACGCGGATCCATTCGGAGTGACAGTGAGTTGACGTCCCATCCGGAATTTCAAACTGAGTCGCTTCTTTAGATTATCATTTCCCGACGGTTATCAGATTCATTTTGTCTTTGAGAACTCATAGATCGCCGGCGCTTCTCCATGCTTTCCTTCGGTACTGATATATAAATTAGCAGCAGCGTCAAAACAAATTCCCTCAGGCTGTGGAAGTAAATCTTTGTCCAGGTACTCAAATGATTTTAGTTGCCCGGAGTGATTGTAACAAGCAATACATTTGTTCCCTCTGGTCGAAATAATATAAATATCATGCGTCGAAGGCTGCACGGCTATTCCGGAGGGAAAAAATTCTACTTTGTCGGCAATAAATTTTTTGAAATCCTTCATTTCAACCAACAAGAACGGGCTGGGTTTCAACTCCCCTTTTTTTACATCAAATTCGTAAACGGCACGGGTGGTTTTCTTTTCATCTTCATCGCCCGATTCTTTTTTACAGGCGATCAAAAGATTGCCCGATACCGGATCATATGCAAGGCCTTCGGTGTTATTCTTTTTATCAAGGAATGTCGAATACTCCTTCGATTGAATTTTTGATTTCCAGTTCCATATTTTAAAAACAGAAGCATGGCTCCATAACGCATAAACAGTATCACCGATCATTGCCACGTCTTCTATGTCAAATTTATCTTTTTCGGTTTCTGCAAAAGGCAAGTTGGCAAGGATAGCAGCGCTTGAATTCTGCAATTTTAAGAAATAGAGATTTGCATGAAGGTCCTCGATCGCAAGCAAGCTATCACCGCCTAACTTGACAATACCGGATATTTCTTTTAATTGCTCGGGTAGTTTCCACGATTGAGAGGGGTGTTTCAGATCATAGCCGGAAATCGGGACTTGATCGTTATTCTCATTTTCCGGTTTTTTGCTTTTGGTTTCATGTTCGCAAAAACCAAACAACAAAACGACCAGGAAGCCGCTTATCCCGATCAATGACCCTTGTAGTGGCTTAAAACTTCTTTTCATTTCTAAAGATTAAACGGAGACATTAAAAAAATGAAAACATTATGCCAAATACTAAACAAGCTTCGTCAAAACAGCCAGGCCAGCCGATTTTGCATCTGTCCAGTTAATATCCTTATCTTTTTTAAACCACGTTATTTGCCTTTTCGCGTATTGCCTTGTATGTTTTTTGATAAGTTCCGTGGCAAGTTCTATGGATATTTTGCCATCGAGGTAGTCAAAGATCTCGACATATCCCACCGTTTGCAATGCATTTAAATTTTTATAGGGCGACAATTTTTTTACTTCTTCCACCAATCCCGCTTCGATCATTTTATCTACTCTCGTATGTATGTTTCTATGCAACTCTTCTTTCGACAACTCCAGGCCGATCTTCACAATATTAAAATCTCTTTTTTGTTTTTTCCCCTTTCTGAATTTAAGAATGGATTGACCTGTGGTCTCGGCTACTTCCAACGCCCGCATTAATCGTTGAGGATTTTGAATTTCTGCCGTCTTGTAGAAATCAGGATCTTTTTTTTGCGTTTCATGTTGTAACCATTTCAGCCCATTTTTTTCATAATTCATCATTATTGAAGACCGAATCTCCGGCGGTACATCCGGCATTTCATCCATCCCCTCACAAAATGCCCTGATATATAGACCAGTTCCCCCAACCATGATCGCCACATTATGCATTTGAAATATTTCATTCACTTTTTGCAGCGCGTATTGCTCAAAACTACCAGCATTGACCGCATCATGAATGGAATGTGATGCGATAAAATAATGTTTGATCGTTTGCAATTCCGTTTCAGAAGGTCTTGCCACACCGATATTTAATTCTCTGAAGCATTGACGGCTATCTGCCGAAACGATCTCCGTTTCATATCTTTTAGCCAGTTCAATGGCAACAGCTGTCTTTCCTACCGCCGTAGGTCCGGCTACAATGACGACTGTTCTATTTTTGGCCAGGGCCATTCGTTTCATTTAAAAACCCCATGGCCTAAGGGCCGATGGGGCATCCAATATTTTTTACCTTACACTAAAAAATTAAATTTCTTCACTTTCCTCATCCGCTGCTTCCTCACTTAAACCCACATCCTCTCCATTTTCTGTTCCTTCACCTTCCTGGCCAAATCCCTCTCCTACTTGTGAAAGGTCATACTTCTCTTCCACGTCGGCAAATTTCTCGCCCAGCAAACCTTTTGTGCCATACTGGCTTGGCGCAATCCCTTCCACACGAACAGTGGCCGGGTAGATCAATCTCGGATTTTCTTCCTTTGCCACATTGATAAGCTCAACTAAAAAACCCCAGTTTTTATTGAAGTCATAGAGGTAAACAAATTTTTGGTTGGGGTCTCTGATTTCAGAGTGAATGACCGTATCCTTCATTAACAACGGAGCAGCCTTGTATTCCTTATCATAGACCTCCAGCGATATCTCTTTGCCCCTCTGCCAGTGATCATTACTTCGAAAAAAAGTCGCTTTGTGTTTGTTGTCAAATTCATAAGCTCGCAAAATAGCTTCGTGCAGATCATAAAATGATTGCGTAGGCCTGATAGCAATATCGCGATATACGCTATCGTCTTCTTCCAAATAGATCCTGAATTTTAATATAGCCATACGTCAAATTTACGAATTACGAATTATGATTTGCGATTTAAGATTTTTAAGTTTTTGGGATGAAGGCCGAGCTCTTTTGCTCTTTCTATCATAAAATCGTAAGCCGCATCATAATTATTTTCAATGTGGCCGTCCAGGATGGCGTCTTTGATCAGGTTTTTTAAAGTCCCCACTGGTTTCGAAGGCGAAATTCCAAATATTTCCATGATCATCTCGCCAGTAATCGGTGGCTGCCAGTTACGGATGCGATCTTTCAGTTCAACTTCCTCGCAACGTTGACGCACCAGCTGAAAATTTGCCATGTACTTTTTCACCTTGATTTTGTTCTTTGACGTAATGTCTGCTTCGCAAAGCATCATCAATGCATCAAAATCTTCACCGGCATCGAACAACAGGCGGCGAATGGCGGAATCCGTGATCTCTTCATTACTTAGACCAATAGGTCTTAAATGAAGCTCGACCAACTTTCGTACGATTCGCATCTTTTCATTTTGAGGCAGTTTCAGTTTTGCAAAAATTTTCGGGACCATCTTCCCTCCCACTACTTCATGCCCATGAAACGTCCATCCATGACCTTCTTCAAACTTTTTTGTCACCGGTTTCGCTATATCATGTAACACCGCGGCCCATCGTAACCACAAATCATCTGTTTTCAATGAAATATTGTCAACGACCTGCAACGTGTGATAAAAATTATCTTTATGCCCCACTCCGTCTTTGTACTCTGCCCCGGCAAGATCAACCATCTGTGGGAAAATGATGTGCAATAAACCAGTTTGATACAATAGATCGAAGCCGATGGAGGGCTTGGAACTACTTATAATTTTGTTTAATTCATCGGTGATCCGCTCTTGTGAAATAATATTTATACGATAACTATTGTCCTTAATTGCCTGCAAAGTTCTCGCTTCAATTGTAAAATTTAACTGTGCGGCAAAGCGAATAGCCCTCATCATCCGTAACGGATCATCACTGAATGTCTGGGATGGATCAAGCGGTGTTTTTATTATCTTTTTTCCCAAATCATGAAGACCACCAAATGGATCCACTAGTTTTCCATAATCGTCGTTATTGAGGCTGATCGCAAGTGCATTGATGGTGAAATCGCGACGCAGCTGATCATCTTCCAATGTACCTGGAATCACATCCGGATTACGTGAATGGTATTTATAACTCTCCTTTCTCGCACCCACGAATTCAAGATCAAAGACTCCTTCCCGATCTCGCCCGGCGGGAGAGACTTTTATGTGAGCAGTCCCGTACGTTTTATAAACATTTACCTGCGGAACAGGATTAAAACGTTTTGCTACTTCTTTAGCCAGCTTAATACCATCGCCCACGCAAACTATGTCGGCATCCTTCGTATCGCGTCCAATGAATTTATCCCGCACAAACCCGCCGATCAAATACGTTGCCAGGCCCAGTTCCCCGGCAGCATGCGCTATCTTTTTAAAAATAAATGATTCCTTTTCTGTACAATTGATTTCCATTGCGACAAAGGTAATGAAGCGTCACTGGTTATCAGGAGCGGAGGATGATCGCCCTACCCTTTTCCCATTTAATTAACGACGATGGTTCTGCACTTGTATTATCATCCTGACGGTATTGAACAACATAATCAACATTGGCTTTTATTTCCTCATCGATCTCTGAAAAGTTCTTTGGTGAGAGCCCTCCTGAAATATTTGCCGAAGTGGAAACGATCGGCTTCCGAAAACGCTTGATGAGGTGTTTGCAAAATTCGTCTTTGCAGATGCGAATGGCAATACTTCCATCCCTGCTGATCAAGTTATCTGCAAAACCAATAGCTCCATTATATATAACTGTAGTTGGTTTTTCAGTTGTTTCCAAATAATCAAAAACACCAAGATCAGGTTGGGTTACATACCTCAATATCTCCCTTTCATCCGCAACAAGAACGATCATCGATTTCTCATCAGGTCTATTTTTCAATGTGAAAATTTTTTTAACTGCATCTCTGTTCGTTGCGTCACAGCCAATACCCCAGATGGTATCGGTGGGATAAAGAATAATCCCGTTCCCCTTCAAAGCCTCCAGGCATTTTAATATGTCATTTTCAAATTCCAATAAAATAAAATTTCTCCAATCGGGTCCTTTGGGACAAATCTCAAAAGAGTCAAACCAAATTAAAAAGAAATTAGTTCTTTATAAACATTCATCACTGCTTCCGCACAATTTCGCAGTGAGAATTTCTTTGCTTGCAACAATCCTTTTTGTCGAAGGTCGTTTGCAAATTGCTGATCACTACAGATTTTTTTCATTCCTGCTGCAATTTCTTCGGCGCTTTGTGGATTTACATAATACACTGCATCGCCGCCTACTTCGGGCAGAGAGGAAACATTGGAAGTGATCACCGGAAGCCTGCTCCATAGCGATTCAAGTACAGGTATTCCAAATCCTTCAAAAAAAGAGGGATAGATCATAGCTGTGGCTGACTGGTAAATAGCGGGAAGATCTTCGCCGTTTTGAAAGGTTTTTGAGGATATCGTCGAAGATCGTTCGGAAAGAAAAATGATTTTCTTTTCGAGGTCATTTTGCTTTATAAAATCCTTAACCTGTTGTTTATATTTCCCCCCATCACCGATCACGACCAATGGTGTCGTCAATTCACTGCGCAAGATAAAAACGGCCTTACAGATATTCAGGAGATTTTTTCGTTCGATGATGGAACCTACGTACAAAAAAAACTTGGGCGGCAATTCATATTTTAACTGGATGATCCTCTTTTGTGCATCTGACAGGAGCTCTCCAAAAGCGGGATTGCAACTTTGCCAGGTGACCCTGATCTTTTCCGCCGGTGTTTTATAAAATTCGAGAATATCCTTCCTGGTTTGCTCACTGATGGCAATGATATTGTCTGCATGCTGGCAGGCATAACGAAATTTTTTGCTGTAAATCTTTACATCGACCGGATTATATTGTTCAGGGTAACGTTCGTGTATAAGGTCATGGATGGTGACAACCGATCTCACGTTTGTCTTTTGAATACCAATTGGAATCTCGTGACTCAATCCGTGATAAAGATCAATTTTCAACTTCTTCAGATCCTCTTTCACCCAACTGCTTCTCCATGCCGCGGTAAACAAGGTCGCTGGGAAACGATGGGGCAATATCTGATGAATATTTTCCCCGTTAAATTGAAAAAGGGATGATCGTTTGGGATTGAACAAAAAATACTTATTATCCGGATAAAATTTTGCCAATGAGTCAATAAGGGTCCGACTGTAATGGCCAAGGCCAGTTTGATTATGAAAAGCTCTTTTCGCGTCGAAGCCGATGTTCATGATCAATTGTGGTTGTAATTAATGGTTAAACAAAAATAAGTCGTTTCCAATCTTTGTTGTTTTTGTCTTTAGAAGACCAACTCATCACTCACCATTGACCACGGACAATTCACTATTTTCGCACCTCAAATATTTTTAATGAAAGAATTGATCATTGAAGCCTGGAACACCAGGGAATTATTAAAGGAAAAAAAATATTCGGATGCGGTAAGGAATGCAATCGAAGAATTGGATAAGGGAAGATTGAGGGTCGCTTCACCTTCTAATTCAAGCTGGATTGTCAATGAATGGGTGAAGCAGGCCATATTAATGTACTTCGGCATTCAGCCTATGCAGACATGGAATGTAGAGCCATTCGAGTTCTATGATAAAATGTTATTGAAAAAAAATTACAAAGAGCTGGGTGTTCGTGCCGTACCGCACGCGGTGGCCAGGTATGGCGCTTACGTAGCAAAAAATGTCGTGCTCATGCCCTCTTATGTCAACATTGGCGCCTATGTAGATGAAGGTACCATGGTGGATACATGGGCAACAGTCGGCAGTTGTGCACAAATCGGGAAAGGTGTTCATTTAAGTGGTGGTGTCGGCATTGGTGGCGTGCTCGAACCGTTGCAGGCGTCACCGGTAATTGTTGAAGATGGCTGTTTTATCGGCAGCCGCTGTATCGTGGTAGAGGGAGTTATTGTGGAGAAAGAAGCAGTACTTGGGGCAAATGTCGTATTGACCCAATCAACAAAAATCATTGATGTAAGCGGTCCTGAACCGAAGGAATACAAGGGACGGGTTCCCTCAAGAAGCGTCGTTATACCGGGAAGTTATTTGAAAAAATTTCCCGCTGGTGAATATAACGTGAGCTGTGCGCTTATCATTGGTCAGCGCAAATCAAGCACCGATCTGAAGACGAGTTTGAATGATGCATTGAGAGATTTCAATGTCAGTGTTTAATGAAAGTAGAAATTCTCCGAAGGAGTCCCTTCGGACAAAATTAAAAATGTAAAAATGATCACAACCTACTTTTTGTTTTTGACTTTTTACTCTTAACTTTTGACTTTACATTTGCAGCCCGCCCGGGTGGCGAAATTGGTAGACGCACTGTCTTCAGGTGGCAGCATCCGAAAGGTTGTGCTGGTTCGAATCCAGTCCCGGGCACTTAGGCCGGTTTACGGCTGGTCTTTTTTTTTGACTTAAGAATCAACTACCACAAAGCATTTCAGCTTGTCCCAACTTGATCTCCCTTTGCTTCAGCGGGACGTGTTGAATTTGAAAACCATTTGGAACGCGATGGACAAAGACATAGTTACCCTCTTTTTTCGAAAACGTTTAGTTAAATGATGAAAATGGAAGAGGAGTTCCTGAACCGTATAGCGCAGCTATCTGAGTTGTCGTAAGAGCATCATTAAATAGTCCAAACTCGTCCATTATACCATTGTAAGGAAAATGGAAATAGTCAGTGCCATTATAGCCTTCACAAAGTGTAAGATGTAAACCTGTGTTATGGGTAGCATTTAACGTTTGAGATGCAGTGCCAGCAGCAACTCCATTCACATATCCCCTAATCGTAGTTCCATCCCACGTTACTACTAAATGATACCACGCTCCATTAGTTATATTAGAGGTAAATGTTAATGAATTTACCGCCTCTCCATCAGCAAGTTCAAAGTATGGCGTCGTTGTATTAAGACCCAATGAATATCCGTCCCTATCAGTTGCATAGTTTATTGAACTTACGAGCAATGGCACAGAGCCAGAGGTGGTTTGATTTATCCAAACTGATATACTTCCTTTATTGGTGAGCTGTACAACTGGTGGTAATCCAAAATCAATAAGAGTATTATTAGCTGATATGGCTGTATTAAGTTTGCCATTCGTGCCATAAATTACTGAAGTACCGGTTCCATTATTACCATTCTTCGAATCTACAATAGCCCCGCTTACATCATCTAACTTTGCATATAAAACATTAATATCAGCAAGACCATTAACCGGTCCGGTTATTTCCTTTTGACAGGCAGTGGTCAATAACACAGCCGAAAAAATGATTGTTCTAAACTTCATAACAAGTCAATCTTCACTAGACCATTACTTCCTCCAGAAGTTGTAGTGCAACTTTCTTACCAGATTCCGTCAGCTCAAGAACCGCCAAAGCGATCTTGTTGTCTGAGAAAATCTGTAGAAACATTTCCTTTTCTTCAATCAAATTATCCTGTGTCTACCTTTAAACAAAAGCAAGGCTGGCCATATAATTTATTGTATATTCAAAGAACCAAAGCTTTTCTAACCACCAAAGCCCTTTGTATGTTTATTAAAACAAGGCATCATCATTCGCACCACCACATCGTGTCTATTGCCGTAATAGTAGGAGCGTTAGGCTATTTTGTTGACGTATATGACTTGCTCCTCTTTAGTATTATTCGTAAACCAAGTCTTACGGAATTAGGCTTAAATCCCATTACAGATGGAGAAAATATTCTGAGCATTCAAATGATTGGTCTGCTGCTCGGCGGTGTATTATGGGGAGTGCTTGGCGATAAAAGGGGCAGATTAAGTGTTTTGTTTGGTTCCATTTTAATATACTCAGTTGCCAATATTTGCAACGGCTTTGCTCAAAACTATACACAATATGCAGCGTTACGATTTATTGCCGGTATAGGCCTGGCGGGCGAATTGGGAGCCAGCGTTACGCTTGTAAGCGAATTGGTTTCGAAAGAACACAGAGGTATTTGTACTTCTGTCATAGCAAGTGTTGGGCTTTGTGGCGCCGTTGCAGCATACTTTATAAAACAGGAATTCAGCTGGCGGATTTGCTATTTTATTGGGGGCGGAATGGGATTACTGTTGTTGGTTTTACGGGTATCAATTTTTGAAAGTGGCTTGTTTGCAAAAATGAAGGACATGGCCGTAAAAAGAGGGAATTTGCTGATGTTGGTTAACCCGCGGGAAAGATTTGCACGTTATCTCAAATGTATTTTGATAGGCTTACCCACCTGGTTTGTGGGAGGGATATTAATCGGTTTCTCTGACAAGTTTGCCCTGGAAATGCATATTAGGGAGCCCATTGATGTTGGAAAAGCAATATTATTTTTTTACGTAGCAGGTTCTATCGGTGATATTATCATTGGTTTTTTGAGCAATATTTTAAAAAGCAGGAAGGAGCCGGTATTCATTTATTTCCTGATCACAGTCGTGTGCATGGTTTTATACTTTACTCAGAATTCCGGAAGTGCTAATGTGTTTTACGGAATTTGTGCGGGGTTGGGTTTTGGCGGCGGTTTCTGGGCCATCTTCATAACCATGGCTGCAGAGCAGTTTGGCACAAACCTGAGAGCAACAGCTACAACTACTGTTCCCAATATGGTTCGTGGTTCATTGCCACTGACAATTATCTTATTTAAATGGCTTCGGAGCGTAACAGGCGATAATTATGTAATGAGCGGATGGATTACGGCCTCCCTGTGTATGGCCATCGCTATTATTGCGCTCTATTTTAAAAAAGAAAGCTTCGGGAAAGATTTAAATTTTGTAGAAGCATAGCTGTTCATCTACTGCGGTGGTATGCTTACCATACAAGTCCTGAGAAAGCACGGATTAAGGTCATCTGCCATCACCTTGTTTATGGAGGAAAACTTCTCCCAGGTTGCGCGTATGACAAAATAGTTTTGCAATACTCGAAACAGTGAAAAACTTTCTTATCGTCAACGGCAGTTGCGAATTCTAAAGGCGTTAACCGAAGTTCTAATATTTATTGTTGGGTGATCGTCCCAACTGGTAACTGGGCCTATCGGAAGGATTTAGATCCTTATATGACCAAATGCACTGACTTCTGAAGTGCCGCCAGTATCCTTCGCCTGAACAACTTCGACTTTTCTGCGATGATTAGGGACAATATTTCGCTTAACAAGTGCCAGAATTGTCAAATAATTTTTCGGTTTTAAAGACTTATCAATTATCTTACCCACAGTTACCAATCTCCGCGGTTAAACCTATCTGTAGTCCGTCTTCCCAAATAATCTGAAATAATTCTGAACCATGAAAAAGTTACTGACCGCATTCCTGGGAGGGGTAATACTTATTGCAGGAATTAATTGCACTAAAGATTCCCCATATCGAATCAAAAAGTCACCGAATGTATTTTTCCGGGGAGTAGGTATTGATGTAAATGGCGACGCACGTTCATACAGTGTAATCCGACAGTATATTACCAATCCAAAGAAAAAGAACCAGCGATTAATTGGTGGTACAGTAGGTACCATGGAATTTTGGGGCAATAATCCTGATGGACAGGTAATACTTAAAGTCACAAACAATCAGAGTTGCACTAATACGCTATCGTTTACAATAGACCAAGGAAATCTTGCTCCTCAAATTAATAGGTCTAAAGTGTTTGCTCCATTTGCACAAGACACGTTTCTTTTAACAATGGTAGAGATTGACTTTGCTTTTGTTTCAATTACAACTAACACTATTTGTCCAATTCCAATTTTTGATCTTGATTCGTATGGCCCTCCAAATAATACTTTCGGTTTTGATATAGCAGAACTTCCAATGCACTTCAAAACGTTTGATCAGGAGGGCACTAATAAAGTTTCATTCACTATTACTAGCCTTAAAGATGCAGACCACATAAACATTGAAGGATCTATTGACGGTAAAACATGGAGAACGCTCAAAGTAATCCAGGCAAAGGATATTGTAATAAACCAGCCATATTCAGTTGAAGTACATCTAAAATAAATCAAGCATGAAAAAGGATTCCGTTTACCCGAGAATTGAATTGACAAATCAAAAGGCGGTATAAAATCCTCCGCACAAATACTGAACGCAACCCCTCCTTTAAAGGTCTATTGTCTAATTGAGATTAATCTTTGTCTTGGGGTCATCCCTTGAACATGGTTCAAGGAATGCGAGCACCTAAAATGGAAATTCAGTATTATCAAACCTTTAAACGATGGATGCCTCATCATTGTGCGAAAGATATATCATATTTGGCGCCAATATTATAGTGATGTTCTTAATAAATTCCATTTCACAAGGGCTCCCTTTAACATTTGTAATTTTGTTCAACGTTGGCAGCAATAAATCTTGACGTTGTAGCGGTTAGAAATGAGACCATCACATCTGACAATTGTTTGCTTGTTGATAAGTTTCTTAGGAGAGAAAGGAGTCTGTCAGAATATCAACATTAATTCAATTTCTACTATACGGCAGTCTTCTGGTGATAATGGATATACACTTGATGGTTTTCGGATGACGGAAGGTTCACGACCAAAATTGTTGAATCCGAGTAATTTTGGTGCAAATGGAATATACACCAAAGTGATTTCAATTAGTGACAATTATGGAACCTCAGGCAGTCTGACACAAGTCTATTCCAGTCCTACCAATTCTATTTTTTTCTTCGGTACATTCGATAAGAACAACACTTCAACACAACAATTTACAAATGATGAGATAGATTCGCTTTACAACTGGTCGTTAAGAGGGGGAAAAGTGATCATAACTACACAGTCCAGTTCATTTGGTTATGATTATACGAGATTAAACTCTAAATGGAGCTTCTCCACAAATCAGAGCAATCCAAGTTCTTTTATTCCCACCACAGATGGAAAAAATACAGAAATTTTTATGGGCCCTTTCGGCAACGTCAAAACTGCGAGCGAAGGAGGATCTTTACAGGGATTTTTTGATACAGTACCACCAAATTCAAAAATACTAGCCACTAATGGAAATGGCTATCCAACTCTTATTGTGGACTGCCATACGCTGGACTTAATAGTTGCAGACGTTGACGGATATACTGCTTTGGGAGGTATTTCCGCAGGACCGACGATCAATAATTCACAAGAT
>Ga0163163_10003347_pt1 | contig 13601 bp, 9 predicted proteins | sample S65metaG_FD_119766 | JGI IMG/M metagenome (GOLD analysis project Ga0163163, IMG submission 119766) | Switchgrass rhizosphere microbial communities from Kellogg Biological Station, Michigan, USA - S6-5 metaG | ecosystem: Host-associated > Plants > Roots > Rhizosphere > Soil | place: USA: Michigan... | reverse complement strand
TATTCAAGGTCGACTCTCGGAAGATTCAACGTGCAGGTGGCGGCATTTGCAAACTCTAATGTCGATACCTTCTTGCCCTTTTCCCAATCCACTGACTCCGGCCAGTAGTAAGTGACTCCATCGCTTGTGAAAGAGACTTCACTGACTGCGGTGTTTCCATTCCCGATAGTTTCGGGCAGTTGCTGATGAATAGTCTTCAGTTCCTCTCCGCTAAGAACGTTGCCTTTCTCGTCGCGCACGATGTAGTTGACAGCTGCCGGATTGCAAGACTGCGCGCTCACCGACATTAGCGGAAAAAACAATAGTCCCAACAAAATTCCCAGCACTTCGATCTTGGTATTCATAGTCGATACTCCTTTAACTCTTACTCGAGGATTCAACCGACGCACTAAGTTAACGCATCAATTTGTCAGCCCTCTTGAAAAAACAGTGTGTGCTAAGGCTGCTTTTGATGCTCGTGTAGTTGAATCTTAATTGAGAAACATCACATCTCCGACCGAGATGAAAATCGCTACTCTCAACACTCTGTCGGTGCCTGAGTAGGAATTCGTGCCACTGAGACGTCCAAAATTTCTGACGTGGTTAGTCGTCTCAAACTATCTCTAACGTACACGTGGAAGAATGCACAACGTCCGATTTCAAGTCTTGCGGCAAACTGAGGTTGCTGATCGCCTTCACCAACCTCGTAGCAAAGAGAAGCCTCGTGTTGTACCTCGCCAAGCAATCCACCACTAAGTAATCCTTTGCACTCGGTGGGATCAGTCACGCGAAACCGGTACTCGCTGTTTTGAGTACGGATGGAGACTTCGTCCATTTGCTTCAAGTCTTTCACTGTAATCCACATGTGCTCGCCTCTCGTCTCATCCATCAATAAGTGGCGAAGAGTTTGAAAACATCACAGTGGATCACAGGGTTGGCACATAGGGATGTGGGATTTCTGGTAACTCTCTATGAAGCAAACCGACAACTTCATGTTTTCAGAACAACATTTCGAATCGGCTTTGCCTCCTGATGTGAGGCGTGGCTTTACCGCGCCGTTATGCTGTCCTAAACGTCCTACGCGCGGCTTCGCCGCGCGCAGCATTTGTTTATGGGCGTAAACGGCGGGGCACAGCCACGCCTCACATCAGGCGGCTGAGCCGTTAGTTAGATTCGCTCTTTGATCGCGGTCTTGGCCGCGCTGTGTAGGCTGTTCTGTGAGGACCAGAAGGCAGTAGCCCGACTGTCAAGGAGGGCTCGCACGATTGACTTGATCGCGGTGCCCTCCTTGACAGCCGGGCTACTGCACCGGCTGCGAGCGTCCCAGTCGTGAGGTCCAGGACTACTTTTTCACGTCGAAATAGTAGAAACCAACATCTTCAGTTGTACCGCTATCAGTGATGCCCTTCAGCGTTAGTTCATACCGGCCATTTCCAAGGGCACTCGCCGGTACACTCAAAGGAATACTCCGACCGTGACTGCCAACGCGGGCCAGGAGATTTCCCTGGGCCAAAACCTGCTGTCCTTTTTCGGTGCGAAGTTCCACTCGGTACCGTCGATAGTTCTCCTGCGGATCAATACCGATTTGCAGCCTTACCAAAGTTGTATCTTTGGCGATCGTCAGTTGAGGAAGGGAATTGCTACCACGAGAGATACCGGGAAGCAGTGACAAAGCGACTACGACTGCAGATGTTGGAGTCGCCGGTTGCGGTGGACTTTTGGGTTGAATTTCAGGAGTAGGAGTTTGTTGGGGCGGTGTTCCGCGATTCGCCAAGAGTTCTTGATTTTGAAGACGCTCGTTAGCAAGGTCTTTCTCAAGCTGACGATTCTGGGCTGTCTGCGATTCTTGAGCAGTGCGAAGTTGAGCGATTTCAGAGCGGAGCCGATTTCTATCGAAGACTAACCATGAGCCAACAAAAAACAGCAACAGTGAGGCAGCCGCAAAGGAGTAAGCAAACGCAGGACGAGTAAACAAAGCCGCAAGTTTAGTGCGCCACGAAGGAACTATTTCGACATCAATAGCCGGCGCAGGGCTTTCATTCACAACCGCGGCTAGTGCTTTTGCGAACGCTACTTTCTTTTTCCGCTCTGCTGAAGCAAGAAAGTGTTGTTGAAAACTCTGTCGCCTTTCTGCAGGAATATCTCCGCTAACGTAATCGTCGATTAAATCCTGTTCGACAGCCAGAATTTGTTCCAGAGCCTTCTGATCCTCAAACGCCAGGTCTTCTATTTCGACCTGTTCCGGTTCAGAAAGTTCGCCAAGCAAATATTGGCGTACGTTTTGTTCACTAAGTGGAGCTTCAATCACGACCTAACGGTCTCCTTAAATATATGAACTGGAAAGAATTGATCTCCCAGCCACGCAGTTTTTGTTCAGAAAGTTCGCCGAGTAAATGCCGAACTTGGTTTAGACGCTAACGGGGAAATCGCTTCCCTCATATATAAGTGGTCGGAAACGGGTTTTTGTCACATCTCTAAACATCTATATGTAACTAGCCAGTGTTAACGCATTCCTCAACGCAACCCTGCAAACGTTCCCGAAGCCGCTGAGCTCGCATTCGTAACGTGTTAATCGCAACGCCCAAACGCTCACCGAGTTTCCTGCGGTTTTCAATTTTCTCGCGCTTGTCGCCCTGGTAATACTGAATGATGAACTCGCGGTTATCGGTGGAAAGTTGCTGAAGACACTTTTGTAAGCACTCGATTCGGGACTCGGATTCGGGTACGTCGGCGACCTCGTTATAGGATTTCTGGTATTCGCCCAATGCCTCACGTTGTCTTGAAAGAGACTTGATAATCTCCAATACCAGCAAGCGGGCCACGCCCATCACATAGCCGGCAGGCTTTTGGATCTCTTCGCCATCCGCGATCTTTCGGGCCATACGGTTAAAAGTTTCGTCGGCATGATCTTCTGGAAATGGACAACCTCGCCACTCGAAGAAGCGAACGAGGTTTGCGCGAACTTCAAGATATTTTTGGGCGGCGCTATCTCGGTTTGGGTGGAAAACTGTCAGGAGATTGTCAAAGGCCTCAGGCGTGAGAGTCCATTTTCGAGACATGCTCGAGGGCAAATGTTCTGAGTTAGTCATTATGAGTTGTCTGATGGCACTCCCAAGAAACCGCTCATTGGTTTCTCATTAACATTAGCCTGAGGGCCGGGGCAGTAGCCCGACCGTTAAGGAGGGCTCATTACATAGGCGAGCCCTCCCTTACGGTCGGGCTACTGCCCCGCTTCGTACGCCGATGAAACTCCGTGGGGAGCCTATCGTGTGCTTCCATCGTAGCGAGCTCACTTCCACTCACCTTGCAAAGTAAACGCTGCCCAATAACGTGGTTGGTTCCATCTCTTGTCTTGCCACATGCTCAGTTGCGCTTTCTTTAGCGCCGCAGCCGGACTCATTCCATTGCCTGCCAAAAGATACGCATAAAATCGATTCATCAGCACAGCAGTGGCACGGTCCTCCGTCCTCCATAAACTCGCCACAATTCGTGGCGCTCCTGCGTACATGAAAGCGCGCGTCAACCCAACCAAACCTTCTCCCTTGATATCTTTGCCAAGCGCCGTCTGACACGCTGAGAGGACAACCAACTCGGCTGAGAGATTCATATTGTAAATGTCATAGAGTCTGAGAAAGCCGTTTTGCGGTTTGCCTTCCTGGTCCACAAGTGACAGCACGATTCCTGAAAGGTCAGCATGCCTGTTATTGATCAGACCATGTGTCGCAAAGTGTACGATGCGGTACTGGCCTAGGTCTGCACTCGTCGCCGCCGATTTACTCGCTGCGAAGTCGAGTGCTTCGAGATTGTTGCTTCTCGGCACGAGTCGCATTATCTGGTCCGCTTCTTCTCGACTAAAACGCAGCCTGGGAAAACCATTAAGGCCCGACTCTTCTGCAGACCTTTTGACATCACCTGCTTGCTCTAACGCTGGATCGTCGACAAGCCTGTTCTTACTTATAGAAGCGATTCTTGGGTCCTGAGATCCAAAGACTGGATCCGCAAACACTGCGATCGTCTTCGGCGCACGTGGCCGATCCTTCGTATCGCGTCGAAGAACTCCTAAGACAGACGCAGAAGGTAGAGTGATGACTTCATGAGTAGCGATCAAAGGTTTCGAGTTTTGAGCTCGAAACGCGGAACTAGTAACTCGAAACTCATTGTCCGGGTCTGGCAATGCTCCAAACGGAACATATTGAAGAATGCCCTCGCCTACAATTAGCAGCCGTTTATTCTTCAGTTCAGAAGCGAGCGGCGCCAATAACATTCGACTCAATTCAGCGGCTGATGCAGGATAGTCGCTATCGGCCTGGTCAAGTCGTCTGTTTCTTTGCTCCAGTGTTTCGTTCGGGACAACGCGATCTGAAGCTGTTACCAAATCATAAAAGTTGCGCGACGCCTTTTCGACGTCGTCTCGCTTCGGCAATTCGAACGTCTTAAGCGAAGCCGAAGAAACGAGAAACACATAACTCTTCTCTTCGCCAAGAGCGTATTCAAGCAACACGGTATCTTGATCAAGGAAGCGAGACTGAATTTCCTGCAGACCCAACGAAACAGGTTGAGTGAGGGCTGCATATCTGGGACTGCTTTGCCGAATCTGAGTCTGTACCTGGTCGTACTCTGTAGTGAGGGCGTCCAACTCTTTCGACATACTCGCCGCCTGTTCTTCAGTAGAGTTACCACTGAGCAGACGCTGTTGAAGTTCTGCCTTGTCAGAAATCAACCGTCTTAGAGTTCGCTCGCGTGCGACTAATGCCGGATCCACACCTTGTCCGATCTCGGCGCCAGCTTCGCCTAATGACTCGAGCAGTGAGCGAGCCCGCGCGTTTTCACTTGCCTTTAAAGCTGCGACGTCAAATCCTCCAGTGGGATTTTCTTTGTGCAGTCGCATTAGCACATCTATATAAACTTCATGGTACTGACGAACGGAAGCAAAGAACGACGTGCGTAGATTTCGATCCTTAAGACTGATGCGTAAAGATTCCACGGAAGCTAGTGCTGCCTCAACGTGGAGTTTGGCGTCAAGCAATTTGCCCCGGTCGCGTTCAACCTGGGCGAGTAGTGACAAGGTCGCTGCTTCTCCTGAAGGATCACCTATGCGCCTGGTAATCTCCAACGCCTCGTTTAGGCACTCGGTTGCCTTCTGGTTGTCACCTACCTCGCGGTAGACGCCTCCCATGTTTCTTAAAGATGAAGCAAGTTGCCGGGGATTTCTTGTGCGATGAATATCTATCGATCGCTTGTAGTATTCAAGAGCCTTTTGTTTTTCGCCGAGATGTGAATAACAGCTGGCGATATTGTTGTAAGTGGTGGCTTCGCCATCGGTGTTATTTGCGGCAATCCGCAGCTTCAACGCCTCCTCGTTGATCTCTAAAGCCTTCTTGAAATCTCCAAGGTCAGCATAGTTAGCGGCGATATTGCTGAGCGTATTGCCTTGGCGGAATTGATTGTCTTGCTTCCGAAATATTGCGAGGGCCTTGTTGTAGAATTCGATCGCCTTCTCGTAATCACCCAGGTTGGCATAAAGCCATCCTAGATTGTTGAACTCGATTGCCTCGCTGCTCTCGTTTCCAAACTTGGCGTGCAGTGCTTGAGATTGAGTATACAAGTCCAACGCACGCTCGTACTGTCCCATGTCCCCATAGGCGTTACCCAAACTGTTAAGGACTGTCGCCACACCACGTTCATCGTTCAAGTCATGTCGAATGGAAAGTGCTTGATTGCAGAACTCAATCGCTTTGGTGTATTCACCGATATTCTCGTGAATCACGCAGATATTATTCAGGAAGGCAGCCTCCTTTGCGCGGTCACCGATATCCTTTAGTAACTCCCGGATCTCAATCAGAAACCCCAGCGACTCTCGCGGTTCGCCCATGTTTTGATACGTAATTGCGAGATTGTTCAAAGTAACAATAAGACCGGGACGGTCATTTATTTGTCTTCGGATTGAAAGTGCTTGATTGAAGATTTCGACCGCCTTTTTCCTGTCACCAAATTCATTATGAGCACGGCCCAGGGTGTCCAGTGCCCAGGCTTGAACCTTCAATGCATTGGCGCGCTTGTCGTCGCTGGAGTTTTTGACTGCTGTCTCGGCGAGCGGCGCCGCTTTGTTAGCAAAGTCGAAAGCTTTCTGTTTTTCAGCAAGATATATATAGGCATCCGCAATTAGATAAAGAGTGTTGGCCTCCCAAACGATGTCATTTATTGATTGCCATAAGGGCAGGGCTTCCTCGTATTTTGCGATTGCTTTCCGCCAATCATCCTTGGTTTGTTTTCTTCCAAATTCAAAAGCATCGTCAATCAACGCTCCCGCCCTGTTGGAAATCTTGTCACGTTCAGTCGCTGGCCGAAGTTCAGTAATTTTGATTTCGTATCGTCCGGTGGCTCCCTTCGGAAAAGAGGTATGCACTTCTACTCGATACGCACCCGACATCTCCGCCAGGAGACCAACCTGTTCTTGTTCCCCCACTCTAAACGCGTCTTGCTCGGAAATCTTTTTGCCTTTCGGATCAAAGATCCAGACAGCGATGTCAATACCGCGTTGGTCCACGTCGAAGTGAACATACTGGTCGACCGTTAGTGTCAAGTTATACGGGTGTACTTCGCCACCGGTGATTTCGCGTTCAATCGGCCTGGCCAGTTCAAGATTTGGAATGGAGACAGACTGGGCTGCGGCCTGGCTTGAGGATGCATTTGATTGTGAATAGACGGATGGAGGAACCGCTAAGAGAGATAGAACGAGGATTAACGAGAATAGACTTGAGTACACAAGAACCAGAATCAGGTTACTGCGTTTACAAATGGTCGGGCCAGACATAAGACCTCCTGGAAAAGCGAGTGGGTTCGAGGTCATCAAAAATGAGGCCGCGATTATAAGACTTTTGGGCCAAAAAGCTGCTGCTTATTTCAACGACGAGGTAAGTGTTCTGCGCGTGCTCTGGGTGCAAGTTTTTAGTTCCTTGCTTGTCTGACAGAATTTTCAGTTACGCCAATGGCGTTCGCTACCTCCAGCCCAGGGTTGCGCTTTGGCAACCCTGGATTTAGCGACGAACATTTATGCAACCCTGAAGGGGTTGCGACGGATTTGCCAGTTTGACAACGGCAACGCAACCCTTTCAGGGTTTGCGTGTTACAAATCAGTACTTGCTGCTCCCAGGGTTGCTAAAAGCCCAACCCTGGGCTGGAATTTGCCAACACTTTCAGCATTATGGCTCGATGACCGTAACGTGATCCCCATCCCGGAGTCCGACCGGTGGCGCAACAACTACACGGTCGCCCTTTCCAAGCCCTGACTCAACTTCCACTTGATCGCCGTCGATTGCTTTAACCACGACTCCTCTGGAGGACACTCTTTCTCCTTTAACTATAAATACCGTGTTGGATGCGCCAGTCTTAAAGTCAGATCCTGTGGGAAATGCTGCTAGTGGCAACCAAAAATTTCCATCGCCAGCGCGCGGCAGATGGACATAGACCGTCAAGCCCGGCATCAAGTTGGCTGGCCCCACAATATCTGCTACGAAACCAAATGTATTGCTTATAGGGTCGGCGATCGGATCTCGCCTTCGGACTCGTGCCTTAGCTATTACACCGCCCTGATCGTCTGTAGAGAGACCGAACACCTGTCCGCACTCAAGCAAACTTCCAGAGGTTTGGGGAATTCGGAACCTGAGCTCAATTCTTGAAAGCTGCGCGACTTCAAAGAGCTTGTCATTCCTGGCGACATTCGTTCCAAGGGCAATGTAACGGCGAGTAACAACTCCAGCCACTGGTGCGCGAACAATGCTCTTTTCCATTTCAAGCTTTACGACCTCGAGTTTTGCAATCGCGCTTTCGGTAGTCAGTCGAGTCTTTTCCTGTTCCTGAACCGACTGTTCGAGCTTGTACTGCGCTCTTTCAACTTCTCCCTTACTGACAAGTCCCTGCCTTGCTAGTAGAACTTCACGATCCAATTCGCTGCGATTGAGTTTGACGAGTCCTTGTATTTGTTGGGCTTCGACTTTCAGGCGACTGATATCAAGTTCGGCTTGTCGAAGCTGACTCCGCTGCGCCTCGTCGTTGAATTGTGCGAGGATCTCACCCTTTGCGACGCGAGAACCCTCTTCACCAATCACGTTGACGATGCGTCCTTCAAGTTCGGCGAGCACGATGGCAGTGTCTTCAGCCGAGAGCGCTGCGGGAATTAAGAGATCGCCATTCGTGAGGTTCGGATCAGGCTGAACGTCAAACACGTGGACAACTACGACAGGTGTTAGCGCCCCCGTCTTGTTGTTCTCGGGCACGCGGGTTTGGCTCTGCGCTGAACAACCTGCGAGCAGAAGAGTAACTAAGAGTAAAAAAAGCAGAATACTTGTAGTTTGTACTTCGTACTTTGAGCTTTGTATTTTGTTATTCGTCATTGTCACTGCTCCTAATCACTAATTCACTCTGTCCATTGCAAAGCACGAAGTACAAAGCTCAAAGCACAAAATCTCAAAGTCCACCTTCGTCACTTTCAAAAAGCGGAATATTAATCTTCGCTTTGAGTCGTTCGCCGGCTAACCAATCCTCAAACAATAACGACTTAATCGTCTCGCGAAGTGAGTCATCAAGGGTGGCAAGATGTATTGCCTCAACTTTCACCAACTCCCAACCGGCATAGGTTTTGATTGGGCCAACCGTCCTGCCGGGTTGGGTTCCAAATACCGCAGCCTCCATCGTTGGTTCCATCTCAGTCCGTCGCACACGTCCCGAATAACCACCCGCCGGTCGAGTCAACAAATCAATCGAATGTTTCCGCGCCAGGCTATAGAAATCCGCATCGTCTTCAACAATCTGAGCACGTAGTTCTTTAGCAACGTTCTCTTCCTTCACAACAATTCGTGAGATCGTTGCGGCATCAAACGAGAGACGTTGTTCAGCGAAGTACTTTTCGACTTTGCCATTCGTTAGAAGATCTCGAAGCTTTAGTCGAATGATTTCATCCTCGAGTACGGTCTCCCACTCCGCGTGGGAGAGATAGTTTCTGGCTAACCAGCGCTCTGTTCTCATTTCGTCATAGAGCTCACGCTTCGTCCGAAAACTGTCAGCGCCACGCTGGACCTCTTCAGCGGTTACTTTAATCCCGGCTTCGAGAGCAGCCTGACGAATCAGTACGGTGTCAGCGGCATTCCTGATAAAACCTGATTCACGACCCCATTTCGCGAATCGCAGAACCTGCCGCAAACCGACGCTCTCTCCGTTGACTTCGATTGCGATGTACTCATCCAAGCTTTGCATAACGATCCACGCGACAAATAAATCTGCCCCTCCAACTGATAGTTGCGGAATGAGAAAACGTCACTGAGGTCAGTACCACCCGAAACCGTGAGGTGGTACTGACTCGTTAACTACGAGGTACTGAGTTATTGCCCGGCCTTGCGAATGATTTGATCGCCTCTGTCGCCCAGGACGCCACCGGACAGGCCGCCTCCGCCCCTGATGTCTTCGGCCTCAGCCTTCATCAAGTCTTTATCTTGCCGCGCCAGCTTTCCTACTTTGACGCGAACAGTTTCGTTTGACGATTTCTGTTGTTTCTGTTTACTCATCTAAGTGTGCCTCTCTTCTGTGACTGATGATTTCCGTCGTAAGCGACGCAAATCCTGTTTCACCTGAGAGTGGCAACGGAATGAAAAACATCACGCGAATTCTTATGAGACGTCTCATGAAGAGCGAACCGTAAGGTCATCAATACAGAACCAGGGCGAAGCGACTGCACTCGAAAGCGCGTAATTTTAGAAATCACGCGGACAGATAAAGTCCAGATCTCTTTCGTGGAATCGCTTCGTCCCTGGTTCTTGGTTGCTTGGTGCGCGGTTAGACGTTCAATTCGCTTTCGCTACCGTTAATGCTCCGTACATCGCCACCGTTTACACCGCCATTTCCACCGCCGCCCTAATCGAGCTTTTCTAGAGTTGTCGATGGTGTATTGACTCGCGGCAACTACCGCACAAGCCCATTACTAGTCTCGCTCTTGTCACCAATAACACCACCGGAAGCCCCGCCGCCACCCCTGATGTTCCTGGCTTCGCCATTTTTCAACTCCCTGTCCTGCTGCGACAGCTTTCCTACTTTGACGCGAGCGTCTTTATCTGACGTTTTCTTTGTTGTTCGTTTACTCATGTGACTGGTCCTTTCTTTATTGTTCTGATTTCTGTCAAACAGTGACGAAATCTATCTTTCGTATAAGAGTGATTGTGAAATGAAAAACATCACATTGGTTGATTGAAACGCAGTGGCAAGGAGTTACCAGTACAGATACGGCGAAAGAAGCTCGATGGGCGGTGGTTAACCGCCCCAATCGAGCTTTTCTCGAGTTGTTGATGGCGTATTAACTCGCGGCAACTACCTCACAAGACTGTTACTAGTCTCGCTCTTGTCACCATTAACACCACCGGAAACCCCGCCGCCACCCCTGATGTTTCTGGCTTCGCCGTTCTTTAACTCCCTGTCCTGCTGCGACAGCTTTCCTACTTTGACGCGAGCGTCTTTGTCTGACGTTTTCTTTGTTGTTCGTTTACTCATGTAGTTGGTCCTTTCTTTATTGTTCTGATTTCCGTCAAGCGAGGGACGAAAATCTGTGTTTCGCATAAGAGTGATAATGAAATGAAAAACATCACATCCGATATATCTGTCACTTCGGGTCGCATGCGATCTAGTGATAGCTGATTGAGAACAAGTCGGGAAGGGTGGTTTACCCCCGCTGCCTCAACAAAAGCTACTGAATATGCCAAGTAGTTTTTATCAATCCAGCGGGGGTAAACCACCCTTCCCGACTTGTTCTCAATCAGGAATCACTTGGTTCTGTGATGTTCGTCGTTCGGTTGCCACTATCAAGTGACAGTTAAACGTGACCCGTTGCAGAACGGGCCGCTAAACAAGTTGAGAAGTGAGAAAGGAAAAGATAATGAGCAATTCAGCAGCAAATAAACCAGAGGCAAAAACAAGCCGCGTTCAGGTCGGCAATCTCCCTGAGCAGGAAAAGGAATTGAAAGACCAGGAAGCTGAGAAGGTGAAGGGTGGCTATGGCCCTTACAATTCAAGTGGCGAAGAAATCCCACAAACTGTTCGCAAATAAGCCTGTCGTTCGTGAGCACGACGATTAACAAATTTCGTCGGGCGGTTATGCCGCCCGACGAGGTTTAAATACTTGTTCGCGACTTTCGCCAAGGTTCACTAGTCAGGAGGCAATCGATGAATTCGAGTGAACTCAAAGAACTGCTGAGGACGACTACAGCATTTAGCATCCTTAGTGATCGAGAGTTAGACCACCTTGCCAGTCGCTTTGAACTGATTCATTTCGCTCTCGGGCAGGATGTCGTGCATGCAGGTGAGGAAGCAGAAGCGTTTTTCATAGTCTATTCAGGCAGGGCACGCGTCATTGCACTCGATGAGACCGGCAAGGAAGCAACCGTCGGAACTCTTACCCGCGGTGACTCTTTCGGCGAACAAGGACTACTTACAAGATCCCAACGCAACTATACGATTCGAGCTTCCAGTGATCTTGCAGCTCTTCGTCTGGCTAAGGTTGACTTCGATGACTTATTGGAGAGACACGCAAGAGTTCGTGAGTACTTCGATAAATACATATCAGAGATTTCCATTCGAAACTTCCTGAAGCTCTCGACCCCACTGGCGCCACTCTCGCCGCTGGAGATCCGTAATCTATTGGGCTCACTCGAGGTCATCGAATATGAGCCTGACACGACCATTATTCGTGAAGGCGATGCCGGCGATGCCTTCTTCATTCTGCGGACGGGCGGCGTGCGGGTGATCAAGGAGAGTAATGGCGGCAAGGTACTGAATCGGCTGAAACCGGGTGACTCGTTTGGTGAGTTGGCTCTGTTAACTGGTCAACCACGTGCGACAAGCGTGATTGCTTCCGAGCCGTCGTCGGTGTTTCGTTTGTCGAAACGCGAGTTTGATCGAATCATTGCCGCTTCACCAAAGTTCAAAGATGCAATTGTTTCCCTGGCATCAGGATACATCGCGACTGATTTAGCAAAACCTCAAATTGCGACTCCATCTGTAGCTCCTAAACAAACACCCGCAACTCAAGTCTACAAACCACATCGAGAAAGAAACTATCCGACTCACTTGCAGTTGAGTGAAACCGACTGTGGCGCCGCCTGCTTGTCGATGATTCTCCGTTTCTACGGTAAGCACGTCAGCATCAATAAGCTACGTGACCTTGCGAGCGTGAGCCGGGAAGGAGCTAGCCTTTACAGCATTGCGCAGGCAGCGGAGTGCCTGGGCTTTGAGTCACGCGCCCTCAAAACTTCGTGGGATCGTCTGACAAAAATAGAGTTGCCTGCGATCGCGCATTGGCAAGGCTTTCACTTCGTTGTCGTTTACGAGCTGAAGCGAGACGGCGTGATATTGGCAGATCCCGCGATTGGTCTTAGGAAGATATCTCGAGAGGAGTTTGAAAAAGATTGGACAGGTTATCTGTTGCTCCTTACTCCTACTGCAAAGATCGAAGAGGTCGAAGAATCGCAGTCGAAGTCCAGGCGCTTGTTGCCCTTGCTCAAACCTTACCGGCGAGTACTAGCAGAAATCTTTCTCGCGTCTCTGATGCTGCAACTGTTTGGACTCGCGCTGCCGATCTTCACTCAGGTCATCGTCGACAACGTCGTAGTTCACAAGAACACCTCGATGCTGAATATGTTGTTGGTGGGAATGTTGTTGATAGGCGTATTTCAAGCGACGACTACTGCTCTTCGCTACTACTTATTGGTTCATACAACGCGTCGCCTCGACATGCAGATGGTAGTGGACTTCTACAGGCACGTATTGAGCTTGCCAATGCGTTACTTCGAAGAGCGTAAGGTTGGTGACATTCTCAAGCGCTTTAACGAGAACGCCCGTATTCGCGATTTCCTCACCGGGCGCGTCATGGGTGTTATGTTGGATTGTCTAATGATCTTTGTGTACCTGGCGTTGATGTTCTATTACAACGTCAAGCTCACCATTGTTGCCATCATCTTCATTCCCGGTTATGTCGTGCTGACATTGATTGCGACACCGATCTTCAAGAGACAGTATCGCGAGGCATTTGAAAAGGCAGCCGAGGCAGATTCCCAGATAGTTGAATCAATTTCCGGCGTTGGTGCGATAAAAGCAACGGCCAGCGAGAGAAGTATCTGCTGGAAGCTTCAGGGACTGATCGTGAAATGTCTTAACGTGCAGTTTCGGAGTGCGCTGTCGGGAATGGCTACAATCTCGATCGGCAATATGTTGCAGATGCTCAACACGATCATTCTCTTCTGGTATGGCGCGCGTCTTGTGATGGTTGGTGAGTTGTCGATTGGTCAACTCGTAGCCTTCAACGTACTTGTTACTAGTGTCACTCGACCAATTCTGAGCGTCGTAGATCTGTGGCGTGAATTTCAGGAAGTAAGTATTGGATTCGAAAGGCTGAACGACGTATTTGATGCCACACCCGAGGACGTGAATGATCAAATGCGCATGAGGTTGCCGCGTATTAACGGTCGCATCAGATTTGAGAATGTTACTTTTCGTTATCCAACGCGCGAGGACAAAAACGCGCTTCAGAACGTCGATCTCGAAATCCGGGAGGGTCAAACAGTCGCTCTCGTAGGGCGTAGTGG
>Ga0163163_10003344_pt1 | contig 13604 bp, 13 predicted proteins | sample S65metaG_FD_119766 | JGI IMG/M metagenome (GOLD analysis project Ga0163163, IMG submission 119766) | Switchgrass rhizosphere microbial communities from Kellogg Biological Station, Michigan, USA - S6-5 metaG | ecosystem: Host-associated > Plants > Roots > Rhizosphere > Soil | place: USA... | reverse complement strand
CGAAAAATGCCGGGCGAGTGATTTCACGCGAAGAGCTGTTGAACGAGCTCTGGGGATATCAGCGATATCCTTCGACGAGGACCGTGGACAACCACATCATGCGGTTGCGTCACAAGCTGGAAACCGATCCGGCGAGACCGCAACACTTTCTGACCATGCACGGAGCGGGATATAAGTTCGTGCCGGAAGGACTCTGCTTGGCGCGGTGCGGTTGATGGGGTGATGGCGTGGGCGGACGTGGGCGTCCGCCCCTACCGAAGCATTTCCTGCAATCCGGCAAGGCGCAGGCGCGACTAAAAGCAGTTCTAATTCATCTCCATTTACAATCTATTGAATGTCCTTTTCCTTCCAAGTGGAAGCTACCTCGGGGGCTGCCCGCGCGGGGCGGATGGTTACGCCTCATGGCGAGGTGGAGACCCCTGTATTCATGCCGGTGGGGACCGTCGCAACGGTAAAGGCGGTGCCGCAGGATGTGCTGGAGGAGCTCGGCGTACAGATCCTGCTGAACAATACCTACCACCTCTATCTTCGGCCGGGCGTGGAGAACGTCCGCAAGTTGGGTGGAGTACAACGGTTTATGGCCTGGGACAAGCCGATCCTTACGGATTCAGGCGGGTTCCAGGTTTTTAGTTTGAGCGAGTTGAGGAGAGTCACCGAGGAGGGTGTGGCGTTCAAGTCGCACCTGGATGGATCCGCGCACTTCTTTTCGCCGGAGAAGTCGCTTGAGGCGGAGATCGGATTAGGCGCGGATATAGTCATGGCCTTCGACGAGTGCACGGAATATCCGGCGGAGCGGAGCCGAGCACAGGGATCGATGGAGATGACAGCGCGGTGGGCGAAGCGAAGTAAGGATTACTTCGAGGCGCATAAGCGCGAGACCCCCTGGTTCGAATCGAAGTCATTGGAAAAGGGGGCTGATCAGAGGCAGGCGCTGTTCGGAATCGTGCAGGGAGGTATGTACCCGGACTTGAGGCGGGAATCCGCGGAGCGAACGGTCGAGATTGGCTTTCCTGGGTACGCGATTGGCGGGCTGAGCGTCGGTGAGCCGAGGGATAAAACCTGGGAGATCGTGAAGGAAACGATTCCCCTGCTGCCGAAGGATAAGCCCCGGTATGTGATGGGAGTGGGAACGCCTGAGGAAATCGTAAAATATGTTTCCCTGGGTGTGGATATGATGGATTGTGTGCTGCCGACGCGGGCGGCCCGGCATGGATTGCTGTTCACGTCCGAGGGAAAGTTGAATATCAAGAACGCGAGATACGCGCTGGATGAGGCTCCGGTGGACCCGAACTGCCGATGCAAGGTATGTGACAGGTATTCGAGGGCTTATCTGCGACATCTGTATGCCTCGAACGAGGTGCTCGCCCAAGTCTTAAACACCGTCCACAACTTGGCCTATTACCTTGACACCATGAGACGTGTACGGCAATCTATAATGCTTGGGGAGTTCGCAAGTTCCCGTTCTGCTGTCTGATTCCTCTGTTCACTGCCGAGTAGTTGCAGTTGGCTGGTCCAGACCGGACTCCCGGAATACGAGTAAAAGGAAGAGAATCGACCTCCGAGGATCTGCCCCAGTTCGGGAGAACACAAGGTCCTTCGACTCCGGCGCTACGCGCCTCCGCTCAGGATGACACGCGTTAAGCGATTCTAAAGTTAGCCATCGGTCGAGTTAGTGTCAGAAGTGTGCGCGAACATGCGTTGAAAGTTTCGACGCAAGTGCTGATAGGAAAGTTGGCAAGGGCATGAGTATGGGTTTCGCAATCATTCTGCAATCGTCGGCACCGTCGTCGATAGGTTTGTTCCTGCCCATCATCCTGATGGTCGGAATCATGTACCTGTTGATGATTCGACCGCAGCAGACCCGGCAGAAGAAGTGGCAGGCGATGCTGGAGCAGTTGAAGGCCGGGGATAAGGTCGTAACCAGTGGCGGCATCAAGGGCGCCATCCTGTCGCTGAAGGATGACGGCGTGGTTTTGCGAGTTCCTCCCGACAATTTGAAGATGGAAGTGACGCGGGCATCGATCGTCACCGTAATTACAGACGAAGAAGAGAAAAAGTCCTAGTAGGCGGTTTTTGTTTCCATGAAGAAGAACTTGACTTGGAAAGTAGCACTGATAGCCGGCACCCTGCTGATCTTCCTGTGGGGCATATTCCTCGGTACGGATCCTGCAACGAGCATTCAGGTGATGAAGCAACAGGGCCTGATGGCTGGTATCCAGCAGAACATTCGTCTGGGGTTAGACCTTAAGGGCGGAACTCACCTGATCCTGCAAGTGAAGGTGAATGATGCCGTGAAGGCGGATTCGCAGCAGGTAGTGGAGCGGCTGAAGGATTACCTGCGCAACGCGAACGTCAACTATAACGACATCACGATCGAAGACGTGGTGAACCATCCGGAAGTGATCACGATCAAGGGCGTGGCCGCGAGCTCGGCTGGCGACTTGCGCAACGTGGTTGCCGAGCGTCTGCCTGAGTACGACGGGAAGTCTTTGCCGGGCGATGTCTGGACGGTCACCATGAAGCCGCAGGCACTCACCGCAATGAAACAGAACGCGGTGACGCAGGCGATCGAAACGATCCGGAATCGAATCGACCAGTTGGGTGTGAGCGAGCCGATCATCCAGGAGCACGGACTGGGCGAGTACCAGATATTGGTGCAGTTGCCGGGCGTGGACGATCCTGCGCGCGTGAAGGACATCATGCAGTCGACTGCGATGCTGGAAATCCGGCAGGCAGTGGATGGCGGCGCATCGTACCCGACGGAACAGGCGGCATTGGGAGCGCATAACGGTGTGCTTCCTCCGGACACGGAAATCCTGAAGGGAACCGTGGCTCGCAGGTCTGCCGATACGGAAGGCCCGAACGACGCGTATTACATCGTCACAAAGTCGTCGGCGGTAAGCGGACGCGATCTTCGCAACGCTCAGCCGGGACAGAACCAGACTGGCCAGCCTTCGGTGAATTTCACCCTGACCCGCGACGGTGGAAATCGCTTCTACGCGTTCACCACCGCCCACGTGAATGACTACCTGGCGGTCGTGCTCGACGGCAAGGTTCGCGAAGTGGCGAGCATCAAGGAACCGATTCGCGACACTGGCGAAATCTCCGGTGGCATGAACGAGCAGCAGTCGAAAGATCTCTCGATGATTTTGCGTTCGGGCGCACTGCCGGCAGGCATCAAGTATCTGCAGGAGAGCACCGTCGGACCGTCGCTCGGTGCGGATTCCATTCGGCAGGGCGTGCGTGCGGCAATCTACGGAATGCTGGCGGTCATGATTTTCATGTTCGTGTACTACCGGTTCGCCGGTATCAACGCGAACTTGGGATTGTTCCTGAACCTGGTCATCCTGCTGGGATTCCTTGGGTTCACGGGAGCGACGCTGACGTTGCCGGGCATTGCGGGACTGATCCTGACGGTCGGTATGGGTGTCGATTCGAACGTACTGATCTTCGAGCGTATCCGCGAAGAGCTGCGCAATGGCAAGACGCCACCATCGGCGGTGGAGCAGGGATTTGCGCACGCCTGGTTGACGATCATCGATACGCACGTAACCACGATTGTTTCGGCGGCCATTTTGTTCCTGTTCGGTACAGGACCGGTGAAGGGTTTCGCAGTCACCCTGACCTTCGGTCTGTTGGCGAACTTGTTCACGGCGGTATTCGTATCGCGCGTGATCTTCGACAGCATTCTTAACCGTCACCAGCGCGGCGAAGCGCTGAGCATTTAATTTCGAGCGCGGGCTTTCGGGTCCGCGCCAACAAAGTTTCGAGGGTTTTTACCGTGGAGTTATTCCGTAACCCGAATATCGATTTCCTGGGAAAGAAATGGTTCTTCCTGGGCCTGTCGCTGATTCTTAGTGTGGGCGGTTTGTTGTCCATACTGTTCTGGCATCACATACCGCTCGGCGTCGACTTCAGCGGCGGCACCATCGTCCGCGTGAAGTTCACGACGCCGCCGAACGCAGATGCGATCCGTGCGGACATGGATAAGGCGGGATTGAAGAATGCCCGCATCCAGCCATACGGTCCAGCGGCGAACAACGAAGTGCTGGTCTCGCTGGAGCAGAAAGAAACCAGCGAACAGGCGCTTGACGAAGGAAAGAACACCATCATCAAGGCACTTTCAGGTACGGCCCCGGAAGGCAAGCAGGACCTGAATAACGTTGGCTACGCCACGTTGCAGCAGTACCTGATGAGCAAAGATCCGCTGCATGCGGGCACCGACGCGGAGCAGCGTTACAACACGCTGGCACGCCAGATCGTCGATTATCGCGATAAGTCGAAAGACGGAGTGTTGAGCAGCATCGCCGACATCTCCCCGGCTGCGCCACCCGAAGTGGTTAAGTCATTCGAGTCGGATTTCTACACCTCGAACTTCGGCATCCGCAACGTCGACATCATCGGCCCGACGGTTGGAAAGCAGTTACAGAAGCAGGCGGTGCTGGCGACCTTGTATTCGCTGCTCGGAATGCTGGTGTACCTGTGGTTCCGGTTCGAGCTGATCTACGGCATAGCGGCTGTTGTGGCGGTATTCCACGACACCCTGATCACCGTGGGGATGTTCTCGCTGTTGAATGTTGAAATTTCGCTGACGGTGATTGCCGCGATCCTGACGTTGGTCGGTTATTCGATGAACGATACGATCGTGGTCTTCGACCGTATTCGAGAGAACATCAAGTTGCTGCGACGCGACAGTCTGACGGATATCGTCAACAAGTCCATCAATCAGACATTGAGCAGAACTGTCCTGACCTCCGGGTTGACGTTCCTGACGGTACTCTCCCTTTATATTTTTGGAGGAGAGGTTCTGCATGGGTTCTCTCTGGCACTGGTGATCGGCATCATAATCGGTACGTATTCGTCGATCTTCATCGCGGCGCCGATGTTGGTTGCGTACCAGGAATCTAGAGCCAAGAAGGGCGCCGGGGTAGCTGTTTTACCCGCGGACCGCAGCAAAGATAAGGTTAAGGTAAAAGCCTAAGTGATTATTTTTGAGATAGTTAGGATTTATTGGGGCGCAGAGTACGCTCCATTTCAGGGCTAAGTCGACGGGCGTCCATAAAAAGGGGCGCCCGTAGCACGTTCCGGGGTTTAGAATGCTCCGGCCTCTGGAAAGCCGATCTGGGAATGAACCTAGGCGGCGATTCGATTTCGGGAGCAAAAGAATAAGCCCTGGTGTCTAAGCAAGTAGTACGACGGAGAACAGGCGTATGTTTGAAGACAGCCTTCTTGAATCAGGTAACAGGCTCAAGAAACGCAGCCCAGTAACCACTCTGCTTTCGTTCTTATTCCAGATTGGCCTGCTCGGCGTGATGGTCCTGATCCCCCTGATCTACACCGAAGCACTTCCTAAGCAGCAGTTGATGACGTTCCTGGTGGCACCCCCACCACCCCCACCGCCCCCACCACCTCCGGCCGCAGCCCCAGTAGTTAAGGTGCAGAAGGTCGTCAGTGAATTGGACCAGGGACAGCTCCGTACCCCGACCACGATTCCTAAAAAGGTATTGATCGCTCATGACGACGAGCAGCCACCTTCTGGTGCTACCGGCGTTGTGGGTGGCGTTCCGGGAGGCGTTCCGGGTGGACAGATGGGTGGCGTCATCGGCGGCATTATTTCGTCCACACCAGTGGCAGTTCCGAAAGTTGCCACTCCGCAGCGCGTGCGTGTATCGCAGGGCGTAACGGAAGGTCTGCTGATGAAGAAAGTTCAGCCGACATATCCGCCGCTGGCGCGTTCAGCCCGTATCCAGGGCCAGGTCGTGTTGCAAGCTGTGATTGGCAAAGACGGCGCCATCCAGAACTTGCGCGCACTGAGCGGACACCCGATGTTGACGCCGGCAGCTATCGATGCAGTCCGGCAATGGCGTTATAAGCCCTACTTCCTGAACGGTGAACCCGTCGAAGTTGACACGCAGATTACCGTCAACTTCACGCTCGCTGGCGGATAGACCCTCGGTGGGCCGTGACTTAATGTCACGGTCTACTAGCACCAGCTCAGGAAAACTTCGGTCGGCGGGCGCTTCACTCTGAAATGCCCGCCATGCACCAAACCGGATGCATCCAAACCTGAGCAGCTTCGCGCCGGATACGAGCGCCTCGTGGCATCTCCCTCCGGAACGTGTTGAGCGGCGTGTGCCGAAAGACCGCGCCTAGACGGATCTACTTAATAGATCCAGATCAAGCAAGAGTTCTGAAAGTCCTGAGGAGGAAAATCAACTCATGTTTCTCGCAAACCTCGCAACGTTCTTACTATGCCAGACCCACCTTGCGGCTGCCTGGATGTTCCAGGAGCAGGTAGGTTGGGATCCGATCTCGCTGTGGAAGCAGATGGGCTGGTTGGCCCGCATCGTCGTCATCGTTCTATTCATCATGTCTGGCTGGTCGATTGGCGTCATGATCGATCGCGCTATGGCGTACAGTGCAGCTCGCAAGCAGTCGCGCGCATTTGCTCCAGCAGTCGCCGGCGCATTGCGTGAAGGCAAGATCGAAGAAGCGATCAAGATCGCTGAGCGCAACAAGAAGAGCCACCTGGCGAAGGTTGTCACCGCCGGCCTGCAGGAATTCAAGGCCCACGGCGATTCCACCGAAATCCCAGGCGAGCAGATTGAAGCCTCGAAGCGCGCCCTCGAGCGAGCTGAAGCGATCGTTCACGCCGAATTGAAGCGCGGCCTTGGCGGTCTCGCAACGATTGGTTCGACAGCTCCGTTCGTCGGACTGTTCGGAACCGTCGTCGGCATTCTGAACGCCTTCCAGAGCATCTCGACTTCGAAGACAACCGGTCTCGGCGCAGTCGCCGGCGGTATCTCGGAAGCCCTCGTGACGACCGCTATCGGTCTGTTCGTGGCCATCCCGGCAGTCTGGATGTTCAACTACTTCACCAACCGCGTGGAAGCATTCGACGTGGAGATGGATAACAGCTCGAGCGAACTGATCGACTATTTCCTGAAGCGCCGCAATATGGCCCGGAAGTAATCGGTCTCTGGAGAAGATCCGATGTCAATGGCATCTCAAAACAGGAAGAGTCACAGCGGCGACGTCAACTCGGACATCAATGTAACCCCGATGGTCGACGTGATGTTGGTGCTGCTGATTATCTTCATGGTTATTACGCCGATGCTGCAGAGAGGACAAAGCGTGGATCTTGCCAAGACCGATAATCCGGTGCAGATGCCGGATGCGGACAAGGAAGACTCGGTGCTGGTTGCGGTAATGCGCGACGGCACCATCTATCTTGGACAGGACAAGGTCAGCGCCGATCAGCTCGCAACGAAGGTGAAAGATAAGCTAGCGGCCAAGACCGACAAGCAGGTTTTCGTGAAAGCCGATGCCCGTGCCAAGTACGGCGCCGTAGTCGAAGTAGTAGACAACGTGCGTTCAGCCGGCGTGGATCAGCTCGGACTATTGACGGAACAGCGTAAGTCGGGAATGGAGCCACCTCCCTCCGGAGGGAAGTAGAGAGGCATGCTATGGGAATGACAGCTGGCGGAGGAAAAGGTGGTGCCTCCGCTGTAATTAACGTAACCCCGCTCATCGACGTTTTGCTGGTGCTGCTGATCATCTTCATGGTCATCACACCGCTGACGCCGAAAGGTCTCGAGGCACTCGTGCCTCAGCCGCCGAAGGATAAACAGCAGCAGCCCCAGAATAACGATCGTACGATTGTTATCCAGGTGCTGAAAAACGGGAACGCGGTCTCCTACAAGATCAACCAGGACGACGTGACGCTCGAAACGCTGGAAGGGCGGTTGGCAGACATATTCAAGACGCGCGCCGAAAAGGTCGCGTTCGTGAAAGCCGATACAGAACTGACGTTTGCTGACGTCGCCACAGCGATCGACAAGAGTAAAGCTGCGGGCGTCGATAAAGTTGGTTTGATCACGGCCCGGATTGAAGCCGGCCAGTAGTCCGCTCCACCTCAGGATCACCCAACCGGCGGGCGGAAACGCTCGCCGGGGGAGCGGATCCCCCACCGGGTGTCGCACCGTAACAGCGGAGGAATCATCCGCGAACGGTCGGCCTCCGACGAAAATGGCAACGGAAGGTGAAATCTCCATGAACAGAAGCGTACGAGTGCTGGTCGGGCTCGTGGTGCTGCTCACGCTGCTCTCGGCTGCGGGATGCACCAAACTCCGGGCTCGCGATCAGCTCAACAAAGGCGTCCAGTCTTATAAGAACGCTAGATACGAAGAAGCTATCAACCATTTCAAGCAGGCCGTGGAACTGGATTCCAGCCTGATTAACGCGCGCGTCTATCTGGCGACGGCATACGCGCAGCAGTACGTCCCCGGAGCCGATACCGAGGACAACCTCCGCATGGCCAACTCCGCAATCGAAGAATACAAGAGGGTACTCGAAGCCGATCCGAAGAACATCAATTCGGTGAAGGGCATCGCATACCTGTATTTGCAGATGAAGAAGTTTGACGATGCTAAGACTTGGTACCGCAAGGCATCCGAAGTCGATCCCAACGATCCCGAGACTTATTACTCTGTCGGCGTGATCGATTGGACGCAGGCATACCAGCCGCGCATGGAAGAATTTGCGAAGCTGGGGTTGAAGCCGACCGAGATGCTCTCCCAGAAGAATCCGGAAGAGCGTAAGGTTTGCGCGCAGTTGAAGGCGAATGGCCAGGATAAGGTGGAAGAGGGCATCAAGGCACTGGAGACAGCCCTGAAACTCCGTCCTGACTATGATGACGCTATGGCGTATATGAACCTGCTGTATCGCGAGCGCGGCGATTATGAATGTGACGACGCGCAAGCACGCCAGGCCGATTTCAAGACGGCGGATGAATGGGTCGACAAGACGATGGCCACCAAGAAAGCCCGGGCTGAAAAGCAGGGGCAGGGCGGAATCGTTCTCGACCAGAACAAGTAGTCTGTTGGAGCGAGGACCTGTCCAATGGGCAGGCGGTCATACGGCCTCATAAATCGCACGTTAACCGCGGGCGATCACTCCTCAGGAAAAGGAGCCTCTTTCGGGAGGCTCTTTATCTTTGCGCCAAGGTTTAGAGTGAAAGAGCGTGAGCGGGCCGGTCCCGCCACTGCCGGCGGGTCGCCGGCACGACCGGGTGGCGCAAGGCGAAGGTGATTCGCGTCACGTGTGGTTGTGCAACCTGTAGGCTACAATTCTCGGGTTTATCAGGCAGGGAACCGCATTTATGTTCAAACGGATCCTGATCGCAAATCGAGGGGAAATCGCGGTTCGCATCGTGCGAGCGTGTCGAGAGATGGGCATCGAGTCGGTGGCCGTCTATTCGGACGTCGATCGCAGAGCCCTTCACGTGCGGAAGTCCGACTATGCGTATCACATTGGGCCAGCCCAAGCGAGCGAGTCATACCTGAATGTCGAGAAGATTCTCGATGCCGCACGACGCTCAGGCGCGGAAGCGATCCATCCGGGATACGGCTTTCTTTCAGAGAATGCGAACTTCGCGCGAGCGTGCGAACAGGCTGGGTTCAAGTTCGTGGGGCCGAGCGCTGCCTCGATGGAGATGATGGGAAGCAAGACTCGGGCGCGGCAGAACATGAAGAAGGCCGGCGTTCCCTTCGTCCCCGGATCCGAAAAAGGGCTGGAATCGTTTGAAGCAGCGGAACGCCTGGCGGAGCAGATCGGCTACCCGGTGATGTTGAAAGCCGCGTCTGGCGGCGGTGGAAAGGGAATGCGCGCTGTCTACGGCCGCGATGAACTGCGGTCGGCACTCGATTCGGCGCAGAGCGAAGCGCAACGAGCTTTCGGCGATAGCGAAGTTTACATCGAGAAATTGATCGTCAACCCGCGCCATATCGAAGTGCCAATCCTCGCCGACGAACATGGCAACTGCGTCTATCTGGGCGAGCGCGAATGTTCGGTTCAGCGTAGACATCAAAAAGTATTGGAAGAGGCACCCTCGCCGATCGTCGATCCGGAAATGCGGCGAAAAATGGGCGAGGTAGCAGTACGAGTAGCCAAGGCCGCTAACTACACGAACGCTGGGACCGTCGAGTTCCTCGTCGACGCGGATAAGAATTTCTATTTCCTCGAGATGAATACCCGGCTCCAGGTGGAGCATCCCGTGACGGAAATCGTGACGGGCCTGGATCTCGTGCAACTTCAATTCCGCATTGCGTCAGGCGAGCCGCTGCCCTTCAAGCAGGAAGACATTCAGATTCGCGGGCACGCGATCGAATGCCGGGTCTACGCCGAAGATCCAGATAACAACTTCTTCCCCTCTCCTGGACAGATCACGAGGCTCATCTCACCCTCAGGGCCGGGCATCCGGCGAGACAGTGGCATGTACGAGGGGTGGACCGTTCCTCTGGAATATGACCCGCTGCTCGCCAAGTTGATTGGCTTCGGAACCACGCGGCAGGATGCGATTAATCGGTTGCAGAGGGCGCTGGTCGAGTACTTCGTGGGTGGAATCAAAACCAATATCCCTCTGTTCCGGCGGATTCTGCGCGATGAGGATTTTCGCGCGGGCCATATCGATACGGGGTTCTTGGAAAGACTCTTGAAAGAGCCGGCGAAGGTGCCGGGGCCGGAAGCAGAAGAGATTCGCATCGCGGCGATAGCGGCGGCAATTTTCGCGCAGGCTGAGCACAAGGGTGCGGTCGCGGCTGCGCCACCGGCAATTCCTGGGGCGGCTCCGGGAAAGAACGGCGTATCTGAAAAGAGCAACTGGAAGACGACTGGTCGCGCGGAGTCAATGCGATGACCTACGACGTCGTCATCAACGGCAATACCCACCGCGTCGAACTGACCAAGGGCGAGAAGACATGGGTCTGTAAAGTTGGCGACACGATGATGGAAGTGGACGCGGTGTTCACGGCACGCGATGTCATCTCCATCCTGCTCGGTGGCAAGGCCTACGAGGTAAAACGCGAGCGTTCGCTTAGCGGCGAAACGCACATGATCGTCGGCTCGGCGCGATACTCGTCAGAGGTTCAGGATCCACGGTCGCTTAAAACGCGACGAGCGAAGGCCGGAACCGAAGTGGGTCCGCAGAAACTGAATGCCCCGATGCCGGGAAAGATCGTGCGAATCCTCGTACCCGAAAAAGGCGCGGTCGATTTGGGCCAAGGTGTCATCGTGGTGGAAGCGATGAAGATGCAGAACGAGCTGAAGTCGCCGAAGAAGGGTGTAGTCGTGAAGGTGCTGGTCAGCGAGGGTGCGACCGTGAACGCGGGAGAGGCCCTGGTGATTATCGAGTAAGACCGATTCACCACAGAAGGCACCTAGAAATTTGAATAAAAAAGCACGGCCTCGATGGCCGTGCTCTTAATTTGTCCGCAGCTCCTATTTCGCGCCGGTGTTCTTTAGAATCTGGTCGGCGAGGTAGTTCTCGATCGATGCATTGTTGTGCAGCGACTCGTAGTACGCCATCTTCAACAGCTGTTCGCGACGGTCGCGTAGTTGCTCACGAATGGCTTGCTGTACTCGGGGATCGTTGGGCTCGCGCTGTCCAGCCGGTTCCTTGCTGATCATCTTGATGACGCGATACGCCTCGACCTTGTTGCTTTGAGGATTTACGGCAGGGAGTGGAGCGCTGTATTGGCCGGGCTTCAGTTTGTTGATTTCCTCCCACGCCTGCTTATCGTTCTTGAGCGAATTCTCGGGAATGAATCCGAGATCGCCGCCGTTGGCCGAAGTCTCCGGCTGCTCGCTGTAGTTCATGGCGACGGTGGCAAAATCCTCGCCGCTATCGAGACGATTGCTGATCATCTGGATCTTCTTCTTCGCGTCAGCTTCGTTCTGCGCCTTGTCGTTCTTCAAATTTCGGACTTGGGGATTCGGCTGGGTGGTGACCAGTATCTGTGCCAGATGAAACTGTGGTTCGATAAGGTTGAATTCCGCTTTGTGCTGATTGTAATAATTGGAAATATCGGAGTCCGCGATGTTGATCTTGGAAGTGACTTCCTTGTTCATCACCTTCTCGACGGTGACGGAGCGCCGGATATCGCGCTTCAGGTCGTCGACGGTGGTGCTGCGATCCTTGAGACGCTTTTCGAATTCTTCCTTCGTGTAGGGCGCCTTGATCTCATTCAGCTTGCTCTCCACCTCTTCGTCGGTCGCCAGTAGCCCGAGCTTTTCGGCGCGCTGCATCAGGATCTCCTGATCGATGAGATCGCGAAGAATCCCCAGTTTCATGCTGGCGGCCTGCTCGTCCGAGAGCTGTTGCGGCGAACCTTCGGTCTGACTGCGGAAGTATTTATCAACTTCGGCGCGAGTGATCTTTCGGCCGTTCACCTTGGCGTAGATATCCTCGCCAGTTTGTTTTCCTGGGCAGCCCGCCAGTACCAATACGCTAGCGGTAGCCAGCACTGCGACCCACACTTTGATCGTGCGTTTCAAGTCGCTTTCCTCCATGAACCTGTTTCGCACACCGGCGAATCAGCCCACCAGTGGCTCGAGAATCCCTGCACTCCTGCTGTCGAGTGCAACACAAAATGATACTGATCAGTTTCCTGCCGGAGTCTTGGTTTCCGGCACTTTTTCACCAGCGTCACGAAGGGCCTGGTCGATCGTCGCGCGCAATTCCTTGGACGGGACTGCACCATCAAGTCTTAAGCCGTTGATGAAGAGTGCTGGAGTGCCCTCTACGCCCAAGCCGTCTGCCTCTTTTACCGAAGCTTGTACCGCGTCCTGGTTTTGCGCCTTGACGCACTGTTCCAGCTTCGCGGAATCAACCGCGTGCTTCTTCCCAAGCTCGAGTGTCAGACGATCAAGTTCGGCAACCTGACCTTCGAGAGGCCGTTTGTCGCCCATGATCTGACGCGGGTTGTAGTGAACGGTGTCAGCAAAATCCCAGTACGCACCGGTACTCTGCTGGGCCAGGCAATTTGAATCAACGGCCGCATGTCCTGCCCATGGGTGAATCTCAAACAGCGGGAAGTCCTTGTAAATGACCTTTACGCGGTCGCCGTAGTCCTTCAAAACGTCCTGGAACAGCGTCTGGTGCATGCGCGAACAGAACGGACACTGGAAGTCGTCGAAAACCACGATGGTGACTTTGGCGTCCTTGGGACCGCGAACGGGTCGTCCGGTGACGTCGATCTTCTTCATCACCTCGGCGCCGGGATCGGCGCTCAGGTCCATCTTCGTCATCTGGACCAGCGTCTTGCCGTCCTTGGAGAGCAGGAAATCGAAGGGCTTTGCCTTCTCAGTGGTTCCAAAGTTCACCGTAATGGTGTCGTAGCCAGAGAATTCACTGTTCTTACGATCACCGATCTTGATGGGCACCTGCGGTGGAATGTGGAAGGTGGTTCGAATGTGCTTTTCGATTCGCCGATTTAGGTCTGCGGAATTGGAATTCTGGGCAGAGCAGGCGAGACAGAGCAGAGCCACCAAGAACATGAGTCGACGAGATAGGAACACTACAAACCGCCTTAGGTCCAACGACATGGATACGTGATTATCGCACGCCAGAGCAGGCCGGATATAGCAAAACAGAGGGGATAACCATAGGGTTCCGGGGTGAGGCCAGGAGAGACTTCGGACCCCTCCACACCCTGCGCTTTGCCGCGGTGGCCGGCATGACGGCCAGTGTTACTGAGCCTTGTTCAGGACCTCGACTGGAAGGACCGCGTTCATGGAGCCGCTCCGGAAACCTTCGAGGTCGAGGG
>Ga0163163_10003342_pt1 | contig 13611 bp, 17 predicted proteins | sample S65metaG_FD_119766 | JGI IMG/M metagenome (GOLD analysis project Ga0163163, IMG submission 119766) | Switchgrass rhizosphere microbial communities from Kellogg Biological Station, Michigan, USA - S6-5 metaG | ecosystem: Host-associated > Plants > Roots > Rhizosphere > Soil | place: USA... | reverse complement strand
GGGAGGTAAAGTCAAAGGAAGAAGCAATCGAGTGGGCCAAGCGTTGCCCTAATCCGACCGGTGCTGATGGTGTATTGGAGCTTCGCCAGATATTCGAACCGGAAGAGTTCGGTACAGAACTAACCCCGGAATTGCGCGAGAGAGAACAACGCTTACGCGCAGAATCAACTTCCAAAAAGTAAACCGCTTCTAATGCACCTTGAATGTGCACGGCCAAACTATGGCCGTGCCGTTAATTTCGCAATCTGAACGAACTCCGCATTAAAATCCCCCGCGGTGTCGATTTTCTCCCTCGCCATTCGATATACCAATGAAGTGCAAATCAAGTCCAAGGAGTCACACCAATGCAAGTAAATCCGTACTTACTGTTTAACGGCCAGTGCGAGGCAGCTTTCAAATTTTACGAGCGCTGCCTCGGCGGCAAAATCGAATCGCTATTGCCACACGAAGGAACTCCTGCGGCTGAAGGCGTTCCGCCAAACTGGCGCAACAAGATTCTCCATGCGCGCATGACCGTCAATGGCCAGGTGATTATGGGATCAGACGCTCCACCCGACCGCTACCAGCCACCAAAGGGCTTTTCGGTCACCATTGGACTGACGGATACAGCCGAAGCAGAGCGCATCTTCAAAGCTCTCTCTGAAAAAGGTTCCGTGCAGATGCCCTTGCAGCAGACCTTCTGGGCTGCCCGCTTCGCAATGTTCGTCGACCAGTTCGGCATTCCATGGATGATCAACTGCGGTCAACCCGCCTGATGCAAACACGAAGGGCGTCCGCCCAGGACGCCCTATTGAATCGAACTTCACAAAAACTAAGTTCCAAATCTCTCGGCGGCGCGAGCCTTCGCCTTAGCCGCTTCTTCTTCGCGATTCTTTGGCGGAGCATTCGTCTCCAACGACCGCAACAATCTGTTCGAAATGGCGGCTACTTCGTCGACCGCCGCGGAAAAGATCGCTTCGTTCGACTTCGACGGCTTGTTGAAGCCGGTGATCTTTCTCACGAACTGTAACGATGCTGCACGAACCTCATCCTCCGTTACCGGAGGATCGAAGTTAAATAGCGTCTTGATATTTCTACACATTTTCTAAAACCTCGTAGCTACGGTAGCTTGCCGGCAGGTGGCGGAGCGTCTGCTACCGCTCTTAACCTCTAAGCTCGTCGAGTTGGTATGAGTTCCCTGATGCGATAGTTTCGGAAATACATGCCACCCCACGCCAGCACTCCGATCAGCACAGGAAACAAAAACCAGGGATCCTGTGTCCGCACCTGTGTAGCCGTGGCCCCACCCAAATAACCGGTAAGGAGGATTGCCCCTAGTACGTTTGTTTTCGGAATCACGTACATAATAATGCAGACAAGAAGTGTCAACCCGATCGGAACGATGGTGCTTGCGGGATACCCAAGCTTCACTGTTCCCTCCATTGCTGGAGCCGCTTTAGCGATCTTGATACTGCAATCGAAGAGCAGGAACAGCACAACCAGTGTGGTTATGACCCGTCCTGTCCACAGCATAGCCTTGGACTGGGAAACAGTTTGAATGGTCGAATTCACGTAAGCACCTCCACAACTCTGCTTCTCGAACTTAGGCGATTGCACCCGGCTTGCCGGCGATTCTCCGCAGAATCCCCAACTGTCCGACGTGATAGGCCTGGTGAAAACCAACGACTGCCAATAACGAACGCACTGTCTCGTTCGGATTATTCGTCGGCGATATTGGAGCCTTGGCATCCAGCTTTTCCGAGGTAAGACCTGCGAGGCCCGAATCGATCCGCGGAAGAACCTTGTCCCAAGTGTCCAGCAACTCACTCAGTTCCAGCGCCTCTTCAGAATTCCGAATCGGTGGTGCCCCTCGGTCATATCTCTTGAGCCTATCGGGATCAACGACCTGCTCTTGACCCAACATCAACAGGACGTTGTTGTAAACGCAGAGAAGGTGCCCGACGACCCAGTTCAGGCAATTTCCGCCCGGACTCGGTTGAACCAGACTGTCCGCTTGTGTCAGGCCCGCAACATTCGCCTTCAGTGCCTGTGTCGTTACGTGCGCGTTATTACGAAAGACTTCCACTTCGTTCAGGGTGCTGACCGCTGTACTCATACAACCTCCAGAATTTTCGCTTTACTCCGCCGGCAGGTTCGGCAATTCCACCACCGGCCTTATTTCGACGGTTCCTTTTCTTGCACCAGGAATCTTTCCGGCGATATCAATCGCTTCGTCCAGATCCTTGGCATCGACCATGAAGTAGCCGCCTAACTGTTCTCGAGTCTCGGCGAATGGGCCGTCTGTTACCAGGCGTCTGCCATTGCGCATCTGTACGCTCGTCGCCGTTGCCACTGGCTGTAGCGGCGATGCCGCCAGGTATTTGCCGTCCGCCTGAAGTTGATGTGCCAGTTGTGTCGATTCGCCATAGCACTGTTCACGCTCTGGTTCGGTCCAAACCTTCTCATCTGCGTAAATCAGCAACATGTACTTCATGTATGCTCCTTCATTGGTTAGTCGAACGGAGGCTGTCGCAATCGACACCGCCGCTCGAAAAATTATTACAATCAGGTATGTCTTTGGACGCCACCACTGCCGTAGAGGAAGTTTACCGCGCCGAATGGGGCCGCATTGTTGCTGCCCTCATCCGCCTTGTCGGAGACTTCGACCTGGCCGAAGAGTCTGCACAGGAGGCGTTTACGGCTGCCGTCGATCAATGGCGCATCAACGGCGTTCCTGAGTTCCCTCGAGCCTGGATCATCCAGACCGCGCGCCACAAGGCCATAGATCGTATACGACGCCGTGCCCGCCTCGAGGAAAAACTGGAAATCTACATTGATCCGAAGGAACCTAGCGAAGAACCGAATTATGACAATGCTGAGATTCCGGATGACCAGCTACGACTGATCTTCACCTGTTGCCACCCGGCTCTCGCGCCCGAGGCCCAGATTGCTCTCACCCTACGAACCCTCTGCGGATTGCAAACAGATGAGATTGCACGAGCCTTCCTTGTTCCCATCGAAACCATGGCCCAGCGAATTGTTCGGGCCAAGCGCAAAATCCGCGACGCTCGCATTCCCTATGCTGTTCCGAGCACTAAGGACCTTCCCGAGCGCCTCGAGGCGGTCTTGACTGTCATCTATCTCGTCTTCAACGAGGGCTACGCAGCCACTCGCGGGCAAGCCTTGGTGCGCACAGATCTCTGCTCTGAAGCGGTCCGCTTGGCGCGACTCGTCCGCACCCTGACAGCGCCCCAGACCCCTGCGGAAGCGACTGCCCTGCTCGCGCTGATGCTCCTTCAGGACGCGCGCCGCGATGCCCGACTCGATGAAATGGGCGACATCGTTATCCTTGAAGAGCAGGACCGTAGTCGCTGGAATCAGTCGCAGATCGCCGAAGCTCTCCCGCTGGTGGAAGAAGCCTTCCGTGGCACGCTCGGCCCTTACGCAGTGCAAGCGGCAATCGCAGCCCTACACTGCCAGGCCGCCCGCCCTGAAGAAACGGACTGGCCTCAAATCGTGCGCCTCTACGACCTTCTCGAGCGCATGCAGCCGTCCCCCATCATTGCCTTGAATCGCGCGGTCGCCGTCGCCATGGCGGAAGGCCCGCAACAGGGCTTGAATATCATCGAGTCCCTGGCGGCTGCTGACGACCTTGGTGAATACCACCTGCTTCATGCCGCGCGCGCGGATTTGCTGCGTCGAATGGGCTCGTCGACCGAAGCAGCCAAGAGCTACGAGCGGGCCCTCGCCCTCGTAACCAATGAAAGCGAGCGGCGCTTCCTCCAGCGGCGTCTCCGTGAAGTGCAGTCATCCACAAACTAACTTCGATCATCACTATCTGGAGTACTGGCGTTCTTCGAAAGATGTATTCCCCTACATCCTTCGACTCATGACCTTTACATGGTCTGCTGCTAGATTCAGGTAGAACGATTGCCGTTCCCCCAATCTTTGCTGCGGAGTCGTATTGATGGATATTCGGAATCTCGGAACCAGGATCAAGAGTCGCTTAAGTCGTCCACAATTCGCCGAATTTTCGGCCTCCCTTCCAGAAGTATCGGTGTTTGAGTCCGAACGTCGACGCAATCCTCGGGCAGAAGTCGAAACCCTGCTCACCGCCATCACCAAGGATGGTCAGCGCTTTTCCGGTTACTGCCGGGACATCAGCCGCAACGGAACCTCCGCCATCATCTGGGGAGAATTGGCCGTTGGGGAAGAGCTGTCCATCGCGTTCCGCACTCCGGACAACAAGGAGGTCATCATGATCCCCGCCGTTGTCCGATCGATGATTGCCAACCGATACGGTTTCGAATTCCGTGTTACCAACTCCATGGATTTGGAATCCCTGCTGGTGAAGACCTGCCGGGCGTTCACTTCCTATTCCTAACGGAACTCCTCATAGTTACTTCCAGCTGCCATCCGAGGCGGCGTTAAATCTTGTCTCTTCAATGGCAGTTGCATCTTTTCCACTTCAGCGTGAATAATCAAGTCTTGCTGAGGTGGCGATGTCCGATTCGAAGATGCCCTTCTCTCCCATTAACCCTCCAGCGCGTTTTCTCTTCGGCCCCGGCCCTACACAAGTAGATCCGCGCGTTTACGAGGCGATGACCAAGCCCATTGTCGGCCACCTCGATTCATACTTTTTTCAGGTTCTCACCGACGTTCGTGGAATGCTGCGCGCCGTCTTCGGTACCACTAACGAATTCACCCTGGCCATCTCCGGTACCGGTAGTGCGGGAATGGAAACCGCCATCGGCAACTTCGTCGAACCAGGAATGAAGGTCGGCATCTTCGCCAATGGCTTCTTCTGTGACCGCATTACCGAGATGTGTAAGCGGCACGAAGCCAACATTGCGCGCTTTGAGAAACCCTGGGGCGATATATTCGGCGATGACGAAGCCGCTGAATTCATACGGCGGGAGAAACCGCATGTCGTCATCTACGTCCAGGCCGAGACTTCAACCGGCGCCTTCCAGCAGGGCAACGCCATCTGTGCCGCCGCCCACGAAGTTGGAGCCATCGTCATTACCGACTGTGTCACCTCACTCGGCGCCATGCCCGTGAAGATCGACGAAACCGGAATCGATGTCGCATACAGCTGTTCCCAAAAAGGCTTGAGCTGTCCTCCCGGACTCGCGCCGTTCACGGTCTCACCGCGCGCCATGGAACGCCTCAAGGCTCGCAAGTCGCCGATACGCGAGTGGTACCTCGATTTGCGGCTGCTGGAGGAGTACTACGACGGCCCACACAAGTATCACCATACGGCGCCTATTTCGATGTTCTATGCGCTGCATCAGGCGCTCGCGGTTATTTCGGAGGAAGGGCTGGAGCAGCGCTGGAAACGTCATCACGACTCGCACAGGACCTTTGTAAATCGAATTGAAGCGCTCGGCCTCCAGATGCACGTCGCCGAAGGACATCGAATCTGGAACCTGAACACTCCGCGTATTCCGGATGGCATCAACGATGCTGCCGTTCGCAAGACCCTCCTCGAGCAGGATGGCATAGAGATACTCGGGGGCTTCGGCCAGCTCGCCGGAAAAGTATTCCGTATCGGCGTAATGGGTCCACTGGCGACCAGCAGGAACCTGGACTTCTTCTTCGAACGTTTTAGCAAGGCACTAACTGCGGCTGGTTACAGTATTCCTGCCACAGCCATTCGTTAGGAAGATTGAAATACTCGCATCTGGAGTTCGAAGTGAGACATGCAATTCTCGGAGCAGGTGGCGTTGGTGGCGTCATCGGCGCAATTCTGGCTAATGCCGGTGAAGATGTCACCCTCGTTGTTCGACCCGGTACCGCTCGCGGATATCCGAAACAGATATCGCTGGACAGCCACTTTGGGAACGCGTCGGGCGTAGTCAATGTTGCCGAGTCTCTATCGGCACCAACGGACGTTCTCTGGCTCACCGTGAAGGCGACGCAGTTGGAATTGGCTCTCGCGGAAGTTCCCCAGAACGTTTCGTTGAAGGCGGTGGTCCCGTTACTGAATGGGACCGAACATGTCGGCTTGCTGCGCAATCGCTTTGGTCATGACCGCGTCATTCCCGCCACCATCGCCGGCGAAATGGAACGCACCGCACCGGGAAACTACGTTCACCGTTCTCCTTTTCTCCGCCTGAATGTTTCCTCCGACGGCAAGAGTGTTCTCAATGGCTGTATTGAGAAGTTCAAGAACTTCGGCGTTGAGTGCAAGTACATCGACAACGAGCAAACGCTACTCTGGGGCAAGATGGTGTTCCTCGCCCCTTTTGCACTTTCCACTTCGGCCGCGGCTCAAGCCATCGGGGCCGTCCTCTCGGATCCCGAGCGACGCCGACGAATGGAAGACTGCATCCGCGAAACCGCCGAGGCCGGTCGCGCGAATGGAGCGGAACTCGACGCCGACGCGACTATCAAAATGATGGGATCAGCCCCTGCTGGAATGCGCAGTTCCATGCAGAAAGACGTAGAGGCGGGCCGCTCGCCTGAACTCGACGCAATCGCCGGCCCGATCCTGCGAACTGCCAAAGCACATGGATTCCATGCGAACGCGACCCAACGACTTGTGGATGAGATCAGGCGCCGATTGAAAGTTCAGTGACGCAGTTATTTACTTGAAGATGATTGCGATAAACCGGGCTTCCGTTTTGCCCGTGTTCGTGAGTACGTGGGTTATCCCAGCCGGAAGGTACTCCACGCCGCCACTCTTCACCTCACGCTGTACGATGCCCTTCCCGACCGTGTCATCAGACAAAGAATAATCGGATATTGCGACGAGCATGTGTTCGGTATCGTGCGAGTGTTGCGACGACTTTGCCCCCGGCCCCATCCTCACCTCCTCGGCGCAGAATTTTGGCGTGCAGAACAGATACTTTTCCGTAACACAGGCGACGCGACTTCCCGGGTTGCAGTAGTGAGAGCGCTTGGAAGATGCAGGCGCTTTCTTCCCTTGAGGAGTCTCAAATTCCACGTCAACCACCCGAAAAGTTGACTTCCCTATGTTTTCAGTCGAATGCGAAAAACCTCCCTCTCGGAATCGCACTTCACCAGGTTTGGTGTTCTCCTCAACAGGGGAACCACCCTCCATCGTGACTTTCCGCTCCCCTCCGCTAACGAATACGCCGAGCAAATCGCGATCATGCCGGTGCATGGGAGCGGACTGGCCTGGCTCAAGCTCAACCAGGTAAGCGGTTACACGGTCGTTGTGAAGTATTTCTTTTCGAAGCCGATCTCCATTTGCGGTAGCCGTCGGCGCCGTTTGCGCAGCCATGGAGAGTGCCGCCAGGACGACAGTCAAGAGAGTGATCTTCATCAGCCTACCTTCGCCGCCCGTCAAACTGAAGCGGGGCGTTGCAATATGCCCGGAATGATTGCACAGGCATAAACGTGGAAGCAACTTCACACGGGTTGTCGGCTTAACGCCCCCATCGAATCCGCGTTAACCACGGCAGCTTTGCTACAAAAGCCAAAGCCGGCCCTCTCGGACCGGCCCTCTTCAACAGCTGGGATTTCTTACTTCAAGCCCTTTACGAACGTCGCTACGGCCTTCGACTGCTCTTCGGTCAAGCCGGATACGGCCTTTCCGTGGGGAGCTTTCTTGCCGGCCTCACCCTTGGTCAGCAGATCGGCAACCTGGGCTTCGGTCAGTTTTGTGCCCTTCAGGGCAGGACCGACCTTACCTTCACCGGCCGCGCCATGGCACATCGCGCACTTTGTCTTGTAGATCGCAGCGCCGTCTTCCGCAACTGCAACGCCCGAAATCATCGCTAGCAAAGCAACCGCCATTGCAAAACGCTTCATGAATTCAACTCCTGATTTTGACTTGCGATTCAGTCTGCGCGCGACACTTTATCACGTGAGCTGAGTCACAGGTCGAAGTTAACAGGGCAGAAAACAGGTAGCAGTGATGCAAATCACCAACCGTGCGTGCAGCCAACCGGCATGCTTCCGGCAGCAGAAAAGGCCGGGCCAAAGCCCGACCTTTCCCTAATTTGGCGGCTCAGGCTGCACTTGGCAGCACGCCCCCAGCCCGAACGTCACCGGTTCTCCGGGGCCGTTGACTGAGCCATTCGTCGCCAGTAGACTACCCGGCCGCCAACCTCGCAAGTTACGTCCGTAATTCGCTTCGCCCAGCTAAGGCCTTGCGATATACTCCCCCGCATGGCATGTGAGCAATTGGTGGGGATGAGGGTCACCCTGCGACAACTCCGCGAAGAGGCCAAGCGTCGGCGCGACCACGCCCGCGACGCCGAGCGTCATGATCGCCGATCTCAGGATCGAGGCGGTTCAGACGCACTCGTCTACATGGAGCGGCGCCTCCACCGTGCCACATCCGCACTCGAACAGCACATCATTTTCCACCGCTGCCAGGACTAGGCCTCGAATTCCATGCGCTTGATTGTTCGCTCCTCCGGTATCCATGCCGCCGGATGCTTCGCCCAAGAACCCATTCGTAAAGGTCAGAAGGTCGTCGAATACACCGGCGAGCGCATGCTCCATGACGACGCCGATAAGCTTTACGAGAACCTTCCCTACACCTATCTCTTCGGCACCAGCGACGGAGAAACCGTTATCGACGGCTTCGGCATGGCCATGTACGTCAACCATTCCTGCGATCCCAACTGCGAAACCGAAGAGGACGAGCAAGGCAAGGTCTGGATCTTGAGCATGCGCAATATTGCCGCTGGCGAAGAGCTGACTTATGACTACCTTCTCTACGAAGGAGACGGCGACGCACCATGCAGTTGCGGCTCCAAGAAGTGTCGGGGCAGCATGTACTCTCCCAAGGAATTAGCCCGCCGCAAACGAGAAGCCGCCAAAAAGAAGCGCAAATAGCGGCTCTAACTTAGTAGCGCCGGCAACTTGCCGGCAGTCGTGCGGGCGACCCGCCCGCACAATCTCAAGCTAGAAAGCAAAAGCCCGCCGTCAGGCGGGCTCTCTCCAAATCTAAGATTCCTTACACCTTAGCCGTCTTTGCAAACGACTTCACGGCACCTTCCTCGGACTCATAGCTCTCAAACACAGTAACGAGTTTCGTGACCTGCAGGAGCTGTCCGACTCTATCCGTAAGCTGCGACAATTTCACATTTCCGCCCGCCGCTTGTGCAGACGTATACAGGCCGACCATGGTTCCCAGGCCGCCGCTATCGATATAGCTGACATTCTTCAAGTTGAGCACAATCTGTTTTTGCTGCGTCAGCGCCGCTTTTACGAATTCCCTGATCGCTGAGGCCTCCTCGCCAAACACGATGCGGCCGTTGCAGTCGACGATAAAGACCCCGTCCACCACGCGACTCGATAGTTTTAATTGCATAATCTTTCCCCCAAAAGTCTCTCGCGGCGAACTTTAAACCTTTCCGTAAGGCCTTGCAAGCCGCCGTCATGACTCAAGACTACACTGATTTCCACATCCAGATTCCCCGATTCCTCCCGAACGGTATAATCAAGGTTTCCCATGAGCTATCAGGTCCTCGCGCGTAAGTACCGTCCGCAAAAGTTCTCCGACGTCATCGGGCAGGATCACGTCACTCGGACGCTCAAGAACGCCCTCGAACAGGGCCGTATTGCCCACGGCTACATCTTCAGTGGACACCGCGGCATAGGCAAAACCACCATCGCCCGCATCCTGGCGATGGCCCTCAACTGCCAGTCCTCGGACCGGCCTGTCACCGAACCCTGCGGCGTCTGTGACTCCTGCCGCGAGATCCGCGAGGGCTCCGTCGGCTCCATGAACGTCATCGAGATCGACGCCGCCACCAACCGTGGTATCGAAGAAGTTCGCAGTATCATCGCCACCGCAGAAGGCCAGCCGACCGCCGGACATCGCTACCGCATCTTCATCCTCGACGAAGCGCACCAGGTCACCGACGCCGCCTTCAATGCCCTCCTGAAGACATTGGAAGAGCCGCCACCGTGGGTTGTCTTCATGATGGCGACTACGCAGCCCGAAGATATTCCGCAGACTATCCGGTCGCGCTGCCAGCACTTCAGCTTTCACGCCGTTAAGTTCGACGACATTGTCAGCCAACTGCGTTCTATCTCGCAGAAGGAAGGCATCAAGGTTGATGACGATGCCCTTGCCATGCTCGCCGAAGCCGGTGACGGCTCCATGCGCGATGCCCTCAGCATCATGGACCAGGCTATCGGCAGCGTCGGCACGACCCTAACGGCGGAAGTCGTTCGCGGTCTCATCGGAACCGTCAACTCCGAAGTTCTCGCCAACGTGATGGAAGCCGTCCACAACAACTCAAGTGAAGACGTTCTCCGCATCATCGACAAGCTTGTTGTAGAAGGGCACAGCCCCGCCCACTTCGCGCGACAACTCGTTCGCTTCCTGCGCAACACCATGATCGCAAAGATTTCCGGCAAGGATTCTTCCCTGCTTCAGATTTCCAGCGATGAGCGCGAACGCGTCTCGAATGTTGCCGAGTGGTTCACGGAAGAAGACCTCACTCGCTTCCTGCAGATCATGCTGCGCACGCATGGCGACGTCAGCTACAAATCCGAACAGCGCTTCCACCTTGAACTCGGCGTCTTGAAGATGGTTCACGCGCAGCGGCTACTGCCACTCGAACAATTACTGAGTGGTGTAGCCAGCTCCCCAACCGTTTCAACGTCGCGTCCAACTCAGGCCGCACCTCGTCCAAGCACGGCAGCTCCGTCGCGCCCGGCCGCACCTTCAAGTTCTCCTTTCACTGAGACTCGTTCCTCTCGCCCGTCGCCGTTCGAAGTCGATCGAGCCCGCAAGTCTCGAGAGGAAATGTCGTCCTCGCCCGCTATTGCTGATCTCCTTCCTCCGAAGCCGCAATCTGTCCCTGAGATGTCGTCCATCGCAACCAGCGGTGGCTCGCTCGCAGTCGCCGTTCAGGAAGCCCCCGAGCCAGCTGCTGCAGGAAACGTGGAACTCAATATTGACGCGATCCGGGAGGCTGTCCTCCTTGAACTTCAAGATCAGAAAACCCTCTATGAACCTCTTGAAGAAGGTGAGTGGACGATTGAGGGCGCGGAAGTCGTAGTCAAGACTTCCCTCTCCTCCACGCTGATCGATTTTGCGTTCGGTCCTGACCTGAAGCGCCGGGCCCTCGCGACTGTCGTTCGCGTCGCCGGACGCCCAATGAAGTTTCGCATCGCTACCGGCGGCTCTGCCGTTCCCAACAACAAGCCCGCCCGAAATAGTTCCGGCGGAGGCACCAGCGCACGCGCCAAGGCCGTCCAACATCCTGTGGTGCAAAAGATGATCGAAAAGTTCGGCGCCGAGATCCGCACCATCATGGATCCCGACCGCAAATAGGAGACCCATGAACCCGAAACAGATGCAGGAAATGATGTCAAAGGCGCAAGACATGCAGCGCCAGATGCAGGACAAAATGAAGGAAACTGTCGTTGAAGCCAGCTCCGGCGGCGGCGCGGTCACTGTGAAGATGAATGGTGCGAAGCAGGTTTTAGGCGTAAAGATCGATCCGGAAATCGTGAAGTCGGGCGACGTCGAGATGTTGCAGGACATGGTCGCCGCTGCGGTCAACGAAGCCTCCCGCAAAGCCGACGAGTCCGTCCAATCGACCCTCGGCGGAATGCTGGGCGGAATGGGTCTGCCACCAGGACTGTTCTAGATTTACGAATTGCGGATTTACGGATTGTCGAATTGAAAGACCATCCGGCATTCGGTTTGTAGTCGTTTATACCTTGGTGCTCTGGCTATTGCAGTTGCAGTTCAATCCGTAAATTCGTAAATCTGACAATTCGTCAATTTCTTATGTCTCGATTCGCAGAGCCGATGGCCCGCCTGATTGAAGAACTGAAGAAGCTCCCCGGCGTTGGTACCAAGACTGCCCAACGCTTTGCCTTCCACATCCTTCGCTCCACCGACGAGGATGCGGAAGCGCTCTCAGCGTCTATTCAACAGTTAAAACAAAGCCTCCGACTCTGCTCCGTCTGCAACAACATCACCGACATCGATCCTTGCGTGTACTGCGCTAGTGCCACCCGCAATCAGCGCCTTGTTTGCGTGGTCGAAGAACCAACCAACATTTCCGCCATCGAGAAAACGCGTAACTTCAACGGTGTCTACCACGTTCTTCACGGAGCTCTTTCTCCAATCCACGGCATTGGCCCCGAGCATCTTCGCATCACAAATCTCACCAAGCGCGTAGACGACGGCGGCGTCGATGAACTTATCATCGCGACCAATCCCACAGTCGAGGGAGAAGCTACCGCCGTCTACTTATCGAAACTGCTCAAGCAGAAGGTGAAGGTGACTCGCATCGCCACCGGAGTCCCCGCCGGCAGCGACATCGAATATGCCGACGAAGTCACCATGTCCAAGGCCATGGAAGGCCGCCGCGAAATCTAAGCAGTCGCGAAGGACACGACTTCAGTCGTGCCAGAAATTGTCCACCGCTGACGTCATCCCGACCGGAGCGAAGCGAAGTGGAGGGACCTGCAGTTTGCCGGCGACAGCACGGCTCTGGGTTTGAGCGAAACCTTCGCCACCAACGGCCCACCGGTCTCTTTCCCTATCCATCCCTCTCCTGCTCATTTACGATTGTCCACTTCGGGCATACTTCATGGACTCACCTGCAACCGACTTCCGCCTCAAATGGACCTTCGGCCTTTCCATTTTCCTTAGCGCCTTCCTTCTTTTTCAGATCGAGCCCATCATCGCCAAGATCATCCTCCCCTGGTTCGGAGGCGCCGCCGCAGTCTGGTCCGTCTGTCTCCTTTTCTTCCAGGTCACTCTCCTGCTCGGCTATTTATACGCTCACTTATTGACCAGGCACGTTCCGGGAAGATTTCGAGGCTGGATCCACATTCTTCTCCTGGTTGCGAGTCTTCTTGTCCTACCCGTCATTCCCAGCGGCGCTTGGAAACCTACCGGTTCGGAAGATCCGACCTTTCGCGTCCTTCTACTACTGGCACTCACAATCGGTCTTCCCTATTTCCTGCTGGCCTCAACCAGTCCACTCCTGCAAGCGTGGTATTCGAAATCCACCGATGACGCGTCGACCTATCGCCTCTATGCGCTCTCCAACATCGGCTCCATGCTCGGTCTACTCAGCTACCCGCTGCTGATCGAACCGCTTATCTCCACTCGCCACCAGGCCATCAACTGGTCGATCGGATACGGAGTATTCGTATTCCTTTGCGCATACCTTGCATTCCGCCACCACAAAGCCTCCGATCCACCAAACCCTCTGCCCTTTGTACCTCCTACCCCACTCCCCACCAGACTTCTCTGGGTCGGTCTTGCCGCCTGTGGCTCTACACTCCTTCTCGCCGTCACCAACCACATCACCCAGAACATCGCCTCCGTTCCGTTCTTGTGGATCGCCCCCCTTGTCCTTTACCTGTTGAGTTTCATTCTGTGTTTTGCCGACCGTGGCTGGTACCGCCGAACCATCTATCTGCGTTTTCTCGGTGTGGCGCTCGGCGTGATGACGTACGCGCTCGCCCCCGAGTTCATCAATATCCCGCTTTACGTTCTGCTGCCGGTCTTCTGTATTGGACTCTTTCTCTGCTGCATGGTGCTGCACGGCGAACTGGCACAGCTCAAGCCACACTCATCTGAGCTCACCTTGTTTTACCTGTTGGTTTCCTTGGGAGGCGCTGTCGGAGCACTGTTCGTTGCGCTGCTCGCACCACACATCTTTAGCGGCT
>Ga0163163_10003341_pt1 | contig 13617 bp, 9 predicted proteins | sample S65metaG_FD_119766 | JGI IMG/M metagenome (GOLD analysis project Ga0163163, IMG submission 119766) | Switchgrass rhizosphere microbial communities from Kellogg Biological Station, Michigan, USA - S6-5 metaG | ecosystem: Host-associated > Plants > Roots > Rhizosphere > Soil | place: USA: Michigan... | reverse complement strand
TGTGAGCGACGCGGTCGATGGATATCTCGCAGAGCGATTCCACATGACCACCGAGCTCGGTGCCTATCTCGATCCCCTTGCCGACAAGGCGCTGATTGTTTCGATCTATCTGACCTTGGGCATCAAAGGCCTGATTCCCGGCTGGCTGGTCATCCTGGTTGTCTCGCGGGACATTATGATCGTGGGCGCTGTCATGTTGTCTTGGCTCGTTGGGATACCCATCAAAGTCAAACCGCTGCTGATATCCAAGCTGAACACGGTCGCGCAGATTGTATTTGCCTGCGTGGTGCTCGGCACGGTTGGCTTCAATTATCCGTTGCCGACACTCACATGGATGCTCATGGCCCTCGTCGCCGCGCTGACATTGCTGTCGGTCGCCGCCTACGTGGCTGAATGGGTACGCCATATCAATTCGACGGCGAAACCTTGAGTCCGCGCGGGCCGTCACGAGTACGCCGAAAGCCCACACTCGACCGCGGCGTGGTGGAGCGCCACATCGTGTTCTGGCTGGCCGTGTTTGTGCTGGTCGTGCTGGCGCTGTGGCTGCTGAGCGAAATACTGCTGCCCTTTGTTGCCGGTCTGGCGATTGCATATTTGCTGACACCACTAACCGACCGGCTCGAGCGCTTCGGCATCAATCGGCTGGCGGCGGCCTTGTTGATCATCGCCGTTGTCGTGCTTGCACTTGTCTATCTCATCTTGCTTGTCGCGCCGATTGTAGGCACGCAGCTGACGTCCTTTATCGACAGCGTGCCGGGCAATGTCGCAAGACTACAGGCACTTCTGGGCGACCCAAGCAGGCCTTGGCTGCAGAAACTGCTTGGCGCCGGCTTCAGCGCCGACAAATCGATCGGCGACTTGGTGACGCAAGGCGTCGGCTGGCTGACAACTTTCTTGCGCTCGCTGTGGTCAGGCGGACGTGCGTTGGTCTCTTTGTTCTCGCTTGTCGTCGTGACGCCGGTGGTGGCCTTTTATCTGATCTATGATTGGCACCGCATGATCCGCAGCGTCGATAGCTGGGTTCCGATCCAGTATCGCGACACCGTTCGCGAACTTGCGCGCGAGGTGGATGCAGCGATTGCAGGCTTCCTGCGCGGGCAGACCGCAGTGTGTCTTATTCTCGGTTCCTTTTATGCGGTCGCGCTCACGCTGACGGGACTCAATTTCGGTCTGCTCATCGGACTTATTTCCGGCCTCATCACGTTTATCCCGTATGTCGGGTCCATGACGGGCCTGGTGCTGTCGCTTGGCGTGGCAGTCGCGCAGTTCTGGCCGGCCTACGGATGGATCCTGATCGTGCTCGGTATTTTCCTCGTCGGCCAATTCGTCGAAGGCAATGTGCTTGCTCCCAAGCTCGTCGGCGAGAGCGTCGGAATTCATCCGGTCTGGCTGATTTTTGCTTTGCTTGCCTTCGGCTATCTGTTCGGCTTCGTGGGGCTGCTGGTCGCTGTCCCGCTTGCGGCCACCATCGGCGTGCTCGCTCGATTTGCACTGCGCCGCTATCTAGAAAGCTCACTTTATACCGGGGAAAAGGCGGAATGACTGACATGGACAGTTCGCTTGCCCCACGCCAGCTTTTGCTGGCGCTTGATCATTCCGTGAGCTTCTCGCGCGAAGACTTCTTGCAGGGCCCTCCGAATTTGGCGGCATTCAATCTGGTCGAGCGGTGGCCGGATTGGCCCGATCGCATCGTCGCGTTGGTCGGTCCGCAAGGTTCTGGCAAGAGTCATCTCGCCGCGATCTGGGCGGAAGCAACCGGCGCACGTGTGTTGTCCGCCAAATTGCTGACGCATACCGAACTGCCTGCCGCCTTTGTGACCGGAGCGCTTGTGCTTGAAGACCTCGAGTTCGAAGGCCTCGATGAGCGAACGCTTTTTCATTTTCTCAATCTTGCACGCGAGCAGGCTGCCTACGTTCTGATCACATCACGGTCGCCGCTCACGACGTTTCCTGTAATCATTCGCGATCTGGCGTCTCGCATGCGCGCGGTGCCAATGGTGACACTGGCTGCACCCGATGACGAGCTTTTAAGGGCACTCATCGTCAAGCTTGCGCTCGACCGGCAGATAGCGGTCGATGAAGCGCTCGTCAGCTTTATCGCCAACCGCATCGAGCGGTCGTTTGCCGCGGTCCACCACGCCGTCCAGCGCCTGGACGAGGAAGCGATGCGTCAGCACCGGCCGGTAACCCGGGCTTTGGCTGCTGAGCTATTTCGCGTTCCTTAACTTAGGTTTGCGAAGCTTGACCGAAGGCCCTCCGCGGCATGAACTGTCATGCAGCGGCCATTTTTTGTCGCTAATGCTTTGTTTTTCGAGGCCTTTTCCAAATGGCGGATCGCGGGCAAGCTATTGCTTCGGCTGAGGAAAGCACGTTGGCGGCCAGTCGCCCCGACGTCACTCAACAGGCAAAGGATGAGGCGCCTCCGTCACTGCGATCTCAACCGGCGCGCTTCATCAACCGCGAGCTGTCCTGGCTGCATTTCAATCGCCGCGTGCTCGAAGAGGCGGCGAACGCACACCATCCGCTGCTGGAGCGGGTGCGTTTTCTGTCGATCTCCGCCAACAACCTCGATGAATTTTTCATGGTACGCGTCGCCGGCCTTAAAGGTCAGCTGCGCGAGGGCATCCTTACCCAGAGCCCGGATGGTCTGACGCCGGCCGAGCAGCTTTCGCGTATTGGTGAAGCAGTGTCGCAACTCGCGCTCGATCAACAGCAGCGCTGGATCGAGCTACGGCCGGAACTTGCGGCTGCAGGTGTCGTTTTGGTTGACGGTGGCGATATCAAGAAATCCGACCGCAGCTGGCTTGAAGAATATTTTCTCACGCACATTTTCCCGCTGCTGACGCCGCTTGCGATCGATCCCGCGCATCCGTTCCCCTTTATTCCAAATCTCGCCTTTTCCATCGCGTTGCATCTTGCGCGCACCAAGGACGGCAAGGCGATGAACGCACTGATCCGCATGCCGCAAAAGATCGAGCGGTTCATCAGGCTGCCAGGCAACAGTGATCAGGGAATCCGACTGGTCACGCTGGAGGAGGCGACTGCGCTGTTCATCGGCCGCTTGTTCCCAGGGTACACGGTCAAAGGACACGGAGCCTTCCGCGCGATCCGGGATTCCGAAGTTGAAATCGAAGAAGAAGCCGAGGATCTGGTGCGGCTTTTCGAGACCGCGCTCAAGCGGCGGCGGCGTGGTTCGGTGATCCGTCTCGAACTTGATGCGTCAATGCCGGGCGAATTGTGCAGCTTCGTGCAGCGTGCACTGGCTGTTGCCGACGACGAAGTTATCCGGGTCGATGGGGTGCTGGCGCTGAACGACCTCAGTCAGCTGACAAAGCTCGATCGCCCGGACCTCGAGTTCGTCCCTTATAATCCGCGTTACCCGGAGCGCATCCGCGACCACGGTGGCGATTGCTTTGCAGCCATTCGTCAAAAGGACCTCGTCGTCCATCACCCGTACGAATCCTTCGACGTGGTCGTGCAATTCCTGCAGCAGGCCGCGCGAGATCCGAATGTCGTCGCCATCAAACAGACGCTTTACCGGACGTCGGCAGAATCGCCGATTGTGAAGCAGCTGGTCGAGGCCGCGGAAGCCGGAAAATCGGTGACCGCGCTGGTCGAGTTGAAGGCGCGGTTTGACGAAGAGGCCAATATCCGGTGGGCGAGGGACCTTGAGCGGGCGGGCGCGCAGGTCGTCTACGGCTTCATTGAGCTGAAGACGCATGCCAAGCTGTCGCTGGTTGTTCGCCGAGAGGCCGGCGAGCTCGCCACCTATGTGCATGTCGGTACCGGCAATTATCATCCAGTGACCGCGCGCGTTTATACCGACTTGTCCTTCTTTACCGCGGAGCCGGTGATAGGCCGCGACGTTGCGCGCATCTTTAACTACATCACGGGTTATGCGGAGCCGGCAGAGCTTGAACGGATGGCGATCTCGCCGATCAACTTGCGCAAGCGGATTCTGGACCACATTGCGCAGGAAGTTGCTCACGCCAAGGCAGGCCGGCCCGCGTCAATCTGGATGAAGATGAACGCGCTCGTTGATCCTGGAATAATCGATGCCCTTTACGAGGCCTCGGCTGCCGGTGTTTCAATCGATCTGGTGGTGCGCGGAATCTGCTGCCTGCGGCCGGGCGTGCCCGGCCTGTCGGAGAATATCCGCGTCAAATCCATCGTCGGCAGATTCCTCGAGCATGGACGTATTTACTGTTTTGGAGCAGGCCATACGCTGCCGCATCCGAAAGCGGCGATGTACATCTCCTCGGCCGACATGATGCCGCGCAATCTCGACCGGCGCGTTGAAGTGCTGTGTCCGATTCTCAATGCCACGGTGCACGAGCAGGTCCTCGGCCAGATCATGGTGGCGAATTTCAAGGACAATGAGCAAAGCTGGAAGCTCTTGCCCGACGGCAGTTCCACGCGCATAAAGGCGGCCCCGGGCGAAGAGCTCTTCAACGCCCACAAATATTTTATGACAAATCCGAGCCTTTCTGGTCGTGGGAAATCGCTCAAAGAGTCGTCGCCGCGCAGCCTTATACGCCGCCTCATCGAAGGCGCGTAAGCGTTCACACGCGATCATTCCAAAGGGCCGACTCGACCACGGGCCGCCGATCGCCGTTATTGATATCGGCTCGAACTCCATCCGTCTCGTCATCTACGAAGGCCTGACGCGCGCGCCGACACCGATCTTCAACGAGAAAGTGCTCGCGGGGCTTGGACGGCAGGTCCAGTCGACCGGCTTGTTGCCCGCCGACGCCATCGAGACCGCGCTTGGCGCACTGAGACGTTTTCGTGCGTTGTGCAATATCCTGCATGTACGGCGCACATGGGCGATCGCGACGGCCGCTTGCCGGGATGCCCGGAACGGGCGTGCATTCATCGCCGAGGCCGAGCGTATCTGCGGCACGCGCATTTCGATCCTCTCGGGCAAGCGCGAGGCCCATCTCACCGCGCTTGGCGTCGTCTCCGGCATTCATAAGCCCGATGGTATCGTCGGAGACCTTGGCGGCGGATCGCTCGAGCTGGTCGATGTTCACGGCACACGGGTGCGTGGTGGCGTGACTCTGCCATTGGGCGGACTGGCGTTACAGGACATCACCGGCAAATCGCTGAAAAAAGCGGAAAAATTTGTCGAAGAGGCCTTCGAAGACCTCGACATGCTCCACGATGGCGAAGATCGCACCTTTTATGCCGTTGGCGGCACCTGGCGTGCGCTGGCGCGCCTCCACATGTGGCAAACCGGTTATCCATTCCACGTTATGCACAATTACCGGATTTCGGCGCGCGAGGCGCAGGAATTCTCCCGCCTGGTGCACCACGTTGATCCGGAGACTTTGTCGAAGATCGAGGTCGTCAACGCGGCACGCCGACCGCTGCTCGCTTATGCGGCCCTGGTCATGGAAAATCTCGTCCACACGATCAAGCCAAAACAGGTCATTATTTCCGTGCTTGGTGTGCGCGAGGGTCTGCTCTACTCATTGCTCAACGCGCGCGAACGTGCGCGAGATCCACTTATCTCGGCGGCGGCCAACCTCAACCTGCTGCGATCGCGCGAGCCGCAGCACGGTGAAGAGCTGATCACCTGGACCGACCGCTTTATGGCGTCATCGGGCCTGGAAGAGACCGCAGACGAGCAGCGCTTGCGGCATGCCGCCTGCCTGCTCGGCGACATCGGTTGGCGCGCGCATCCGGATTATCGCGGCGAGCAGTCGATGAACATCATCGCGAATGGAGCCTTCGTTGCGATCGACCATCCCGGGCGCGCTTATCTCGCGCTGTCGGTGTACTTCCGCCATGCAGGTCTGAGCGAGGAGGATCTGTCACCGCGGCTCCGCGAACTCGCCACGACCCGGATGCTTGATCGTGCACGCGTGGTCGGCGCTGCCATGCGCGTAGCCTATATCCTGACGGCCGGGCAGGCCGGAGTTCTTCTGAAAACACCGATGCAGGTCAAACGCAGCAAGCTCGTTCTTAAACTGCCGGGTGCTTATGGCGAGCTTGCAAGCGATCGCTTGGCCAGTCGATTGCGACAATTGGGACGGCTGGTCGGCCGCGAGTCGACGATAGAGACGTAGTCCGGACAGTGCCTATTCCTTTTCCACCGTCACCACCTTTCCCCTGTCGATGGCGAGCGCCAGGCGTCCGTGCTTGAGCGCGAGCGCCTTTTCGCCGAACAGTTCACGCCGCCAGCCTTTCATCGCAGGAACGTCGGCTTCGTCGTCGGCGGCGATCCGGTCGAGGTCGTCGACGGTCGCAATGACCTTCGCGGCGACACTGTGCCGTTCTGCGGTCATCCGCAGCAGAACCTTGAGCAGCTCGACTGTTGCAGCGCCATTCACCGCCGGACGGAAGCGTTCCAGGCGTGGCAGCGTCTTGTGATCGCGTTCAAGCCCGCGCTTGACCGCATCAATGATCTGCTCGCCCCAACGCGAACGCTCGAAGCCCTTCGGCAGCGAACGAAGCTGGGCAAGTCGCTCTGACGTGGTCGGTGCCTGGATGGCGATGTCTCCAATAACGTCATCCTTGAGCACGCGCCCCCGTGGCACATCGCGCGTCTGCGCTTCGCGCTCGCGCCATGCCGCAATTTCGATCAATACGGCAAGCTCTTTCGGCTTGCGCACGCGGCTTTTGAGCCGCTCCCATGCGCGTTCCGGGTCCGCCCGATAGGTCTCGGGCGAGGTGAGGACGTCCATTTCGGCTTCGACCCAGCTGTTGCGGCCACGCTTCTCCAGGTCCTCGGTGAGTTTGAGGTAGACGGTGCGCAAATGCGTCACGTCCGACAGCGCATAGGTAATTTGGGCGTCGCTGAGCGGACGGCGCGTCCAGTCGGTGAAACGGTGTGATTTGTCCAGTGTGTCGCCGGTAATGCGCTGCACCAGCTGATCGTAGGAGATGGAGTCGCCGTAACCGAGAACCATGGCGGCGACTTGCGTGTCGACGATCGGGTGGGGGATCTTTTGGGCCAGGTTCCAGACGATTTCGATGTCCTGCCGGGCGGCGTGAAAGACCTTGACGATCTTTTCGTTCGCCATCAGTTCGAAAAATGGCGTCAGGTCGATGCGTTCCGCCAATGCGTCGATCACGACGGCTTCGTCGGGCGAAGCCATCTGCGCCACGCACAGCAGCGGATAATAGGTGGTCTCGCGGAGGAATTCGGTGTCGACCGTGACGTAGGGGTGTTTCGCCGCCCGCGCGCAGGCCTCCGCAAGTTGATCGGTGGTGGCAATCAGGTCCATTGCAGGGGTGACACTAACCCGATCAGGGTCCGTTATGGCAACCCGCTTCATGTGCCGCGCACGCGAGGCATGAATATGAATTCCCACGGGCTCGGCATGGCGCCGACCGGCACCTCGATGAGGGTGGGCTCGCGGCGACTGATCGATTCGCGCAAAGCGGTGCGTAGTTCGTCCGGCCCACGGGCGCGCCGGCCGGCCGCGCCGAAACTTTCCGCATATTTGACGAAATCTGGATTGGCCAGGTCGCAGGCGATCAACCGGTTGCCGAACTGCTCCTGCTGGATGCGACGGACATTGCCGAATGCGCCATCAACAAAGACCAGCGCGACCAAAGGAATCCCGTGACGGATCGCGGTGGCAAGCTCGTTGCCCGTGTAGAGAAACCCGCCGTCGCCATTGATCGAAAGCACCGGAACGTCGGTTCTTGCGTGTTGCGCCCCCAGCGCGGTCGCATAGCCCCAGCCGAGATTGTCCTGATAACCAGGTGAAAGGAATGTGCGCGGCTTGTAGACCGGAAAAGCGAGCCGTGCGGCAAAACCGACCTGCGTGACTTCGTCGACGAAAATTCCGTCTTCCGGCAATTCGGCACGGATCGCCTCGAGGAAAGCAAGCTGCGGCGCGAGTTTCGCAAGACGCTGGCGTAGCCTGGTCTGCCGCTCCAGCATTTCGTCGCGGCGCGACGCGCGCCGGATGTTGAACTTGACGAGTTCGTCAATCAACGCGCGCAGGATGGGAGCGGCATCACCGACAAGCGCCACTTTGGGCTTGGCAATGCGCGGGGGCTCTTCAGGATCGGCGTCGACCCGCACGATCTGCAAGGCCTTGTCGATGCCCCACTGGTTCATCGGATTGAGCAGGCGCGTGCCGACGGCGAGCACGGCATCGGCCTCCGCCCATAATTCGTGACCCAGGGGTAGCGTTACGCTGAGCGGGTCACGCGAATCCAGCACGCCGCGGCCGCGGCGATAGGCAAGAACGGGCGCCTGCAACATGCTCGACAGGAGCGTAATTTCGGGCGACGCATCTTGGGCTCCACCGCCAGCCACGATCAGTATGCGTTCCGCCTTGCCGAGAAGTTTTGCCGCGGCACGCACCTCGTCGATGTCTATCTTCGGCGGTCGCGGCGCCACTGGTCCCACGATCGCGGGCACAGGCGCACGCCCGCCCCAGACGTCGATGGGGCATTCGATGGCAGCCGGACCCGGACGCCTGTGAAACATGGATGCAATGGCCTTGGAAACTTTTAACGACGCTTCGGCCGGACCACGAATGAATGATGAATGATCGACAAGGCGCGCAACGATTCCGGCCTGGTCTCTGATCTCGTGGAGATGCCCGTGTGCTTTCCCGATTGCCGCTTCCGGAATTTGCCCGATGAGCGCCAGCACCGGCGCGTTCATTCCGTATGCGGTCAGAAGAGCGGCGCCGGAATTGAGCAAGCCGGGTCCGGGAACGACTGAGTAAGTTTGCGGCTTCCCGGTGCATAGCGCAGCACCGAGCGCCATATAGGCCGCGCCTTGCTCATGGCGGGTGTGGACCACGCGCAGGTTTTCAGAGGCACGCTGGAAGGCATCGAACAGGTGATCGTTGTGGATGCCGGGCAGCGCGTAGACTGTATCAAGCCCGTGCGCGATCAGCGTCGCTACCGCAGCCTCCGCGGTCGACATTTCGGTCCCCGCGGGGCGCATCTTCTTCGTCTGTCTTCGGGCTTTAGTCATGCGTATCCGGCCACTCTAAAACCAACTGTGCAGGCCGTGGGCAAGCGTGTCGAGGCACCTGCGCAATCCAATTTTCGAGGTCGGTTGCCTTGACAAAGCCAACCCCCCATGCGCTTTTCCCGCGCTTCACACCGAGATTCTGACTCGTCCCCCGGCAAGCGCAAAGATCTGACAATGCACCGTTATCGCTCCCATAACTGCGGCGCACTTCGCGAGAGCGATATAGGCAAGGTCGTGCGGCTCTCAGGCTGGTGTCACCGCATCCGCGATCACGGCGGCGTTCTTTTTATTGATCTGCGCGACCACTATGGGTTGACCCAGGTCGTTGCCGACCCGGACAGCAAGGCATTCAAGCTGGCAGAGACGCTGCGCTCCGAATGGGTGGTGCGTATCGACGGCAAGGTGCGCAAGCGTCCGGCCGGCACCGAAAATCCGGAGCTGCCCACCGGGCAGGTCGAGATCTATATCGATGAAATCGAGGTGCTCGGACCCGCGGCGGACCTGCCGATGCCGGTCTTCGGCGAGCAGGACTATCCGGAAGAGATCAGGCTGAAGTACCGCTTTCTCGACCTGCGCCGCGAGCATTTGCACAACAACATCATGCTGCGGGGCAGGGTGATCGACTCGATCCGCCGGCGGATGAAGGACGCGGGATTTTTCGAATTCCAGACGCCGATCCTCACGGCTTCGTCGCCTGAAGGAGCGCGCGACTATCTTGTGCCCTCGCGGCTGCATCCAGGGAAATTCTACGCGTTGCCGCAGGCGCCGCAGCAGTTCAAGCAGCTGATCATGGTCGCGGGCTTTGACCGGTACTTCCAGATTGCGCCCTGCTTCCGCGACGAGGATGCGCGGGCCGACCGTTCGCCGGGTGAGTTTTATCAGCTCGATCTCGAGATGAGCTTTGTCACCCAGCAGGACGTTTTCGATGCGGTCGAGCCGGTGATCCGCAGCGTGTTCGAGGAATTCGCCAACGGAAAACCCGTGACGCCGAAGTTTCCGCTCATTCCTTACGCCGACGCGTTGCGCAAATACGGCAGCGACAAGCCGGACCTGCGCAATCCGATCGTGATGCAGGACGTGAGTGAGGCATTCCGCGGCTCCGGTTTCAAGATTTTCGCAAAAATCCTCGAGACGCCCGGAAACGCCGTATGGGCAATTCCGGCGCCCAAGGGCGGCAACCGGGCATTCTGCGACCGCATGAATTCCTGGGCACAGGGCGAAGGGCAGCCCGGTCTCGGTTACATCTTCTGGCGCGAAGGTGAGGAGGGCGGCGCGGGCCCGCTGGCCAAAAATATTGGCCCGGAGCGCACCAAGCAAATCGCCGACCAGATGAAGCTCGGAATCGGGGACGCCTGCTTCTTCGTCGCCGGCAAACCAAAGGACTTCGTGAAATTTGCCGGGCCGGCGCGAACCAAGGTCGGCGAGGAGCTGGGGCTCATCGACAAAGGCCGCTTCGAGTTCTGTTGGATCGTCGATTTTCCGATGTACGAGTGGAATGAGGAAGAAAAGAAAATCGACTTCTCCCACAATCCGTTCTCGATGCCGAACCTGCCGGTCGAGGAATTTCTTGCACTGGATGCCAAAGACAACGACAAGCTGCTCTCGATCAAGGCTATTCAGTACGACATCGTCTGCAACGGCGTCGAATTGTCGTCAGGCGCGATCCGGAATCACCGTCCTGAGGTGATGAAGAAGGCCTTTGCGATTGCCGGCTACAGCGAGGACGTGCTCGAGAATAAGTTCGGTGGCATGTTGCACGCGTTATCGCTCGGCGCACCGCCGCACGGAGGAATCGCGCCGGGTATCGACCGCATCGTCATGCTGCTTGCAGGCGAGGAAAATCTGCGCGAGATCGTCCTGTTCCCGATGAACCAGCGCGCCGAGGACCTGATGATGGGCGCGCCGTCGGAAGCGACACCGAAACAGCTCAAAGAGCTGAACATCAGGCTGGATTTACCCAAGAAGTGATGCGCAGCTGCGCGTTACTTGTCGGGCAACGGAATGAATTCAATTTCGTCGCCCGGTACCTTGTCGAAATGGCCAGCTTTCCAGTCCGCCTTGGCTTGTTCGATGCGCTCTTTGCGGGATGACACAAAATTCCACCAGATGTGACGTGGTCCATCCATCGGCGCGCCGCCTACGATGACGAAATGAGCATCATTGACGGCGGTGATGGTCACCGCGTCGCCAGGCTTGAAAACCAGTAACCGTCCCGGCTCGAACTTGTCGCCGGAAATATCGACAACGCCTTCAATAACGTAGATCGCACGCTCCTCGTGGTCCGCATCGAGCGGCAGCGACGTGCCAGCCTTCAGATGCACATCGCCGAATATTGTCTCATGCACCGTCGGCACAGGCGAGGAAGCGCCATAGAGCGCGCCGACCACCACACGCACATTCTTTCCGTTCTCCTTGATGACCGGAAATTCGGCGGTCGCGTGATGCGCAAAGCCGGCCTCCATCTCTTCTTTGACTGCCGGCAATGCGACCCACATCTGCAGGCCGTGAATAGGCTCACCATCGACGCGCCGCTCCGGCCGCGTGCGCTCGGAATGCACGATGCCGCGTCCGGCCGTCATCCAGTTGACTTCGCCCGGTCTAATCGCCATTGCGGTTCCAAGGCTGTCGCGATGCATGATCTCGCCGTCGAAAAGATAGGTCACGGTGGCAAGCCCGATATGTGGATGCGGGCGGACGTCGAGTCCGTTGCCTGCGTGAAACTCCGCCGGTCCGAAATGATCGAAGAAAATGAACGGACCGACCATGCGCGTCCGGGCGGACGGCAGTGCACGGCGGACCGCGAAGTCGCCGAGATCGACCGTGCGCGGCACAATGACCTGGGAAATTGCGTCGCATTGATGTGCATCGCCGGCAGCCGGATCCTTGCCCGGGAAGAAACTCATGATCGCTCCTATTCTTTACTCGCGCCGCAGCCCAAACAGCCGCAACGCGTTACCGCTTGCGATCCGCTGCGCCTGATCGGACGGAAGCTGGGCGAGCCATCCACGATATTCCCTGAAGATTGTGTCATAGCCGAACCAGCGCTCATTGATCCACGTATCTGAGCCAAGCAGGAACCGGTCAGAATACCGTGCAAATAGGTTGCGCCAATCGCTTGTCAACTTGCCGTCACCTCCGGTGATGCCGCCCCGGTATGACAGCTCGCCCCAAAGCGCGCCCCGGTGCTCGTCGAGCAATTCGGCAACGCGCGCGGGCGCTACCGAAAACCCGGTATGCGCCCAGATGATCCTAGCCTTGGGATTGTGCGTGAACAGGATCAGCAATGCCTCTTCATCGCAGTGCGCATGCAGATAGAGGTTACGCTCGACCGCGAAGTCGACCATTTTCTTCACCCAATCGGATTGGGCGGACTTGCCGTAGATGTGAAATTCGCCAATGCCACGATAATAGCCGCGGGCATATTCTTCCTTGATGAGCTCGAAAATCGTCGGATCGTTGAACCAGGTCTGGATGTCGCTGCGCATGCGATAGGGACGGATGAAGGGCACGACTTTGAGCTCAGGCCACTTTGCGTCCACGAGCTCATGCGTGCCCTTGTTGGGCCGGCTGGTCGCGACGATGCCGATGATGCCGTTGCGGCGGAATACGTCGCGCACCTGGTCGAGTGAATAAAAAGGCTTGGGCTCCTGATTGTAATGCAAATGCGCGTCGAAAATTTCGATCCGCTCCTGTGCCTGCGCTGACAAAGGCCAGGTCGCCAAAGCGGCCAACGCCGCGATCCACCTAAAACGCCGTTTCATCGCAAATCCTCCACCAGGGGAACGGAGCCAGGGCTGCCTGACCGGTCCGATGATTTTAACCGATTACTAACCATGACGGCGCGGGCTACGTTTTTCCCGCATTAGCTGGGGTTACGCGCCCTTAAGCTTAAGGTTGTCTTTACGGCGGCGTGGCTGACTGGGTGCGGCACCAGGATGGGGCCCCTGGCTGGAGGCGGGATGGGGTTTTTTGCGCGCGGAGTTACGCGCCGGAATTTATTTGCGATCGTCGTCGGCACCGTGCTCGCCGGTGGTCCGTTCATCGCCTTTAATCTCTGGCTCGACAGCCTCATAGAGCGGCAGGGACAGTCGGAAGTGAGCACGGCTGCCAGGCGCGCAATCGCGCTTGCCGAGGCGCGCGTCCGTGATGCGGTAAGAACGCTCGACAGCCTGGCTGCAGCGGGCGTCAGCTCATGCGATCAACAGGATATGGAGGCGATGCGCCGCGCCGCCTTCAGCACGATTCCGGTCAAGGAAATCGCCGTCGTTGGCCCCGACGGCAAGACGCTTTGCAATCATCTCGGCCTGCCTCCCGGCGAGCGGGACGTGGTCTCATCCGAGCCGTTGGCCGGTATGAGCGGGTATCGCCTCGATACTATATCTCTTCCGGGTGGCGAGCGAATGGTGCGCTTGCGACGTGATGTCGGCGCCGCCTACAACAGCATCAGTGCTCTGGTGCCGACCGTTTTGTTTTTGCCGCAGGTGTCGACCGATGGTGGGCCTTTTAGCGGATACGCGCGTATCGTGACCGCGCAGGGGGCCCCAATCGGGGAGATCGGTGGCCGGACAGCCGACAGCGAGAGCGCGAATTTCAGTGCCAATATAAGATCGAACAAGTTCGGTTTTGATGTCGAAGTCCTCAGCCCGAGGGCGCGCATCGAGGCAGAG
>Ga0163163_10003340_pt1 | contig 13617 bp, 11 predicted proteins | sample S65metaG_FD_119766 | JGI IMG/M metagenome (GOLD analysis project Ga0163163, IMG submission 119766) | Switchgrass rhizosphere microbial communities from Kellogg Biological Station, Michigan, USA - S6-5 metaG | ecosystem: Host-associated > Plants > Roots > Rhizosphere > Soil | place: USA... | reverse complement strand
TCGGTCGAAACCGTCGTCGAAGCCGTTCGCAGCCAGAAGCTCTGGATGCTCTATCGCGAACCGGACCTCGAACGCTTCATTGCGGCCGAGCTTGCGCTATACGACAAGACCAGTCCTGACCTCGTGTTGCTGGACAACCGGCCCAGCGCCCGCACTTCGGCCGACATCGCCGGACTCGGGACTGCGGCGGTGCTCAACGTGCATATGAGCAATTATCGGCGCACGCCTTTCTTGAGCTATCGGCAGCTGACGCGCGGGCTTCCCGGCTCCGCCGTCGCCGATCGCCTCGAGAACGCCATCGAGCGCCAGGTGTACGACCGTCTCGTCATGGGCGGCCTCAATGCGGTTCGCAAGAAGCAGGGCCTCCCACGACGCTACGCGTACGAGCATGAGGAAGGGGACCTGAGCCTTCTCGCGGATGTTCCCGAGTTCAATCCCGTGGACGCCTTGCCTCCGCATGCGCGCTATGTCGGTCCTATCACGTGGCGCAATACGCTTCCGCCTCCGGCGTGCATGCCCAGGCTGGACCCGGCGCGGCCGATAGCGTATTTCACGCTGGGCAGCGAGGGTCTGGACGAGCTCGTGGCGCAGCTGGGCGAGCTTGCGCGCTCGGGTGTGCAGATCGTGGTGGCGGTCGGTGCCGCAAAGCCCGGAAGCCTGCAAGCAGTCGAGGGCGTTTATCTCGAGCAGTACGTCAACACCGATACGCTGCTGCCGCTTTGCGACGTGGTCTGTTGCCATGGCGGCAATGGAACCCTTTATCAGGCCTTTGCGCACGGGTTGCCGTGCGTGGTCGTCGCGACGCATGCGGAGCAGCATTACGGCGGCAAGCGCACGCTGGAGCTGGGCCTTGGCTCGAGCATGACTCTGAAGCAGCTGAGGCGGCGGGGCATCGGGCAGCTCGTGGAGGCGGTACGGCACGTCCTTGCCACCCCCGATTATCGGCGCAAGGCGGCGGACTTCGCCCGTCACCTCGACGGCGAAAGCGCGGTCCGCGCCGCGGATCTCATCGAGCAACGCGTCTAGATCTGGCGCGGAAAAGTCGTCTCTGACCCTACTTAGGGCCGGCGCTGCGGATCGCCCGGGGGGAAAAAAAAGCGCAGCCGAAGCTGCGCTTTTTCGGAGTGCTTGGTTGCTTAGCTGAGCTTGCGGCGACGGCTGGTCGCGAACAGGCCCACGAGGCCCAATCCCATCAGCGCCAGGACGCCTGGTTCCGGCACAACGGCCGCGGTGCGCGCCAATTGGTCTGACTTCTGCTCGTTCAGCGTCAATGTCCAGGTCCCCACCGTCAAACCGGAAACCGTGATGCCGAAGTGCGTCAGGTTGAGAGCATTCGGATCCCAGCTCGAAGTCTCCTGGGTGTTATTGAGGGTGGTACCAACGTTGATGTTGAGATCCTGCGAGTCCGCCCTTTCCACACACGTCACTCCGCCACCGAAGAGGCAGTCATTGGTAGCAGTGCCATTCGGTGTCCAGTTCGCGAACCCAGCACCGTTGTTCTGTTGCAGAGTGAACGACGTATTCAAGTTGGCTTGGGAGCTGTAAGTGCCGGCCGGTTCACCGAAGATAGCTGCGATGAGATCCGGGTCCGCATCGAAATCGAGCAGCAGCGTGCCGGGCTCGCTCACCACGAACGTAATCGAAAACCCGGTGATCGATTGAATCTGCGAATTCGCCGCGGCGCTGGTGCCACTGGTCAACAGGGACTCGGCGATGTTGTGCGTCAGCGTCGGCGAGCCCAGGTTCACCAGTTCCGCCGTCACGATCTGCGAGTCGGCATTGGAAAAGTTGCCCGTGGTGCCGCCAGGCAGGGCGCCCAGAAACGTGAACTCGCCGCCCGTGGTCTGGTTATTTATGCGCGTAGGCACCGAGCCGGGGGCGTTGACGGCCGCGGCGTCCATGCTGCCGATCGTTTGTGTGCAGTTATTGCTGGCGACTGTGCCGCCGCAGGTTGCCGAACTCGCCGAAGTCAGTCCGTTCAGGGTCGCCAGGTCGCTCTGGTTGAAGTCGAACCGGTTGACCGTAACTGCCACACCGTTGATGACGACAGTCAGGCCACTGATCGTCAGTCCCGATGTTCCGTAGACGTAGGCGGAAGCCGGTCCGGCTGCACCCAATGCCACTGCTGCTGTGACTGCTGCCGCTAACGCCGATTGCTTGAAATTCATGTCCATCTCCGTGATTGGGTACCTTACCGTTTGAGACAACGACCTGGTCGGTCGCCTGCTTCCTTCACGGCCACATCAAAGCAATGGGTGTACCAATAGGATTTTGTCGTTTATTTTCAAGTCATTGGAAAAATTCTTTGCGACGCATCGAGGGCGAGCTTCGCGAAATGTAAAGTTCTTCGACGATGGATTGAGATAGGTGCGGCCGTTTGTAAGATTCTGCCTACGCCCGCGCCGGCAGGGGCGTTTTCGGCTGGGTAAAAACGCCCGAAACAGGGGTCGGGAGCCCGGCCATGTCCACCTCGCCGCGGTGAAACGGGAGTGGTGGGTGCCCGCACCGTCCAAATTGTGTAAGTTTCCACGACACCGCCGGGTCGGCGGCCAGCCAGCCTATCTCAGACGCCTCGCGGGGACGCCGCCCCACACTTCCTCGGGCCCGATGCGGGTGTCTTTCGGCACGATCGCGCCCGCGGAGACGATGGCCCCATCGCCAATGGTGACTCCGGACATGATGACGGCCGTGGCTCCGATGGTGACGTTGTTTCCGACCCGTACCCGGGCCAGCGCAAAACGGCTTCCCTCGATGGCATGGCAAATGAGCACGGCATCGTGGCCGATGATGCAATTGGCACCGAACTCCGTCAGCGGCGGATCCAGCAAGGTGCCCGCGCTATAAGTGTTCGCGCCCATCCGCGTCCCCAGCGCCTGATAGACCAGCCGCATCAGAGGCACAGGCAGGAAATGGGTCCGTATCAAGGTGTTGAACAGCATCAGATAAAACAGGATATTGACCTGGGCCGCGAACTCTTCCCGGGATCCGACCGCCAATTCACCCTCGCGCAACGGCATGAGCCAAAGGAACGTGCGATACACCGCGAAGCCGTAGAGATAGATCAACACGATGGCACTGGCCACCACGGCGACGCCACGAAAATCCCCGGGCGGCAGGAGACCATACAGCCAGTAAGCGGTCGCAACTGCGAGTACCAGAATGCCGGTGAACATCGTGAAAAACGCCGCGATCTGGCCAACCGTTATTGTGCGCAAGCGCCGTCTCCCTTGGCCGAAGTCGGAGAATCCAGCACCTCCGAAACGAATGCACGAAACGACCGCCTCGCGTCGCTCCGCCTGAACCGCGCGCCCGCGGCTTTGGCCGCTTGCCGGTAGGAAGCGTTATTGAGCAGCGCGTGCACTGCTTCGCGCAAGCCCGTGGCGCTGACGCAGGCGGCACGCAGCAACCGGCCAGCCCCCATGCGCTCGATCGCGCTCATGTTCAGGAGCTGATCCATGTTGGAGCAGATCCCCAGGACGGGAGCACCCGCGTCCATCGCCTGGTACGTCGTGAGGCTGCCTCCGTTGCAGATGATCAACGCTGACCGCTGGAGAGCACTGGCGAGCGGAAGGTAAGCGGCGACGCGGGCATTTGGGGGGATGTCCTTGAGGTCGATCCGGCCCGCCGTGGCCACGAGCACGGGGTTCGGCAGATCGGACAGCGCGGCCAGGATCGTGGGCAGCAGATCCGACCGGCCTGAACTCCCCAGTGACACGAGCACCGGCGGCCTGTCGGTCGGAATGCGATCCCACCAATCCGGCAGCGACGTTCGGGCAGACCAGAGTGGAGCACCGAGGTAACGATGGTTGGAGGGCAGGGGCGCCATCGGCACCAGTTCCGGAGCGTCGGCATAGAGCGTGTAATCGCCCCAGGTGTAGGAGGTCCGCAAGTCCCGGCCCAGCGGGGCGAGGTTGTAGCGTCGCCGCACCTGATTGAGCGGTCGTGAATGCAGGCGGAAGGCTGCGGGCCGCACGAGGTCGAACAGTCTTTGCGCAACGCCGACACCCAGCAGCCGACTCATCGGCAAATCCGGCACGGGATAACGGATGCGTGCGTACGGGCTCCAATAAGCGTTGACGACCGCGGCGTAGGGAACGCCGGCCACAGGGGCGCTGATCGCCAACGATAGCCGAAAGTCGCCAACGATGAGATTGGGCTTGACGTCGCGGATCAGCGCGAGGTCTTCCTCGACGTAGGCGGCGAGCGTTTCGGCGTCATAAAGCGGCTTGCCTCGGGCGAGTGCCCGTTCGAACTCGCCCGACGGGATCGATCGAACAGGATGAAACCTGAACGCAAGCGGGCCTTCGAGACCGGAATAACGTGGATCAGATGCGACGACGACTTCGTAGGACGATGCATCGAGCGCCTTGGCCAACGTCACGATGCGCGCGAAATGGGCGAGGGTGACTGCCTCTGCCACGAGCAGCACCACCGGCCGGTTTCGGGTATGCATTACACTCGCCTACCGGAAAGGAAAAACCATAGCATGGCAGCTGGATCGAATCATGGCTGGCGCAATTTTCCGGGCGGGTGCCCCGCCCGGCGATGAAACGTCGTGGCTAGCCTCCTGATCGCCGCCCGCAACCTCACCCGCAACCGGCGACGCGCGCTCACCGCTCTCTTGACGGTGAGCGTTGCCGTCATCGCCATGGTGCTGACCGACGGATTCGCACAGTGGATTTTCTGGGCGATGCGGGAGGGAACGATCCAGGGCCAGCTCGGCCATATCCAGGTCGTCCGACCCGGCTACCACACCGCGGGCGCAGCCGATCCGTTCGCGTACGTCATTCCCGAAAAGTCGCCGGAATTCGCTGCCATCGAGGGCACGCCCGGCGTCAAGCTCGCCGCGCCGAGGCTGACGGTCACGGGACTTGTGAGCCACGGCGAAACGACCGTTTCGTTCGTGGCGGACGGCGTGGATCCGAAACGCGAAACCGAGCTCAGCAAGGCTTTCCGTGTCGTCAGCGGTCACGATCTGTCGGGAGCGCAAGCCAAAGAGGTCGTGCTGGGCAGGGGTCTCGCGCGCAATCTGGGCGTGGAGCCTGGAGCGACGGTCGCGCTGCTCGCCAATACGGGCACCGGCGGCATCAATGCGATCGAAGCCAAGGTTGCGGGCATCTTCATCACCGCGAGCCAAACGTACGACGATTCCGCATTGCGGTTGCCTATCGGGCTTGCACAGTCGCTGCTGAGGGAGAAAGGAGCGCACGCGTGGCTTGTGTTGCTCGACGACACCGAACGCACCGATGAATATCTCGCGCAGTTTCGCGCTCGCTTCCCCGAAGCTGCGCACCACCTTCAGTTTGTTCCCTGGTATGAACGGGCCGATTTCTACAACAAGACGGTGGCGCTCTTCTCACAGCAGATCGATGTGCTGCGGGCGGTTATCGCAGTCATCATTGTATTGAGCATCTCCAACATGCTCATCATGAACGTGCTCGAGCGCACCGGCGAGATCGGCACCTTGCTCGCGATCGGATTCGAGCGCCGGGGCGTGCTGCGATAGTTTGCAATCGAGGGAGCGCTGCTGGGCGTTGTCGGCGGACTTCTCGGCGTCGTCGTCGGTTATCTGCTGGCCGTGCTGATATCCGCGATCGGCATACCGATGCCGCCGCCACCGGGGATGGAGGAAGGTTACACGGGAGCCATCCGCGTGGGATGGGTCGTGCTGTCGAAAGCGTTCGTCGTTGCGCTCGCAACCACCGTATTGGCGGGGCTCTACCCGGCGTGGAAGGCTTCGCGCCTCAACATCGTCGACGCGTTGCGGCACAACATCTAGCTGCGATGTTCATCCTGGCCTTTCGCAACATCTTCCGCAATCGGCTGCGTACCGCGCTGACGCTCGCGGCAATCGTCTGCGGAGTCGCCGCCATCATCGTGAGCGGCGGCTTCGTCGAGGATGTCTTCGTCCAGTTGCGGGAGTCGACGATCCATTCCCACCTCGGTCACGCGCAGATCTACCGTCAAGGCTACCTCGAGTACGGTCGACGCGAGCCCTCGAGGTACCTGATTCCACGGCCTCGAGAGCTGCTGGACATGCTGCGCCCGATTCCGCACGTGCAAGAGGTCACGACCCGCGTGAATTTTTCCGGCCTCGCCAACAATGGGCGTGCGGATCTGCCGGTCGTGGGAGAAGGAGTCGAGCCCGACAAGGAAAATCGCCTCAGCACAGCGCTCGTCTACGTCGCGGGACACTCGCTGCAGAACGCAGACCCGTTCGGCATCAATGTCGGGGAAGGCGTCGCCCACGCGCTGAAGCTTAAGCCGGGCGATCTTGTGAACCTTACCGTCAGCACGCCGGAAGGCGCCGTGAACGCGCTCGAGTTCAAGGTCGCGGGTATCTTCCGCACCTTTTCGAAGGATTACGACGATCGGGCCGTGCGGATTACGCAGACCGCCGCGCAGGAATTGCTTCGGACGCAGGCGGCGCACAGTCTCGTGGTTTGGCTCGACGACACCCGCTACACGGATGCGGCGGTGGCCGCCATCCGCGCGAGTCTGGACGGGCGAGGCTACGACACGAGAACCTGGCAGGAGCTCGCGGACTTCTACAACAAGGCGGTGGCGCTTTACCGCCGGCAGTTCGGCGCGCTGCAGTTCATCATCCTGGTGATGCTCGTGCTGAGCGTTGCAAGCACGGTGAACATGGTGGTCTACGAGCGAACCGGCGAGTTCGGCACGCTGCTTGCCTTCGGCTACCGCCGGCGGGACATCTTTCAGCTCGTGCTGCTGGAGAACGCAATACTCGGGCTGGTCGGCGGAATCCTTGGTGCGCTGGTCGGCGCGGTGCTCGCGCTCGTCGTATCCGCGGTCGGTATCCAGATGCCACCCCCGCCGGGGTCGAGCGCTGCCTACACGGCAAGCATCCGGCTGGTGCCGGGGGTGGTTGGCATAGCGGCGCTGATCGGAACCGTTGCAGCCATCGTTGCCGCGGTCCTTCCGGGGCGTCGCGCCTCGCGCTTTCCCGTCGTCGAAGCGCTGCGGCACAACATCTGAGCCATGGGTGCGCTCAGCTCCCGAGCCTCTTGAGATAGTCCTTGCTGAAGATCTTGTCTGGCAGGTCGCGGAGCTTCATCGCGCTGTATTCGAGCGTCGAACGGTAGCCATTGCGAAGCGCGTCCTCGATGATCAGTCGAGTCGGCCGCGTCGCCCCGCCCATAGGGTGAAAGCCGGCGTAGTGGCAAGTCTTGAGAAGCCGCCCGGACACGGCATAAAACTCGGCTTTGAGCGGGCGGTCGTTCTTGACGTTGACCCAGAGAAGGACCCGGCGGTAAGTCACCCACTGGTCGATTGCCTCCAATTCGAGGACGTGAAAGGTGTCGTTCTCGATCTTCTCCTGGCGGAGAATCTTCGGATCGTAGTCGCCAGAAAAGTTCGCGCGTGCGAGATCGCCGTTGGCCACCTGGCCGGTCAAGCGTTGCGAAAGCGGTAAACGGAGCGGTTGCGTGAGATTGGGAAGGTAGGCCCACAGATCATGGTCACGCATCAGCAGCATCTGGTTCCGGTCGATCTCCGGCGCGGTGGTCAAGACGATGGTGAGGTTGTTGCCCTTCGAGAGAATTCGGTAGGCGCGCACCTCGGGGTCGGCGTCCGGCGCCGCACTCGTAATGGTGACCTCGACCTGGAAGCCCTCCGTCGGAAAGCGGATCCGATCGGCGCGAGTGAGGATTTCGCGCGCTTCATCCGGAGCGGCGTCCGCCGCCAGAGCGGACCTATGCAGCGTCAACGCGGACAGGACCAGCACAAACCAGATTGTTGCTCGTCCCCAGCCGGCCTTCCATGGCAGGATTCGCTTCGATCCTTTGCTGTTTCGCATGCTTTACCCTGATTTCGCCTCGTCTGCGCTACAAATATGCGTCGAGCATTATATTGCATTCACGATTGGCGGCGACCATGAGCCACCGAAACGCAATGCGGCCGTTGCATAACGTTCACTCTCAGGGCCGCCGCTACTCGAGCTCGACATTCTTCGCTTAACAAGCGCTTGGGCGATAGAGCATAATGTGCCTACGCAAAAGAGGGTGATTCGCGGCCGCACAACGTCAAGCCTTCCTCCGTCAGCGCCGCAGCGGCCACTCTACCGCGCCGGGCACAGTGCAATTCAGACCATCATGTCACTCGAGGGCACGAATGTCCGTATCGGGACCGCAGGCTCAGCGAATGCTTCCCGGCAGCAATTCGCCAACTAACGGTTTGCGGCTGCACTGCGGTCTTCGCGTCGCGACCATCGAAGTGATGGCGTTTGCCGCGGCGTTGTGGCTGTTGACCGGCGCGGGTCCTTCGCTTGCCGCCAGCGACGAAACGGATGACGAGCCTGCATCGCGGAGCGGCCTGTTCGACGACACCGACAAGCCGGTGGAAAAAGCCGCCGATTCGGGCGTGAAATTGAGCGGGTTCGCCGAGGTCGAGCTCGCCTACACGACACCTCATCCGTCCCACTGGTCGCGGTTGCTGACGCGACTTCAGGTCGATGCGACGGGCGCGTTCAGTCCGAACGTCAACTGGAAGCTGAGTGGAAGAGTGGACTACGACGCAGTCTACGACCTCACCAGTTTTTATCTGCCGTCGGTCGCGAACAATGCCCGCCTGAATTTTTTTGCCCGCGAAAACTATGTCGACGTCAGTGCCAATGCCTGGGACTTCAGGCTCGGCCGTCAGCAGATCGTTTGGGGCGAGATGATCGGACTGTTCGCGGCGGACGTCGTTTCGGCGAAGGATCTGCGCGAATTCATCCTGCCCGACTTTTCGATCGTGCGAATTCCGCAGTGGGCCGCGCGAGCGGAATACTTCAAGGACAACTTCCACGCGGAGTTCGTCTGGGTACCGGTCGCAAGTTACAACAAGGTAGGCGTGCCCGGCGCGCAGTTCTATTCGTACCCGCCGCCCCCGCCGCCAGGATTCGGAGAAATCATCCTGGACGAGCAATTTCCAAGCCGCAACCTTTCGCATACCAACTACGGCGCGCGCCTGTCGCTGCTGCGCGACGGTTGGGATGTCTCGGGCTACTACTACGGCAGCATGGACCAGAGTCCCACGTATTTTCGGACGATAGTGAATGATCCGCAGCCGACCTTCGTGTACCAGCCTCGTCACGAACGGATCAACCAGGGCGGCTTCACCTTGGCCAAGGATTTGGGATTTGGCGTGCTGAAGGCGGAAACCGTCTACACCCAGGGGCGAAAGTACAATGTGAATACGTTCTCGACCCCGAACGGACTCGTGAGCCAGGACACGTTCGATTGGGTCGTGGGCTGGGACTTCAGCCTGCCGGCGCTACCCGATACGCGGCTCAACGTGCAGGGCATCCAACGGATTTACCTCAACTACGATTCCAGTATCGGCGAGGATGTCTACGGGTACGCGAAGTACGAGAACGGGTACAGCGTCTACGCCAGCACGCAATTCGGACAGGGGTGGGAAGCCTGGATGCAGTGGGGAGCGAGCCTGAATCGCACCGACTGGATGTTGCGGTTGGCGCTCAACCGCACGTTCGAGAAGAACTGGCGTACGCAGTTCGGAGTCGACCTGTTCGATGGGTCGCCGCAAAGTCTTTTCGGCCAATACTCGAAGAGCAAGCGCGTCTACGCACAGCTCTTCTATTCGTTCTGATGCGCGCGGGGCGCGCCGGTCGAGCCTGACCGCGTGTTAGACGCGCGAGCGCCTACCCGAAGACACGCAATCGCCGCTCGATGCCCGCCTCGTCCTTGGGCGAAAAGAAATACGGATAAAGCGAGCGGCCCTGGGCTGCAAGCTCCGGCTTTCCGCCCAGTCTGCCGATCTCGTCCTCGGCATGCCGCAGGTCGAGGTGGAGCAGCGTCGCCGGCGCCTCGACGCGGGGATCAACTCGCGTGGGTCCGAGCGTGGTGAATCCCAGCATGCGCTTGTAAAACAGCACGTGGCGCGGGTTTACCTCCACCACCAGATCCGTGCACGAGTAGATGCGGCGCGCGTGAATGTAGGCCGTATGAAACAGAGCGGCAATGACCGCCTGCGACTTGATCGCTCCTTCGATGGCCAGCTTCGTGAACTCGCACACCTTGCGGCCACGAGCACGCAGAGAGTCCACTTCGTCGCCGAATAGAGCGTTCACGAACAGATCATTGCTCGAGTCCAGGCCGACCGAAATGGTGGCCACGACCTCGTCGCCGTCGTACGCCGAAAGCGTGATCCGGGTCGGTTCCATGCTTGCCGGTCCATCGATCTGATAACCGCGCCACGCATAACGTCGTTGCACCAGAAAACTGGCCGATCGTCGTCTGCCTTCGCTGTCGGCGAACCGTATCTTGAACAGCTTCCGGGTCAATTCCGGCGCGGGCTCACGATTGCCGTCCGGGAAGCCCACGGCTTTGGCCGGACGACGATGCGGTGAAAGAGCGATGATCGTGTCGCCGCTGCCGACAGGGCCTCGCCGCGTCGAAGGTGTCGCATTGACCATCATCTTGCAGTCGCCGGCGTCCCGACGTATCCACGGCGTCGTGCGTGCGACGGTGTCGCGACGGATAGTGTCGAGCTTCGACCACAGCATCGCCATCCCCATCTTTCCTGTCTCCAAGTTAGTTACTATGCGGTTGCTGATCGGACGGCCGGGCAGTCCTCCCCACGACTAGGAATAGTGGTGTTCAGGGAGGCGCACCGGCGCAAAGCGATTCACGGACCGATCGCTATTCTCCAGTTGCGTCGGCCCTCATGGGGACGCGCACCGTAAAGCGATCATGACTTCGATTGGCCGTGCTGCTAATGATGCAGATCAACATGCGAAACACCGAGAGCGCAGTACTCCTTATCGAATTTTACTTGTTCGGCTCTCGTCGGTGTCAACTTTTTTTGGATTTTTGCATCGTAGTACGCAACTTTCTTTGCACCGTACAACACTCTGTCACATCGCTGAAGCAACAAGAATTATTTTCCCCCGACCTTCCGAGGCTGGAGGCGACGCGTACGTCGCGCGCTGACTCTGCGACAGGACCGGTGCAGTCGTCATGCGGTGGATATCCGATAGCGGTGGCATATTGAGAAGACCTGCAACTGTCGGCTACAGGCGACATTCCGTTTAACGACGCGCGAATGATCGACTTTCTGTGGTTCAAGGCTGTGGTCAAGACGCTGGTGCTGCCGCCTACCGGCCCGCTGCTCCTTGCGGCACTTGGAGTCGTGCTGTTGCGTCGCGCGCCGCGGGCCGGACGCGCGCTCGCCGCCGCAGGTGTCGCGGCGTTGCTCGTGCTGTCGATGCCTGTCGTCGCTGAATTCCTGGTGAGCCTGGTCGACAGGTCGGTCCCGTTCGATCCGCAATCGGCGAAAGGTGCGCAGGCGATCGTCATTCTCGGCGGCGGCATCCGTTATAACGCGCCCGAGTATGACGGCGACACCCTCGCAACGCTGACGCTGGAACGTGTGCGCTATGGCGCGCGGGTCGCGCGGTTGACAGGCCTGCCGGTACTCGTCTCCGGTGGAACCGTGCTCGCGGGCGATGCCGAGGCGGTGGTGATGGCCGCGGCGCTCGAGCGCGAGTTCGGCGTCCCGGTGCGCTGGGTCGAGCAGCGATCGCGCACGACGCACGAAAACGCGGTGCAGACGGCGGCGATGCTGAAGCAAGTGGGGATCGATCGCGTCGTGCTCGTCACGCACGTGTTCGACACGAGACGCGCGATCGCCGAGTTCGAAGCGCAGGGATTGAAGGTGCTCGTGGCACCGACGGGAGGCACCGGTCCGTCGCCGGGCGTGCTTCTCGACGGGCTGCCATCGATGCTCGGACTGACGCGCAGCTACTATGCAACCTACGAGTTGCTCGCCAACGTCGTGCTTGCGCTGAGCCCGGCACACTGAGCGGCGCAGCCCCGGCACGGGGATCGCACGCTTGAAAACGGATGCGCGCGATGCGATATCGGGCGGATGCTTCTCGATCCGCCCGGCGCCGAGGCCACGGTCGTCGGTGACGATACCGGCACTCCGCTGTCCCCGCCCGCCGCGGACGGCGACGCCGATGCGCTGCTCCTCGATGCGTATTCCCGATCGGTGGCCAACGCCGTCGAGCGGGTTGCGCCGGCGGTCGTTCACTTGCGCGTCGAAGGCCAGCGCCGTGGACGCGGCGCTGCGCCGTCGGGGACGGGCTCCGGCTTCCTGATCACGCCCGACGGCTATCTGCTCACCAACAGCCATGTCGCGGGCGGGGCGAAAGCCGTCGAGGTCACGCTGTCGGACGGTCGCGTCACGACGGCGGACATCGTGGGCGACGACCCGGATTCGGACCTTGCGGTCCTGAAGGTCACGGCACCCAATCTCCAATGGTGCACGCTCGGGGACTCGCGCGCCCTGCGCGTCGGCCAGATCGCCATTGCAATCGGCAGCCCCTACGGCTTTCAGCACACCGTCACTGCCGGCATCGTGAGCTCGCTCGGCCGCTCGATGCGCGCACGCACCGGACGCCTCCTCGACAACATTCTGCAGACGGATGCCGCGCTCAACCCCGGGAATTCCGGCGGCCCGCTGATCGATGCGAGGGGCCGCGTGATCGGCGTCAATACCGCCGTGATCCTTCCGGCGCAGGGCATCTGCTTTGCGATTGCGTCTGCGACCGCTGAGCGCGTCGCGGTCGCGCTGATCCGCGAAGGCCGCGTGCGTCGCGCGTGGATCGGCGTCGGCGGGCAGACCGTTCCAGTGGCGCGGCGCATCGTCCGCCACTTCGGGCTGGCGCGCGAATCGGGCGTGCGCATCGACATGATCGAAGCGAGTTCGCCGGCGGAGGCCGCCGGTTTCGCGAAGGACGATGTCATCGTTGGACTGGACGGCGTGCCGATCGCCGACATCGACGACCTGCAACGCGCGCTTCAGGGCGAAGCGATCGCGCGCCCGCTCGAGTTTCGGGTGCTGCGACGCGGCGCGCTGCTTGCGCTCTCCGCAGTGCCACGAGAACGACGCACGGCGAAATGAGGCTCGCCTCGCCGCGGTGGCGTCGCGCCGATGCGGCGCCGACCTAGCCAATGACGATGAATTATGAAAGAATGGGTGCAACCAAATTCTCGGGGTGACCGCGATGCTAGACCGCGACGGTTATCGCCCGAACGTAGCCATCGTCGTCGTCAACGCAAAGAACCAGGTCTTTTGGGGTAAGAGGGTCCGCGAGCACAGCTGGCAATTTCCGCAAGGCGGCATCAATCCTGGTGAGACGCCGGAAAAGGCAATGTACCGGGAGCTGCACGAGGAAATCGGACTCCAGCCGAAGCACATCAAAATCCTGGGACGCACGCGAGACTGGCTCCGTTACGAGGTGCCGCATCACTGGGTGAAGCGCGAGTGGCGAGGCAGCTACCGCGGGCAGAAGCAGATCTGGTACCTGCTGCGGCTCGTGGGACGCGACACCGACGTCTCGCTCCGCGCCAGCGAGCGCCCCGAATTCGACGCGTGGCGCTGGCACGACTACTGGGTCCCGCTCGAATCCGTGATCGAGTTCAAGCGCGAGGTCTATCGTCGCGCATTGACCGAGCTCGAGCGCTTCATGCATGCGCATCCGCAGACCCGTCGTGAGCGCTTGTACGGCTTTCCGCATCCGATGATGCCGCCGTCGTACGCGGATCCTCCGACGACGAGTTAACCGAGCACGACCAAATTGTCCCGGTGTAT
>Ga0163163_10003339_pt1 | contig 13618 bp, 14 predicted proteins | sample S65metaG_FD_119766 | JGI IMG/M metagenome (GOLD analysis project Ga0163163, IMG submission 119766) | Switchgrass rhizosphere microbial communities from Kellogg Biological Station, Michigan, USA - S6-5 metaG | ecosystem: Host-associated > Plants > Roots > Rhizosphere > Soil | place: USA... | reverse complement strand
CCTTCCTCCGCGGTCGCCCAGCGCAGCAGCCGGCCGACCAACCGGAAGAACCCCACCGTCGCCCAGAACATGGCGAGCACGAGGTACTTCGGGGATCGCAGCGCGTGGAATCCCGCGACGTAGCCGGCGTGCCGGCTCGTCTGGCGGGCGGCGGCGCGGATCGTGGCACGCGACCGCAGCCAGCCGGGCACCATCGGCGCGCGCACCGAACGCACCACGCCGGCCGGTGCGCCAATCTCGTCCGGCGGGTCGACGGGCACGCCCAATGCCGCCGGCTCGACCGCGACCGACTAACGGTCGGTCTCGTCGTCCTCGTCTCCGGCCTCGTCGGAGGCCGAACGCTGGGCAGGGATCGGACGACGCGCGCGGGCCGCGCCAAGGTCGACGACGTCCGCGCTCGGCTCGGCGGTTTCGGTCGCGGGGACGTCGAGCGATTCGAGGTCAGGGGTCCACCCGTCAGGCTCGGGCGAAGCGCCCGGGTCGAACGGGTCCGTTGTCGTCATGATGGGGACGTCCTTCCATCCGGAGGGGCAGGCCGGGGCGCGACGGGCAAGTCTTGGCGGGCTGTACCGCCGCGCCCCGGAACCAAGGGGGGTGCAGGTCAGGCGGCCACCGGCGCGGCGGCATCAGCCGCGGCCGGTGGGACGGTTGGGGTGCGTAGGAGGCCCTGAGCGGCCAGTAGCCGGCGGGCGCGGTCCGGGCCGCAGGAGAGCGCGGACACCATCCGGCCGATGGGGATGGTCCCGTCCGCGTCCCGCGGAACGTCCGCCAGCGCGGCGATCAGCTCGGCGTCGGTACGCCGCTTCGCTGCGGGCTTGGTGGCCTTACCGGTACGGCGCGACGGCGCCTTACCGGTACCCCTACCGGTACGCGCGACGGGCACCGCGCCAGTGGCACCCGGAACCGGCGCGCGGCCACTCGATGCCGCTGCGGCGCCCGGCGCCGCCGAAGGGACCAACGTCGCGCCTACCGGCGCCGTGCCATCCGCCGGGGTCTCGTTGGCTGCCGGAGCGTGCGGTCGGGTGGCCTTGGTGAACGCGACCAGCGCGAAAGCGACCACCGGCCAGACAGCCATGATCTGCACCCAGGGGCCGGGGTTGGCGGCCAGCCCGGTTGCGGCGGCCAGGTTCGCCGCGCCGGAAATACCGATGGCCGCGATCAGCGTCAGGACCGGCGGGAACATCGTTCGCCACCGGCGGCCGGTCGCCGGGACGTGGCGGGAACGGTGGCGGATCTCCAGGATGGACGCGATTGCCATCAACTCACCGGTCGACGCGATCAGCCAGGCCGCCCAGTCCGGCTGGTGCGCCCAGTGCGCGACGTCATGCACGTGGGCGAACGCGACCGCGAACACTCCCGCGCCCAGCGCCACCGGCAGGCACGTGGACACCGCAGGCTCAAACCGACCCGCCCACCGCCGCCGCGGTCCGCTCGTCGTAGTCATCGGAGTCCGCTCCCTTCAGGCCGAACGGCGACGGATCGACGGGGCAGGAACCTGGCGGGTCGGGTCAGCGTCAGCGTCAGCGGCCTCGAACGACGTGGCCACGGCGGACAGACGGCGGCGGGCAATCGAGAGTCGTCGGCCAGCCAGCCCGTCGGTGTCGTCGAGGGCGACCGCGGCTTCGGCATCGACGACGGCGATTTCGGCCGCGATCAACGGCCATTCCGCGTCGATCGCGGCCAGGTCCTGGGCGGTGGGCTCCCGGTCGAACGGGTCGGTCTGCTCGGCGCCGTCCCTGAGCCGGGAACGGAGTCCGGCGCGGCTGGTGGCCCGCCGACGCGGCCCGGCGCCGGACCGGAGTCCGTCCATCTGATCGACAGACACGGACCCGATCACAGGGTCGACGGCCGTACCAGTCCGGTTGAGGCATGCTTCATACCGGGTCTGACCTCCAAGCAGGTCGGATCAAGGACCCCGGCCGGTGGTGGAGTCACCGCGTCGGGGTCCGCTCGTTCCAGGGCGGTGGAGTCACCCCAGAAACGGAGAAGGCGGCGCCGGTGGCGCCGCCAACCCGCACTCAAAGTATGGGTCGCACTTAAAGTGCTGTCTAGTACTTTCCATGCGGGTCTTCTACGCGACTACCCCGCATCGGTCGGCCAAACCGCGTAGGTCCTGGTCAGAGCGCCATCCAGGGTCCTGGAGTAGATCTCGGACCAGGACGCCGACTTTTGGGTGGTCTCGGATCTGCTCGGGCGCGATGCGCTCGGCCTCCAAAAGCGCGGCGATCGCGTCCCCACGGTCGCGGCGCTGAGCGTGCGCGCGCGCGACGTCCACCAGGAAGCGCGAACGCCGTTCGGCCGACAGCCCAGCAGTGTCCACACGGCCAGCGCGGTCGAGCGCATCGCCAGCGTCGCCCAGCTCCACCGCGACCGCGACCGCGTGCAGCGCGACGTTCGCCGGGCCGAACTCGAGATTGAAGTCGTTGCGACCTGTGCCAACGGCCTCGGCGAGTGTTTCAGCCTCCCCGATCGCCTGCCAGGCCGCGCGCCGGTCACCAGAGCGGGCAGAGATGATCGACTGAACCAGGCACAGCGCGCCTAGCGCCGACTGCGCCTCGACCCCCAGCCCCTGTGGCCCGGAGCGGAGCGCGTCCGCCGCTACCGTCGCGGCATGTCGGGCTTGCTGGTAGCGGCCGGCACTAAGGAACGTGTGCGCAAGGCGGTGGTGGCCGGCGGCCACCAGCCCCAGGTTCCCGGCGCGTTCTGCCGCGAACAAGGCGCGGTCCGCGGCAAGCCACGCGACTTCGATGTCACCGACTTTGACGAACAGTTCCGTGACGGCCTGGTAGACGCCGGCCAATGCCCTGGCGACCGCCTGACGCTGGTCAGGCGCCGCGGAGCGAACCGCGGACTCCAGTTCGCTGATGAGCGGTACGAGTACCGGGCCGGCGTCCGCGTAGCGGGACGCATGGACCAGCGACCAGGCGTCGTCTGCTCGGTCCTGGGCGTCCGCGGCAGAGGGAACCTCTGTAGTCGTCCCTGAGAACAGAAGCGGCAACGCTGGATGACCGGTGAGCGCAAGGCGAAGCGAGGTTCTCCACGACTCGGCGTCAGGCTCGACGGGCTCAGCCGGCGCGTCTGGCGCGAGATCCGGCACGGGAACGCCGAGTACATCGGCGACCTGAGCGAGCACCGACAGTCGGTCGACCTTGCGGGTGTTCCGCTCAACCTGCGAAACCCAGCTCTCCGATCGTCCGATCAGCCGACCCAGCTCGACTTGGGACAATCCGCGCCGTTTGCGGTAGAACGCAACCCTTTCGCCGAGCGAAGGGAGAGGATCTGTCATGGCGCACCGGCCGGGGTGCCCTTGCCATCGGCAACAGTCACGAACTCAACCCGCGGCGGACCGGAAAGGAACTCCTCCCGAGCCGAGAGGAAGGCCCGAACGTGGTCCTGGCGCTCGTGCTCGTCGAACGCCGCTCGGTCCCGGTACACCTCGTAAAAGATCCGGGCGTCAGGGTCGCCGTCTACGGTGTGCGTCAGGTATAGCAATGTCCCTGGCTCGGATGACACGATGAGCGGCAACGTCTGGGCCACCAGCCGGTCGAACCCCTCGGCGACACCGGGCCGCAAACTGAACCGGACTACCAAGCCGAACATAGATCCTCTTCCTGTGGACGGACGTCACGAGTTCAACGATCCTTCCACAGGTCGCATTCCCACGACTACCCCGCACTTTTGGTGCGACCCGGCCACGTTGGGTCGACCATCAACGTCGCGGAACCGCGCTGGGTAGGCGGGCCGGTAGGACCCGGTAGTGCGTGATGCCGCGCAGTTCGATCCATGCAGCGACCGCGTAGGTTCCCGCGAACGGCGCCACGACCTCGATGGGCTCGCCTTCGTCGTCGAGGACCAAGATGCCTACCAGGAGCGGGTGCGGGTCGGGCTCATCCGACGCGCGGGGCATCCGAGCGGCCGATGACCCACGGCCGACCTCCGGTCGCAGCGACAACAACGCCCGGCGAGGAACGCCGGGAACAGCAGGAATCTCCGGGATAGTCATGATTCCCGGCCATTCGGGTCGGCAGCCTGGCCGTCCGCGCTTCTGGGCACGTCGGGTGCGACGCTGAATCGGAACAGGTTCGCTCCGTCGGCACTGTCGGGCGCCTTAACCTCCACCAGCCGGGCGCCGCCCTGGACGTACAGAGCCAGAGCGTTCGTGAGCTGTTCGACAGTGACGCCAGTGTCTGCGTAGACGTCCACTGCCCCATCGACCTGCCCCGCCCAGACCCGAAAGCCCTCCTGAGGTCGGTAACGCGGCTCCCGCAGCTTGGCGGAACCCTCATCCATCGGTCGATCCCCTCCCGCGTCATCCAGGGGTCCGCCGCGGTCCGCCCACGCTCACACGCCGGGCAGGCTCCGTCGCTCCGCGACCCTGTCGTCACGGTAGTGCCAATCGCACATCCAAGACTACCCAGCACTATTTGTACGCCTCGATCGTCGAGGGCCGCCTACGCAGGCCGGGACTCGATCGGGTCCCGGCTCCAACCGGGCGTCCTGGCGTAGCAGTCGATCTCCAGGTTGCCGAGTTTTTCAGTCTTGAGGTCAAACGCCCGCGCGGCGCATGCAACGCCGCGCGCCGGCCGCACGTGACACTTGCGCGCCATGCTCGCCGGAACGTCGTACCCACCGGTAGGTGGTCGAACTCCTGTCAATCACGATATTCGATGCTTGGCGAACCGACTCTCGTTAGAACACGGCATACGCAACATGGACGGGCTTCGGTTTGCGGCTTGCGGATATCGATGTTCTACTCAGGTGAGTAGCGCACGAACTGAACTCTTGCTGGGAGGTTTTATGTCGGCACCGCCTCCAGATCTGCTAGATGGCGACCAGGACATAGCCGTCACGAGAGGGCCAGCTTGGTGCCAGAGGACTACCGCGCATATCGGTCACCTTCAAGCCCAGCTCAACCGGATTCGAACATATCAGCTCAACGCTCCCGAGCGAGAGCTTGCAAATAAGATAGAAACCCACCTGCAAACAGCGCGTAAATCGGCGGTGGCGGCGGACTGGAGTCAATTTCAGAGATGGGCAGGAAGACCGGAAGACCGGACATTTTCAAATATCCATAAGGCAGAGGTGAAGCTCCTAAAATTGGCTTCAGGCGAGGAATTGTCCTGGTTTGGACCTACCGTCCTCGCGCAGGCCAGGCAGCACCTCGGCGTAAATGATCCTCGCCGCGAGATACTTGAATCCAATCTGGTTCGAAATGGCAAAAAACTTACGCCGGAACTAAGGGAAATCGCGGTAGGTACGCTGCTCGCAGCACATGACGCTGAAGAAACAGAGCGAGCGAGAGTTCGTAGCTTCCGCAATATCCTTGCTGTCGCAGCCTGCGTTGCGGGGATCGTCGCTGCATCTTTCGTATTTTGGGGGTACTTTCGCCCGTCTATACTTCCTCCCTCTCTCTGCTTTAACCCTATTCAGAGGCAGGGGGCGCAAGTTTGTCCGCTTGGTGGAGCGCCGGACGGCAACGATGTCGCCATCGTGGAAGCCGCCGGTCTGGCTGCAGCCGTCTTAGCCGGCGCCTTGTCCATTCGACACATCCAGGGAACCAGCACGCCTCAATCTGGATACTCGGTGCCCGTGTTGCTTGTTCTGCTGAGGGTGCCGGTGGGCGCCCTGTCTGCCCTGCTGGGAATCCTGCTTATTCACGGCAAGTTCATCCCGGGCCTGTCAGATCTAGACACCGGACCGCAGATAATCGCGTGGGCAATTTCCTTCGGAATCATACAGGAATCCTTGACTCGCACGATTGACAGGCAGGGGCAACGGGTCCTGGAAAATGCGCGGGATTCGGCGCGCGGATTCGAGGAACGGTAGTGAATGACTTCAGAAGAGTCTCGACGGAGTCGGAGTGTGGCATTTATGAGAGGGCTCCATTGCAGCTAGCACCTACGACCGAAACGGGATCGCCAGCGTAGTATGAGCCGCCAAGAATCTCCGAGCTAGAAAGGGTGTCCAGAATGGCCTAACTAGCTAGTCGCGAGCACTCCAGGTGCCAATATTTCGCAAAGTATTTTGCAAGGTTGAAAGCGCTAGTCTAGCCAGGTGTGAGGCGTTCGACTGCAAAGCGACGACGTGACGATCGTCCTCGCTCGACCTCGTACCAGTCGCGCACGGGGCGATGGTCTCAGTCTTGGTCTCGTTCAGGACCGTTCAGCGCCGGTCGAGACCACATAGTGCCATGCGTCTCGCCTGGGTCGCGACCGCCCCCGACGGTCGGCGTATGAGCCACCGTAGCACTGAAAAGCGGAAGGTCGGCGGTTCGACCCCGCCCCTGCCCACCACCTCTGACCAGGGGCTTTAGCCCACCAGAGAGATCGTCTAGGCGACTTTGTAGATCGTTATGTAGCAACGGGTGTAGCAACGCCGACCGCAGGCAGACGGCGGACGGTCACCCGCACACCAGCGCTGACCTGCACAAACACTTCCGGCAGACCGTCCGCTTCGGGACAACACAGTCGAACCGGACCTGGCCGCCGTGCTGCTCGCACCCGACGTCGCGCGAATACCCTGGTCACGCGTCTACCGCGAGATACTCATCCGGCCCTCTCTCCTTGGCAACGGACCGATAGAAGCCCTGGACCTGCGGATTCCGCGCTTGCGACCAGCGCGCCGCACGCCTTCGACGGCAGTCGTCGACTGTTGCTACACCCGTAGCTACAGAACAGAGGCCGCCATCCGGATACCTCGCCGGCGTAGCCGTCTGACCTGCCCGAACGCGCGCTGCGAACCCGCGGACCGTCAGTTTCAGCGGCGGAAGGTCGGAGCCTGACCGGCACATTGATATTCAGCAGCCATCGCCCACGGGCCGAGGAGCTCATAGAAGTTCCTGCCACAGGCTCTCCACTTCGGCCAGGCGACGAGAGTTGCGTGCCATGTGCAGTTTGGTGCGGACCGGCGACCCCACCAGGCTTCTGGTGCTAGGTCGGTGCCCGATGTTCGTCGGCCACGCCGCCGACCGCGCTGTAGGTCTCGTGCTCGTCCAGGCGCTCGGCGGCAGAGGGCCGCGTCAGGGGGGCGGCATCTGCGTCGATGTCGGCTGGCCCGACGGCGCTACGCCGTCCGGAAGGCCGGCGCAGGCTCGGGGTGCTGGTTGCCACGAGGGCGACGGCGCCGACGCAGAGCAGTCCGCCACTGATCAGCGCGGTCGCACTCGAGGTGAAGTCGGCGATGAGGCCGCCGCGCATGTTCCCGATATCGGGTCCGGCTTGCCCGACGATCTGTTTGGCAGCGCTGACCCGACCGAGCAGTTCGTTGGGCGTGTGCGTCTGGATGATCGTGCTCCGCGACACGACCGACACGGTGTCAGCACCCCCGGCCAGGGCGAGGCAGGCCAGCCCTGTCTACGGATTGGGTGACAGGCCGAACAGCGCGAGCGCCGCGCCCCAGATCGCCGCCCCCGCCCAGCATGACTAGGCCGGGGCGGGGGAGCCGGGTAAAGGTCCCCGAGAACAAGGACGCGAGGACACCGCCGATCGCTATAGCCGTGAGGAAGAACCCCAACGTAAGGGGGGTATTGTCGACCCGCTCAGCGTTGACGAGCGGGAAAAGGCTGATGGGCATCGACAGAACGGTAGTAGCCAGGTCTGTGAGTAGCGCTCCGCGAACGACGGGGGTCCGCGCGAGAAAGGCCAGGCCGTCCGACACGCCACGTAGCCCGGGCCTCGACGGCTCGTCGCCTGGGCTCATGTGCGGCAGACCGAACGCGCCGTAGAACGCCGCAGCGAAGGTGCCGGCGTCGACCGCATAGCAGCCGGCGACGCCCAGCGAGCCCAAGATCAGCCCACCCACCGCTGGGCCAAGCAGCATCGCACCCTGAAACGCGATCAGGTTGAGTGCGAGCCCCGCGGCCAGATGGTGCGGCGAAAGCAGGCGCGGGACGAAGGTTCGGGAGGCCGGCCCACCGACCGCTCCGAAGCAGGACTGCGCGGCGACCAGGGCCAACACCGTGATGATCGGGACGTGCCCAAGGAACCCCTGAACGGCGAGCAGAATCGAACACGCTGTCTGTCCGGTGACCGCGACCAGGTAGATCTTCCGCCTGTCCACCCGGTCGACCATCGCCCCCCCGCGAACAGCCCGATCGCGACGAGCGGAACCGCCTGAGCGAGACCGACGGCGCCGGTCCACGTCGTACTCCTCGTCGCCTGCCAGACCTGGAACATCACCGCGACGAGCGTCATCTGGCTGCCGAGCCTGGACAGGCTCTGCCCGATCCACAGCCGACGGAACGTCGGGGAGGACCGCAGCGGGGCCACGTCGAGCAGCGCGCGCCTCACGCCCATGCGGGGTCTGGCCGGTCGATGGCGGCCAATCGGTTCTTTCCGCCGCGCGGTCGCGACCGCACGGTCCTCGCCCGTCGAGGTCGCCGACCTACAAGGCATCTGTCTCCCCACACGGACGCTTGGCGAGTTCCTCCGGGACCGGTCCCTCGACGCCGGCAGGCGATCCGTGCGCGGGTAGACGCAACCAGTGGGGTGAGATCACAGTGAGAACTCGGTCATTCGTGCCGGCCGGGCGCTCCCGTTCGGCGTCGCGCTCCGCGGGGTGGGTGTCACCTTTCTGGCCTTCATGTCGCGACGGGTCGCCATCGACCAGTGGTCGATGATGGTCAGCATGTCCCGACGAGCCGCTTGGCCCGGCCGATACAGCAGCGGCGCGGTGGCCACTTTGGACCACAGTCCCCGTTCGATCCCGAGCAGGATCCTGGACATGGTCGTGGCCAGCTGGAGATAGTTGCGGGAGCTTGAGTGCGCCGGGATCCCCACCCGCTGGCCGATCTTGCGCAGGCGCTCGTCCGGGCTGGTCGCCTGGGCCGCCAGGTCCTGCACCACCGGCGAATCGAACTCGACGGTGAGGTGGAACCATGACATCTGGGCGACGGCGGTGAACTCCTCACGTGCCAGGGTAAGCGGCGGCGTTCCGCGGCGGACCGTCAGCATGTCCCGCAGCTCCCGGGCCAGCTTCGCGATGACGTCGTCGTCGGTCGGCTTCGGGCCGCTGCTGTTCGTCGAGTTCTCGATGCCTTTCCACACCTCGCGCAGGAGTTCTTCGAAGACCGGGACGAAGCGGCGGTTGGCGGCCTGCGGCTTGACGTACGGGTAGTTCGGGCGGCCGGGCGCGCCGTGCACCAGGTCCATGCCGAACATCCGGTAGTAGGCGTTGCGGCGGACGGCCCGCATGTCGGGGCGGAGCAGGCTCGTGACGGACGTCACGCTGTAGGGCCCGGGATCCCGGAAGAACAGCTCCTCGGTGGCGCGCAGCCACGCCTGCGTCTCCGGGCGAGGCAGACCGAGCCGCTCCCCGTGCGCGTACTCGGCGGCAACCCGCTCGAAGATCTCGAAGATGCGAGTGTTCTCGATCATGTATGCATAGATGAGGTGTTCCCACTGTGCTGGCTGTGCGGAGGCATAGAAATCGCCGGACGCGCCGGCCAGGAGCGCGCCGAGGTATGAACTCTGGTCGTTGATCAGGATGTTTTCGGGATAGGAAAGCGGTGGCGGGTTCGCGGCACCGGCGGCGCCGCCCTGGCTGCTCCACGCCTCGTCGAGAAATCGGGAAAGAACCGCGGGGTGCTGCTGGAGGACCTGCAGCGCGACGTCCGATGTCGCGCCGTCAACTTCCTGGAACCACAGCGCCAGCTGACGGAACATTCTTTCGTTCTCCTACTGTGCCGCGGGATCTGCTGGTGGCTCGGCCACGAACGCTTTGGCCGAGGTGACGGTTTCCATCTTGGGCTGCTGGCCATCGTTAAATCTCACGGCCACGTCCACCTTGACCGGGCCGGTGCGGACATCAACAGGCGCCGTGCAGATGGCCATCAGGGTGCGGCCGTCGAGCTCGTAATAATCGACACCTCCAGCGCGGTTGCCGAATCTCACCGTTCTCATTTCTACCTGGTCGCCGCGGTCGGCGTTGAATCGCTCGGCGAGCTGGTATGTCACCAGCACTTCGGTGTTCCCCGGCCCGCGTTCGGGCTCGAACAAGACCCGCCGTGCGACCCGAGGGAAATCATCGCGATCGTAGTTGTCGACCGGGCCGGCCAGACCGATTTCTATCGTCTCGTACTCATCGATGGCCTGATTTTGCTCAGTAGTGGGTGCGTCCGCAGCGGCGCGCCCCTCCATCGCATTTGCGATTCTTTTCAGCTCCCGTAGCATCTGGTCTACGGGGTCTTCGTTATCCACCATGTGCGCCTCCACCCAGCCGCAGCATCCAGCTCTCGAATTCGTCCGCGATTGCACCGGCCCGGTCGGGCTCGGTGGCGGCCCGGTACCCGGACCAGGCCAGGAGCCGCAGGCTTTCCGTGCGCAGCCAGTGCGGCGAGGTGTGCAGTGCGGGGCCGGCCTGGTGGGCCAGGCCGCGCAGCGCCCGCGGATGCACCCGGCACGGGTCGACGACCGCAGCCAGCGGGCGGCCACCGAAGGCCCGCATCGGTGCCCGCAGGCACACGTCCGCGATGAGAGGTACCAACCGCGCCGAGCGCACTAGGAGGTCCCGGACGCCGGCTGGTGCCAGGTCCGGCGGATAGGCCGCCACCCAGGCGGCTTCGAGGTCGTCCCACGGGCCGGCGCCGAACCACGACCGGCACATCGCGGTGCCGAGAAGTATTCGGGCGAAGGCGACTGGATGCGGGTCGCCGGGCAGCATCCGGAAGACGGTGCCGGGATCGGCGGCCAGCACGTCGTGTAGCGCGGCCACGGCAGCATAGCCGGTGTGGGCGAATGCGTAGGTGTCCGCGGCGATCTCGGAAGCCCACCCATGCCAGGCCTGTGCGGTCTCGCCGTCCTGACGATGAAGCGTCCGGCTCAGGGCGGCGGCGAGCTCACCGTTCCACCCCAGCATGAAGGCCACCTGATGGCCCGCCTCGTGGATGAGGGACGTCGGGCGGTACAGGTTGTGTCGAGTGATCTTGATGGTGGCCGCGGGGCTCAGCGAGTTCGGGTCCCACAGCCGTAGGCCGTGCCGGAGGATGGAAGCGCCCATCCCCTTGTCGATGTAGGTCAGCACGGGTGGCGGTTTCTGGCCGAACTGGGTCAGCACGGCGGCCATGCTGCGTTCGGCCAGGAAGTCGCAGGCCCGCAGCAGCGCGCCCAGCCGGGGGTTGGTCCGGCTGTTGACGGCATCAACGTAGAAGTCCAGCACGGTTTCGGCCCGTTCGAAGGACTGCCGGACGGCGACGAGCGACTGCCGCACGGCCTGCAGGTCCGCGGTCGTGCGCGCCGTCGCGAGGCGGATCCGGATCACGGCGATCTCGCCGCGAGGCGGTCGACCACCTTCTGCAGCTCGCGGCGCAGCGCCAGGTCGAGGTAGCCCTCGAGAGCCTTCCAGGCGGCCGGCGCGGCGAAGTTCTCCGGTTGGTCGAGCGTGGCGACCGCCATGGTCCAGTGGGCCAGCTGCCTGGACACCTGTGTGCGCAGCGCGGCCTCGGCGCTGCCGGCCGGGTGCGCGGGTGCGCCCGGCGGGCGCGGCAGGTGAACGACTGGCGGTATCCGCCAGAGCGACGTCAGGCACGGTGGAACCCGGCGCGGGTCCGCAGCTGCGGGAGTGGGCCCGTAGCTGCGCGGCTGCTCAGCTCGACAAGTTGACGGGCGGTGGGGGATCGCCGTTCGACCAGCACCAGCCGCAGCATGCTCAGGATGGCCGGGCTCGTTGTGGTCACAAGGAGGGTGACGCCGCAGGCGGGGTCCCGTGCCGCAGCGGCGAACTCGTCGGCGGCGGACTGGACGTAGCGCGAGACGGCGGCCGCCACGGCATCGAGCAGCTTCCCCACCAGCCACGACAGCGCGGCCTCCCCGGCGACCTGCCAGAGGTCCTCGGTCTGCGGCCCGCCGACGGGCCCTTCGGCCTCCGCCTCACGCAGCACCCGGAGGCGTGAGGAAGCCTGGCCGTCAAACAGCGACCGCAGTCCCGCACGGACGGCGGCCGTCAGCAGGGTCAGTGCTGCCCTCAGCTCACGCCGGTTCAGCGCTGCGGCGACCTCCTGCGCCTCACGCTCGCTCAGGTAGAGGGCGACGACGACCCTCTCGCTGGCCGGACGCAGGTCCAGCGTGACGTTGACCTCGCTCGGCCGGGTGCAGGGACCGGCCAGCTGCACCGGGATCGACGCACCCGGAATCTCCACGTAGTAGAAGCGCTGCCCGACGCCGATCAGGTGCCGTCGGTCGAGATAGGTGGCGGGCACATCCCGTCCGAGGCCGGGCTGTTGCAGGAGCAGCCCGGCGGCCTCGACCGTGAGCGGGTGGATCTGCGACCAGGCCGCCGCGCTCGGGCTGCCCAGTCCGGCGACGCGCCGTTCGAGCGCGGCGATACGGCTGAGCCAGGTGCCCGGAATAGCCTCGTACAGGTGGACGCGGCCTCGCGCCGGGAGAGCGATGCCGCGGTCGCGCAGCGTCGCCTCCAGCGAGGACCCAGGTGCCGGACCCGCCGTGCACCTCGAGCTCCGGGAGGTCGGGCCGCAGCAGCGTCGGCGGGAAGTTGCGTGCCGCGGCCTCGTGGAAGGCCTGCACCACGGCGGCCTCCAGCCGGACCGGATCATCGAGGAGTAGCTCGCCGGTCTCGGTGATCCGCCGGACGGTGTCCTCGACTGTGGCCGTCAGCGCCGCCGCCGCGAGCTGCGGCGTCTCCTGGGCGGAGACCTCTAGGCCGAGCAGGCGCAGGCCCGTGTCGACGACGGCCCGGGACAGTGCCCGCGCCGGCTCGGCGCCGACGTACCTGGAAATCAGCTGGGCCACCAGATTGGCCAGGAAGTTCACCACCCGGGTGCGGCCGATCAGCCGCACTGCCAGGCGCGCGGCCTGCTGCACGGCCATCACGACCGGGATGAAGTTCTCCAGGGCCGGCGTCGAGTCCTGGCCGCGCTCGAGCTGGCTGAGCTCGGCCATGAACCTGGCACGCGCCGCATCGAGCTCGCGCACGCCGGGCGCGTCCTCACCACCCAGAGCCGGGCCGCCCTGCAGGGCGCCGGCCGGCCCGGACTCGAACTCGGCCGCGGCCTCGCCCAGCAGCAGTTCCGATTCCTGTTCTTCCGTCAGCATCAGGGCGGCGACGGTGATGTCGAACTCGCACTGCAGCGCCTCCACGTCGGCCACGGGTATGGGCGCGCCCTCGCCCGAGAGGGCGGCCGGCCCGACAGCCGCGGCTGCCTCGCCGATCTCAGCCCTCACCCCGAGCAGGCGGCGGGCCAGCGTGGCCGCGATCGGCCGCAGACTCGCCGGCAGCCAGCCGATCGCAGAACGGAGCACGCGTTGAAGCAGGGGACGGATGAGACGCTTGAGCGCCCCGAATATGAGGTTGTGAGGAAGGAACCGTCCGACCGTGTTCAGGCCCTTGCGGGCCAGGCTCACGGCTCCCTTGACAATTTTTCCTACTTTGTTGACGAGCCCGCCGAGGAAGTTCTCAAAAGCTGGGCTCAGTGTCTGCTCACGCCGGCTGTCGGCGGTCTCGAAGGATTCGAGCAGGCCGTCCAGCTCGCCCTCAGTGAGCGAGCCCAGGTCGGTGGGGGCGTAGGCCTGCGCCATCCGGTCTATCGTGTGTTCCGCCTCCCGGCGAAGCGGGTCGATCCACTCCTGGAGCAGGCGCAGCGACACGGCGCTGTCCTGCCCGCCGG
>Ga0163163_10003338_pt1 | contig 13619 bp, 9 predicted proteins | sample S65metaG_FD_119766 | JGI IMG/M metagenome (GOLD analysis project Ga0163163, IMG submission 119766) | Switchgrass rhizosphere microbial communities from Kellogg Biological Station, Michigan, USA - S6-5 metaG | ecosystem: Host-associated > Plants > Roots > Rhizosphere > Soil | place: USA: Michigan... | reverse complement strand
TTTTAATCCACTCCAGCCACCTACTTCCATTAATGCGAGGATAACTAATGGCAATAGACCGATTAGGATAATGAAAAACTGAAGTACTTCATTATAAATAGCAGACGACAAGCCACCCAGGTAGGTATAGGCAAGTACGATCGCAGCTGACAACCATAAACTGATATTGAAATTCCATCCCAAAACTTTTTCCATCAGCAAGGCAAGCGCATACATAGAGATGCCGGAAGCCATTATGGTCATCACGGCAAATAAAATTGCATTCAGAGCACGGGTCTTTTCATCGAAACGCAATTTCAAAAATTCAGGAACAGACCTTGCTTTTGAGCCGTAATAAAATCGCATCATAAAAATTGCAAGGAAAACCATTGCTGGAATGGCGCCGATCCAATAAAAATGCGTCGTCAGCATTCCATATTTTGCTCCGGAACCTGTCATGCCCATTACTTCTAATGCGCCCAGGTTAGTGGAGATAAATGCCAAACCCGTGACCCATGCGGGCAGAGAACGACCGGCTTCCAAAAATTGCTTGGCGTCTTTCATGTATTTACGCAGAAACCAACCAATACCCAACACAAACACGAAATAGATCACCATTATGATGTAGTCGACCAGGTGAAGTTGAACTTCCATTGTAATTTTTTTGTTTAGCGTTGAAGTTTCCGGGTTTTAGTGAAGGCCGCTGTATTCATTGCCGTGGCTTAGATAAAGGTAATCGAGAATATTTTGATTAATCTTATAACCTTAATGCCGAATTACCAGAAAAAGGAAGGAACCTCATTACCCTGTTTCGTCTCCGGATATATTTATGAGGTAATAAAATATGGTGTTTTGTATACCCGTCTCACTAAGCTGATAAGTTCTGCAATTTCCGATTCAGCCCCTTTCAATCCGCGCCGACACGCTACTTTTTTTTCTTCTTGTATTTAAAATTATCCGCAATGATTTTAAGAAGATATTCTTTCTTATCGTTGTTATATTCCCAAAACATCGCACCGGCCAGGTGATTTTTTTTGACATAATTGCATTTCTCCTTTACTGATCGTTCATTGTCGTAGGAAATAAAAACATTTGTCTGGGAGTTAAAAAGATAAGGAGCCATAGCGACAGCGTCCCAGTATTCCTTATATCCATTTTTGTCAATAACACTATCTTTCAAATAAGTAAAACCGCCACCGCGCATCCCTTTTAATGTCTTCCTGTACAACCCGTTGTTATCGCCTGATTCCATTTGCCAACCCTTTCCATAAAAAGCAATGCCCATCACAATTTTAGACGCCGGTACGCCAGCGGCAATAAATTCCTGTATGGCCCGGTGCGCAGAATGTTGACTGGTATCTTTCGAAGAATTATAAAGGTTGGTATGATGACCGGACATAGTATCCGAGCCATCTACAAAATCATAGCTCATTATATTGATAAAATCCATGTACTGCTGCAGCTTCCCCATTTCTGTATGATCAATGTAAGCCTTCCATCCTCCAACGGCCGTTGTTACAAAATATTTTAGGTGTGTAATTTGACTTAGACTATCGAGCCCATGTCTCAGGTCGCGAAAAAGAAAAGTATAATTTTCTTTATCCTCGGGTCTGTATACATTGCTGTCGCCAATCATGCCCGGATACTCCCAATCGATGTCAATTCCATCTAAATTATATTTTGAAACAATGTCCACGGCACTCGTGGCGAAATTTTGCCGGGAAGTATCGCTCAGAACCGCATCGGAAAAATTCTTGCTCCATGTCCACCCGCCAATGGAGATCAATATTTTCAGATTGGGGTTTATATTTTTCAGCTCACTTAATTTTCTCAGATTGATCGTGTCGGTTGCTTCGTGATGTAACCATGCGCGGTTATCCTTTATATCAATAAAAGCATAATTAATGTGCGACAGTCGCCAAACATCGATAGAGTCGGGATTGATCAATCCTCTGAATCCACCGACATAAGCAATGATAACAGGTTTTGCTTTAGGTTTCCCGAACTGCGGTGAAAGGATGATGGTTGCGCTGCAAAACAAAAAGCTTATATTGTAAAAGATCTTTTTCATTTCATTCATTTTTTGATAAGCATTTTGTATTTAGTTTCATGTCAATTTACATCTATTTTACATCAATACTCCTGTTAGCTTGATATGCGCTATAACCAGTTGAGCAAAGAAAGAATTTTATCCATTGACGCTTTCCGGGGCATTACCATTCTTGTGATGATATTTGTCAACGAGCTTGCCGGCATCCACGATATTCCGGAATGGATGAAACACATGCCGAGGGATGCCGATGCTATGAGTTTTGTTGATGTGGTTTTCCCGGCCTTCTTATTTATCGTAGGCATGTCAATTCCTTTTGCAATTAATCAACGTCTCAAAAAAGGCGCAACGTCTGCTCAATTATGGCAACATATTCTTTTTCGAACCCTTGGCCTGTTGGTCCTCGGTTTCTTTATGGTAAATGCAGAGGGAGGTTATGACGAGAAAGCAATGGGGATTTCTATTCATTTATGGGCAATTTTATTTTTTGTCGCTGTACTATTGGTATGGAAAGTCTATCGAACATCAAATAAGTTGCTTGTTTACATCTTACGGGCGATTGGATTAATAATATTAATCATTCTGGCTTTCATCTATCGTGGACAAAATGGACAATATATTACGCCACGTTGGTGGGGTATTCTGGGTTTGATCGGGTGGGCATATTTATATTCCTGTATTTTTTATCAATTATTTTCCGGCAATAAATATCTGCTTACACTCATGTTAGGCGCGTGTGTGACATTTTATGCGATAGGGAAATTGCCTGAGGTTCAACACTCTAATTGGTGGAGTTGGATCAGTGCACGAAGGGGAGATGCTGCACACACCTCGATCACGCTATGCGGCATGATAGTAACCTTGCTGTTTTTTGATAAGGCCGAACAGATGAGTGAGAAAATGCGGTTCCTTAGCGCCCTGGCGTTTTCGGTGTTTTTATTTATTGCCGGTTATCTCTTGCGGCCATATTTTAAGATATCAAAAATTTATGCTACTCCTACCTGGTGTTTGTATAGCGCTGCTTTCTGTACCATTATATTTTCGTTTTTCTACTGGTTGATCGACAGGAGAAAGGTCCAGGGCTGGACAAATTTTTTCAAACCTGCAGCATCAAACCCGTTGCTTACGTACATCATTCCGGATATCATTTATTACACAACAGCCCTGATGGGAATCGCGATTGTGCCACATTTTGTCAGATCCGGGTGGCCGGGAATATTATGGTCCGCATTTTTCGCAGTTGCGGTAATGGGCATTGTCATCTTATTGAATAAAATGAAATTGAAGTTGCAACTGTAGATATAAAACAAATGAAACCAAAACCCGCTTGTTATGAACTCTTCGCGTCGCAAATTTTTGCAAAACTCATTAAGTGGTTTAGGAGTATTCACTATGCCTGTTGGATTACAGGCGACCGATAAGCCCTTCAAGAAAATGAAAGTCGTTTGTGTGGGTGGTCATCCGGATGACCCCGAAAGTATATGCGGAGGCACACTCGCAAAATTCGCAGCTGCAGGCCATGATGTTACCATCATTTACCTGACAAGAGGCGAAGCCGGTATTGAAGGCAAATCGCACAATGAAGCTGCTGATATAAGAAGTAAAGAAGCGATCGCTGCATCAAAGATCCTGAAAGCGAAACCGGTTTTTGCCGGACAAATCGATGGTGATACAATTGTGAACAATGACTGGGTGATGAAAATGCAGCAATTACTAATGACTGAAAAACCTGATATTGTATTTACGCATTGGCCCATTGACACCCATAAGGATCACCAGGCGGCCAGCTTGCTTACGATCCAAACATGGGTCAGAGCATCTAATAAATTTGACCTCTACTTCGGTGAGGCATGTCCCGGTTCACAAACATTGGGATTTCATCCCGATTGCTATATTGATATTACAGAAACGCAGGAGCAAAAACGTAAGGCCATTTACTGTCATACGAGCCAGGATCCCGCTAGTATTTATGATTGTGGTCATGCCAGTTCAGAAGATTTTCGCGGAAGAGAATTGGGCGTAAAAGCTGCGGAAGCATTTGTGCATATGACGGGTAAAAGAAAGGGAAATTTGATTCCTGAGGTTGAGATATAATTCGAAATTGGCCTTTGCTGGGTAAGGAATTTCAAACAAGGCACAAGGTTCTCAAACCAAAAAGATTTGCACGCTAAGAATGACATGTTAGTGGACTTTAAATGCCAATGCTTTAATATAACCATCATTCAAGTAACAGTTCTCAAACCGACAGTTCAGCAAAAAATCAGATAGAGCTTTTTTTACAGATTCCATATCATGGGGCCTGAACTGCTGAATATTTTTAAAACTTTCCCTGACTGTATCTGCGTAGGCTGAAACCATATGATAACTTTCTGACTGCTTGAAACTGACCATACACCGGCTATTATCCATTTTTTTATAAGGCCAGAAATGCCAGCCAATATTATTGCTATCGAGCATCTGGCGAAAACTGGTTATCCATTCGTCTGAATTTTCCCCCGTCTCACCACAATAGATCGGCACGTTGTAACGGTTTCCAAAATCAATATAGGGCTGCACAACCTTTCGGGTCGGCGGTGTCCAATATTTATGGAAAGTGTAGACAAGGTTGTTGTCAAATGGTTTTCCAAATACATCAAAATTGGAGTCCCACTGGGCACCACCAAGAAAAATAATATGTTTTTTATCAATGGTTCTGATAGCCGCCGTGATCTTCTTGTATAATGGCTCCAGCTTTGGATTGAAAAATGCTGTGTCAAAGAACGGTGGAATTGGTTCATTCAGCAGATCATAACCCATAATGGTCGGGTCACTGGCATAATGAGTAGCGATCTGTTTCCAGATATCAATCGTGAGGTGTTGCGCTTCCTCACTTTCAAACAGGAATGGATAACCATAGCTGTCGTCGATATTATCACCTGTTTGGCCTGCGGGTGCACAATGCATGTCGAGCAATACATAGATCTTTTCTTTTTTACACCATTTCACCAGCGAATCCATAATCGCCAAAGCTCTTTTGCTACCACTGCCTCCCAGGTAATTTTCATTTGTAAATAGCCGGTAATTAAAAGGCAGGCGGATAGAATTTACCCCGGCCATCTTTAAAAAATGAATATCGGCTTGCGTGATATAATTTTTGAGGTATTGACGCCAGAATTTATCTGTTTCATAAGGCCCGATAAGTTCGGTTAGTGTTTCATTGATCAGTCGCGGGGAAGTTGCTTTTTTATAATGAAACATATAGCCCTCGGGAACCAGCCAATTGCCGAGATTAGTGCCTTTGATGACAAAAGGTTTGCCATCGGCAGTGACGATCTCTTTACCTTTTGTGTGAAGAAAAGGTTGCGCCATTAAATTTATGGCCAGCAAAATGATAAATAAGGTGAGGGATCCATTTTTCATGAAACGCGAATTTTGGATCGCAAGATAATAATAGCTTGAATATCGCTGGCTACATAAAAATTAAATACGAAATTCATTGCCCAAAATTTGACAATTGAAATTATTTCCAACATCGGCTTTTATACAACTCGAATTTGACAAGGTTAGATCCCTATTACTGGAACATTGTGAGAGTGATTATGCAAAGGAAAAAGCAAGCGAGCTGGTTATTCATACAAACAAGGAAGTGATCGAATCCGAATTAAGGCAGAGCTACGAGTACAAGCAATTACTGCAGTCAGGAATTTATTTCCCGAATGATTATTTACTCAACCTCTCGAAGGAAATAAGATTATTAGGCATTCCGGGAGCGGTGCTGAGCGGCGAGGAATTTATCCAGCTCAGACGATTAGCAGAAAGCATGGAAAAAATATTTCGCTGGTTTGACAGAGAAAGAAAAACGGCATACGAAGGCATGGCAAAATTGATTGAAAATACACACTATGAAAAAGCAGTCATCAAAATGATCGATGAAATAGTGGATGAACAAGGCCAGGTAAAGGACAATGCATCGAATGAGCTTCGCAATATCAGGATGAACCTTTACCGAAAAAGAACTGAGCTACGTAGAATTTTCGATCGTATTGTTTCAAAACTAAATAAACAAGGCTACCTGGCTGAGATAGAAGAAAGCTTTATGAATGGCCGAAGGGTTGTTGCGGCTTTTGCTGGACAAAAAAGGATGGTAAAAGGGATTTTGCACGGCGAGAGCGATACACGACGTACAGTTTTCATTGAGCCGGAAGAAACGATCGGCTTGAACAACGAAGTTTTTTCATTGGAAAATGAAGAAAGAAAAGAGGTATATAAGATACTACGAGAATTGACGAAAGATCTTTCAAAGTTTGAACCCCTTCTCTCGGCCTGGCATACCATTATTGGGGAATACGATTTCATCCGCGGCAAGGCAAGACTTGCAGTGGATATGAGGGGTGAATACCCGGCATTGATGGACAGATCGCACATCCAACTGGTAGAAGCTTACCATCCGTTGCTATTTCTTTACAATAAGAAACTAAACAAAGCAACCATTCCTGTCACGATTACACTTAGCGAGACAAACAGAATATTGGTGATCAGTGGACCTAATGCCGGCGGTAAAACTGTCACAATGAAAACAATTGGCCTCTTGCAAATGATGGTTCAGGCAGGATTGTTAGTGCCCTTGCACCCTTCCTCCGAATTTGGAATTTTTAAGCAATTGATGATCCATATTGGCGATACCCAAAGTTTAGAATTTGAATTAAGTACCTATAGTAGTCACTTGCTAAACATGAAATATTTTATGGAGAACGCTAATGGCCGCACATTATTTTTTATTGATGAACTGGGAAGTGGCAGTGATCCAAACCTTGGTGGCGCATTTGCCGAGGTGATCTTAGAACAACTTGCAAAAAAACATGCTTATGGAATAGTAACCACTCACTACCTCAATTTGAAGGTGATGGCTAATAAAACTCCAGGCATTATCAACGGTGCAATGGCTTTTGATGAAAACAATTTATTGCCATTGTATAAGTTGATCGTTGGTAAGCCCGGGAGCTCTTATACGTTTTCAATCGCAGAGAGAATTGGACTGGACAAAGAATTAATTCAACGGGCAAGAACATTAGTCGATGAGGAACATTTTCAGTTGGATAAATTATTGAATAGGGCGGAGCAGGATATCCATGATCTTCAAAAAAGAGAGAAGGAGTTGCAGACATTGCTTAAAGAAAATGAAAAGCTGAAACGTGAAATGCAAAGCGTGTTGGATAAGGAAAAACATCAGCAGCAAATAGAAATGCTGAAACAGCAAAATAGAATCACGGAGGAGAGGATAGCTTACCTGAAGGACATGGAGCGAAAGTTAAAACAGATCTTAATTGAATGGAGAAAAGAGGAAGATAAAAGCAAAGTGATAAAGCAAATGCAGGCGTTGCTGTTCAGGAAAGACGAGCAAAAAGTGGTTAACAAAATGCAGAAAAAAATCGAGTCGAAATTTGAACAAGTTGGTGGCGAAATAAAAAAGGGTGACCGGGTAATGATGAAAAGGAGTCACCAGGTAGGCAAGGTGATGGAATTACGAGGTAAAAGAGCGGTGGTACAAGTAGGATTGTTACCTATGCAGGTGGAATTAAAGGATCTAATTGTGGTAAAAGAAAAGGAAAAAGACCCCTGAATGCTGCCAGTGGTATAGTTCTTGTTTTTAATCTGTCCAAATACCGATCTATGAAAAATACTTTGCTTACTGCAGTATATGTCATACTCGCGATCACGGTTATTTATGTTTCACTTTTTTTTATTTAGTGAGACAAAGTGAATGAAAAGCCCCGATCTTCCAGGCAACTATTAGTTTGACATTTTTAAGACTAACTACAGGAAGTAGCGCACCTGTGGAGTGTTGGGGCAATGTAAGTTCCCAGAACTTTGCACGCAAAAGCTTCTGATTTTGCAGAGTGAAATTTAATGACTGACCAACAAATTTGAATTACCTGGTGAAGTGGATATAATCATTGAGGTGATTGATCGTCTCTTGTTGAAGAAGGATGGTTTGTTTAACCACATCACTTATTGAAATGATCCCTATCAGCCTGTCTTCTTCAAAAACAGGCAAATACCGGATATTTTTTTCCGTCATTAGCTGCATACAATGTTCTACAGTATCGGCAGGTTTTAATGTGGGCAGGTCAGTGCTCATGATCTCGGCAACCCTCGTATCGTGTGAATTTTTACCTTTTAATATCACCTTGCGTGAGTAATCCCTTTCGGTCATAATTCCCAGGTATTCGCCACCGTGCATGATGAGCACAGAGCCAATATTTTTTTCAGCCATAATTTGAAGCGCATCAATGACAGGGGTATCAGGGGGCACGGCAATCGCTGAGATACCCTTCCGGGCGATAATATCGGAGACATGATTCATGGCAAGGCAATTTGTTTCGTTGTTAATTTAAGAAAAGATAGGCCACTGGCAAAAAACATTTTTTATTGTTATCTTGTAGACCTCTTCATGGATCAGAAACCCGCAACTATCAAGGAGATCGCCAAGCGATTAGAAGTATCGGTCTCAACGGTATCAAGGGCGCTGCATAACCACCCGAGTATCGGCTTACGTACGAAATTACAGGTCAGGAAACTGGCCGCGGAGCTGCACTACGAGCCTAACCAGGCGGCGATCTCATTTAAAAAAGGAAGAACATTTACGATCGGAGTCATTCTCCCCAATCTTGGTGAAGAGTTTTTTTCGATGGCCATCGATAGCATTGAGGACGCGGCATCGAAAAATAACTACACTGTTTTGATTGGCCAATCGCGTGATGATGCAGAAAGAGAAAAAAAGATAGTTGAATCAATGCGTAGGCACCGGGTCGATGGCATACTAATTTCCATTTCAAAAAATACTGCCACCTTTGAAGATTTTGAAGACCTGAAAAAATATAAGATCCCCGTTGTTTTCTTTGACCGTGTGCCCGACTCAGGTGATTTTTATAAGGTGTCCTGCACCCTCAAGCAAAGTTCCATCGATATGACGAACTGGTTGATCAAAGAAGGGCATAAGCGAATCGGTTTTATCAAAGGTCCGGGAAGCATGCCTTCGTCAGACGAGCGCTTGCAGGGCTACATCCAGGGTTTGGCCAAAAACGATATCAAAGTAGATAAGAATTTAATAGTAGAGACCGATCTTACTAAATCACAGAATGAAAGTGCGATCAGGAAATTACTCGCACTGAAAGAAGTACCTTCTGCGGTGATCACCTTTAATGATTATGTGGCTCTTGATGCAATGAAGTATACAAAAAATGAAGGTTATAAGATCAACAGAGATATTTATTTTGCAAGCTATGCCAACCTTCCTGTCACAAATTATCTTGATGATCCTCCAATCGCTTCGGTTGAACAATTCCCTCATCAACAGGCTGAAAAAGCGACTAAAATTTTACTCGACCTTATTGAATCAAAAGATTCCGTTCAGCAAGTAGATAAAATTGTATTGGAAGGTAAACTGGTGCTTCATCAAAAGAAGAAATGAGCGGAATTGATCGTAGCAAGAACGATCGAAAGAGACGGACAAGAGCTTTGCATGGTCAGATAAATCCAAGTTTTGCAATTTAGTGTTTGAAATAAGAAACTAACCAGGGAAAGATCATATGGATGTGCAAAGAATCGCATGCAAATTGACTGTTGAAAAATTTTATTGAAGGAAAGCAGGAAAAGTCAAAAGATTGACATTTGATACTATTTCGTTTTATTTTTGTGTTCACAAAAGAAAGGACATATCAGCTAGCCAGTTTTGCTCTGAAAATAATTCAACTGTTCCCTGAAAAAACCTTTGCAAAGCCCCTTTTTACTCTGTTCATTTTTTTTCCCGTTACTTTATCGCTATTAGTAGCCTGCGCCGCCAATGAAAAAAAGGAAGGCGGTACTTCCAAAAAAAATGAGGGCATTACAGCTCTCCATGAGAATGCAACTACTTATTACGTTTCGTCCAGCGGAAATGACGCGAACAGTGGCACCTCAACAACGACGCCCTGGAGGACAATAGCTAAAATAAACAACAGCACATTTTTGCCAGGTGATTTTGTTTTGTTTAGAAGAGGCGATACCTGGCGGGAAGAATTGATAATACCTTCTTCTGGCTTAGCTGGTAAACCGATCACATTTTCCGCATACGGCACCGGAGCAAAACCAATCATCAGTGGTGCAGACATTGTCACGAATTGGCAAAGCGCAGGAACGAATGTATGGTCTATTGCGTTAGCAGTTGGCAGAGCAATGATAGTTGTCGACGATTCGATTTATGCTGAAACATCATCGCTTGCTTCTCTTTCGGGAGGGAAATATTTCATAGGCGATGGTCGGTTATACATTTATTCAGCAACGAATCCGAATAGCCATCGTGTAGAGGTTTCTAAAAGGGAATTTTGTATATACAGCCAAAGTAAGGATTTGCGGCATCATGTGAATGTAGTTGGTCTGGAAATGAGATATGCTGCCGGTGGTGGCTTTGGCGCAGACGGGAATGGCACACACTTTCCGGGGTTTATTACGATTGACAGTTGTCATTTTTACGCAAACAGGTTATGGGGTTGCTTGACAAGAGATGGACATGATAATGACACTTTTAAGAACAGTACAGCAACATATAACGGCAATGGATTTTATGCATGGATTTCTGATAATTGCACGATGACGCACGACAGTTCAGCACATAGCATTGTATATGGCAACACCGATGGCGGCGCATTTCAAAGTTATCGCGGCTCAAACTGGTTAGTAGAATACTGCTATTCTAATTATGATAATGATGCAATTCATATTGATGCCAGTGGCCTTCCCTGCAATGCAATAATACGATATAACAAAGTATTTAATTCAAAATTTGGAAATCCAAATACTCCCGGAATGGGAGTAGGAAGTGTGGCGGCTGGGGGTAAGGTTGAAATATACTACAATTTATTAGTTAACTGTGCATCGGCAGGATTTGAATGTTATGCTCCTAGTAATGGGAACATATTGTTTTACAATAATACCATATATCTTAACAATAGCACTGGGAGCAATGGCACTATTTATTTAGTCTATGGAAAGAATTTTGTTTTTAAAAATAATATTATCGTTAGGGATTATGCAAAAGACAAGACTCTATTTTTAATCCAGCAGCCTTCAAATATGTCAGTGAATGATTACAATTTATATTATACATTCAATGATCCCGGTAGTCATTTTAGAGCCTATTACAATGGTTATTATAATACTCTTGCAACATGGACGATTGCAACAAACCAGGATGCCCATTCGGTAAACACTGACCCTTTATTTGTAAACGTCGCATCTGATTGGAGGTTGCAAACAGGTTCTCCTTGTATTAATGCCGGAGTTGATGTTGGCCTGACCAGGGATATTCTTGGCAACCCGATAGTAGGACTACCAGATATGGGAGCGTACGAACACACAAATGGAAATTCAACTCACAAAGCCAGTGCAAGTAATGACATCAATCTGACTTTACATAAGAACTCAACTAATTTTTTACTTTCAAAAAAATAGTCCATCAGTAAGAGCCGCAATGCTTGTTGTATAAAGCAACCATTGGGATGACAGAAGCCCTGCATTCTATAAGAAAATAACTCAGTGGAAATTTCAACTAGGGGAATTTACGTAGTAGGCCAATTCCATTTTGGGCTCCCAAAATATCACGCATTTGCGGACTAATTTTTGCTGTTAATCTGGTTGCTACTACTATGAAAGACCCTATGAAAAGCTTGCTTTTACTGCTATTCGTTTTTTTCGGCTTGACCGCTAGCGCAACTACTTATTATGTTTCGTCCAGTGGAAATGATGCGAACAATGGCACCTCAACAACGACGCCCTGGAGGACAATATCTAAGATAAACAACAGCACATTTTTGCCAGGCGATTTTATTTTGTTTAGAAGAGGCGATAGCTGGCGGGAAGAATTGATAATACCTTCTTCTGGCTTAGCTGGTAACCCAATTACTTTTTCGGCGTATGGAAACGGAGCAAAACCTGTTATAAACGGTGCAGACCTTATCACTAATTGGGTAAGTGCAGGCACTAATATATGGTCGATTGCTTCAACACTGCCTGGTTGGGCAATGGTGATTGTCGATGATTCCATTTATGCTGAAGCATCATCCATTTCAACTCTCTCGCCAGGAAAATATTTTATTGGCAGTGGCACGTTATATATCTATTCAACAACCAATCCAAACACCCGCAAAGCTGAAGTATCAAAGCGAGAATTTTGTATTCATAGCAGATCTACGGACTTGCGGCATCATGTAAATATTATAGGTCTTGAAATGAGGTATGCCGGCGGCGGCTTCGGCGCAGATGGGAATGGCACACACTTTCCGGGGTTTATTACGATTGACAGTTGTCATTTTTACGCAAACAGGTTATGGGGTTGCTTGACAAGAGATGGACATGATAATGATACTTTTAAGAACAGTACAGCAACATATAACGGCAATGGATTTTATGCATGGATCTCTGATAATTGCACGATGTCGCACGACAGTTCAGCACATAGCATTGTATATGGCAACACTGATGGAGGTGCCTTTCAAAGTTATCAAGGTAGTGGTTGGTTGGTTGAAAACTGTTTTTCAAATGACGACAATGACGCTATACATATAGATGCAGGTGGCCTTCCTTGCAATGCAATTATTCGCTACAATAAAGTATTCAATTCGAAATTTGGGAATCCAAATACTCCCGGAATGGGAGTAGGAAGTGTAGCAGCCGGAGGCACGATTCAGATATACTATAATTTAATAGTTAACTGTGCATCAGCAGGGTTTGAATGTTATGCTGCTAGTAATGGGAAAATATTATTTTATAACAATACCATATATCTTAACAATAGCACTGGTAGCAATGGCACCGTTTACCTAGCCTATGGGCAGAATTTTGTTTTCAAGAATAATATTATAGTAAGGGATTACGTAAAAGATAACACGCTATTTGCAATAATAAAGACTCCCAGTATGTCAGAGAATGATCACAATTTATATTATACATTCAATGATCCCGGTAGTCATTTTAGAACCTATTATAATGGTTATTATAATACTATTACAGCATGGAGATCAGCAACAAACCAGGACGCCAATTCAATAAACACTGATCCTTTACTTGTAAACGTCGCATCTGATTGGCGATTGCAGACAGGTTCTCCATGTATAAATACCGGAGTTGATGTTGGGTTGACCAGAGATATTCTGGGAAACCCGATAGTAGGATTACCGGATATGGGAGCATATGAACAAACAAGTGGAAATTCAGCTCCCACTGCCAACGCAGGTAATGATATTGTATTAACCTTACCTGCCAACTCAACTACACTGAGCGGTTCGGGTTCTGATATTGATGGAACAATCGCCAGCTATGCGTGGACTCGGGTGAGTGGCCCTACAACCTTTAGTTTAGGAAGTCCGAATGCAGCAACAACAACATTAAACAATCTTGTCCAGGGAATTTACACCTTTAGATTAACAATAACTGATAATAGCGGTGCTCCTGCAACAGACGATGTAACTGTTACGGTAAATGCTGCAGCCAATCAACCTCCGGCAGCCAATGCAGGTAATGATATTGTATTAACCTTACCTGCCAACTCAACTACACTGAGCGGTTCGGGTTCTGA
>Ga0163163_10003337_pt1 | contig 13619 bp, 12 predicted proteins | sample S65metaG_FD_119766 | JGI IMG/M metagenome (GOLD analysis project Ga0163163, IMG submission 119766) | Switchgrass rhizosphere microbial communities from Kellogg Biological Station, Michigan, USA - S6-5 metaG | ecosystem: Host-associated > Plants > Roots > Rhizosphere > Soil | place: USA... | reverse complement strand
GAGGCGCTCGGGCCGGACCTCTGCTCCGCCATGGGCCCCATCGAGACCGCACGCTGGTTCCTCGCGAGCTGGATCCCCTTCGGCATCGGCGTGCCCGACGTGCCCGTGGCGGAGGTGCCGCTGACGAAGGCCGGCCTCCCGCTGGTGACCGAGCGCTCCGTCACGCGGGCGCACGAGCACGACGTCCAGGTCCACGTCTGGACCATCGACGACGCACACGAGATGGACCGGCTCCTCGATCTCGGAGTCGACGGGATAATGACCGATCAGCCGACCGTCCTGAAGGAGGTGCTCCAACGTCGAGGGCAGTGGTCATAGCGCGCCGCAGCGTCAGGCGACCTCGCTCTACGGTCCGGGGGTGACCGTGCCGCTCGTCCCCTTCGTCTCCTCCCGAGCTGCGAACGAGATGGTCGCGTCCGCGGATGCCATGGCGACCCAGGCCGGCCTGGCAGCCCTGGACCGAGGCGGCAGCGCGGCCGACGCCGCGGTGGCCACGAACGCCGTCCTCGCCGTCACGGCGCCCCACCTCTGCGGCATGGGCGGGGACCTCTTCGCCCTGGTGCACGTGGATGGGGACGCGCCCGCCGCGCTGAACGCCTCGGGCCGGGCCGGCAGCGGCGCCGATCCCGAGGCGCTGCGAGACGAAGGGCACCGCACGATGCCGATGCGGCACGAGATCCGCACGGTGACGGTGCCGGGATGCGTCGACGGCTGGTTGGCGCTCCACGCCCGGTTCGGGCGGCTGCCGCTCGACGAGGTGCTGTCACCCGCCATCGCGGCGGCCGAGCGCGGCACACCGGCGTCGCCGCTGTTGGTCCGCTCCCTGGCTGCCGTGGATGCCCGGGCCGGGCACGCCCTGCGCGAGCTCGTCGAGCAGGCGACCGTGGTCGGCGCCGCGTCCGGCGGCCGGGCATCGCCCGTGCCCTGCGGGCCGTCGCCGAGCACGGCCGCGACGGCTTCTACGGCGGAGCGTTCGGCCACGGCCTGCTCGCCCTAGCGCCCGGCTACCTCACCGAGGAGGACCTCGACCGCGAGCAGGCCGACTGGGTCGAGCCGCTGACCGTGGCGGCCTGGGACCAGCAGTTGTGGACCATCCCGCCGAACTCCCAGGGTTACCTCACCTTGGCCGCCGCCGCGCTCGCGGCCGGCCTCCCCCTCCCCGACGACCCCGATGACCCGGTGTGGCCCCACCTGCTCGTCGAGGCCTCGCGAGCCGTGGGGTACGACCGGCCCGGGTTCCTGCACGAACGGGCCGAGGCGGCCGACCGCCTCGAGCCGAGCCACCTGGCCGGGCTCCGCCAGTGCGTGAGCACCGAATCGATGTCGAATCGATGGCCGGCGGCGCCGATCCACGCCGGTGACACCACCTATCTGTGCGCCGTGGACGGCGATCGGATGGCGGTGTCACTCATCCAGTCGAACGCCGCCGGGTTCGGGAGCTGGCTCGTCGAGCCGTCGACCGGCATCAACCTCCACAACCGCGGCCTCGGCTTCAGCCTCGAGGACGGCCACCCGGCGGAGTACCGGCCCGGCCGGCGCCCGCCCCACACCTTGAGCCCGCTGCTCGTCACCCGGACCGACGGCGGCCTGGCCGGGGTGATCGGCACCATGGGTGGCGACGCCCAGCCGCAGATCCTGCTGCAGCTCCTGGCCCGGCTGTTCGGCCCCGGACGCGCCAGCCCGCCCGATCCCGCCGCGGCCATCGCCGCCGGCCGCTGGGTGCTGCACAGCTCGTCCGGCTTCGACACCTGGTCAGGTCCGCCGACGCCGTCGGTCGCCGTCGAGGAGCACGCTCCGGCGCGCTGGTCCGACGGTCTCATCGCCCGCGGCCACGACGTCAGCCGGTGGAGCGCGTACGACTCCGGTTTCGGCCACGCGCACGCCATCCTGGCCGCTGCCGACGACCAGCTCGTGGGCGCCGCGGATCCGAGGGCCCTGATCGGCAGCGCGGCCGGCCGCTGAGCCGGGCCGGTGGAGGTTCGCAACACGCCGTTCACGGGCGGAGGACCGACACCGATCGAGCACGGAACTACCGTTCGTCCATGCGCGTGGACACCAACTTCTTCGGCACCGTGCCGATGTCCGATGCCGGAGACCCGAGCGTCGTGCCGACGGCCAGGCGCTACGGCAACGACGCCGTGGTGGCGTGCTACGAGAACATGCTCCACTGGTCGCAGACCGCCGACGGCCTCGGGTTCGACACGATCTGGCTCACCGAACACCACTTCCAGCACGAGGGCTACGAGGTCCTCCCGAACCTGATCATGTTCGGCGTCCATGCGGCGGCGCGGACGCGGGCGCTGCGGTTCGGTCAGATGTTCAACGTCGTGCCGCAGTGGCACCCGTTGCGGTTGGCCGAGGACTTCGCGTTGGCGGACGTCCTGACCGGCGGTCGCATGGAGTTCGGGGTCGGTCGGGGCACCGTCCCACGGGAGGCGTGGGCGCTCGGCACGGTCGTCGCCTCGGGCGACAACGAGATGTCGGCCGAGCACGACCGGCTCAACCGGGAGACCTTCGAGGAGGGCATGGAGGTCATCAAGCAGGCGTGGGCCAACGAGCGCTTCTCGTTCCGGGGCAAGCACTTCGTCTTCCCGCCCGACGACGTGCCCGACCGCGGTTCCTACGTCAACGACCTCACGCTCGTGCCCCGGCCTCGACGGCCGATCGACGTGTACCAGCCCGTCACGTCGCCGGAGACGATCGAGTACGTGCCCCGCGCCGGGCACAAGGCCGTGTACTGGCTGCAGAACGCCGACAGCCAGAAGGAGAAGTGGGAGCGGTACGCGGAGATCCGCGAGCAGATCGGTCGCCCGGTCGGGGCCGGCGAGGACCGTTGCCTCGTCCTCAACGTGCATGTCGGGCGGACGAGGGAGGAGGCGGAGAGGCGCGGTGGGCCGGGCCACGACGAGTTCTGCAAGTTCCTCGCCCCGTACGGCCGGTTCGCGAGCTATCGCTACCCCGACGGTTCCAAGGTGCCGTTCGGCTTCCAGCCCACGCTCGAGGACTCGCGCCGCCTCAAGATCCAGGTCGTGGGTTCGGTGGACGATGCCGTCGAGGCGCTCGGCTTCTGGCGCGATCTGCTCGACCTCAGGCACATCTGCTTCTTCTTCGATTACCCGGGCCTGCGACAGGAGGAGATCGACGAGCAGATGCACCTGATGACCGAAGCGGTGCTCCCGCAACTGAGTGAGACGGTCGAGCAGCGTCCCTTGCCCGATCTCGCCGCCCTAAGCTGAGCGTGCTGCGACTGACCGGCGCCCAGGTCGAGGACGGTCGTGTCGTCGACGTCGAGGTCGACGAGGTGGCCGGCCTGATCACCTCCGTCGCGCCGAGCCGCGGTCATGACCACGCGGCGCCGACCGAGCCGGCCGAACCGACGGCAGGAGCGCCCCCCGACGTCACGTTGGACCTCGGCGGGTACCTGCTCCTCCCGGCGCCGGCCGAGCCCCACGCCCACCTCGACAAGGCGCTCTTGGCGGAGCGCATCCTCAACCCGGCGGGCGATCTCCTCGGCGCCATCAGCGCGATGGAGGCGAACCGGCACACCCTCACGGTCGACGACATCGCCGAACGGGCCGAACGGGCGGCCCGACTGCTCGTCAGGAGTGGCGTCACCGCCATCCGTTCCCACGCCGACATCACCTTGGTGCACGGGCTGCGCTCGGTCGAAGGCCTCGCCCGGGCCCGCGAGTGCCTGCGCGACATCGTCGACCTCCAGATCGTCGCGCTCGTCTCCTGGCCGATCACCGGGCCGGAGGGCGCCGAGCTCCGGGATCTGCTGAGAGCCGCACTCGAGATCGGCGCCGACGTGGTCGGCGGTTGCCCCCACCTCGAGGGGGACCCGTCCGAGGCCAACGCAACGTTGCTCGGCATCGCGGACGACCACGACCGGCTCGTGGACCTGCACACGGACGAGACGCTCGACCCGACCGTGCTCGGCCTGCGTGACCTCGCCGCCCGCGTCGCCAAGGACCGCGCCCCCGGCACCGTCACCGCCAGCCACTGCGTGAGCCTGGGGATGCAGCCGCCGGAGGTGCAGGAGGCCGTGGCGGACGAGGTCGCGGCCGCCGGTGTCAGCGTGGTCACGCTCCCCCAGACCAACCTGTACCTGATGGGCCGGGACCGTCCGGTGGCCACCCCCCGGGGCCTGACGGCCCTCCGCCCGCTGCTCGATGCGGGCGTGAACGTCGCCGCCGGCGCCGACAACCTGCAGGACCCCTTCAACCTGGTGGGTCGAGCCGACCCGCTGGAGACGGCTGCCCTCCTGGTCATGGCCGGCCACGTGGCGCCGGAGGAGGCCTACACCGCGGTGAGCCGTGCCAGCCGTGCCGCGCTCGGTCTACCGGCCACCGGGGTCGTCCCCGGGGCTCCAGCGGAACTGCTGGCGGTCCGGGCGACGAGCCTTCGCGAGGCGATCGCCGCGGCCTCCCACGACCGGGTGGTCGTGCACCGCGGCCGCGTCGTCAGCCGCACGAGAGTCGTGCAAGAGGCGTGAAACAAGAAGTACACACTGACGCCACCAAGGCTTGCCGAAGGGTCCATAAGGTCACGGGAGTCATGATGTCGAAGTCCGAAACGACCACTCGTCCGGTCAGCTCCGCAGACGACCCATCGGGGCGGGCGGAGCCGGCCGAGCCGCTCGGCCTGGCGTTCGACCATGTGTCGATGGTGTTCGAGGACGGCACACACGCCCTCGACGACGTCACCCTCACCGTCAAGCCCGCGGAGTTCGTCACCATCGTCGGACCGTCGGGCTGCGGCAAGTCGACGCTGCTGCGCATCGCCGCCGGCCTGGAGACGTGCTCCACCGGAGGCGTCAGCCTGCCCCGGGAACGTCTCGGCTACGTCTTCCAGGACGCCACCCTGCTTCCCTGGCGCACCGTCCGGAAGAACATCGAGCTCCTCGCCGAGCTCCAGGGCGTCAGGAAGTCACGCCGGGACGCGCTCGTGGACACGACCATCGAGCTGGTCGGCCTCCGCGGCTTCGAGGACAAGTACCCGAAACAACTGTCGGGCGGCATGCGGATGCGGGCGTCATTGGCCCGCTCGCTCGTGCTCGACCCCGACGTCTTCCTGTTCGACGAGCCCTTCGGTGCCCTCGACGAGATCACGCGTGAACGCTTGAACGCCGAGCTCCTCCGGCTCTTCCAGCACGAGGAGTTCGCCTCGCTGTTCATCACCCACTCGATCGCCGAGGCGGTGTTCCTCTCCACGAGGGTCGTCGTGATGTCGCCCCGCCCCGGGCGCATCGTCAGCGAGTTCGAGGTGCCCTTCGGTTATCCCCGCACGCACGACCTCCGTTACGAGGCCGACTTCGCGGCGCTCTGCGGCGAGGTGTCCCACGCGCTCCGGGGCTCGCTCCGATGACGCCGTCGGAAGCACCCGAAGACGTCATCCCCGTCATCGTGGACCCGACGGCGATCCCGGGCCAGGGCGTCCCCCACCTCAACCGCAGCGAGCCCGACACGCCACGCGGCAAGCGCCGGCGCAAGTTCCGCGCCATCGACATCCTCGGGCCTCTCGCCGTCTTCGGCATCTTCATCGGCCTCTGGTACCTGATCGCCTACAACACCGACAACAACTTCAGTCCGGCCACGGGCAAGCCGCTCCTCATCCCGGCGCCGCACCAGCTGTTCTGGGGGGTCGGCGACGTCTCCGGGAAGATCGCCCACGCCACGCTCCTCTCGGCCGAGACGGCGCTGCTCGGGCTGGCGATCGCCATCGTGTTGGGCGTCGGCGTCGCGGTCCTGATGAGCCAGACGCCCTGGATCGAGCGGTCGCTCTGGCCGTACCTGATCGCCCTGCAGGCCGTGCCGATCCTGGCGCTGGTGCCCCTCCTCATCAACTTCTTCGGTGCCAACTTCCGCACCCGGGTCATCGTCACGGTGATCATCTGCTTCTTTCCGATCGTGTCCAACACGTTGTTCGGCCTGCTGTCGGCCGACCGGACGCAGCACGATCTCTTCACCCTCAGCCACGCCAGCCGGCGCACCCGCCTCACCAAGCTGCAGCTCCCGTCGGCCCTGCCGGCGATGTTCGCCGGGTTCCGCATCTCGGCCGGGCTGTCGGTGATCGGCGCCATCGTCGGCGACTTCTTCTTCACGAAGGGCAGCCCCGGCCTCGGCCGGTTGATCAGCGACTACTTCATCAACAACCAGCCGAGTCGCATGTTCGTGTGCTCGATCCTGGCGTCGCTGCTCGGCGTGCTGTTCTTCGTGGTGTTCGGATGGCTCTCGAACCGGGCCGTCGGACACTGGCACGAGTCCGTTCGGAAGGATTCGCGCTGAGAGAGCACCTACCCACATCCGACGAGGGGGAGGACCCGAGGACATGAAGAGAAGATCCCTGCTCATCCTGCCGTTCGGCGGCGCGCTGCTCCTGGCGGCGTGCGGCAGCTCCGGCGGTACGAGCTCCGACACGACGGCGCCGGCCGCCACCACATCCGGCAGCTCGGCTCCTACCGGGTCTGCAGCCGCGACGACCAACCTGAAGGGGATCTGCCCGGACAAGGTCGTGGTGCAGACGGACTGGTACCCCGAGTCCGAGCACGGTGCCACCTACGAGCTGATGGGTGACGACTACAAGGCCAGCAAGGATTCGGTCTCCGTCACCGGGTCGCTCGTCTTCCAGGGCCAGCCGACCGGCGTGCAGCTCGAGATCCGGGCCGGGGGCCCGGCGCTCGGCGACCAGACCGTCGTATCGCAGATGTACCGGGACAACGACATCCTCTTCGGCTTCGTCAGCACGGACGAGCAGCTGAAGTACTACAAGGACCAGCCGACCGTCGCCGTCGTCGCGCCACAGGACAAGAGCCCGCAGATCATCCTGTGGGACAAGACGAAGCACCCGAACGCGAAGACCATCGCCGACATCTCGAAGGAGGTCGACACGGTCACCGTGTTCGGCGGATCGACCTACATCGACTACCTGGTGAGCGCCGGCATCGTCCCGAAGGCGAAGGTCGACTTCAACTACAAGGGCGACAAGATCCTGACGACGAAGGGCGCGACGGTGGCCCACCAGGGCTTCGCCACCGCCGAGCCGTACCAGTACGCCCACCTGGACACCGGCGCCATCGACGTCGGGTTCCAGCTCATCTCGGACACCGGCTGGAAGCCGTACCCGGAGTCGTTGGTCGTGCGGAAGGACGCCTTGACGGACGACAAGACGGCGGGCTGCCTGAAGGCACTGGTGCCGATGTTCCAGCAGGCCCAGGTCGACTACGCCAAGGATCCGAAGCGAGCCGACGCGATCATCATCGCCACCAACAGCGTGTACGACACGTTCTGGAAGTACGGCGAGGCTGACGCCAGCAACTCCCTGAAGGAGCAGAAGGCCCTCGGGATCATCTCCAACGGGAGCGACAACACGCTCGGGAACTTCGACGAGGCCCGGGTCACCGACTTCGTGGCCAAGGCCATCCCGGTGTTCAAGTCCGAGAACGTCGACGTCGACCCGAACCTGAAGGCCTCGGACCTGGTGACCAACCAGTTCGTCGACACCAGCGTCCACATCTGACGGGCACGCCCGAGAGAGGGGTGCCGTCCGTACGGGCGGCACCCCGCTCGCTGGCGCGAGGCAGCCGAGCTCGACGCCGATGGCCTCAGCGAGCGCCGAAGTCGAAGCGTGACACCTCGTGGAGCGCCTCACCGAAGGCGCGCACGGCGCCCTCGAAGCGCGCCTTGCCCCGCTCGGCCGTCGCGTCCGTGGGATCGCCGATGTGGCCCGACGGGCCGAAGTCGTTCGACAGCCAACCGAAGGAGACCGCCCCCCCGAAGCGCACGTAGCGGTTCTCCGCCAGCCCTTCGGGTACGTTGCGGAACCCGGCGTCGAGATGGACGAGGTCCGGGCGGAGGTGGAGCATGATCGAGGTCTCCTCCAGGCCGCCGTGGATGCCCATGCCGAGCTCCTCGGATGGGCTCGAACCACCCTGGTCGGGCGGGACGGAGGGATGGGCGAGGAACGTCCGGAGACCGAACTGGAGCCTCAGCTCGCGACACGCCACGTTCAGGAGGGAGGAGTTGCCCCCGTGCCCGTTCAGGAACACCAGCCGCTTCGCCGCGGTCGCGGCGACGCACCGTCCGAGGTCCTCGAGGACGGCGAGGAGGGTGCGGGCCGACAACCAGAACGTCCCGGCCGACCAGGCGTGCTCGTTCGACTTGCTGTACGTCAGGGTCGGGAGCAGCCAGGCGTCGACCTCGGCGCCCACCTCGGCCACGGTCGCCGCGGCCACGGCCTCGGCGACCACGGAATCGGTGTTGAAGGGGAGGTGGGGGCCGTGCTGCTCCGTCGCGCCGACCGGGAGGACCAGGATGGACCCGGCGGTCAGGCGCTCGGCGAGCTCGGGGGCCCGCAACGCGTCGAGCGCTCGCGTTCGGTGGTCCATGTGGGCACGCTAGCGGCGCGGCCGCGGCCGGTCCGTGGCAGTGACCTCACGTTCGGTGAGCGCATCCGGCCTGATCCGACCGCGGTCCGCCGCGGATCGCAGCCCCGGTCGCGGCCACACGGCCCAGCTCCGCGAGCATGAGCCGGGTGATCCGACGCACTTCCCCCGCCCGAGGAGCCCGTCGGCGACCGGGCCGATCCACGCGCGCGGTCGGCGCAGCCGCGATCGTCACGCTCCTCGCCGTCGCCGCCTGCACGCCGCCCGGTCACGGATCGACGGCGCCCGACACGACGCGCTCGGCGGCCGCCCGACCGACGTCGGGGCCGACCCTCCCGCCCGTCCCGCGGGCGAGCACGACGACCGCGGCGCCGGCGGCGCCGACCGCGGCCGGCAGTTGCCCGCGCTGGACGCTCCTCGCCGCCCCGGCGGTGAACGCGGCGGATGTCACGGAGGCGTCCGGCCTGGCCGGCGGCCGCGTGAACCCCGGGGTGTGGTGGACGCACAACGACAGCGGTGACGGGCCGCGCGTCTTCGCCATCGAGGGCGACGGGCGCCTGCTCACGACGATGGGCGTGTCGGGCGCGCAGGCCTGGGACTGGGAGGACATCGACATCGGTCCGGGCCCGGGCGGCGCGCCGTACATCTACGTCGCCGACCTCGGCGACAACTTCAAGGTCCGCCAAACGACCATCGGCTACCAGATCTACCGGTTCCCCGAGCCGCGCCTCGGCACGCTGGCGCCCGCCAACCTCACCACGACGGCCCAGCGGATCGACGTGCGCTACCCGGACGGGCCGCACAACACCGAGGCGACGCTCGTCGATCCCGTCACCGGCGACTACTACATGTTGACCAAGCAGCAGCCGGCCCAGGTGTTCCGGATCCCGGCCGGCAGCCTTCTGCCCGGGCGCACGGTGGTGCCGACCGAGCTCGGCGAGGTCGATCTCAGCGATCCCAACAGCGGCTCGGACATCCCGACGGGCGCGGCCATCAGCACGGACGGCTCGATGATCGTCGTGAAGACCTTGACCGTCACCTGGTTCTGGCCTCGCCCCGCCGGGTCGTCCGTGGGCGACGTCCTGCTCCGGCAGCGGCCCTGTCCGGCCGTCGACCTCGGATCGGGTGAAGCCGTCGCCTTCGACGCCAGCGGCGGCCAGGTGGCGACCATGGAAGAGGGCGCGCACCGACCCCTGATCCGGAGCCGGCGCAGCTGACCGCGCCCGACCACGACGCCATCGTCGTCGGCGGCGGCCACAACGGCTTGATCTGCGCGGCCTACCTCGCGCGGGCCGGTCTCGACACCCTGCTCGTCGAGGCGCGCCCGGAGGTCGGCGGCTGCGCCTCCACGGTGGCGGCGCTCGGGGCTCGGGTGAACATCTGCAACTGCGACCACACGATGTTCCAGACGACGCCGGTCATGGACGAGCTCGATCTGGCCGCCCACGGCCTGCGCTACCTGGACGTCGATCCGGCGCAGCTCAGCATGCTCCACGACGGCGGACCCGCGTGGCCGGTCTTCCGCGACGAGGAGAAGACGCTCACCGCGCTCGCCCTGACGTATCCCGGCGAGGTCGAGGGCTACCGGCGGTACCTGCGGGCGGCCCGGCCGCTGGCCGAGCTCCTGATCGAGCTGGCCAACGAGGTCCCGACGCGCCGTTCCGTGCTCGGGACGCTGGCCGAGCGCCGGGGCCGCGGAGTGACGACGCTGCTCCGCTGGAGCCGCCGCTCGGTCGCCGACGTCCTGCGGGGCTACTTCCGGGAAGACGCGCTGATCGCGCCGGCGATCACGGTGGGCCCCGCGGTATGGGGCCTGTCGCCGGACACGCCACGGACGGGTCTCGGCGCGCTGACCTACGCGACCAAGCACGTCGCCCAGGTGGGCCGGCCGGTCGGCGGCAGCGGTGCCGTGCCGGCGGCCTTGCTGTCGGCGTTCCGGGCCGCCGGGGGCCACGTCCGGTTGGGGCGTGCCGTGGACGCGATCCTCTGCGAGGGCGATCGGGTACGGGGCATCGAGACGGTCGACGGGGAGGTCGCCACGGCGAACATCGTCGTGTCCGCCTGCGACCCGCACGCCACGTTCCTCCACTGGCTGCGCCGACCCCCCGCTTCCGCGCGCGACCTCGTGGCCCGGTGGCAGGAGAAGCCGACCGCCGACGGCTACGAGAGCAAGCTGGACGCCATCGTCACCGCCGCTCCCGTCTACCGGCAGCTCGACCCCGTCCTCCCCCGCCGGCTCGGCTTCGACCCGCTGCACGCCACTGCGATCATCGCCCCCGGCGTCGAGGCGATGGCCGAGGCTCACCGCGCCATGGCGCGAGGCCGGGTCACCGACCGGCCGATGCTCTTCGCCAACGTGCCCTCGGTCCTCGACCCGGCGCTCCGCCCGCCCGCGGGCGGCGCGAGCGACCCGAGTGACGCCCTGCCGGCGCACGTCTTCAGCCTGGAGACGCTGTTTACGCCGTACCGCCTCGCGGGCGGCTGGACGCAGAGCAGGGAGCCTCGGCGCTGGCTCGAGGTGTACGCCGAACGGGTCGAGCCCGGGTTCCTGGACGGCGTCCTCCGCCACCGGACGATGGACCCCGTCGCCTACGAACGCGAGTTCTCGCTCCCCCGCGGCCATGCCACCAGCTACAGCGGCGGCCCACTGGCCGCAATCCGCGGCACCGATCCCGAGCTCACGCGCTACGAGACCGCGGTGAGCGGCCTGTACCTCACCGGCGCGGCCACGTTCCCCGGGGCGGGGGTCTGGGGCGCGAGCGGCCGCAACGCGGCACGCGTCGTGCTCGCTCGGTGAACGTCCTGCCGCTCAGGCGTCGTTGACCGCCGCGGCCCCCCGAGGCGTGGCCACCGGCGGCTTGTCACTCCACGGGAAGTTGATCCAGAGGTCCGTCCGCTTCCAGACGTACTCGCACTGCACCACCGACCGTGGCTTCTCGTAGAGCACGGCGCAGCGCACCTCGGCCACCTTGCCCGTGCAGAACTGCTTGACCAGGGCGAGGGTGTGGCCCGTGTCGGCGACGTCGTCGGCGATCAGCACCCGGGCCTGCTCGACGTCGATCAGCTCCGGGGTGGGGGGCAGGATCATCGGGACCTCGAGGCGCTCGTTGACGCCCGTGTAGTACTCGACGTTCATCGTGTACAGGTTCTTGACGCTTAGCGCGTAGCCGAGCGCACCGGCGATGAGCAGCCCGCCCCGGGCGATGGCGAGGATGATCTCCGGCTCGTAACCGTCGTCCGCGACCGTCTGCGCGAGCTGCCTCGACGCGACGCCGAACTGGTCCCAGGAGAGGATCTCGCGCCCGTCGTCGCTCATGGCTCGAAGGTAGACGATCGTCGGCACCGGACGGTCCTCGGGTGGGCGGGACCAGCGGCGCGTTGCCCGGTCCGGATCCCCGTCCTACCGTGCCGACGCCGGTCGTGCGGATCGCTCACCCGCACCCGCCAAGTCCGGCGCTGCGATGGGGGGACCGATGTCCGAAGGGCCGAAGCGCCGAGCCGCGACGGTGGCGGCCACCCTGGCCGCCGCGGGGCTGCTCGCTGCCGCGTGCGGCGGCGGCGGAGGCGGCGGTGCGGCGACGCCCGGCGCGAGCACATCGATCGGGGCCGGTACGACGCGTCTCACGACGGCCACCTCCGGCGCCCAGGTACCGGCGACGACGGCGCCGGCGTCGACGCCGGCCACGACCGAGATGCCCCGACGCGGGGGCAAGCTGGTGTTCGCCCTGGAGTCGGACACGGGCTCGCCGTGGCGCCCCTTCGAGATGCTGTGCGCCTCGTCCTGCTACCAGGTCGCCTCGGCGGTGTACGACACGTTGACCGTGAACGTGCGGCAGGCGCCCGGCTGGAAGCCGTACCTCGCCCGCCGCGTCGTGCCGAACGCGACGTTCACGTCCTGGACCGTCACGGCGCGGCCCGGCGTGAAGTTCCACGACGGCACACCGTTCGACGGCGCCGCCATCGCCGACAACCTCAACCGCGCGAAGGGCGGCTTCCTGACCGGCACCTCGCTGGCCGACGTGGCGAGCATCGCGGTTTCACCCACGGATCCGATGGCCGTCGTGGTCGTCACGAAACGGCCGTGGGCCACCTTTCCGATCTACCTGTCATCGCAACTCGGCATGATGGCGTCGCCCACCTGGTTGAAGGCGAGCGACGGCGATCAGGCCCTGCGGTCGAAGCCGGTCGGGACCGGGCCCTTCATCTTCGAGAGCTACGCGCCGAACGGTTCCTTCAAGGCGAAGCGCAACCCGAACTACTGGTACAGGCCGTATCCGTACCTCGACGAGGTGGAGTTCCGACCGATCGCCGACGGCTCGCAGCGGGCCGATGCGCTGAAGTCCAGCGGGGTGGTGGACATGATCCACACCACCAACGGCCAGACGATCAAGTCGTACGAGGGCTCGTCGAACCCCGTCCTCGAGATCCGCGACTACAAGGGGTCCACCGTGTACGCGCTGCTCCACGTGTCGCCCTCCGCCACCGGCCGCCCTTCCCCGCTCGCGGACCAGCGTGTGCGGTGCGCCCTCGCGAACGCCGTCGACACCCCGGCCCTCGTCAAGACGCTCCAGGCCGGCGTCAACCGCCTCGCCGACGGGCCCTTCTCGCCTGAGCAGGTCGGGTACCTGGCCGACACGGGATATCCGCAGCACCAGGACATGGCCAAGGCGCAGGCGCTCATCGCCGCCTACAAGCGGGACCACCCCGGCCCGCTCGTGCTGTCGCTCGCCACCACCAACGACGAGACCAACCTGACGGTCGCCCAGTTCCAGAAGCAGTGGTACGAGGAAGCCGGTGTCGACCGGGTGTCGATCGACCAGATCGACCAGGCGGCCTTCATCCTGGCCGCCCTCAAGGGCGACTTCCAGACCTTCCAGTGGCGCAACCACTCCGGCGTGGACCTCGACTCCCAGTACATCTGGTGGCACTCCTCGACCGCCGTGCCGGACGGCCAGCTCGGCCTGAACTACGGCCGCATCCGGGATCCCGTGATCGACAAGGCCCTCGACGACAACCGCTCCACCACGGATCCGACCCGGAAGAAGCTCGACGCCGAGACGATCAACCGTCGCTTCGCCGAGCAGTGCTACGACCTGTGGGGCTGGTGGACGACGTGGGCGATCGTGCACGATGCGGCCTTCCACATCCCGGCCGACGACACGCTGCCCGACGGCTCGACGACCGGCCCCACGAACGAGATCGTGAACATCCGCGAGGTCTGGAAGAGCTGACGACG
>Ga0163163_10003336_pt1 | contig 13621 bp, 17 predicted proteins | sample S65metaG_FD_119766 | JGI IMG/M metagenome (GOLD analysis project Ga0163163, IMG submission 119766) | Switchgrass rhizosphere microbial communities from Kellogg Biological Station, Michigan, USA - S6-5 metaG | ecosystem: Host-associated > Plants > Roots > Rhizosphere > Soil | place: USA... | reverse complement strand
TGGCGGAATCCGCCGCCGTACTGCTGCTTGAAGCGCCGGGCCCGCTTGATGAATTCGCGGCTTCCGCAGAGCGCCGACCCCACCGGCGCGCCCAGGCCTTTCGAAAAGCACACGCTGATGCTGTCGAAGAACTGCGCGTAAGTCTTCTCCGGAGTCCCGGTCGCGACGCTCGCATTCCACAAGCGCGCGCCGTCCAGATGCGTCTTGAGGCCACGCTCCCGCGCCACGTCGGTGGCCGCCTTGATCTGGTCGAGACTCCATATTTTGCCGCCTCCGCCGTTGTGAGTGTTTTCGAGGCACAGCAGCTTCATGGGCGTCGCATTGGTCGAAAGCGGGTAGCGGCTCGGCACTCCCAGCGTCGCGCGGACGTCGTCGGCGGTGAAGACGCCGCGCACGCCCGGCAGCAGCCGCGGCAGAGTGCCCGCGAGGGCCGCCATCCCGCCGGCCTCGTTCATATAAATATGCGCTGCCTGGTCAAGGAGGACCGCATCGCCGGGCTCCGTATGTGTGCGCACCGCGATTTGATTCGACATTGTGCCGGAGGGAACATACACGGCATCTTCCACTCCCAGCACACCTGCGACTTCGGCTTCCAACTCCTTCACGGTAGGGTCATCGCCATAAACGTCATCGCCCACCGGCGCGCGCGCCATCGCTTCGCGCATCGCATCGGTTGGTTGACTGCACGTATCACTGCGGAGATCGATCATAGTTGCCACTTTGCTATCTTGCCATGATTCGGACGATATCCGCGACAATGGAATTAGAGTGACGCTGTCGTTCCCCGCCTTTCAATCGCGAAACTACCGGCTGTATTTCGCGGGGCAGAGCATCTCGCTGATCGGCACCTGGATGACGCGGCTGGCCACCAGTTGGCTGGTGTATCGCCTCACCGGTTCCGCATTCCTGCTCGGCCTCGCCGGCTTCATGAGCCAGATTCCTGCGCTATTTCTCTCTCCGCTGGCGGGTGTCTGGGTGGACCGTTGGGATCGCCACCGCGCCATGGTGATCACGCAAACGCTGGCTATGCTGCAGTCGCTGGCGCTCGCCGCGCTCACTCTCACGCACACCATTAACATGCCGTGGATTCTGTTCCTCACGTTCCTGCAGGGTGTGATCAATACTTTCGAGACCCCGGCGCGGCAGTCCTTCGTCATCCAAATGATTCATGACCGTTCGGCGCTCGGCAACGCCATCGCGCTGAATTCCTCTATCGTCAATGCCGGACGTTTGGTAGGCCCCGCCATCGCCGGTGTCGTGATCGCGTGGGTCGGCGAAGGCTACTGTTTCCTGATCGACGGCCTGAGCTACATCGCCGTGTTGTACTCGCTGCTGGCAATGAAGAATCTGCTTCCGGGACTGCGAAATCCGCCCCGCAACGTTGGCCAGGAACTGGCGGAGGGATGGCGCTACATCATTTCATCGCCGGCGATACGGTGGATCCTGCTGATGCTCACCCTGGTGAGCGTGATCGGGATGCCGTTCACGGTGCTGCTGCCCATCGTCGCCGATAAAGTTTTGGGCGGCGGCCCTCATACGCTGGGCTTCCTGACAGCGGCGACCGGCGTGGGCGCGCTCACCGCCGCGATGGCTCTCGCGATGCGCCGCAGCGTGCGGGGGTTGGTTAAATGGCTGGGAATCGCCGCGGCGATTTTGGGCGGATCGCTGATTTTATTTGGACTCTCGCATTCCTTCTGGTGGTCCCTGGCGCTGATGTTCGGCGCGGGCTACGGCATGATGCAGCAGATCGTCACCAGCAACACCATTCTGCAGACCATCGTCGCCGACGATAAGCGCGGCCGCGTGATGTCGTTCTACGCGATGTCGGTGTTCGGCTTCTCGCCCATCGGCAGCCTGATCGCCGGTTCGCTGGCTTCGTGGATGGGCGCGCCGCAAACGCTGATCCTGGGCGGAGTGCTGTGCCTGTGCGCGTCGATCTGGTACTTCGGACGTCTCCGCGAAATTCGCCGCTCGATTCGGCCGGTCTACATAGAAATGGGAATCGTGCCGGACCCGTCGGCGCTGACGACGGAACAACAGTGAGCCGGGTCTAAGCAGCCGCCTCACGCAACGCGGCGCGTGCCAGGGTGCGGGTGGAATCGAGAATGGGGAGCACGGAATCTTCGGCGCGAATCAGCAGCGGGATTTCGGTGCATCCCAAGATGACGGCCTCGCAACCGCTGCGTTCAAAAACCTGAATTGCCTGCTGGAAGTATTCGCGAGTGGAAGCAGTGAAGCGGCCGAAGACCAACTCGTCCATGATCAAGGCGCTGATCTGCTGGCATACGTCCCTTTCGGGAATTTCGCAGGCGATACCGCGGGCGCTGAGAGCGACCGGGTACACCGGGCCTTCCATCAGCCAGCCCGTGCCCAGCAGGCCAACTTTGCGATAGCCGCGCTCGGACGCGAGGGACGCGATCTCTTCTGCAATATGCAACCAAGGAAGGGGCGATAGTGCACGCACCAGGTTGAGTCCCTGATGCGCGGTGTTGTCGGGGCAGATGGCGAACGCCGCGCCGACTCGTGCGAGTTTCCCGGCCGATTCGAGCAGGAGGCGGCCGACGGTCGGCCAGTCTTCCGCTTCGATGGCGTTCATGTAATTCGACAGCGGTAAGGTGTGCAGCGTGACTTCGGGATGCGCGTATCCGCTGCCTGCTTCGCCCTCCTGACAGATGGTCCGGTAACACAGCGCCGCGCCCTCCGACGTGACCGCGGCGATACCTATGTGTTTGGGCATGGCGTCCAGTTTACTCTGGAGCTATGACAACGGGCGCGAGTTGGGCGGTTTACGCGGTTTTGTCGGCGTTTTTCGGCGCGCTGGTGGCTATTCTCGGCAAGATCGGCGTGCGAGATGTGGACAGCAATCTGGCGGTAGCGATTCGTACGGTAATCATCGTCTTCTTCGTCTGGGGTATCGTGCTGGCGCAAGGCAACGCCCGCGATGTCTGGCGCATCTCGCGGCACTCGATGATCTTTCTGGTGCTCTCCGCGATCGCGACCGGACTTTCCTGGTTGTTCTACTATAAGGCGCTGAAACTTGGCGAGGCATCACGCGTCGCGCCCATCGATAAATTGAGCGTGGCGCTGGCAGTGGTGATGGCTTTCACTTTCCTGGGCGAGAAGCCGACCACAGGGAATGTGCTGGCGGCGATTCTGGTGACCGCGGGCGTGCTGGTGGCGGTGTTCGTCCGTTAACGCTCGCGCAGCGCTGCTGTGATCGTGCGCTCGTATTCGGGGAAATAGCGCTGGATCATCGGAAGATCAAACGAACGTAGAATGCTCGTGTTACTTTCGCGTTCCAACAGAAACTCGAAAGACTTCTCGATCAGCGTTTCCGCGGAAGCCCGGCCGCCGGTCAATTTCTGCAAATATTCTTGCGCCACTGTCACCGAGTGCACAGTGGTGGAAGCGCCTTCGACGGTCACCTCGTAAGCGCCTGCGCTGGCAGTTGCGACGTGGATGGTCATGCTTCACCTTCAAGGATCACCATCGCCAGCGCCTGCTCCTTGGTATGCGTGAGGGAGAGCGCTACGTTACGCACTCCGAGTTTCGCGGCGACTTCGGCCGCCCGGCCGTGAAACGTAAGCGTCGGGCGGCCGGAAGGCAGGTTGATGACTTCAAAATCGCGCCACGCGATGCCGCCCGTCCAACCGGTGCCGAGCGCCTTCATGCCGGCTTCCTTAGCGGCGAAGCGGGCGGCGTAGCGCTCGAAGCGATTGGCTTTACGGTCGGCGTAGGCGATCTCGCGGGGAGTAAAAATTCGCTCTAAGAAGCGGCTGCCATAACGCGCGATGGAGGCTTCGATGCGCGGGACTTCACAGAGGTCTACACCGGAACCGAGGATCACTGAACTTAGATTAGCGTGCCTTCACTTGTCTCAAGCATGAGCGTCACCGGACCGTCATTAACGAGCGCGACTTCCATGTGCGCCTGGAATACTCCAGTTTCCACTCGGAGTCCACTGCGGCGCGCGATCTCGACAAAAGATTCGTAGAGCGCGCGGGCCTGTTCGGCAAGGGCGGCGGCGTCAAAACCGGGGCGGCGACCCTTGCGGCAATCGCCATAAAGCGTGAACTGCGAGACTACCAGCAGGCTGCCTCCTATATCGAGCACACTGCGATTCATCTTGCCATCGGCGTCGGAGAATATGCGCAGATTGAGGACTTTGTCGGCCAGATAGTCGGCGTCGGCGGCCGTGTCGGGCTTGGCTACACCCAGCAGAATCAGCAGTCCAGCGCCGATTTCTCCCACTACCGATCCTTGGACAACCACACTCGCCTGGGTGACTCTTTGCAGCAGCGCACGCATTGAATACTAGGATAAACACCTGGGGGGACCTAGATACTTCGCTGGATGGTAATGTACTGGCACTTGGCGCACAATCGTACTGTTCTTGGAGATCCGATGAAAACCCCCAAAACCAAAATCAAACGAGAACCGGGGGGGTATTTCAACCTCCAGGAAGAGAAAACCAAGACGCGCGTCTCGGGTTACGGCCACGGTGATTTCATCAAGCTGAGGGATGAGTACGGCAATGTCTGGCTCGGCTCAGCGGAAACCGTGGCGGACAATTCGATTGTGTACCGCTTTCGGAACGGCACGGGACAAACACTCACCGGAATTTCGAGCGGGCTGGTGGTCACACTGCGCGATGAAAAAGGCAATACCTGGCGTGGCGCCGTCGACTAGACCGATTGCCGCGCTCTAACGACCCGTCTTCATTAGCTGCTGCAAGACCTGCTGTGCCGCCTTTTGGCTCGCGCTTTTCTTGGAGAGTCCTTCCGCCTGGCTCACGCAATCCTTGCCCACGCGAACCTCGACAGTGAAGATCTTGGAATGCTCCGGGCCGTTTTCGGCGACGATGCTATAACGCGGCGGGGGGAGTTTGAGAGTCTGAGCTATTTCCTGCAAGGCACTCTTATGGTCGGTTACCGTAGCGTTTAGGCCGTCCTCCGGGAGATCGCAGGGTTTGATGACGTACTCCTCGATGAACCGGCGTGCGGTGTCGAGTCCGGCATCCAGGTAGAGAGCGGCGATCAGGGCTTCAACGGCATCCGAGAGCAGAGCCTTCTTCGCGCGACCACCGCTCATTTCCTCACCGCGCCCCAGCCGCAGATGATCGCCCAATTGCAAATTCTGCGCCACCTCGTGAAGGTGCGCGGCGCTGACTAAGTGCGCTTTTAGTTTAGAGAGGCGGCCCTCCTGGAACGACGCAAACCGGCTGACCAGGGATGCGCTGACGGCGAAACCCAGAATCGCGTCGCCCAGGAATTCGAGCTGCTCGTTATCGGCCCCGTTCTTGCCCTCGATCGCATGCTCATAGACCCGCGATTTATGCGTGAGCGCGCGTTCCAGCAATTCGCGGTCGCGAAAGGTGTGACCGAGAGCCTTCTCGAGAATCCCCAGGTTCACACTCATGTGTTCACACTCATGTGTTCACACTCATGTTTTCGCACTCAAGTGTTCACACTCATGTGTTGCGCTCAGGGATCTGCGCTCAGTGGCGCGTCGGGCGAAAGCTATTGACCTTTTCCTTTGGCGGCGCGCGCTTTTTCATCCTGCGCGATTTTCTTCAGGTTATCGGGAGCGCCGGCGGCGATCACTTTGTCAGCCAAGGCGCTGGCGTCATCATACTTCTTGTCGTTGTTGTAAACCGACATCAGCCGGACCATGGCAGTATAAGCGGGAGAGGCAGAGGCGTCGATGGCGGCCTTATATTCGGTGATGGCCGCGCCCCACTTCTTGTCGACAGCGGCGATCATGCCCAGGGTCTCGTGCGCTTCGGAAGTCAGGTCCTTCTTAATGCCGGTCCACTGTTCGTCGGTGAGCTGTGGGTTGGGTTTCTCCGCCGTGCTGATAGCGGCGACGGCGTCGTTCGCCAGTTTGTTGGCACGCTTCAGCTTCTCGTCCTTATCCAGATCGAATTCCTTCGTCATGCGGGCTAGCTGGCTGGAAACCAGCAGCAGAGCCTGGAAGTTTTTGGGGTCGGCTTCGATCGCGCGATCTCCGTACACGATCGCGTTGGGACCGTCGCCCTTTTGGGCGTAAGATTCACCGGCCATCTGCAGAGCGACGGACTTGAATGCGGTGTCCTTGTATTTGCTGAGCAGATTGTCGGCGGCGGCGATCCGTTGGTCCGGAGTGGTGGCGGTCAAAACCGCGTTCACCGCTTCGCCTTCCGCTTTGGATTTGACCTTCTGGCCCATCGCCAGGGTGCCTGCCAGCAGCAGGACGGCTATCAGAGACTTCATCTTCATGGTTACTCCTCGTTATTCCAGTTATTTTTTAAAGGCTTCACTTTTTGAATACTTCCCCGACACCCTTAAGGGCCGCTTGCCGGACGGAATCCGGAGCGTCCGGTATTGCGAGGGCCGCCTTGTAATTCTCTACTGCCTGGTCGCGATTGCCCTGAGAATCGGCCAAACGCGCCAAATATAGCAAACTCCACGATTTGGTTTCGGAGTCCGGCTGCAATTCGAGAACCTTACGGAACAGGCGATCACCCGTCTCTGGATCCCTCTGCAGCACAGCCACCCGCGCTAAACCATAATACGCTTTTGCATGCAGGGGCTGCTCGGCCGTTTCGTCGAGAACGCGCAGAAAGGTCTGCTTGGCCCGGTCGAGGTCGCGGCCGCGGTAGGCATTCTCCGCGTCGTCCAGAGTTTTTGCCGCGCCGGTCAGTTCCGCCGGCTTGACGGATAGCGCAGGACGCACGGTGCGGCTGGCGCGAGAGGCGGCGAACTCTACCTTGGCCATGCGTTCTTCTTCGCGCTTGAAGTCCAAGCCTGCGTATAAATTAGGGAAATACAGGCGCAGCGCGGCGTCCTGCTTTTCGTAAATCGCGAGCTGCTCGGCCAGGGCCGGAGCCAGCACGAAACCTTCTTTCAGGGCCTGTTCGGCTTCAGCCGGTCGACGGTCCAGGCGACTCTCGATGGCCTTGATCAGGCTCTCGCCGGCTAGATCAATGAAATCGGTCTTATAGTGATCGTCCAGAGCCCCGGCGCCGAGCGCGTAATCGCCCAAGGCGTGCTTCTTGTTGATGTCGTCGGAGAACTTGATAGCTAGAGGGTCTATCAGAAAGTGCAGGTAGGCGTGGCGGACACCATCGATCTGCGGCTCGGCGGAGGGCGTGACCACTACAAAATAGTCGTCGGCGAAGCTGCGCGATTGCACCTGATTCGGTGCGCCCAACAGGTCGACATAGATCTGGAAACGGCGTCCCAGATAGCCGCTGGTGGTGTTACGCGCATAGGCGTTGGCTTGCAGAATGGAGTTGACTACCGGTTCGTGATACTGCTCGATCACCTGGTCGTAAAAAGGCTGTGCGCGCTGCCAGTACTCGCCGATGCCGGCTTCCCTATAGAATGCGGCAAGCAGCGGCGATAAACCTTCAATCGCGGTAGCGTCGGGTGGGCGCACCAGGTCGGGATCGCGGTAATCGAAAAGGGGCGGCCCGTTGATGAGCAGGGCGTAAGAAATGTAGCGGTTCAGCTCCGCGGTGGGGTCGGAGAGTTTATGGTCGCGGACAAAGCGCTTCAGCTCAAAGACGCTGTCGAGGTTGCGGGCCGCGAGTTCGGTGCGCAGTGTGTGGCGGAAAACGTGGGTGGAAACGGCATTGATCTGATCGTCGTAGCCAGCGGCGTTGATGGCGGCGAGCACGGTGAACAGCGCCTCATTACCGTCCAGCTGGTTGTCGGCGCTATTCGACGCGGCGGGCGCCCGGCGCACCGGCGGCTTGGCGGCGCGAGGCAGCGGCGGGGCCTGCGGAAGGGCGGGCAGCGCGGCGGCGCACAGGGTCAGGAGCAGATGTGGAATACGGCCCACGGCAACCTCTTAATTGCTAATCCCCCAGTATACTCAGCGCGGCTTCCAGTTCCCCCAGGGCATGGGGGTCGCGCGTGGCAGCGATCCCGCGGCGGTAGAATTCGCGGGCGTCGTCCAGGCGGCCCAGCTTTTCGAGCGTTTGACCGCCGTGATAATAGGCTGCCGAATAGGCCGGATCGGTAACCAGCACGGCTTCGAATTCCGGGATCGCCCGCGCCCATTCGCCAGTGTTGACGTATTCCATCGCCAATCCGTAACGGGCGAGTTTGCTGGAGGGGTCCTGGGCGAGAATTTGTTCGAGAAGTTCGATGCGCGGGGTCACTCATCTGTTAGGATACCGCTTAGCGCGAATTCAGATGGCTTGTCCCCTTTTCAAACCCGCGCGCCGGCTGGATGCAGGCGGCTGGGACCCGGCTCCGCGGCTGCCGCTTGGCGATGCCTGGGCCGGCGAGTGCATGGCCGGATGCTCGGAGCAGCCTGCGGAATCGACTCAGCGCGAGGTTTGCAACTGCGGCTATGCGCGGGGACGCTGCGAGCATTTCCCGGCAGGTATGGAAGCCGATGCGGTGCGCTTTTCGCTGGGGGTGGATGGCCGGCTGATTTATATTTTCGAGAAGGATCACGCGCCGCTGGAGCATGGAGAAATCGACGCTTTGACTGACCCGCGCGAGCCGCTGGCGAGTCTAGCCCGGGCATTTAGGGACAGCCATCTTCGGCTCGTGGAGTCGAGCCAAAAAAGCAAGGCAGTCGCTCTATAGAAGTTGGAGCAGTCCCTCAGATACTACTTCTTGGCCGCGGCGACGGGAGTTGCTGTCGCAGCCACCTTTTTCTTGGAACTGCGGCGTTTCTCGGCGGGCGGCACGCGGTCGCTCTTCTTAAGGTTCGGCATCACGATGGAGAGGACGAACTTCTTTTCACCGTGGTCGTCGAATTTGATCACAATGTACTCTTCGTTACAGGAGAGGACGCTGCCCAAACCGAACTTGGGGTGATCAACCTGCGCACTCTGGGCGAAGGCGGGTTTGCTGGCCATAAAAGACGTAGACCTTCTTTCGGAGCGTGAGCTCTATAACTAATTGTATCAAAAGACTTACGAACGCGCACGCGGATGTTCGAGGATGATTCCAGCCGCTCGGGTTGAGCGATCGGTGTGCTGCTCCGACGCCGGCGGGAACCTTCGGCGCATCTACGGTGTCTACGGTATTGTTGGAGGCGGTACACTGGATGAGCGGAACGCTTGTGGCGCACACGACGATTGGCTTCCAGTTCGATGCCGGGATTGAAGCGGAAAAGGCCGCAACGGCGGCTCTCGCCCAGGAAGAGCGGGCGCTGATCGCGCGCCTGTGCGAAGGCGACGAAGCCGCCTACGAAACTCTGATCGAGCGCTTCGAGCACCCCATATATAATTTGGTGAGCCGTCTTACCAACGATCCCGGCGACGCGCCCGACGTGGTGCAGGAAGTCTTTCTCAAAGTATTCCGCAACGTGCAGTCCTTTCGCGGGCAGAGTTCGCTGAAAACGTGGATTTACCGCATCGCGGTCAATGAGTCGCGCAATCACCGGCGCTGGTTCGGACGGCATCGCGGGCAGGAGGTCGCGCTGGAACCAGCGCGCGGCGAAGCGCACAACTTCTTGGACTGGCTGCCGGATCCGGCGCGGTCGCCGATGGAACTCGCCATCGATCACGAGCAGGAGACGCTGATTGAAGCCGCGCTCGCGGAGATCAATCCGAATTATCGCGCCGCGCTGGTGCTGCGTGAATTGGAGGGTTTGAGTTACGACGAGATCGCGGAGATCCTGGAGACCTCGCTGGGGACGGTGAAGTCGCGAATTTTACGCGGCCGTGAAGCGCTGCGGGTGCGCTTGACGGAGCGTTTGCGGCGCGAGAATGCGCCGGCAGGTTGGAATCCGACGACGGCGGTGGCGGAATGAGATACCATCCCGGCAATCTGCGGAACTCGGACTCGCTCGGCGAGTCTCTGCGGAGTCTACCCGTGAAGGTTCCACCTGCGGAACTGCGTACTTCGCTGCGAGTGATCGCTTCGCAGGAGCGGCAGCGCCGCCTGGAGCGCCGGAACTTCGCAACGATCTGGTGTACCTGGCGGGAAAGCGCGCAGTTGTTCTGGGATAACGCGGTTATGTCGCTGGCGCTACCGTTCGCGGGCGGCGTGTTCTCGACCGTGGTGCTGTTTAGCATGTTCGTGGTGCCGGCGTATCCGCTACTGTCGAACAGTGATAGCGACGTGCCCACCATTCTCAACACTCCGGTTGCGGTGAAGAGCATCGCGCCTTTCAGCGTAGGCGACACCGACGTGGTAGTGGACGTGACGGTGGACGAGCAGGGCCGCATGCTGGATTATGCCATTGTGTCGGGCGCGAGCGTGCTGGCGAATCCGCAGATGCGGAGACGCCTGGAAAACGCGCTGGTGTTTTCTAATTTCACTCCGGCCACCACTTTCGGCCAGCCCATGATGTCCAAGATGCGGCTGTGGTTCCACTCGAGCCGTATCGACGTGAGAGGGTAATCTCTGGGTCGCCGCTTCGGGCAGCATTTCCTCGCCCGCAAATCTATTCTGGATCGCATCGCGGACGCGGCTTGCGGTCAAGGCGCGCGTGTGGCGATCGAAATCGGCGCGGGGCGCGGTGCGCTGACGGAACCGCTGCTCGAACGCGCCGAGCGGGTGGTCGCCATTGAAGTGGATGCGGTTCTGGTGCATTACTTGCGCCAGAAGTTTCACGAGGCGATTGGGGCGGGGCGCCTGGAGCTCGTCGAAGGCGACGTCCTGAAGGCCGATTTCACGGCGGCGGGGGAGCGGCCGGTGATTGCCGGGAATTTGCCCTACTATATTACGTCGCCGATTTTGGAGCGCGTTTTCAATCTGCATGGCGCGTGGGAGCGGGCGGTTTTTCTGGTGCAAGCGGAAGTAGCCGAGCGCATCGCCGCGGGGCCGGGTACCCGGGACTTCGGATATTTGAGCGTGTTGGTGCAGACGCATGCCCGCGCCGAGATCCTGTTTCCGGTAGGACGCGAGGCGTTCCGGCCGCAGCCGAAGGTGGATAGCGCGGTGGTGCGTCTGACTCCGCGAGATGCCGGAGTGGAGTTGGGAATCACGGACGTCGCCGCGTTTCTCAAATTCGCGCAACACTGCTTCCGCCACAAGCGCAAGACTCTGCGCAATAACCTGGGTGCGGTGTACGGATTGAAGACCATCGACTCGCTCGCGGAAGGGCGGTTGCGCGCGGAGCAGGTTGGGCTGCCGGAACTCGCTGCGCTGCATCGTAAACTGGCCGATGCCTAAAAGCGCGCTGCAAATTCTGGCGGATGAGGTGGTCGCGTGCACCGCTTGCCCGCGCTTGACGGCGCACTGCCGAAATATGGCCGAGGTGAAGCGGCGCGCGTATCGCGAGTGGGATTACTGGGGAAAGCCGGTGCCTCCGTTCGGCGATCAGGCGGCGCGCATGCTCATTATTGGTCTGGCGCCGGCGGCGCACGGCGGTAACCGGACCGGACGCATGTTTACTGGCGACCGTTCGGGCGATTTCCTTTATCGCGCGCTGTATGAGACGGGATTCGCATCGCAGCCAGAGAGTCAGGCGCGCGGCGACGGCTTGAAACTGACGGATGTGTATATAACCGCCGCGGTCCGCTGCGCTCCGCCGGATAATAAGCCGGCACTAGTGGAGTTGCAGAACTGCCGCAAGTACCTCGAGCGCGAGATCGACCAGCTTGTGGACCTTCGCGTGGTCGTCGCGCTGGGCAAACTTGCCTTCGACGCCTACCTCGGCATCCTGCGCGACCGGGGCATCATTCGCAGCCGCGCGGCGTTTAGGTTCGGTCACAATGTACAATACGAGGTCGCTGGCGCTCCGGTCCTGGTCGGTTCCTACCACCCCAGCCAGCAAAATACTTCGACTGGAAAGCTAACGGCGGAGATGCTGCGCGAGGTCTTCGAGCGGGCGCGCTCTATTTGCTCAAGCTGACGAAATGCTGGCCACGCGGCAGCAGAACTACACTTCCAGCCATTTCCGGGGTCCGTTCAATGCCATCGATTTGGAGTTTCGACGGCACATGCTCGAGCAGCGCCATTGCCCGCGCGCTACTTTGATAGGCGAATTCGATGCCCTGTGGCGTGACGGCGGCCATCTTCAGGTCGCCGTTGAAATCGAGGACGCGCAGGGGCAGGGCTTGCGGTGCGGGCTCGATCACGTGCGGACCGGGCATGAGCCAGAGAGTCTCATCGCTGGCGATGGGCCACGGCTTTCCATCGACTAGCGCCGGCCCCAGCCCCTTGAGCGGCACGCCTACGCCGTGCCGTGATTCCACCACCAGCTTTCCGTTTACTTGCTCGGCGCGGTCCACAGCCGCCGCAGCGGAAGCCAACAGCGGGAGGTCCCAGCGCGCTATCGACGCTTCAAAGTACAACGCCACGCGCGGGAACGAGTTGGATGCGGTATGAACCAGCTCAAACAATTCCGCGCCAGTCTGTTGTTTGGTGGGGTAGACGTCCTGATAGCGGTCGACAATGTTGACGTCGATCGCCAGCTTTTCCTGCGAGGGCGTCAGCGGCGCGTAGCGTGCGGCGATCTGGGGATAGCGCTGCGGTCCCAGATTCCAGACGGTGGCCGGGTCCTCAATGAGAAAAGTGAAGTCGTGCTGGGCGAGCAGGGGCAGCACCCGCGCGGCGTCCGCACCGAGCTTTTCGCGCATGGTGGTGTCAAAGCGGTCGTCGATATGCGTGAGCGTTAAGTCCAATTGCGGTTTCAGGCGGCGCAGGTCTTCGATCTGTGCGATCCATTCGGTCTGTTGGCGCTGGGCGAGTTGCGCGCGGAATTCCAGAAATTTGGCAAGACCCGGCGCATTCTTCTGCCAGTTTCGCGGCGACTGGGCTTCGAACAAATCGAGCGGATCGAATCCGGCGGTCTGCTGGAACTCGCGACGGACGTCGGCGTCGAGCGGCGTGAAGCGCGCCGGATTTTCGTGCCCTTCGAGCGATTCAAAATACAATTCGGCCAGATTCACACCGTCCCAATCGAAGCGTGTAAGCAAATCGCGCGCGCCCGCCGAGACTGCGGCGAAGGCATCGCGATCGGTCAGGTTCACGAGCTTGCGCCAATCGAGCTGGGCATCCTGTTGCAAGGCGGTTTTTTCACGCCACTCAGGGTGCTGGTCCCAAAACGCCTCGCTCACGTGGGGCAGCTCCAGCCAGGCATAGACCTGGATGGCGTTGCGATGGCATGCATCGATCAAGCGGCGCAGATATTCGTCGCTCTCCGGATCGCGCTCCCAGAAATGCCAGGCGGCAACGTGCAGCGCGCTGATCCCAGCAGCACGCCAGCGTTTGGCGAAGTAATCCACGTCCACACGCGCGCGATAAGCGGAATCGAAGAACGCCCACAGGCGCGCAGAGCGGAAGGGAGGTTCGAGTCCCAGATCGAGGAGCGCTTGCGGCAGGTAGGGAAAGCGTTCGTAGCCGCGTGGGCCGGGTGAAGCGGCCACCCACAGCACCGCACCTTCGCCCTTGCGGTAACCGGCGATGAGCGGCGCCTTCTGCCAGCGCTCCCGCGCGAACACGCGAGCCTCAGTGGGAATCTCGACCATCGGGAGATCGAGCGCCTTCTCCCACACGATGCGTAGATCAGGGGCGCGCAGGTCTTCTACGCTCCGCACCGTCACGCGCGGCAGGGCGCTTGGCCTAAATCCGAAAGCAGAGGCTAGCGGCGATTCGCCCTCGACGATCAGAATAACTCCCTGCTCCACCCGCGCTGACCATTCGGCGTACGGCAGGTCGGTTCCGTG
>Ga0163163_10003335_pt1 | contig 13626 bp, 7 predicted proteins | sample S65metaG_FD_119766 | JGI IMG/M metagenome (GOLD analysis project Ga0163163, IMG submission 119766) | Switchgrass rhizosphere microbial communities from Kellogg Biological Station, Michigan, USA - S6-5 metaG | ecosystem: Host-associated > Plants > Roots > Rhizosphere > Soil | place: USA: Michigan... | reverse complement strand
GATTCGGGCACGGGGCAAGGGCGTCCAGGTCCGCGTGCCGGGTTCGTCTGCCCAAACTCCCGGGTCGCTGAGTCCAGCAAAGGAATGCTGCCACGGCCAACGGAATCGTGGCGGGGACGGCCGCCGATGCTCAGCCAGAGCGCCAGATGGAGCGTAGGAAACCGTATATCGTTCAATCAGAAGTTTCGACGAATCCACGGGCAACACTTCGAACGGAAGCAGCGCCAGAGCCCCATCCGGAACGATGCGCAGCGTGTGGATGTTCGCGTCGTTCAGGATGGGTACCGCACCGAGCAATTGCGCCGCTAACGGTTGCAGGGTTTCTAACCAATCGTTACGATGGGGATCGGCGAGCGCCTGCCGGGCTCTTCCGATGACTCCAAAATCCGGTTTCCACTGTCTCACTCCCACGTCCTTCGCGGACACCCAAAGGACTCCCGCTGTATCGCGCCCGACCCAATATTCCAACAATCCCGTGCCGTCGGGCAGCGACCGCTGCAACTCTCCGAGAGACATTGGGCGAGCGGCACGGTCAAGGTCCTGCAAGCCGCGGGCGCGAGATTGTTCCATCCAGCGAAAGGCTTCAGGCGCGTCGGTCGATGAGGCGATCAGCCGATCGTAGACCGCGCGTTTGTCGACAAGAAAGTGAGAGCGAAGCTGCCCAGATGAGGTGTCCGCGCGCAGTGACTCGATGATGGCAACAGCTTTCAACAGCATTGCGCTAGCGTCGACCGGTGACGTCTCCGGATTTTGCGCTAAGCCAAACAAGGATCTCCATTCCTCCTCTTTCAGTCCCAAATCCTGTGCGCGCGAGGAAGCAGCCTCAAAGTCGGCGCGCGACAATGAAGCGCGGTCCGCGCGATAACGGGCCTCCCCGCGGTTTAATAGCGCCTGAACCTCCAGCGGACGGTCGCCCGTGCGTCGCGCCAAGTCGAACGCGGTCGAAAAGCTGGTCTCAGCTGCCTTGAAGTCCGCGAAATCCAGGGACTGGACGATGCCTATGTTGTTCCACATCCCGATCTCGCCGTCGGCGTGCTTCGTATGGCGATAGATTTCCTGGGCCTGCCGGTAGGTTTCAAGTGCTTTCACCGGGTCGCCGAGGCGCCGCCTGAGAGCGCCTATGTTAGTGAGAAGCTGCGCTTTTTCGAGCGGTTCCAGCGCGTCCCCGCTTCTAAGAAGGCCCGAATAAAGCTCCAGCGCGCGATCGTATCGGCCGAGCGCCTGATAGAGTACGGCGATGTTCGCGGTGGTAACTTGCCGGGCCCACGGAGACCACACGTCGTTCGGCACCTGTTTCACCCTGCGATCCGCCTCTTCGTAGTAGTCCAAGGCGCGACGATAGTGCCCCTGCATATAGTCAGCGGTGCCCAAATCGTTGAGCCGCGCGATCTCGCTGCCAAAGTCGTGCATACGTCGCGCGAGGTCCAAGGCTTCCTTTAGATTCGCTGTGGCAGCGGTATAGGATCCGGAATAAAGCTGCGCCAGTCCAATGACACGAAGGGAAGCCGCAAGGTACTTCAGGTCAGAGGAGGCGCGGAACTGCGACGCACATTCGTTCGCTTTTGTGATGGCTGCCGCATACCTGCCGGCATCGAGATCCGCACGCGCCTGATCGAGCAGTGCCGAAGCCGGTTGGCCAGATGCGCTGAAGATGAACAAGACGTATAGAAGCGAACGCAAAAGAGGCTGCAAAGCCTCATTCTAGCTTCTGCGCTTCTTTTTTGAAGAAAGTTGTTCCAACGCGCTGCCAGCCTTGTCTCACCAGGTATCGAGCACATGCCGGACGGGGATGCCCTCGATGACTTCACAACGAATAGGAATCTACATATGAAACATGTGTTTCAGGGCGCGTTCACGCTACTTGCTCTGCTCTCTGCGCCCGCCGCTCTAGCGCAAACGGTGACGCTGTACGGGACGCTGTCGAATTTTGACGTGGTCAACGACACCGGGGGAGAAGTCCACGGCTTTGAAATCGAATTTTACGGGGCTGACGGCATCAACAGCTATTACAACTGGAACCGGTACGGTCCGCCCACAGTCACCCCGATGGCGGGCGCGGTGGGTGTGGTGGCGCGTTGGATGTCCCCCTGGGACCCTGCGTCCGGAACGTTCATCGTAAAGACCCCGCAAGCGAACAACCCAACAGTCATGACCGGACACCAGTGCGTGATCGGCACCGTTGGCTACGACACCAGTGGATGTGAACATTTTGGACTTACGACGGTTGGCAACGCAACGCGCATTGTGTATCACTGGTTGATCGCGGATCCGTTAAATCCCGGCCAGCTGACCACCTATGGATCGCAAGTGGCAATTGCCGCCCCGGTCTGGTCAGTGCAGCCTCCAGCCCAGCCCGGCAATCCGGTCGTTGTCGCTGTAGATGTGGATCCTCCCATTCCTCCGAAACCGGCCAAGCTGTTCGGCGATGCGCAATGGATGAAGACGTATAAGTCGGATGTCGGGCGTCAGGTCAATCTCGATGAATTAATCGCCGACGCGGCAGTGGTCCCCGAAGACGATGCCCATCTCGAAACTGCCTGGGATCTGATGCAAACCGAACTCGGCAGCAATAGTAAGCGCAAACAAAAGCGCGGAGGCCTCAGCAACGGTTCCCACGCAGTCGTCCGGCGCTTTGAATTCTACAAATACACCGGACCTGTCGATGCTACCGGCAAGGCGCTGTGCGCGGATCCAACCTGCTCAGCTCCAGCGCCCGGAGAAGTCGGTGACTTCATCGGCGCACAAAACGCCGCGGCGAACCTGAACGTACCGGCGCAATTCCCTGTGACGGTTACTTTGACGGGCGATGGCCAAGTGTCCACCTCGAACAGCTCGATTCGCTGCCCGGGAACCTGCTCTCAGTTCGTCGCTCCAGGGACCAGTGTCACCTTGACGGCGAAGAACGGGAAGGGGACGTTCGCTGGTTGGTCCGGCGCCTGCACGGGGACGGTTCCCACATGCACTCTTACAGTGAATTCGGAAGCCCCGGTGACCGCAACATTCCTTGCCAGCTACAAGCTGACGACCAGAATAACCGGAGTCGGAACGATTAGCTCAAACCCAGCGGGAAGCAGCTTCCTTGATGGAACGACGGTGACTCTCACAGCCGTCCCCACCGCAGGCAACACATTCACCGCGTGGGGCGGAGCGTGCGCCGGTACGTCGTTGACTTGCACGCTGACAATCTCGGCCGACACCTCCGTGACTGCGACCTTCGCGGCTTCAGGCGCACCTCCGCCTCCTCCGCCTCCGGGCAACACGACGTCTTACAGGCTCGTCGTGAAGACGAATGGAAACGGTACGGTGGCGGCGAGTCCTGCGGGCAGCTCTTTCGCCAGTGGGACGGTTGTCACGCTGACGGCTACGCCAAAGACGGGTTCACCGTGGCTGGGCTGGTCCGGCCCCTGCACTGACATGTCGGCGACGTGCGTGGTGACTATGACCGCGGACACGACAGTTACGGCAAATTTCCGGTAGTTTCGCAGAACCTGAAAGGGCGGGGGAATGATCCCTCGCCCTTGTCCTACGCTTTCGGAGTGAAGAACTTCACCCCTTCGAATCCCTTGTCCGAGCCCCACGGATCCCACACGGTCTTGTCTCCGTTACTGTTGGCTCCAGGCCATTTCCCCATAGACGTCGACAAACAGAGCGGATAGAGTTTGGTGCCGTTCAGCATCAGGTCTTTATTGCCTTTCTTGTAGAAGTACATGTAGCCGCCGTTCAGCTTCTTCGCTCCCGGATAGATGACGATCACATGGCCATTGCCTTGTTCCACCTTCGTTCCGCCGACCACCACGATTCCCTGATTGGCAAGATTGTATCCTTCCTCGAGCTCGACCGTTTTCCAATTCGCGGACATGTGATCCATGAGCACGTTGGCAACACGGTAAGGTTCCTGCGCGTTGCTCATGGACTTGATTACTTCCCAAACAGCGTTGCTGCATGAGCCGGTGCCCTTGAGATAGGCTTCATCGCACGCTTTCTTGAGCGCCGCGGTTGCCGTTGTTGTGGCTTCTGGGGCCATCGTTGGTGTCATTTGTTCTTCTCCTGATACATCCGGGTTACCGGATCCCAGACCATCGCCGTGCGGCGATTGCCCGAGGCCGTTGGGTCGCTAATCTCCAAGTCGATCTTCGTCGGAACGGAGCCGCCGCGCCATTCCGAGAAACGGACGGACATCTCGACGGGCGGATCGTCGGGGAACGCGTACGGAAGCGTCCCGCAGAACCGGCCACCCGGGAGGTACAGGCGCGCTGCAGGGAGTTTCACGGCATTCGCTTGCGTTCCAGGTTGGCTCTTGTAAAACTTCTCAGCCGAAGGACTGATCAATAAGAGGTCCGTTCGTCTGCCGGGCCCGAGGACCGGACAGGCGCGAGTAAAGATACGGAAGGGAGTCCATTCGGCGGGCAGCCATTTGAGTTCTTCCGGCGTCGCGGCGCGGCATTGCGAGGCGTTCACTTTGAACGAATGCTGTGCCCCAGCGTTAAAGGTGAACGCCAGCGCAATGAGGATTGCGAAGATCTTATGTTGTGGTGCCATTGCTGCCATTTTTTAGTATTCCTACCGGCGATACGTGCGGCCGTTGATCAGGGCATTCTGGAGGCACATGTTCTGGCCGTACTGATCGTGCTCGACGCGCCAGCGGCAGGTTTCCTGTTCCATGCCGGCGGGCTTTTCGTAGTTGTGGCGTGAACGATCATTTGGGTAGCCTCCAATTGGCGGTCTACCTGGAAACGCGGAATCGAACTGCGAAGTCGATCAAGCCCTCAAGAAAATTTTCGAGCGCGATACCGATCGACCAGGAGCGGCAGCCCCGTTTCCCGCCAGAACTCGGGTGCGATGCCCCCACCGGACATCCCACCGTGATCGAATTTTGGGAGGAAGACAAACTCGGCGTGAGTGACCGGAACGCCAACCAGACGATGAAATTCTGATTCCAGAAGTTCCTGGAGCGCATATGCGGTTTCGGGGAAGGGAGTAGCGGAAAGCTCGCGGGCCATTTCATCCCACAAGTGGGGATCTCCGCGCAGGCCCCACTGCTCGGGCGGGTTTTCGAAGATTTCCTTCAGAGTGCGCACCTACTATTCGTACCACTGTCAATGCGATACAAATGCCATGTGGGTTATATTGACATCCAGACGGCAGGAGGATCCGTGTCGACGACTCAACCAATCACGCGGCTCCTGCTCGAATGGCGGGAGGGAAGCGGCCCCGCACTCGAGCAGTTGACGCCGCTTGTATACAGGGAGCTCCGCAAATTGGCGGGCGGGTACCTCAGCAAGGAACGCCCCGGCCATACGCTTCAACCAACGGCCCTCGTGAACGAAGCGTATCTTCGCCTTGTGGAACAGTCTCATCAGAACTGGGAAAGCCGCTCCCACTTCTTTGGAGTGGCGGCGCATCTCATGCGGCTCATCCTGGTGGACTGGGCGCGGAAGCATCGCGCGGGCAAGCGCGGCGGGGGCGCCAAGCAAGTCCTGCTCGAGGATGCTGCAGCGGCTGTCGCGAACCGGCCCGATGAGTTGATCGCGCTGGACGAAGCATTGACGGCGCTGACAGAGCTCGATCCACGCAAAGCCAAGATCATCGAGCAGCGCTACTTCGGCGGAATGACGATACCAGAAGTGGCTCAAAATCTGGGGATCTCCACTGCCACCGTCGAGCGCGAGACGCGCCTGGGTCAACTGTGGCTCTGCCGGCATATGACGGCCGGCTCTGGGGAATGACCGCGAGCTCGAGCAGAAGTGAACTGAGCGGACTTCACGCCGTGAAAAATAATTCGTCTGCGTGATGGGATTTCCTGCGGACCTGCGCTGGTGTGAGTGAGACCGGTCAAACGGCTTCAGATCACATCAACCAACAGGAGACAGAAATGAAAATCACAACAATGAAAGTCACAACGAAGATGAGGGCTGGCGCTCTCGTTCCGAACCATAACCAATCCACCCAGAGCCTGCGATGCAAGACCGCATTGAAGGCGGGACCGGCCCTCACGGTGAACCACAACCAGGCCACGTCGAGCGGCCTCCGTGTGAAGACTGCGGTTAAGGCGGGTGGTGGCGGAGATGCTCTCACCGTGAATCACAATCAGTCCACGCATGGCCTCCGCAGCAAGACCTCATTGAAGGCCGGAGGAGTCGGTCTCAACCATAATCAGACCGCGAAGAGCGGCCTTCGTGTGAAGAGCGCGGTCCAGGCCGGACCGGCGCTCACCGTGAATCACAACGAAACGGTGGCCACCGCTCCGCCCGAGATTGAGCCATCCATTCTTGATACAATCGCCGATTCCATGCGCGTGCGCTAGAGTGTCAAGGCGGCTTGGCGCCTGCATCTAAGCACACCGTGGTTGCTCGATCAGGAAGGAACCATGCTTACTCCGAATGTCACATCGTTCATCCGCTCGGGCTCGATTGGATTCCAATCTCACAAGCCGGGTCAAGAGCGCCGACGAGTACCAGCACATTGCAGACTTGTCGGAGCATCCCGCGTCCACTGGCCAATTGCGGGCGGCCTTTGCTGCCCGCAGCGCCGGGTGTTGTGCCAACAGATGATTCGTCGCGGACGAGTTTTGGCATCAACGCGGGAACTGACAGCCGTCAGGATCGCGACATGGGTGAGGTATGAAAACGTTGCTTGAGGAGCCCTATGAAGACACGGTCAGCGCTGCATTCCTGGATCGTTGGCCCGACGCGTAGGCGAGAGGCCAAATGACACCGGACCGTTGGCAGCGCATCGAGGCGCTACTCGCGGAAGCCTTGGATCAGGATAAGGCGACACGTGCGGGCTTCCTCGATGAGGCTTGCGCGGGCGACCAGCCGCTCCGCGATGAGATCGAATCGCTGCTCGCTTTTGAGAATGCCGCTGAGCAAGTCGTCGCGGGCGCGGTTGAGGGAGTCGCCGCTCTCATTCAGACCAGCTCACTCGGGTTCGAGGAAGGGGACCGCATTGGCGCGTACCGTGTGATTCGCGAAATTGGCCGCGGCGGCATGGGTACTGTCTACCTCGCCGAGCGTAGTGACGACGAATTTCATAAACAAGCAGCCATCAAACTGGTGACTCGCGGCATGGATACGGCCGCGCTGCTGCAGCGTTTTCGGCAGGAACGCCAGATCCTCGCGCGGCTCGACCACCCGTATATCGCGCGCCTGCTTGACGGCGGCAGCACCGAGGACGGACGTCCGTATCTCGTGATGGAATTCGTCGAAGGCGAGCCCATCACGAAATGGTGCAAGACCGCGAGCCTCAGCACGCGCCAGCGTGTGGAACTTTTCCGCAAAGTCTGCGCCGCGGTCCAAAGCGCCCATCAGAATCTAATCGTTCATCGGGATCTCAAGCCCGGCAATATTCTGGTCAACGCTGAGGGTTCGCCCAAGCTTTTGGATTTTGGTATCGCCAAACTCCTTGACGCCGACGACGCTCCGCAGTTTACAATCGCGGGCGGTGGAGTGCTGGTGTTCACCCCCGATTACGCGAGCCCCGAGCAAGTCCGCGGAGAGCCGATCACGACTTCATCCGACGTGTACTCGCTAGGCGCGATTCTCTATGAGCTTGTCGCCGGCGTCCGGCCGCACCGTATCAAAAACAATAGCCTCCTCGAGATCGAGCGCGCGGTTTGCACAGAGGTACCGCAGAAGCCCAGTACCGCATCGCGCCGCGCCGCCGAGCGCGACGTTGCGCCTATGCTTCAGGCCGGTGATCTCGACAACATTATCCTCATGGCAATGCAGAAGGAGCCTTCGCGCCGCTATGCCTCCGCCGCCGAACTGTCCGAGGACCTTCGCCGCTATCTGGCCGATCTCCCGGTCCAGGCACGCGAGGACACGCTTACTTATCGCGCGTGCAAATTCGTCCGCCGCCACGTGCTTGGCGTGGCGGCGAGCGTTCTTTTGGCCGCTGCGCTGGCCGCGGGAGTCACCGTTTTCACGATCGAGGCGCGCCGCGCTCAGCGACGTTTCGAAGAAGTCCGGCGGATCGCTCACGCCCTCCTGTACGACATGAATGATGCCATACGCGATCTGAAAGGCTCGACCAAAGCCCGTGAAGTCGTCGTCAAGACCGCCCTACAGTACCTCAGCGGACTCGCCCGCGAGGCCGGCGGCGACTCCGGCATTCAACTGGAACTGGCAGAAGCATACCAGCGTGTGGGAGACGTGCAGGGAAACGCCATATCCAATAGCCTGGGGCAGACTGGAGAGGCGCTCGTCAGTTATCGCAAGGCCGTTCAAATTGCGGACGATCTCGCGAGCCGTCATCCCGACTCGCTTCCGGCGGCATTCGTTCGGATGCGTGCGCGAGAACGCATCGCGGACATCAACGCGCGGCGATCGAACAATCTCAAGGCGGCGCTCGATCTTTATCGCGAGGCAATTGAGATCGGTGAGGCCATCGCACGGCGTGATCCATCTAATCGCGAAAATCTTGGTGCTCTCTCCAGCCTGTATGTAGCAGTCGCCCGCGAGGACACCGATAGCGCGCGTGCAATCGAGAGCGCGCGCAAGGCGCTGCCGATCCTGCAACAACTGGTCGTATTAGAACCGGCGAACGATGATGCTCGGCAACGCCTCTCCGACGGGTACTCGATGCTCGGTCAAGGGCTGCTGCTGACGAACCAGCTACCAGAGGCTTTAGCTGAACTTCAAAAAGCGGTACAGCTTCGCGAAGCTTTGGCGGCCGCGCATCCTGACAACGGCAGTTATCAGCGCGAGCTCATGATCGCCTACAGTAAGGTCGGGGACCTGCTAGGCCCCGTCGCGCCGAGCCTCGACGATCCAGTGCGCGCACTGCTGAGTTATCGCGCGATGCTTGCCATTGCGGACAAACTGGCCGCGGCCGATCCGGCGAATCGGCGCGCCGCCTTCGATCGCGGTATGGCTCTCCTCAAGGCCGGATATGCGATGCCGGCCAATGATAATGCAGCCGCGGAGGCCACGCTGCACCATGCGTTAACGACCTTTCAGTCGCTTGCGAAGATCGATCCCGGCGACCGCCATTTGCAGCGGTCGATCAGCATGGCGCACTTCTATCTCGCGCGCCGCGCATCTCTTGCCGGCGATTCGGCGGGCGCGATACACAACTATCGCGAGGCAGTGCGAGTTCACGAAGCGATGTTCTCGGCTGGCTCAATCGACTTGCGTCCGCTGCGCGGCATTTGGAGCTGCTATCAGGAACTCGCGAAGGCGCAGGCGGCGCGCAATCAGCGATCCGATGCGCTGGAGTTGATCCGCAAAGGAATTGCGGCTGCCGAAGCGGCTCGTTCGGTCGATCCGACGAACGCGGTCGTCCAGTCGCAATTGCCCCAAGCCTACGCAGCGGAAGGCGCGGTTTATTCGACGCTGGCTGCGGCGCCTGGTGCTCTAGCGGATCAACGCCGGAGCGACTATGCGCACGCCGCCGAAGCGTTCCGCAAGAGTGCCGCGGCGTGGGATCAAATTCATCCCCAACACGGCTGGCCGAAGGACCGTGATGTCCAATTGGCGCGAGTACGCGACGAGGCGGCACGCTGCGATGCTGCTTCGGCTGCACTTCGGCACGGCAAATAAGCCTCGCGACTCAATCGGCGCGTACCGCTTCCTGCGGGTCGATGGCGCAGGCCCTTTGGATCGGCGCCAATGCTGCGAGCAGCGTCGCAACGCTCACCGCGGCGAGACTGGCGAGGTAGGCGGGAATGTCATAAGTGTCAATCGCCAGATCGACGATTGATGCGCAGTACTGCAGGACTCCCAACGCGAGGACCATTCCAAGAAAAAGGCCCACCGCCGTCATCCGCCCCGAATAGGAAAGCACCAGCTTGCCGATCGCAGCGGGCGTAGCGCCCAAGGCCATCCGGATTCCAAGCTCCTTCGTCCGTTGGTTCACGGCGTAAGACATCACTCCATAGATGCCCGTCATCGTGAGCAGGAACGCGACCACACCGAGGATCGAAGCGAGCCAGGATGCTGCGCGCTGCGGATAGGTCTCCCAGTCGATCACTTCCTGTAACGCAACCACGCGAGCTCCATTCACCGCACCGTTTGTCTGCGCGAGTGCAGTTTCCAGCTGGCGCGCCGTCTGTTCCGGCGTACCTTTGCCTCGAATGACCATCATCGTGCCTCGTCGAAGAGTTTCAGGGAAGTAGACCGTTGGCCGCGGTCCACCATCTCTAGCTTTGGCAACGATATCGTGAGCGACTCCGATGACTGTCGCTTCGCGGAATTGGGGAAGGCGGACGCTAATGTCGCTGCCGGGTTCCAGGACCAGCGTTTTCCCAAGCGGATCTTCGTTGGGCCACAGTTTTTGAGCAGTCAGACTGCTGATCACCGCGACTGGCGCACGGCGATCGCTTTCCACCTGAGTGAAGCCCCGCCCGCGCAAAAGAGGCAGCCGGACGAGAGAAAAGAATTCGCTGGACGCTCCCAGATAATATAGATTCTCGCGCGTTGCGCGCGTCGAGCTGCCGGCGAGAACTGTATGCATCTGGCTCGGAGTTCCCGCCATGAACGCCCTGCTTTCCCACCAGGATTCCTTCTCGAGAATTGCGATCAGCGCTTTGGTATCCTCCGGGCTGATGCTGGCCACGCCGAGGACTCCGGCGTATTCATAGCCTCGATTGAGTTCGATGCTCCGCGTTCCACCGCGCACCAGGATCCCGGCAATCGCGAGCAACATGACGCACGCCGAGACCTGGACGATGACCAGAGCGTCGCGCATGCGCCCGGGCCTCAGAAGGCCGACCTCGCCACGCAGAGCGAATGCCGCGGAAACCCGTGTAGCTTGGGCCGCGGGGGCGAGTCCAAAAAGAATTGTTGTGAGCGCAGCCACGATCAGCATATAGCCGAAGACATGACCATCGATCACGAAGTCCGGAATGCGGACGCGAAACAGGATCGTTGGCGAGGCAGTCGCGTAAAGCGATCGCGTGAAGAGATTCAGGGCAATGCGGGCGATGACGAGTCCAAGGCCCCCGGCGATAGCCGCGAACAGAAAGCTTTCGGCGAGCAGTTGGCGGACGATGCGGCCGCGTCCCGCGCCGAGTGAGATGCGTGTGCCAATCTCGCGCTGGCGCATCATGGCGCGCGCGAGCATCATGTTCGCTGCGTTGGCGCACGGGATGATCATCGTCAATCCAAAGGCGATCAGCAGAGGCAGCGAGAAACGCAGCGCAGTCCATGTAACGGGGATGTCAAGCGTTTCGACTTCCGCGCGGGCGATCCGATTGTATTGCGGACTCGTATCCGTATAGCGGCGGCCGAGGCTCGAGATCCGCTGCCGGAACTGCTCGGCCGTTGTGTTGGCGGGAAGCCGGGCGATCAAGCCGTACATCGGATACTCCGGCAGTCCAGCGGTTCGGTTCCATACTTCGACGGGAACCCACAAATCGGGCATGACGATCCCGAACTTTGCGACTTCCGGGGGAATCATCGCGATCGTCCCAATATTCAGTCCCGCGAATTCCGGCGCGGCGACTCCGATGACGGTGAACGGTACGCCTTGCAAGGAAAGCTGTTTGCCGAGGATCTTCTGGTCGGATGCATAGCGGTTTTGCCAGGTACGGTGGCTGAGCACCAATACGCGCTGCGATTCGTTCGCTTCGAAGGGACGTCCGATGGCAATGCCGGCGCCAAGCAGGTTGAAGTAGTTGCTGCTCACGATCGCGAGTTTTGCGGGATGGCCGTCGAGACCCGTCCCTTCCAGGCTCGATGCGCCGAACTCCGGAAGACCGGGCGTGGCGGAGACCAGTTGATATTCAGGCCAGCTCAAATGAACCGGTGTGTGAAAGGCCGTTTCGAACGTGATGGAGACCAAGCTAGCCGGATCGCGGACCGCAAGAGGCCGCAACAGCAGCGCATTGAAGATCGTGAAGAACGCGGCGTTCAAGCCGAGTCCAAGGCCCAATGTCAGGATGACGGAAGCCGCGAAGCCGGGCTTCTTGATGAGCAGGCGGCCGGCGAATTTCAGGTCGTTCGGTAGCGTGCGCAGCCAACGCCAGACACGTTGCACCGGGCCTTCGCCATCTTCCGAAGGACGCAGGATCGGATCGATGTCGTCGGTGCGAAGATACCGGCTCCACTCTCGTTGGAACTCTTCCTGTGCGAGCGTCGTGCCGTCATCGGCCAATCCAAACGTTTCGACTTCTGGCTCGAGTTGATCTTGATAGAGCAGCGGCCGTATGCCCCAGGTCTTCATCCGCGTGCGCCGCAGCCAACTCCAAAGTCCTAGTTCGAGACCGAACGTCACAATGAACGAAGCCGGATTGGTCGACAGGTAATAAACGAGCTGGGAAATCGGCACGAGCATCGCCATGGCGGAGGCGAATAGCGCGAGACTCATGACGAGCGGGCGCTTGCCTGGCAGATATCCACAAGCGAAAGGTAACTTACGCCATCCCTTGAAGAGACGTTCGAAGGCGACTGCCGCGGCGCCGAATGCAAGCGCCGTCCACGCGGCGGCGACCAACCATCCCTCGGTGCGAAAAATGAAGATGGCTCCGGTGAGGACTACCGGCGTGACTCCACATCCGAGGACGAACCGCTCTACCGCCCGCATCCAAGCCATACGGCCGTCGCGCTCCGTGATCTGAAAGATCCAATTGGCGCGCAGATCGGCAGGCAACGAGAATAGGTGGCGCAGACCGAGCAACGTGAATGCGATCAACGCGAGCGGGATGGCGGTGGAGGGCGCGTGACGTACAGAATACCGTTCTGGCTGGGTCACCGCACTATCAACGAACGACATGATGACCCACGCGGCCGCGAGCCCGGCGTAGACGAGTATCGCCAAGCGTTGGGTGCGATTGCGGGTGATCGTAGTCCACATGAAGCCGAGGGCTGCCTGCTCACGCGGATCTTTGATCAAGAGGTCGAGGAGTCGAGATACTAGATCGATCCGGCGCGGTGGAGCGACCCGTGGCGCTTCGAGCAACAGCTTCCTATAGCGATGGAAGCTGAGCGAATACACGCCAACCGCGCCGATCAGAGGAAGGATCGCGATCGACGCGAGCTCTAAGCCAGACAAGTTCAGGCCGCCGAAGATTTGCGGGCCCTTCCAGGCGGTAAACGGGAAGCCTCCCAATCCAGCGGCCCCCAGAAGCGCCTGCAGCCAGATCATCGCGCGTTCAAACAGCCGCGCCGGAAGAACGTTGAGGAGCGCGCCCTGCAGAGCAATTGACGAGAAGAACGCAAAGCTGGATGCGGCGCCCATCGTCGCGAGGGCGGTCACGATCGAGGCGTGCGTGAACGTGGCGTAGATCGTCGCGCAAGGCAAGATCAAAACGGCGTTGAACGCCGCAAAGGTCACGAGAACCGCCGCGAATTTGCCTACAAAGATGTCCGACGCGCTCACCGGGAGAGCGGCCAACGACAGATAGTCGCGCAGTGAGGGATACAAGGACTGCCACAGCACCGCGACAAGCACGAGCGCCGCGCAGATCGACATCCCGGTGAGCGACCACAAGTCCGCTCGCACTTCTAACGGAATGCGGTCGAAGAGCTGCAGGTCCCGGAGTTTTCCGTACTTCACCAACAACAGATATGCGAGCAAAATCCAACTGGAAACAAGAATTGCAATGACGCCAGCCGCGGCGCGGGTCCAATCGCTTTGCGAGGAGATGAGATCGCTGTCGAAAAATCGCGGCAGGAAGTGGCGAAGGAG
>Ga0163163_10003332_pt1 | contig 13633 bp, 15 predicted proteins | sample S65metaG_FD_119766 | JGI IMG/M metagenome (GOLD analysis project Ga0163163, IMG submission 119766) | Switchgrass rhizosphere microbial communities from Kellogg Biological Station, Michigan, USA - S6-5 metaG | ecosystem: Host-associated > Plants > Roots > Rhizosphere > Soil | place: USA... | reverse complement strand
CGGCGCCGCCTCGCTGCGCGCGGACGACACCGACATCGGCACGCTGCTCGGCCGGGCCGACCGCAACCTCTACGAGGCGAAGCGAGCCGGCCGCAACCGCGTCGCCGCCACCTGACCCGCCCGCGCTCAAGATCCACACAACTGCGCAACAGTTGTGCCGCTGGAATCGCTCCCACGCCACAACTGTCGTACAGTTTTGTGGATCTTGCGATTGCTGTCCATTGTGGTGCGATGAGGTCGGAGTCCCGCGGGCGGTCAAGCGCCTTCGGCAGTGGGCACGCCGGCCGTCGCGTAACGGAAACGTCGCACCTCCTGCGGCCAACCGCACGCCACCGCGATCTTTCCCGCCCACAGCCGCGCGGCCTCCTCGTCGGCCACGTCCACAACGGCGAAGCCGCCGAGGTGCTCCTTGGTCTCGGCGTACGGGCCGTCCGTGAACGTTGGCGTGCCGCTCGACGCATCGACGCTGAACACGGGTGCGGCGTCGTCCAGGCCGCCGGTGAAGATCAGGACTCCGGCGGCCTTCATCTCGGCCCTCAACGCGCTGACGGCCTTCGACGCCCTGCGGAGATCATCGTCCGTGAGGTTGGGCACCCACTCGTCGTTGAAGGCGATGAGGTACTCGGTCATGATCTGCTCCTTCGCGGGTGGTCCCTGCGACCACCCTCCACCTTCTCCACGAAGTGTGGTAGCCCGAATCGACACCGCGAAGCAGGTTCAACAGCGAAGGATCACGCTCACGCCCCGGGTGCGCGGAAAGTGACCGCCTGGCGCGTCGCCCGGTCGACCTCCTCGGGCGTCAACAGCACCACGGTCTTGCTGTCCACGCCGCCGCTTGCTCCCACGGCGAGCGACACGGCGGCCGCCGTCTCGTTGTCGGGTAGGTCGCAGATGATGTACACGTCGTGCTCGCCGAAGCTGAAGTACATGCTGTCCAGATGGCCGCCGACGCTCTCGGCCGCCTTCCGGGCGACGTCGACGCGGCCGCTCCCGCCGTCCTTGAGCAGCCCACGCAGGCCCTCGGCGGTGTACGTCGACGTGAACAGGTACTTCGCCATGTCGCATCACCTTCTTCCGCCGCGCCGGCCGTCACGGCGATCAGCCGGCCCCGCTACCCAGCGTAGTGACGGCGGTGGTCGGCCAGCAGCAGAACGGGTCGACAGCCCGCCTGATGCCTGTGGTGCGGAAGAGGCCACTGGTTCACACCTCGGGCCGGCACCGCCGGACTCCACTATGGACAGTGGCGACCGATCGGTGCGGCGATCGCCTAGATCTCCCCTCTCGCCTTCTCGATGTGCCCCGCGATGGCATGGGCACCGTGGGCCTGTGCGATGGCGTCCGCCTCGTCGAGGGTGCTGAGCGCGTCCGCTCGGCGGCCCTCGGCCGCGGCGATGTAGGCCAGCCCCACCATGTTGGAGGCCACGCCCGCCAGAGCCCCAACCTCCTGCCGCAGCCGCGACGACTCCTCCAGCAGTTCGCGCGCTTCGTCCAGGCGGCCGGCCACGTGTGCCGCGATGCCCAGGTGCCGCAGCGCCTCGGCCTCGGTCAGCTTGTCGCCGACCTGCGCGGCCAGCTGGCGCGACTGTTCCAGTTTCGGAACGGCGGTCTCGTTGTCACGCCGGATGACCTGGTGGAGACAGCCGATCCAGAACAGGGCCTCGGCCTCGCCGCGAGCGTCGCCCAGCGCCCGGTACGACTCGGTCGCGCGTTCAAACAGCGTCAGCTCAGCCGGATCCTCGACCGGTGATGAGCCGGCGCTTGCGCGCTCGTGGAGAAACCGCGCGTGCAGAATTCGTCCACGGGCCAACGCGACATCGGCCTCCACCGCGTCCAGGCCGCGTTCCGCATCGGTCAGTTCGCTGGCGTCGCCGCTGTACACAGTCCGGTCATAGACCGTCTTGACTCGCTCGACCCGATCATCGGCGCTCATCGCCGCCCCCGCCCTGGCATCGCCGCTACGTGCCGGATCAGGAGTCTAGCGGTTGCGGCGAGGCTCACCGGTCCTGCGACTAGTGGCCTCGGAGCCAGCTGGTGAAGGCCAGGACGATGGCCACCGCAGCGATCGCGGACAGCACACCAAGGCGCAGGCCTCTCGCGACGACAACCGTTCGCGACGTCGACGGGCCCGAGACATCGTCGGTGGTTGGGCGCAGGCGGGCAACGATGGGGCCCGCGGCAGCCGCACCGCCCCAGCCGACAGTCGCGGTCACCGCGATGAGCAGGATCAGCATGACCACGTTGTTGCCGAGCCGATCGCTGACGATGGCGCTGACCGTACCGCTGTCGTCGGGCGGTCCGCCGGCGCCGAGCACGGCGACAGCGACGGTCGAGTACAGGAAGAGTCCAAGTCCCGCGCTCACGCCGGCGAGCCGGGCCACCCGCCGACCGACGGCGGCGTCGCGGGCCCACAGCGCGCCGGCGGCCCCGACCGCGAACGGCACCACGACCTCGACGATCAGTGGGTGCCACGGCACGATGTCCGGCGCGATCTGGTCGTACAGCGTGAACCCGGACAGGGAGAGCCAGACGAGGGCGATGAACGCGCCGCCCAACAGCCCCGGCAATGCGACACCTGGGCGGCGCACCAGGGCGCTGGCCGCGACGAGGCAGCCGATGAGGAAGACCAGGAGGATCCCGACGCCCACCTGGCCACCGTCGCCCAGCCCGTACCGGCCGACCGCGGAGGCGAACACCGCGACCGCGCCGCCCGCCAGGGCGAGCATCGCCCCAACCCCAGCGGCGGCTGCTCCCCACGGCGGCAGGAGCAGAGCGCCGATCACGCAGCCCAGCGCGAACCGCAGCCGGCGCGCCCGGCCCTCGATATGGTCCAACTCGCCGAGCATCGCCTGTCCCCACTCGGCCCGCCGGGCGGAGAGCAGGCCGACGCCCCATCGCAACAGGCGCTCGGCCACGTCCTCGGCCGGACGGTCCACGGTTGTGTGGCGCCGCATCATGGCTATCACGACACCCAGCAGACCCAGCATGGGAACGAAAACGATGGGCATCTAGGCCTCACTCCAACGGTTGTGGGGGCGGGCAACGGTACGGTCCGGCGAAGCGGCGGTCAACTCCGCCACGTACTGTCGCCCGGCCAGACTCAAGCGGTACAGGTGCCGTGGTGGACGGCTGCCGACGCCGGGCTCCCACGACGTCTCCAACAGCCCACGGTCGGCCAACCGAACCAGGATGGGGTACAGCGACCCGGACTTCAGGTGCACCTCGGTCCCCAGGTCGTAGCCGTAGCGCCACCGGGCCGGCTCGGCCGCCAGCGCCCGAAGGACGTTGACCGCCTGCATGGACGGAGGACGGTTCCGCTGCATGGTCGTTAACTCTACACATGTAGCGGTAGGTGTCAACAGGATCGTCCAGATTGGACTGAGGCGGGTCTTGCCAGCGGGCCTTACGGCGACGATGCTGCGTCCATCCGACCATGGGAGAACGCCATGTCGATCACCGAGGCGACCGCCCCGCCGAGCAGCACCGGCACGATCCCGTTCCGCGACTGGGAAACCTGGTACCGCATCACCGGCGAGCTCGGCGGCGACACGCCGCTCGTGGTCCTGCACGGCGGTCCCGGCGCGACGCATCACTACACGCTCCGCATCGCCGGTCTGGCCGCGACCGGCCGGCCGGTCGTCCACTACGACCAGCTCGGCAACGGAGCATCGACGCACCTGCCCGACAAGGGCGCCGACTTCTGGACCGTCGACCTGTTCCTCGACGAGCTCGACGCGGTGCTGGCCGGGCTGGGCATCGCCGACGGCTACCACCTGCTCGGCCAGTCCTGGGGCGGGATGCTCGCCGCGGAGCACGCCGTGCGGCGACCCGCGGGACTCAAGAGCCTGGTCATCGCGAACTCGCCGGCGTCGATCCCGGTCTGGGTGGCTGAGGCGAACCGGCTCCGCGGCGACCTGCCTCCAGACGTACAGCAGACGCTGCTCGCGCACGAGTCCGCCGGCACCACCGATCACCCGGACTACCAGGCGGCTGGCGAGGTGTTCAACAACCGCCACGTCTGTCGGATCGTGCCGAACCCGCCGGAGGTCCAGGCGACGTTCGCCGCGCTCCAGGCGGACTCAACCGTCTACAACACCATGAACGGACCCAACGAGTTCTACGTGATCGGCACCCTGAAGGACTGGACGATCGTCGACCGGCTCGATCAGGTCGTCGCGCCCACCCTGCTGATCAGCGGCCGGTACGACGAGGCGACACCGGCCACGGTCCAGCCGTACGCCGACCGGATCCCGAACGCGCGGTGGCAGATCTTCGAGAACTCGAGCCACATGCCGCACGTCGAGGAGGAGGAGGCGTACCTCAGCCTCGTCGGCGCGTTCCTCGCCGAGCACGACTGACAGTCCTATGTGGACCCTCCACGAACAGCCGGGGATCTTGGGCTTGCGCCAGCTTGCGCCCCACCATACCTAGAACTATTATGCATCGCAGTTCTAGGGTGGAGGGGACGGGAGAGCTCTGATGAGGGTGGCCAAGGATCTCGTGGCCGCCTCGGCGACGCCGATGGTGCTCGGCATCCTCGCCGAGGGAGACAGCTACGGTTACGCCATTCTGCGGCGGATCAACGAGCTGTCCGGTGGCGAGCTGGACTGGACCGAGGGCCTGCTCTATCCGTTGCTGCACCGGCTCGAGCGGCTCGGACACGTGGAGTCGGACTGGCAGGCGGTCGCCGGTGAGCGGCGGCGCAAGTACTACCGCATCACCACGCAGGGCCTGGACGAACTGGCCGAGCAGCGCCGGCAGTGGACCACGGTCGTGGACACGCTGAAGGAGATCTGGCTCGGCCCCGGCGATTCCCAACCATTGACCGCGATCCCATTGGGGGGCCTGGCATGACGGCGGCAGACGGTCCGAACGAGCTGGAGGCCCAGTTCGCGCAGTGGCGCCAGTACGTGCAGCGCCGCCGTGAGCTGCGGCCCTCCGACACGGAGGAGCTCGAGGACCACCTGCGCGGGTCCGTGGACGAGCTCGTCGCCGTCGGCCTCCGCCCGGACGAGGCGTTCCTGGTCGCGGTCAAGCGTATGGGCAGCCTGGACGACCTGTCCCGGGAGTTCGCGCTGGAGCACTCCGAGCGGCTGTGGAAGCAGCTGGTGCTCAGCGGTGACACGGTCGGCTCGGTCGCGCAGACCCGGTCGCGGCGCGACCTGCTCATCATGGTCGGCTGTGCGGCCGGCGCGGCCCTGTCGGTCAAGGTGCCTGAGCTGTTCGGGATGAGCCTGTCCAAGAACGCCGCGTTCTACGGGCCAAACGTCGGCCTGTTCGTGCTGCCGTGGCTCGCCGCGTTCCTGGCCTGGCGCCGCCGGGCCAGCCTGGCCGTGATCGGCGTCCTCGTCGCCTTGTTCGCCCTCGGCGCGGTCGCCGCCAACGTCTACGCGCTGGCCGAGAACTCCCAGTCCGTCGTGCTGACCGCGATCCATCTCGTGATCGCGTTGTGGTTCGTGGTCGGTCTCGCCTACGTCTGCGACGACCTGCGCTCGTCGCGACGGCGGATGGACTTCATCCGCTTCACCGGCGAGTGGTTCGTCTACTTCGTACTGATCGCGCTCGGCGGCGTCGTGCTGGTCGCGTTCATGTACGGGACGTTCAACGCGATCGGGGTCGAGCCCGAGACGTTCATCCGGGGATGGCTCCTCCCCTGCGGCGCGGCGGGTGCGGTGGTGGTGGCCGCCTGGCTGGTCGAGGCCAAGCAGGGCGTGGTGGAGAACATCGCACCCGTACTCACCCGGCTGTTCACCCCGCTCTTCACGGCGGTGCTGCTCGCGTTCCTCGCCGCCTTCGTGGTGAGCAACAAGGGCATCGACATCGAGCGGCAGGCGCTGATCCTGTTCAACCTCCTGCTCGTCGTGGTGCTGGGCCTGCTGCTCTACTCGATCTCGGCCCGGGAACCCCTCGCCCCGCCCGGCCTGTTCGACAACCTGCAGCTCGCTCTGGTGGTCAGCGCGCTCGCGATCGACGTGCTGGTACTGGTGGAGATCACCGGGCGCATCAGCGAGTTCGGCACGACTCCGAACCGGGCCTCGGCGCTCGGGGAGAACGTGATCCTGCTGGCCAACCTCGCGTGGTCGGCCTGGCTGTTGCTGGGCTTCGTGCGGCGGCGCCGGCCGTTCGCGGCGCTCGAGCGCTGGCAGACCGACTACCTGCCGGTGTACGCCGTGTGGGCCTGGCTCGTGGTCCTGGTCTTCCCACCCCTGTTCAACTACCGCTGACTGGATCCGGCCAGTCGCGCTCCGACGAAGCGGACAGCTTCGCGGTGACGGTTCAGCTCAAGTCGTTTGACGACAACAAGGAGTTCAACCTGTTCCGGCTGGCCGTCTCCCTGGTCACCGACGGCGCCCCGGCCGATGTGAGGTGGGCATGGCGAGCGTCGCGCTGGCCCGCGTGCCCGACGTTCAGGACGCCCTGTTCTGGAACCATGCCTGGGCCAATGGTCAGCGCGACCTCACCGCCTATCCGGGCGACCTGCGGCAGCAGATCGGCAATTGCCTGCACGGAAACAGTGCACTCATCGGCACTTTCCTGGCGAAGCCGGCGAATGCGACGCGGAGCTGACCGCCCTGGTATCGGACCTGCGCTAGATGTCCGACCGCCGTGTGATCCTGTCCGCGTGATCGTTGAGTTCGACGCGGAGCTGTGGATCTGGGACGCCCGCAAGGCCGACAGCTGGGTCTTCGTCAGCCTGCCGGCCGAAGCCTCCGAGGAGATCCGGGAGCTGACCGACGGCACGCGCCGCGGCTTCGGGTCGGTGCGGGTCCGGGTCACCGTCGGCGACAGCAGATGGTTGACCTCGATCTTCCCCGACGCCGCGAGCAGCTGCTACGTCCTGCCGATCAAGCGCCAGGTTCGCAAGGCCCAGAAGCTGGATGCCGGCGACGTGGCGACCGTGACGGTCGAGCTCGTCGACGTGTGACCGCGTTAGTCCACAATGGACCCCTCGCCGCTGGGCCGCTTCGGCTATACAGGAGCGATGAGGATTGGCCGGTTTGCGGCGACGCTTCTGGTGGTGGCGGCGGTGTTGGCCGGTTGCTCGCACCGTCAGGTGACGCTGCGGATCACGGCCGACCCACCCACCGGGCTGTACGACGCACCGCTGACCGTGCGGGTCACCGGTGCCCAGGCCGGTCAGCGGGTCCGGCTGGACGCCTCCGCCACCGACCGCCAGGGCCGGGTGTTCTCGTCCAACGCCACCTTCGTGGCGGACTCCGGCGGCACGGTCGACGTCACCTCGGCCGCGCCGGTCACCGGCTCCTACACCGGGGCCCACGCCACCGGCCTGCTGTGGTCGATGGCCCCGACCGGTACATCCGACTTCTACTTCGCCCCGGCCGCGACCACGATGACGGTGACGCTCACCGCTCGGGTCGACGGCGCGCCCGCGGTCAGCGCCCAGATCGACCGGCTCCGGCAGGCGCCCGGAGTCACCCAACGCCCGCTCACCCTAGCCCTGGACGGGATCGACGGCGTCATGTTCGAACCGGCCGACACGACCACGCCCCGACCGGCCGTGCTGGTGTTCGGCGGGTCGGAGGGTGGCCTGTCCACCTCCGATTCGGTGATGCTCGCCTCGGCGGGATATCCAGCGCTGGCGATCTCCTACTTCGGCGACCCCGGCCAGCCCGCCAACCTCGTCGACATCCCGCTCGAGTACTTTGCGACCGCCGTGCGGTGGCTGAGCCGCCAGCCCGGCGTCGACCCCGCGCGCGTCGCGGTCTTCGGTACGTCGAGGGGCAGCGAGGCCGCCCTGCTGCTCGGCGCGTACTACCCGGACCTGGTGCACGCCGTGGTGGCCTCGGTTCCCAGCTACGTCGTCGTCGGCTCGCTCCCCACCGGGGACAAGTCGGCCTGGACGCTGCACGGCACCGAGTTCCCGTTCGTACCGTTCAACAGTCGGGCGGCGTACCACCCGGAGGCGGTGATCCCGGTCGAGCGCATCCGCGGCCCGCTGTTCCTGCTGTGCGGGGGCTCCGACCAGCTCTGGCCGTCCTGCCCGTCCTCCCACGAGATCGCCGCCCGCCGGGCCGCCAACCACACGCCCTACTCCGACGTCCTCGCCGAAGAGCCCGGCGCGGGGCACTTCGTCGGCAGTCCGGTCCCCAACGTGCCGGCCAGCAGTGCCTACATCGTCAGCCCGCGGTACGGCAGCGAGACGGTGGGCGGCACCCAGCAGGCCGACGCGCTCGGCCGGCTCGACGCCTGGCCCCGCCTGTTGCAGTTCCTGGCGGGCCTGCGGGCCGGCACCTGAGGTCGTGACGGGACGCATCGACGTCGGTAACGTGATCGGCACACGCCTTAGGAGCGCCATGGCCGATCCGACGTCACCTGTGGTCCGCACCGGTTCCGGCTCCGTGCGCGGCCGGGTCGAGCATGATGTCGCGGTCTTCCGCGGTATCCCGTTCGCCGCCCCGCCCGTCGGCGCGCTGCGCTTCCAGGCACCGCGGCCCGCGCCCGGCTGGGATGGCGTGCGCGAGGCGGACGTGTTCGGCCCACCGCCACCGCAGGCGACGCTGGGCCTGCCGGCCACGGCGGCGCCGCCGCCGGCCCGGCACGACCCGACGGACTGGTTGACGCTCAACGTCTGGACGCCGGACCCGGCCACGACCGGGTTGCCGGTCATGGTCTGGATCTACGGCGGGGCGTACCGGATGGGCTCGTCCGCCCAGCCCGAGTACGACGCCGGCGCGCTGGCCCGCCACGGTGTGGTCGTGGTGACGGCCAACCATCGGGTCGGCATCGACGGGTACGCCCAACTCGACGGCGCACCGGCCAACCGGGCCCTGCTCGACCAGGTCGCGACGCTGCGCTGGGTCCAGGACGAGATCGCCGCGTTCGGCGGGGACCCGGGCAACGTCACGGTCTTCGGCGAGTCGGCCGGTGCCGGCGCGATCGCCGGCCTGATGGTGATGCCGACGGCGGCCGGCCTGTTCACGCGCGCGGTCGCGCAGAGCGTGCCCGGCACCTACTTCACGCCGGCGCTCGCCCGCGACGTCAGCGCCGAGCTGGCCGCATCCCTCGAACTGCCGCCGACCGCGGCGGCGTTCGGCGAGGTGACGACCGACCGGCTCCTGTCGGCCCTGCGCGGTCTCGACCAACGGATGCGGACGGTGCACAGGTGGGGAATGCTCTCCCACACGCCGACGCCGTTCTCGCCGGTGGTCGACGGCGAGGTGCTGCCGACCGACCCGTGGACCGGGCTGGCCGCCGGCGCCGGTCGTGACGTCGCGCTGATGGTCGGACACAACCGGGACGAGTGGCGGCTGTTCCTCGTCACCGCCGGGCGGGCCGGTGCCGTGGACGACGAGATGGCGACGACGGCGATGGAGGTCTTCGGGCCAGGGCCGTTCGCGGTGGACCGGGTCCGCACGGCCTTCCCCGACGCCGGCGCCGAGGAACTGTACGTACTCGTCCGATCCGACCGGATGTTCCGCATCCCGAGCCTGCACCTCGCGGCCGCGCAGACCGCGGGCGGCGGGCGCGCCCACCTCTACGAGCTCACCTGGCCGGCGCCGACCAGCCCGGCCCTCGGCGCCTGCCACGGCCTGGACATCCCGCTGGTCTTCGGCAACTTCGGCCAGGGCCTCGCCGGTCTGCTGATCGGGGATCCACCCGGAGACGACGCGGTCGAGATCTCGGCACAGATGCAGGCGGCCTGGACCGCGTTCGCCCGCGACGGCGAGCCGGGCTGGCCGCCGTACGACGAGGCTCGCCGGTTGACCCGGGTGTTCGACATCGGCGAGCGCGGCGGCATCATGGCCTACCCTGAAGAGGCCTCTCATCGGCTCTGGCGCAACGTCCACATTGGAGTGTTGGACCTGCTGTCGTGAGTCGGGCGCCGCCGGTCAGGCTCGGCGGACGAGCGACCGGATGCCGAACCCGATTCCGGTCAGGATGCCGACCGACATCGCCCCCATGATGACCACGAGCGCGATCCACCCGCCCCAGCCCGGCTGGTAGTCGTCCGCCCAGGCCCGGTCGTTGGAGGCGCCGGCGATCCGGGCCGGCACCGGCGCCTTGGGGTGGATGAAGTCGGCCAACAGCCACACCGGCTGGGCCGCGACCGACCCGTCGTCGGCGGTGAACCGGCCACGGCAGATCACGTAGTAGTTGTCGTCGTATTCGCAGTCGGTGATGTCGGCGACGGTGCCGTGGATGCCCGGGTGATGGACGCGCCACACCTCGACCAGGTCGATGCCGCGGGCGAGGGCCGCGTACGAGGTGGCGGCGGCGAGCAGAAGCCCGATCAGCGACCAGATCACGGTCGACCGTACGGTCGGTCGTTCCTGCTCGTCGATCGCGGGTTCCACGGCAGCCTCCTGTGTGGACGAATCAACCCCATCCGGACGGGCCCGTCAAGCCGTGGGAAAACGCGCCTGGCCCGGGACCGCTAGAGTTCGCCTACCGCCGTTGTCGATGGGGAGGCGCCGATGAGCAGCACCACGTCCGCTGAGGAATCCCGGCCGGCGGCGACGGCGGCCCGGATCTACGACTACATCCTGGGCGGCACGCACAACTTCCCGGCCGATCGCGCCGCCGCCGAGGCGCTGGTACAGGCGGCCCCGATCGCACCGGCCGTCGCCCGGGCGAACCGGGCCTTCCTCGGGCGGGCGGTGCGCTACCTGACCGGGGCCGGTGTACGGCAGTTCCTCGACATCGGCTCCGGCATCCCGACCGTCGGCAACGTGCACGAGGTCACCGGCCCGGACGCGCGGGTGGTCTATGTCGACATCGACCCGGTCGCGGTGGCGGAGAGCCTGGAGATCCTCGAGGGGAGGCCCGGCGCGACGGCCATCCGCGCCGACGTGCGGCAGGCCGACGCCATCCTCGAGCATCCCGACGTCCGCCGGTTGATCTCATTCGACGAGCCGGTCGGCCTGTTGATGGTGACGGTGCTGCACTTCGTCACCGACGACGGCGAGGCGTACGCGGCGGTCGAGCGGTTGACCGGCGCCCTGCGCCCCGGCAGCCACCTGGTCATCTCCCATGGCTCGGTCCCACCGCAGGCCGCGCTGCCGCCCAATGTCGAGGCGACCGAGGAGGTGTACCGGTCACGGACGGCGACCCCGGTACGCGGGCGGACCGAGGCCGAGGTGGGCCGGTTCTTCGACGGCTTCGACCTGGTTGAGCCGGGACTGGTCTGGGTGCCGGCGTGGCGCCCGGCGCCGGACGACCCGACCGACTTCGCCGGCGACCCGGCCGGGTCGCTCGTGCTCGGCGGCGTCGGCCGCCGCCTCTGAGCGGTGTGTTCGTGACGGATCGCGCACATCCCGGTGTGCCGCGTCGGTCACGCAGGGCGAGTGCTGCGAAGGGTGACCAGTAGGCCGGGATGGTCGGTCGTCCCGTGCATGTCGATCAAGTCGGAGGCACCGATGGTGAACCCCGAAGACGCCAGCACCTGTTGCACGGCACCATCATCCGCCCGGACGTAACCCGCCGGCAGGCACGCCCGCACGTCACCGGCTCCGGCGTGTACGAGGTTGAACACGCCGGTGCCGAGGTTGAAGTCACCGGCCACCACCGCGCGCGCGGCCCGCTCGGGACCGCGCGCCCACGGCACGGCCGTGTCGAACAGGAAGTGGCACTGGTCCACCGCGACGAGCGCGCTGGTGCTGGCCAGATGGGTCGTACAGACCAGGAGTGAGCCGTCCACGCGGGCGCACAGCCAGGCCCGCTCCTCCGGGTCGCCCGGGTCCTGCGACGGGTAGATGCCGGCCACCGTGGTGTAGCCGCGGTCGGGCGACGCGAGCCGTACCAACAGGCCGATCCCGTACGGCTGACCGTTGCGGCAGTGGAAGTCGCCGCCGGTACGACGGTCCGCCGCCGCCTGGAACGCCCAGGTCAGGTCGCCGCCGTAAACGCCCTGCAGCCCCTGGTAGAGCCCCTGGACGTCCTCACGGCAGATCTCGTTGAGCGTGACCACGTCGGGCCGGTTGGCCCGGATGACCGCGGCCGCCTGGTCGACGGATCGACCGGTGTAGCAGCCGGCGATTCCGCTGTTGCAGAGGTTGAGCTGAAGCACCCGGAACTCCGCCCGGGCCGGACCGCCGGCCGCGATGGATCCGGCCAGCAGCAGCGCCACGGCCGTGACGAAGAACACGGCGGCGACCGACCGCCACCGTCCGCCGTACCCCGCTCCGCCCAAATGCTCACCGCCTTGGTCAGCGCCCGACCTCACCATGATGCCCCGCCGAACCCGGCAACCGTCGGATGTCCTTTGTGGACACCGAAATGGGCGGCGTCGCCCATCCCGCCTGGGTAGCCTGGGCGCATGCCGCCAGCCATACCACACGCGGATCCGGGCATACCGGATCTGCGCGGGCCCATGCGGTACATCTGGTGGCTGGCCCGGTGCGAGCCGTGGCGCGTGCTGCGGGGCACGGTGATCGGCACGGCCTGGATGGTGGGGCTGTCGGTGCGGCCCTACCTCGTCGCCCGGGCCATCGACGACGGGCTGCGCCGCCACGACAATGCCGCGCTGGTGAAGTGGAGCCTGGCGATCATCGTCGCCGGCATGGTGCTGGCGTACCTGGGCATCATGCGGCACCGGACGATGACGTACGTGCGGGAGGACGGCACCGCCCGGTCGGCCGGCGTGCTGGTGCGTCACCTGGCCCGGGTCGGGGCCGCCCTGCCCCGCAAGCTCGCGACCGGCGAGGTCGCCACGGTGAGCGGCACGGACCTGTCGCGCGTGTCCAACGTCCTCACCCTGACCGGCCCAGGCGTGGGCGCGGTGCTGGCCTACGTCGTGGTGGCGGTCGTGCTGTGGTGGGTGTCACCGGTGCTGGCCGTGGTCGTCGTGGTCGGGGTGCCGGTGTGCGGGCTGCTGGTCGGTCCGCCGCTGCGCCGGCTGGAGCGGGCCGAGTCGGTCTACCGCCGGCAGCAGGGCGAGCTGACCGCGCGGGCGAGCGACATCGTCGCCGGGCTCCGGGTGCTCGCCGGCGTCGGTGGGCGCGACCTGTTCGGGCGCCGCTACGCCGACCGGTCGCAGACCCTGCGGGCCAACGGGTACCGGGTCGGCGCGGTCAACAGCTGGATCGAGGCGCTCACCACCATGATTCCCGGGCTGTTCCTCGGGGTGGTGGTCTGGCTCGCCGCGCGCATGGCGGCCGACCACGAGATCACCGTCGGGGGGCTGGTCGCCGTGTACGGGTACGTGGCGACGCTGATCGTGCCGGTGTGGTTCCTGCTCGGCAGCGCCTACGACGTCATCGTCGGCCGGGTCTCGGCCCGCCACATCATCGCGCTGCTCTCGGTCGGCCCGGACCTGGCCGGTCCCCGGTCCGGCGGCTCACCCGGGCCCGACGGCCCGGCCGACCTGCAGGACCCGACGACCGGGCTGCGAGTGCCCGCCGGCACCCTGCTCGGCGTCGCGTCCGACGACCACGCGGCCGCGGTCGCGCTGGCCGACCGGCTGGGGCGCTTCGCGGACAGCGACGCGCTCTGGGGTGGCGTCCCGCTGCGGGAGGTTGCGCTCGACCAGGTGCGCGCCCGGAACCTGGTCGCCGACCACGACTCGTACCTGTTCGCCGGTACGTTGCAGGAGATCCTGCGCATCCGGGCGGACCTCGGCGACGACGAGCTGGCCTCGGCCGTGCACGCCGCGTCCGCGCAGGACGTGGTCGACGCG
>Ga0163163_10003331_pt1 | contig 13635 bp, 10 predicted proteins | sample S65metaG_FD_119766 | JGI IMG/M metagenome (GOLD analysis project Ga0163163, IMG submission 119766) | Switchgrass rhizosphere microbial communities from Kellogg Biological Station, Michigan, USA - S6-5 metaG | ecosystem: Host-associated > Plants > Roots > Rhizosphere > Soil | place: USA... | reverse complement strand
CGACGCGGTCCGGACCGGGCCGCAGCGTGACCTTCACCTGGTCCGGCCGGAACGATGCCGGCAATCGCGTGGCCGACGGCCTCTATCGGCTCACCCTCGCGGCGGTCGACACCGCCGGCAACCGGGCCGCGCGAGCGTGGACGGTCCGTGTCGACGACACCCCACCGACCGTCCCGACGAGTGCCACCCCGGCGACGTTCTCGCCGAACGGCGACGGCGCGAGCGACACGAGCCGGCTCGCCTGGTCCGCGTCCGAGCCGATCACGGGAACGGCCCGGGTCATGCACGGCTCGACGGTCGTCCGATCCTGGACCGTCAGCGCGGCCACGGCCGGCGCGATCACCTGGCACGGGACCGACGCCGCCGGGCGCGCGGTCCCGGACGGCCGCTACACGTTCCGGGTCACCGGCCGCGACCGCGCGGGCAACCTCACGGCCAGCGCGGTGCCGCTGACCATCGACCGGACGCTGTCGACCGTGCGCTGGAGCCGGACCGCCTTCTACCCGCAGGACGGCGACGCGATCTCCGCGACGTCGCGGCTGTCGTTCAGCCTCACCCGAGCGGCGGTCGTGACGGTCGCGATCTACTCGGGCACGACCCTCGTTCGGACCGTCTGGACCGGTCGGACGCTCACCGCCGGCTCGTATGGCTGGACGTGGAACGGCCGGGACCAGGCCGGGCTCATGGTCGCTCGCGGCACCTACACCGTTCGGGTCACGGCCGTCAGCACGCTCGGCGCGTCCGTGGTGGGCCGGTCGGTCGTCGTCGATGCCTTCCGGACGGTCCTCTCGGCCACCTCCGTCCGGGCCGGCCAGACGCTGACCGTGACGGTGACCTCGACCGAGGCGCTCCGGTCCGCGCCGACGATCACCTTCACGCAGCCGGGACGGGCCGCGGTCGCGCGGACCGCGGTCTCGCTCGGGTCCGGCCGCTATCGCGCCACGTTCACCGTGGCAAGCGGAGCGGCGGGAACGGCGACGATCCGGATCTCCGGGCGGGACACCGCCGGCGGCGTCAACACGAGCTCGAGGTCGGTCACGATCCGTTGACCGCCCGATACACTGGCGGGCAATGACGACCGTCAGCGGGCCCGAGCTCCGCCCAGACACGAACGAGGCCACCGCCGGCCGCGGAGCCTGGATCGTCCTGCCGACCTACAACGAGGCGGAGAACCTGCCCGGGATGGCGGCGGCCATCCTCTCGACCCTGCCCGGCGCGACGCTCCTCGTCGTGGACGACGGATCGCCCGACGGCACCGGCTCCCTGGCCGACGGCCTCGCGGGCGCCGACGCCCGGGTGCGCGTTCGCCATCGGCCGGCCAAGCAGGGCCTCGGCCGGGCCTACCTCGACGGGTTCGAGATCGCCCTCGCCGGCGGGGCGGAGATCGTCGTCCAGATGGACGCCGACTGGTCGCACGATCCGGCGGTTCTGCCGTCCCTGATCGGGCCGATCGTCGGCGGGACGGCCGACCTCGTGATCGGATCGCGCTACGTCGCGGGCGGCGGGGTCGTCGACTGGGGCGTCGTCCGGCGCCTGATCTCGCGCGGCGGCAGCATCTTCGCCCGGCTCGTCCTCCGGCTCGGCCCGCACGATCTCACCGGCGGGTTCAAGGCATGGCGGGCGGGGACCCTGGCGACGATCCCATTCGAGGGCATCCACGCGGGCGGCTACGTGTTCCAGATCGAGATGACCTTCCGCGCCACCCGCCTCGGGGCCCGGATCGTCGAGGTCCCGATCACGTTCCGCGACCGGCGGGTCGGCCTCTCCAAGATGAGCCGGCGGATCGTGGTCGAGGCGCTCATCGTCGTCGTCCAGCTCCGGGCCGAGGAGCTCTGGGCCCGGGCCCGCGGCCGGACGACACCGGGCACGGTCGGCCGCATGCCGCCGGGCACCCCCGCCGTGGAGCCGCCGGTCGACCCGACGGCGCCGCCCGGCTCCCACCCGACGTGAGCCCGCCGGCGGCGCGCCTCGGTTCGATTGCCGAGCCCGAGCCGCCGCCCGGGGTCCGGGTCGTCCTCGACGCGCGACCGCTCCAGGAGCCCGATCGGGCGCCCCTGACCGCCGGCTACCTCGAGGGGCTCCTCCAGGCGTTCGACGCCGAACCCCTGTCCGGCGAGTCCTTCGCGCTGCTCCTGCGCTCGGACCTCGACGACCCGACGGCGCGGTTCGCCCACCTCGAGGTCGTCGGCCGGCGACTCCTGCCGCCGACCCACCTCCTTCGCTCGGGCGCCCTGACCGTCGATGCGTTCGTGCTGAGCGGAGCCTCCCTCGGGGCGGCGTGGCGGGCCGATGCCGGCGGCGCGGCGGGCGCGGTGTACCACGCGGTCGGTGGCGTCGTGCCGCTCGCGACCGGGCTGCCGCTGGTCGTGACCCTCCTCGATCTCGCTCCGTGGGAGCTCCCGAACGCCTACCAGCGCAACCTCGCGAGCCGGTTCGGTCAGCGGCTGCGCGGCCGGCTGCTGCGGGACGCGGCGGCGGTGATCGTCGGGACCGAGACCGTCGCCGTGGCCGCCCGCCGGCTGCTCCATCTCCGGCGCGAGCGGCTCCGGGTGATCCCGCTGGCACCACGCCCGGCGTTCGCCTTCTGGCCCGGCGACGGACCCGGCTCGGCCGCGGCGCCGACCGACCGAGATGCGGCCCGGACCGAGCGCGAGCGGCTCGGGCTACCCGAGCGCTACCTCGTGTACTCCGGCCGGTACGACGCCCGCCAGGACCTCGCCAGCCTGCTCCGGGCGATCGAGCAGCTGGCCGCCGCCGGCCGGCCGGACGACCTGGCCGCGGCTGTCCCGTGGCCACCGCGCGTCCTCCTCGTCGGTGCGTCCCCTGACGATCGGGCGTCCCTCGCCCGGGCCGCATCCCGGGTCGACGTCGGCGAGACGCTCGTCTACGCCCCGCGTCTGTCCGATGAGCGCCTCGCCGCGCTCGTCCGCAGCGCCCGGGCGGCGATCCTGCCGGCGCTCTCGGACGCGACCGGCGCGGCAGCGCTCGAATCGATCGCGTGCGGCACGCCGGTGATCGCGTCCGCGGTCGGCGCGCTGCCCGAGATCGTCGGACGGGCCGGGATCCTCGTCCCGCCGCGCGAGCCCGAGCGCCTGGCATCGGCCCTGGCGACGGTCTGGACCGAGGACCCGGTCCACGCCCGGCTCGCGGCGATCGCCCGGGAGCGGGCCGAGACCGAGCGCAGGACGTGGGCCGATGTCGCGGCCGAGACGCGCCGCGTGTATGCCGAGGTGGGGGTCCGGCCGGACGTCGCCGGCGAACCCTAGATCGCGCGCATCCCGTGCCCGAACACGTCCGGTGGCACGGGCTTGCCCGCGGTGAAGGAGATGACGTCCGTCGTCTTCATCACCTGGACGAAGGTCTGGCCGACCGTCAGGACGACGGGGTTGCCGGCCTTGTCGAAGAATCGGGTCGGGCTCTTCAGGGACGTCTTCTTCCAGGTTCCCTGGATCGTGACCCCGTTGGTCGAGATCCAGGCGTGTCCGCTGCCGATGACGTCGCCCTCGAGACGATGCTTCTTCGAGCCGTCGTTGAGCGGCCCGAACTTGACGACCATCACGACGACGTTCTTGGGCGCGACGCGCTTGCCGGTCGCGCCGTCGATCTGCTTCTTCTCGCCGGTGACCGACCGGAGATAGGTGTTCGAGAAGCGGTCGTAGTCGAACCGGATCGCGTTGACGTTGCTGTACGTGACCTGGATCTTGCCGCCGGTCGGGCGGTCGGCCAGCGGCGCATCCGGGGCGAACGTCCAGGGCCAGCTGATCGGGCCGTCCTTGGCGCCAACGGTGCGCGCGATCTCGCGCAGCTGCTTGCCGGTTGTATACAGGTTGTGGGGCCCGACCCGCTGCTGGCCGTAGACGTTGAGCGGCAGCGGGCTCCGCCGGAAGGAGTTGCCCCAGCGGAACTCGTCGGCGTTGTACACGAGCTGGCCGCTGCCCTGGTTCCGGAGGGTGGCCAGCGCCTGCGGCGATCCGCCGGCGTGGGCGTACAGCGCGTCGAGCTCGGCCGCCCAGGCGATGTAGTAGTAGCGCGAGCTGCGGACCGGGCCGACGTCGGTCGGGATGTTCTCCTGGAACACCATCATGTAGCGCGGGATGCCGCCCTCGGCCGGTGCCTGCCACACGATCGAGGCGGAATTGAAGCCCGACTGCGGGCGGGCCGGCGAGAGGTCGTCGACCATCACCGCGATCGGGTGCCGGGCGGCCGCAGCCGGGCTGACGAGCCGGCCGGTCAGCGGGGCCGGCACGAGGACCGGCGTCGGGCTCGGGGTCGGGGTCGGCTCGGCCGACGGGGGCGGTGAGGCCGGGGGGAGCGATGGGCCGCCGGTGGGTGGCGGACTGGCCGCGGGGCGCGCGCTGCCCAGGCCGGCCACGTTGTTCGATCCGGTCGGACGCGACGGCGTCGGCGCCGACGCGAGGGCGGCGAACATCCCGAGGCCGAGGCCACCGACGACCGCCAGGGCGCCGATGGCCAGGATGGCAGTCCGTCTCATCGAACGGTGCGCGGATCGAGCATGTCGTGAGCCCCTCGAAGGTCGACCGCGGCACAGCGCGCGCGATCATGACGGCCGGTCTGCGCGCGCCAACGGAACGGAGCGCGTGGCGTGGGAACAGTGATGACGTCCGGGCGCAGGATACGCCGTGGCCGTTTGCCGGGCTCTCGACGGCTCGGACGGGCGGTTCGTGACGTCGCCGACGGGAGCGCGGTAGGCTGACGACCCACGTCCGCCGGGCGGATGGGACCTGATCACGCCGTGGGAGAAACGATCGATGGCCGAGCGCGACAACCCCGACCCGACCGACGCCCTCGCGGGCGCCGAGGTCGATGCCGCTCGAGAGGCTGCGGCGGAGGCCGCCCGGAAGGTCGTGACGCCGAAATCCCGGACGAGCGGGAAGGCGACCGGCCAGCCGGCGAGCGCCAGGGCCGCGACCGCAGCGAGGACCGGCGCCACGAAGGCAGCGACCGCCTCGGATGTGACGCGGGCCGCGAAGGGGCCGACACCCCGTCAGGAGGACGCGTCGGCGGCGCTTCCCGCGGAACCGCCCCGGAACGTCTCCGGCGACACGATCACGGTCCGCCAGGGCGGGATCGACGTCGTCAACGCGACGAACGTGGACCTGCGCCAGGGCGGGATCGGCCGCGCACGAGCGACGGATATCGCCGTGACCCAGGGCGGGGTCGGGGCGGCCCGGGCCGATCGCGTGTCGGTCGAGCTCGGTGGAATCGGCGCGGCCCTCGCCGGCGAGCTCACGGTCACCCAGGGCGCGGCGGGGTCGATCGTCGCCCGCGAGGCGCGGGTCGGCCAGTCGTTCGTCCGGTTGCTGATCGCCAACGCTGTCCACGTCGAGCGCCCGTCCGGCGTCCTCTTCCTGATCGCCCGCAAGGTCGACGGGAACGTCAAGACGATCCTCGACTGGCGCGGCGCGCTCGCGTTCGGCGCTGCGTTCGGGGTCGTCACGTCGATCTTTCGCCGCAGCCGCCGCCGCTAGCGGGTCTGCGAGAGCTGGCCTGCGGGCGGTGCGGGACCCGCCCTCGGATATACTCCGCGCGACGCCGAACCGACCCGAGCCGCCCGCCGGCGGCTCCCCAGATGGAGCCTCCGACCGAGCCGTGATCGATCCCTCCGCGCGTGTCCACGCGACCGCGGACCTCGAGCCAGACGTCACCGTCGGGCCCGGCACGAGCATCTGGCACCGGGCCCAGGTCCGGACCGGCGCCCGGCTCGGCAGCGAGTGCGTCGTCGGTCGTGACGTCTTCATCGACGAGGGTGTCGTCATCGGCGACCGGGTGAAGATCCAGAACGGGGCGCTCGTCTACCACGGCGTCACCGTCGGCAACGGCGTGTTCATCGGGCCCGGCGCGATCCTCACCAACGATCGCTATCCGCGCGCCGTCACCTCCACCGGCGAGCTCGCTCGAACCGCCGACTGGCAGGTCAGCCCGATCGCGCTCGAGGACGGCTGCTCGATCGGTGCCGGCGCCGTCGTCGTCGCCGGAATCACGGTCGGTCGGTACGCGACCGTCGGGGCCGGCGGCATCGTGACCCGCGACGTGCCGAACCACGCGCTCGTCGTCGGCAGCCCGGCCCACCGGATCGGCTGGGTGTGCGCCTGCGGGGCCCGCCTGGTCGACAGCAACGGCGAGCCGATGGCCGCCGAGCCCGGCCGCTACGCCGCTCACCAGGAGCTGATCTGCACGTCGTGCGGCCGGACGTACGCCTACATCCCCGATGCCGAGAACCTCGAGGAACGGTCCGGCCCGCGCCAAGGAGCACCTGCATGATTCCGATCGCTCGCCCCGACATCGGCCAGGAAGAGATCGCGGCCGTGACCGAGGTCCTCCAGAGCGGGATGATCGCCCAGGGCAAGCGGGTCAAGGAGCTCGAGGAGCGGTGGGCCGAGCTGGTCGGGGTCAAGCATGCGATCGCGACCGCCAACGGGACGATCGCCCTGATGGCGATCTTCGCGGGCATCGGGCTCGAGCCCGGCGACGAGGTGATCACGGTCAGCCACACGTTCGCCGCGACCGCCAACGCGATCCTCTCGACCGGGGCGACCCCGGTCTTCGTCGACATCGAACCGGACACGTACGTCATCGACGCGCGCCTGATCGAGCAGGCGATCACGCCGCGGACACGGGCGATCTGCCCGGTCCACCTGTTCGGCCTCGTCGCCGACATGGACATGATCCGGGCGATCGCCGATCGGCACGGCCTCGTCGTCGTCGAGGACGCCTGCCAGGCGCACGGCGCGACCTATCGGGGCCGTGTCGCCGGCTCGTTCGGGCACGGCGCGTTCAGCCTGTACGCGACGAAGAACATGACGACCGCCGAGGGCGGCTTCATCACGACCGACGACGACCGGCTCGCCGACTGGCTGCGGCTCTACCGCAACCAGGGCATGCGCACCCGCTACCAGTTCGAGATGCTCGGCTACAACTTCCGGATGACCGACATCGCCGCCGCGATCGGCCTCGTCCAGCTCGACAAGCTGGCCCGCAACACCGCCCGCCGCCAGGCGATCGCGGCCCGCTACGACGCGGCGTTCGGTGAGCTGCCGATCGGCCTGCCGATCACCCCCGACGGCCGGACCCACGTGTTCCACCAGTACACGCTCGACGTCGGTGGAGCACGGGACGCGATCGTCGCCGACCTGCGCGAGGCCGGCGTCGGAGCGGACATCTACTACCCCCTCCCGGTACATCGCCAGAGCTACATCATGGAACGCGGCCTGCACGCCGACCTGCCGGTGACCGACGGCGCGGCGGCCCGAACGCTCGCCCTTCCGATGTTCCCGGGCCTGACCGAGGCGGAGCAGGACCAGGTGATCGAGGCGGTCTCGGCGGCCGTCGATCGGCATCTCCGTCACGGTGCCGCGGCCGATGCAGCCGCCTCGGGGCCGGCCGCCGCGGGAGCCGCCGCCCGATGACCCCAGCCTGGCAGCCGGCCGGCGACCGCGTGTTGCGGGTCGGTCTCGCCGGTCTCGGCTCGATGGGCCGCAACCACCTCCGGATTCTGGCCGGCCGCGACGACATCCGGCTGGTCGCGGTCGCCGACCCGGTCGAGCCGACGCTCGCCGGCGCCACGGCCCAGACCGGCGCCCAGGGCTTCGCCGAGCCGCTCGCGATGATCGCCGAGGCGGAGCTCGACGCGGTCGTGATCGCCGCGCCGACGACCGCCCATGTCCCGCTCGCCCTGGCCGCGATCGAGCGCGGGATCGCCGTCCTCGTCGAGAAGCCCCTCGCCGCCACGGTCGAGGAGGGGATGCGGATCGTCGAGGCATCGCGGGCCGCCGGGGTGCCGGTCCAGGTCGGCCACGTCGAGCGGTTCAATCCCGCCGTCCTGGAGCTCGGCCGGCTCATCGACGAGGGCTGGCTGTCGACGATCTATTCGATCGCCTCGCGCCGGGCCGGGCCGTTTCCCGCCCGGATCCGCGACGTCGGCGTGACCGTCGACCTCGCGACCCACGACGCGGACATCCTGAGCTGGATCGCGGGCGAACGTCCGTCGCGTGTCTATGCCGAGACGGCCCAGCGGATCCACGCGACGAACGAGGACCTCCTGTTCGGTCTCCTCCAGTTCCCGTCCGGCGCGACCGGCATGCTCGACGTCAACTGGCTCACCCCGGCCAAGCGCCGCCAGCTGGTCGTCGTCGGCGAGGAGGGGATGTTCGAGCTGGACTACCTGACCCAGCGGCTGACGTTCACCCGGGCGACCGACACGACGAACCCGCGCCTGATCGGCGGCTACGCGCCGACGTTCGAGGGCGAGGTCGTCGAGCTGCCCGTCGTGTCGGCCGAGCCGCTCGCATCCGAGCTCGCCGCGTTCCTCGGCATCGTCCGGGCCGGCGGCCGGCCGGTCGTCGACGCCGAGGACGGGTTGTGGGCGGTCGCGATCGCGACGTCCCTGCTCGCGGCCGCGGCTGACGGCCGGTCGATCGATCTCCGTACCCTGACCTCGAGGTTCGCAGCCGCGTCATGACGATCGTCAGCCGCCCATCGTCGGTCCAGAGCCTGCTCGGCGGCTCGATCGAGCTGCCCGTCCAGGCCTGCGGCCACGGACCCGCGATCGACGTGGCGCCGTGGATCGGCGAGCCCGGGACGGCCGGCAAGGTTGCGGTCGTCGGGGCCGGCAAGATGGGGCTGCCGCTGGCCGCCCAGTTCGCCGACCACGGCTGGCACGTGATCGCCGTCGACGTCCAGCAGTCGGTCGTCGACTCGATCAATGAGGGCCGCTCGCACGTCGCCGAGGAGCCGGGCCTGGCCGCCCTCGTCGCGACGGCCCATACCGGCGGCCGCCTGCGGGCGACGACCGACGGAGCCGCCGCCGCGCGCGCCGCCGACGTCGTCGTCCTGATCGTGCCGGTCATGCTCGACGACGCCCACCAGCCCGACTACCGCCACATGGACGGCGCGGTCGCCGCGATCGCGCCGGGGATCCATTCGGGCTCGCTCGTGATCTTCGAGACGACCCTGCCGGTCGGCGACACCCGGGACCGGTTCACGCCGCGCCTCGCCGAGGCGTCGGGCCTCACCCCCGACGTCGACTTCTTCGTCGCCTTCTCGCCCGAACGGCTGTACAGCGGCGCCGCTCTCCGCAACCTGGCGACCTATCCGAAGCTCGTCGGCGGGATCGGTCCGGCCTCGACCGCACGCGCCGCAGCGTTCTACGCCGGCGTCCTCGACACCGAGGTCGTGGCGATGTCGAACGCCGAGGCCGCCGAGTTCAGCAAGCTCGCCGACACGACCTATCGCGACGTGAACATCGCGCTCGCGAACGAGTTCGCACGGTATGCCGAGCGGGTCGGGGTCGACATCCATGAGGTCATCGCAGCCGCCAACTCGCAGCCGTATTCGCACATCCATCAGCCCGGGCTCGGCGTCGGCGGTCACTGCATCCCGGTCTACCCGCACTTCCTCCTGGCGCGCGCCCCGGAGCTCGAGCTCGTCGAGCTGTCGCGCAGGACGAACGACGGCCAGGTCGGTGTCGCGATCCGCTCGATCGAGAAGGAAATCGGCGCCCTTGACGGCGTGCCGGTCCTCGTCCTCGGGCTGACCTACCGTCATGGCGTCCACGAGCTCGCCTATTCGCGAGCGCTGCCGCTGATCGAGCGACTCGCCCATGCCGGCGCCGTCGTGTCGGCGTACGACCCGCTCCTGACCGCCGAGGAGACCGCGCGCTGCTGCGCGACGCCCTGGTCGTGGGGCGAGCCGGCGCCGTTCCGCGCGATCGTCACCCAGACGGCCGATCCGCTCTTCGCCACGCTCGACCCGAGCTGGTTCCCCGACCTCGAGCTCGTGTTCGACGGCCGCGACTCGCTGCGCGACCTTGCCCTGCCGCCGACCGTCGCCTATCGGGGGATCGGGCTGCCGCCGCGTCCGCGATCGGTCGCCCAGCCCAGCTCCGGCGCGCGGTAGGCCGCGGTCCTTGCGGATCGTCAGCGTCGTCGGGACGCGGCCTCAGCTGATCAAGGCGGCCGCGCTGCTGCCGGCGCTGCGGCGGCGCCACGACGAGGTCTTCGTCGACACGGGGCAGCACTACGACGAGGCGCTTGCCGGCGCGTTCTTCGACGAGCTCGGCCTGCCCCGGCCGGATCACGCGCTCGGGATCGGCGGCGGGACCCAGGCCGAGCAGGTGGGACGGATGCTGCCGGCCATCGAGACCGTCCTGCTCGGGGAGCGACCGGACGCCGTGCTCGTCTACGGCGACACGAACTCGACCCTCGCCGGCGCGCTTGCGGCGGCCAAGCTCGGGATCCCGGTCGCGCACGTCGAGGCGGGCCTGCGGTCGTTCGATCGGGCGATGCCCGAGGAGATCAACCGCGTCGTCGTCGACCATCTGTCGAGCTGGGTATTCGCACCGACCCCGACCGCCGTCGCCAACCTCAGGGCCGAGGGAATCACGGACGGCGTGTCCCTGGTCGGCGACCTGATGCAGGATCTGGCCGCGCGGGTCTCGGCGGAGGTCCGCGACCCGGCGGCCCTGGCCGCCCTCGAGACCGGCGGTCCTGCGCTCGGGCTTGGCCTCACGCCGGGCGGCTACCTGTTCGCGACGGTCCACCGAGCGGAGAACCGGGCGCCGGCGGCGATCGTCGGCTGGACGGCCCTGCTGGCCGCGCTCGCGACGCCGGATCGCCCGGTCGTCCTCGCCCTGCACCCGGGAACCCGGATCGCCCTCGACGCCGCCGGGATCCGCCTCGCCGACGACGTCCATGTCGTCGCTCCGCTCGGGTATCGGGCGGCGCTGGCCCTCCAGCTCCACGCCGCGGCGGTCCTGACCGATTCGGGCGGCGTGCAACGAGAGGCCGCCTGGCTCGGGGTGCCGTGCCTGATCCTCCGCGACCGGACCGAATGGGTGGAGGCCGTCGCCGCGTCGGGTGGCCGGATGGTCGTCGTCGGGCGCGACCGCGCCGCCGCCATGGCCGCCATCGATCGTCTCGTGCCCCGCGGCAGCGGGCCCGGCCAGGCGGCGAACCGGGCCGCGCGCCTGGACCTCGCGCCCGCCGGCGCCGGGGACGCGATCGCGGCGGCCCTCGTGTGACGACGGACGTCGGCGCGCCGTCCGTTCCGGAGGCGGGCCCCGCGACCGCGCCGGACGACGGCCCGGCGGCGCCTGCCGTGCCCGTGCCGCAGCGACTCGCCCTCGTCCTGCCGTCGACCGGCGAGTTCGACTCGCGGACCTACCGCATCGCGACGACCGCACTTGCCCGCGGCCACGAGGTCACGGTCCTCGCCCGCTGGCAGGCCGGGCTGCCGACGGACGAGATGCATCCGGCGGGCTATCGGATCATCCGCATCGCGGCCAGCTCGATCGACGGTCTTCCGTTCGCCGGAGCTCGTCGCTGGATCGGACGGCGGCTGCGCTCCGTGCGTGGGAGCGGCGGGGGCGCGGCTGGCTCGCAGGCGTCGGCGGCGGCCGTGCCGGGGACGGTGACGGACACCGATCCCGACGCGGCGATCCCGCCGTCGCGGACGGTCCCGCCCGCCCGGCGGGCATCGCCGCCGCGACGGATCTTCGCGGCCCTCGTCCGACGCCTCGCCATCCCGCTGACCATCCGCTCGCACCGCCGGAATGCCGAGGGCGTGGCCCCGCCCGCCGATCTCTACCACGGGATGGCGTACATGGGCATCCCGGTGGCGCTCGGATTGGGCCGCCGTCACCGGGCGACGGTGGTCTACGACGCGCGCGATATCTATCTCGAGGCGCGTAACCTGGCCCGGATGCGCGGGCCGGCCCGCTGGCTCCTCGCAGCGGCCGAGCGCCGATGGGCCCATCGATCCGCCCGTGTGATCACCGTGAATGATGCCTACGCGGACGTGCTCGAAGGCCGGCTCCGGATCCGCCGGCCGCTCGTCGTGATGAACTGCTCGGATCGCTACGATCCGCCGGATCCGCCCGTTCGCAGGTTCCACGACCGGCTCGGGCTCGGCCCGGATCGGTTCGTCGTGCTGTATCACGGTGGACTCTTCCCGTTCCGCGGGATCGAGCAGCTGATCGAGGCGATGGACGCCCTCCCGGAGGCCGATCTCGTCCTGATGGGCTACGGCGCGCTCGAGGCGGAGCTGCCCGCCCGGATCGCCGCCTCGCCGGCCGGCGCGCGGATCCACGTCCTGCCCGCGGTTCCCCCGGCGGACCTCCACGATTGGGTGGCCGCGGCCGATGTGGCGGCGATGCCGATCCAGCCCTCCACCCTGAACCACCGCCTGACGACGCCCAACAAGCTGTTCGAGGCGATGACGGCGGGCGTGCCGGTCGTCGCGTCCGACTTGCCGGGCATGGCGTCGATCGTGACCGAGACCCGTTGCGGGGTCCTGTGCGATCCGACCGATCCGGCGTCGATCGCCGCGGCCATCCGGCAGATCCTCGATGCCTCGCCCGGTGATCGCCGAGCGTACGGAGCGCGGGGCCGGTCGGCGGTCGCGGCGCGCTACAACTGGGCGGCCCAGGCCGCCGGCCTCTTCGCCGAGTACGGCCGGCTCACCGGACGACCGTGGTGAACGAGCCAGCGACCGAGCCGAGGGCGGCGGCCCCGGGACGCGCACCACGCCGAGCGGTCGTGCTCGTCGCCAATCCGGCGGCACCCTACTCCCGCGGTCTGCGGATCGCCCGCGCGCTCGCCGACGAGGGGTTCGCGGTCGAGATCGCCGCCATCGCCGTCCCCGGCCTGCCCGAGACGGAGCTCGACGGCCCGATCCGGATCAGGCGCTATCGGCCCAGCGGGCCGTTCGCCCGGATCGCGGCAACGTATGCGGGAACGAGTGCCACGGCCCGCCCCGCCGATCCAGCCCGGCCGGTCGACCCGGACGGTGAGCGTTCCGTGACGGATCCCGGTCCGGCACCCACCGCGGAGACGACCGGAGCCGGACCGGTCGCGACCCGCGGCGGGCCGGCCACGCGACGGCTCGCCAGGCTGCCGCGGCTGTTCGCGGGGCGGCTGAAACGGCGCTCGGTCAGCCTCGTCCGCTGGCTGCTCTGGCCGCACACGGTGCGCGGTTGGTGGCGCACCCTCGACAGGGCGCTGCCGCCGGCCTCGCTGTACCACGCCTGCGGGAGCCTGACGATCGCCCCGGCACTCGCGGCCCGCGATCGCCAACGTCGGCACGGTCGGAGCGCCGTCGTCGTGTACGACGCGATCGACAACGTGTTCGAGTCCAACAACGTGCTGGAGATGCCGGGCGCCCTGCGCGCGTGGCACGCCCGCCGCGAGCGCGGGTGGGCGCGCTCGGCGGACGGCCGGACCACGGTCAACGATGCCCTGGCCGAGCGCCTCGCCACGCGCTGGTCCTCGGATCGACCGCTGGTCATCCCGAACTACCCGGAGGTGGGCTCGATCCAGCCGGCCGAGGACCGGGTCCGGACCGAGCTCCGACTGGGCCCGGATACCCGGGTCGTGCTGTTCCAGGGAAGGCTGGGGCCGAATCTCGGTCTCGACGAGGCGGCCGAGGCGGTCCTCCTGATCGAGGACGCCGCCCTCGTCCTGCTCGGCTTCGGTCGCTGGTGGGCCCGCTCGGTGGCGCGCGACGCCGACCCGCGGTTCCGGGGGCGCCATTTCACCCTGCCGGCCCGCCATCCCGACGATCTGCCCGGCTGGACTGCGTCGACCGATGTGTCGATCATCCCGCTGCCGGCGATCTCGT
>Ga0163163_10003330_pt1 | contig 13635 bp, 10 predicted proteins | sample S65metaG_FD_119766 | JGI IMG/M metagenome (GOLD analysis project Ga0163163, IMG submission 119766) | Switchgrass rhizosphere microbial communities from Kellogg Biological Station, Michigan, USA - S6-5 metaG | ecosystem: Host-associated > Plants > Roots > Rhizosphere > Soil | place: USA... | reverse complement strand
CTAAGTATCGGCATGCTTGTGTTCATGATGCTGCCGTTGGTCTTTTTACCTCTGCTATCAATCTTTATTTTTGGCACAAGCAGTGGTCTAGGTAAATTCTGGGCTGCGCTAAGTGCGCCGGAGGCGGTTTTTGCACTCAAGTTATCCATGGCGACCAGTTTTTGGGCCACGGTTTTCAATGTCCTTTTCGGATTGTTCGCGTCCTACGTGCTTTCGCGCCACAACTTTTGGGGACGGAATGCGCTGATTGTAACTATCTCTTTACCGACTGCGATTCCAACCGCCGTTGCCGGCTTTGCACTGTTGTTGTTGTGGGGACCATATGGAACGCTGGGTCGCTTTTTGGCGCCAGGTGTCCAGATCATGTTTACCGCCACCGCTATCATCCTCGCAAACATCTTCGTGACGTTCCCACTTGCCTTTGGAGTTATCAAGCCAGTGTTCGACACGATGAGCAGGTCACTTGAAGAAGCCTCCGCGACAATTGGAGCAACGCGCTGGCAGACGTTTTGGCATGTGACGTTGCCGTCCTTGCGCGGGGCGATCGTTTCCGGGGCACTCCTAACCTTTGCGCGAGCGGTGGGCGAGTTTGGCTCGACAATTCTGGTTTCGGGGAATCTGGCCGGGCGAACTCAAACAGCTCCGCTTTACATTTTTGCCAAATTCAATGAAGGCCAGATAGAAGCAGCCAATGCTATTGCCATCGTTTTGGCACTCTTTTCATTTTTGATTTTTAGCGTGCTGTTCTTTGCGCGCGACTGGTTGGATGTTGACTGAGGCGCACGCTTTTGAGAGCGAAAGAAAAACTCATCGAGGTACATAACCCAAAGCCACCGGTAGCAACTTCGCCGCAGAAAGCTACCAGCGTGATTGGTGTGAGTAAGCGTTTTGGCAACACCAGCGTGTTGGAAGACATTACGTTTGATGTGGCGGAAGGCGAAGCGCTTGTGTTGTTGGGAGCTTCAGGTAGCGGTAAGACGACAATCCTTCGGATCATCGCGGGTCTGGATCAACCTTATACAGGAAAAGTAGTGCTTCATGGTCGCGACGTAACCGAGTTGCCTGCACGTGAGCGTGGAGTAGGTGTCATCTTTCAATCGTATGCGTTGTTTCCAAAAATGACGGTGGAAAAAAATATCGGTTACGGATTACGGATTCGCAAGCGCAAAAGGAAAGATATTCGGCAAACGGTCAACGATCTACTGCAGTTGGTCCAACTGGAAGAACATCGGAAGAAGTACCCGTCACAGTTATCGGGTGGCCAGCAACAGCGTGTAGCAATTGCGAGAACACTTGCTTACAACCCTGAGGTACTTTTGTTTGACGAACCATTCGGCGCGCTCGATACGCAAACACGTGTTCACCTTCGGCGTGAGATTCGTGCGCTCCTTCGCAAAGTTAATGTGCCGGCCATCTTCATCACTCACGATCAGGAAGAGGCGTTGGAGTTGGGTGATCGTGTCGCCGTGATCAATAAAGGCCATATCGAACAGATAGGGACGCCATTCGAGATCTATAACAAACCCGCAACCGAATACGTCGCAACATTCCTCGGGGCAGCAAACCTTCTCGATGCAGTTGTACGCAAATCATTCCTCGAAGTTGGCAATACGCACCTCCCGGCACACTTAGACCCGGAAAAATTCAAAGACGGCGATTGCGTGAAGATAGTATTTCGACCGGAAGATGTGGCATTGAGTAAGACCGACTTTGTTAGGCCCGATCATCACAGGGTCGGCACTGCTTTGGTTGAGGAGATTAGTTTTGTTGGAGCCTACGAACGCGTGCGTGTGCGTTTGCCAAAGGCGGGTGCGGAGGAATGCTCGCTTGATGACACATCTTTCTATCTCACTACTGAAACCCCTGAACGTCAGCCGGCCAAGTCAATTATTGCGACCAGATCCAAGCCAGAAGCCAGCACCACAAGGTTGTCTATTGGCGAACGTGTTGTCGTTGCGATCACGTCCTTCACGGTATTACCCCTAAGCGAAAAGAAACAGCCCTAATTCAAAGAAGATCGACTAAAGATTCTTGCTCCTTTGTCGGATACAACTGTATGAAGCGCGCCTGGAACAACCTATTCGTCTCAATTTTCATTGTGGCTGTCGTCGGAGTTGCACATGGACAAGCCGTAAGACTACCCCAGACAGATACTCAAAATTGGAATGACGTCTACTTATCAGTTCTCGTTGCGGGCCCGGTTGACTTCATAATCCAGGGAACGATTCGGAATGGGCGCGACATCACACGGCCGGTTGATGAACGACTCGGACTTGGATTCTCCTTTAGGATCGGAAAGTACCTCACCGTTATTCCGAACTATCTACACATTGGCATGCAACCGTTTGAAGGTCGTCGTGTTTTCGAAGAGCGGTTATCAGTTCCGGCAACAATTCGTTTTACAACTCGAAGATTTACCTTTGCCAATCGAAACCTTGTCGAGCGACGTCTGCGACGGCCCGGTATCGACACAACGCGTTACCGGAATCGTCTTCAAGTAGATCACCCGATAGGACCGGCAAAGTCGCACTTAGCTTTATTTGTATCTGAAGAAGTCTTTTACGATTGGAGCTTCAATGCTTGGGTTCGGAATCGCGCTGCGATCGGCGTAACCAAGGTCTTTAACAAACATGTCGCGTTGGATTTGTATTACATGCGCCAGAATGATTCGCACAGTTTCCCCGGGGACTTACACATTATTGGAACGACGTGGCGGATTAAGTTGTGAGTTACCTGAACTCTTAAGCTAGAGCCTGTAATCCCTGAACAGACAAACTGTGAAACTGGCGCCTCACTCCGTTGATATTCGCAAATGGAAGTTTTCTTGCATGCGTTCGATTGGTGAGAAGAATGAAAATACGATCGTGTTCAGGATCGATCCAACAACTTGTGCCGGTGAATCCATTGTGACCGAAGCTATCGCGGGGAAGATCCAATCCCGCGGTTGAATCTTTTGTTTCTGCCAACTGCCACCCAAGTGACCTCGCTTCTTCTAATCCGTTAGTCATGTTGATTCGGAAAGCATTGCAGCTTTCCGGTTCCAGTAGTTTGGTATGCTTTGGCAGAAACTGTTTGGCCAACAAAAGCACATCAGCCGCGGTGGAGAAGAGCCCTGCGTGTCCAGCTGCGCCTCCAAGGAAGTATGCATTGCCATCATGCACTTCACCCCAGATCATGCGCTGTCTCGAGTTTGCGTAGATGCCGGCGCCCATCGTTTCACACATATCGCGTTCATAACCGTTTCCGCTCTCACACGCAGCAATACCGGTCTGTCGCGCAACTTCCGGATTGAAAAAAGTATTTTCAAGTTTGAGCGGTTCAATGATTTCGTTCTGAGCAAGCTGTACAAGTTGATGTCCCGTGATGCGCTCCAGCAGTAAGCCGAGCGTGATGAAACTCAGGTCACTGTAGATAACTCTCGTTCCAGGTTTATATTCGAGATCGAGCGCGGCGATTGCGCCACCTGCACGGTCTGGCTCATCTTCGGCAAGAATATACAGCGGTCGCCATGCCGGTAGACCAGACGTGTGCGTTAGCAGTTCACGCACGGTGATCATTTGTTTGTCGGTTCGATCGAATTCCGGCAGGTAATGGGAGACGGAACTATCAAGCGTCAGTTCACCGAGTTCAATTCTGCGAGCGCATAGCATTCCGGTGACCAGCGGTTTTGTAAGCGAAGCCAGATCGTAGATAGTGTCGAGCTTATTTGCGATTTTGTAGGGTTCAATTACTGAATGACCCAACGCCTCAGTGAAGACTACTTCACCGCCTTGAGCCACGAGATACACTGCGGAAGGGAAGTCTCCTGCGCCAATATGCTCGGATAACAGATTCGAGATTTGATCATTTTTGACTGACATACGACTGATGTATTTGAGGCGTTCAATCGCTTACCACTTCTCAGCTAGTTGACTCACTCCAGGATGTTCCGCATGTTCACGAATTCTTTCGAGGGTGCGCAGCGCCAGGCTCAGCGCGTTTCTTCCATCATGCCCTGACACCGGCGCAGGTAATCCGTTCTCCACTGCCTCCAGAAAAGAAACAATCTCAGCACGGAGTGGTTCAACATCAATCACGTCGAGATGTTTAATGTGTACGCCAGGCCATGCGCCATTGATGGTCGGCGGCGACAGACTGCTGACAGACGCTCGCTTTGTCGAGTAATCAACAGCAACATAATCGTGTGGTTGGAAGAAACGCATCTTCCGAATCTTTTCGGTGCCCACCCGTGATGCTGTGATGTTTGCAACAGCGCCCGACGAAAACTCAAGACGTGCGTTAGCAGCGTCCACTTTGTTTGTGAGTATTGCTATTCCAACCGCGTGAATACCGGTTACTTCAACGTCCTCGCCCACCAGCCACTGGACGATATCAAGATCGTGAATCATGAGATCTAAAACGACATCGATATCGAGCGAACGAGCCGTGAATTCTCCAACCCGATGAATCTCAAAATAGACCGGCTTCTTTACGTAAGGGCGCAGGGCCACCATTGCGGGATTGAAACGTTCGAGATGGCCGACCTGTAGTAATGCTTTGCCGCTCTGTGCGGCTTTGATCATCTGATCCGCTTCGTCGAGAGTTCTTGAAATGGGTTTCTCAACGAGAACGTGGATACCGGCTTCGAGTAAGCCGCAGGCGATCTCGCAGTGTGCTTCCGTGGGTACTGCGAGACTCACTGCATCGATCTTACCGATCAGATCTCGCCAGTTCGTTGTCCATTCGACTTTACGTTCGTCGGCAATGGATCGTGCGGTCTCTTCATTTAGATCGACGACGGAGACGAAGCGAGACAAGCCTTCGTTAGCAAGAGTGGCGTGGAGTCGAGCGTGCTGGCGGCCTAAACTTCCGACTCCAATGACTGCGGTTCGTAGTGGCATTGTGAAAATTTTGCTCGAGAGCAGTTGAAAGAACCTGTTGCTTTGAGCTTTTTGCTTTCAGTGACGTAGACTACACGCCTCGATGATCAGTGCGCACTGAGTCTCGCGAACAAGTACAAAACTCCAAGACAAAGCCGAATTCAAACGACTACTGACCACGACGGGAATATACTTGCATCGTTCAACGCTTGCCAAGCGAGTCCATTTTTTCCTCCTTCTCGCTTTCATCATCTTCTACTTTTACGGTCTTGGACACGTTCCTTTGCTTGGCCCTGATGAGCCTCGCTACGCGCAAGTCGCTCGTGAAATGTTCTTGCGTGGCGACTACGTCACCCCCACCCTCGGCGGACATACGTGGTTCGAAAAGCCAGCCTTACTTTATTGGATGGAAATCGCGGCCTTCAAAATTTTTGGAGTGAGTGAGTGGTCCGCACGTCTGGGCCCGGCGATCTGTGGACTCCTTACGATTGCGGCTATTTGGACGCTGGCCCGAAAAGTCGAACTCGCGACAACGAATCGAGACTGGCCGGGATACGCGGGGTGGAGCGCCCTCATCGCTGCGTCTTGTCTCGGGCTAATAGGGTTTTCACGCGGCGCGAGCTTTGACATCGTGGTCACGATGACGACTGCCTGGGCACTCACTCTTTTTTGCTTCGCGGAGTTGACTGAAGAACGTCGGGAACAAAATTGGTTACTGTTTGGATTTTACTGCTTGGTTGGCGTGTCTTTGATTGCGAAGGGCTTAGTCGGCATCGTTATCCCGTTTGGTGTAGGGGGTATGTATTATCTATTACGACGCGAATGGCCGAAGCGAAATGTTTTGCTGAGTCTGTTGTGGGGGCTGCCAATATCGATCCTCGTGTCGTCACTCTGGTATGGGCCAGTTATCTACAAACACCGTTGGTTGTTCATTGATGAGTTTTTTATACAGCACCACTTCGCTCGCTACCTCTCGAACAAGTATCACCATCCACAGCCGTTCTACTTTTATGCGATGGTCCTATTGATGCTGACAGTCCCCTGGACGCCACTTCTTATTGATGCACTCATACGAACAAAGGATTGGACCTGGCGTGGCCGGGATAGTATGAGCCGGTTGATGGTCTTCTCACTGGCTTGGCTCCTTTTTCCAATCGTATTCTTCTCATTCTCAGGTTCGAAACTCCCGGGATACATACTGCCTGTGTTGCCAGCTGCGTTGATACTCATCGGTACGACGGTCGCGCGCGCCCAACTTGATGGGCGACCGGTATGGCCAATCAGAACAACAGGAGCGATCTGGTTGTTGATTGGATCAGCCGGTCTGGTTTATGCACTTCGTGTGGCGCACTTGCCAACCGGAAGCTCGATTCTTGCGGCCTCCGCACCCATCGTCGCCGGCCTCATTGCTATCTTTCGGAGTCGTACGCAGTCGTTAGCGCTGTTTTCCATCGCCGCTTCTGTGATGATCGCACTGGTGATTATCTTGAACTTCGGGGCCACCGATGTAGTGAAGCGTGATTCAACTCGTGACTTACTGAGACTCGCGGACGCGAAGGGATATTCAAGTCTGCGAGTTCTTGCGCTTCCCTCAGACGATCGTTCAGCTCAGTTCTATGCTAGTGGTCGAGTAGTCTACGGCTCAGACGGGGAGGCGAAGTCTGTTTACGATGCTCCGCAAGTCGTTACCGAAGCCCGACAACGAAACGAGAAATTGCTTGCCTTCATCAAGGGTCGCGATCTCAATCTCTATCGAGAAAAACCAGGCGTCGAGATTATCGGTGATAACGGAAAGCTTGCGTTAGTGTGTTTGTTTTAGAGAAGCCGTTAACGCAGGTACCGATCGAAGAAATCAATCACAATCCTATCGTAACCCTCACCTTGTTCGCCCGTTGCTGATGGCAGGTTCAACCCACTCAATGGTAGGTCTGTTCGAAGATCGATATTGCTCTGGTTCGGAAAACAAGCCTTAAGGCTTGCGGTTGACGAGATCAGGTAACCTGCATCCGCGCCTGTAAGCAATAGCACGCGTTGATTTCGTAGTGATGCTGCGACTCCGCACGCGGGGCTTGGATCGTAGGCTCCGAGCATATAAAGCTTCGTGGCTGAAATTGCGAGGGATTTAACCAGACGGATGTCTATTCCGGTACGGTTTGTTACAGCGGCGTTTACTAGTTCGTCTGACGAACGGGGAATTGAGTCCAGTACAAGCGCTTTGATTTGATTATCGTTTTGTGCTGCCTTTAGTGCGCTTAAAGCTCCAAGCTCGACACCATACACGCCAAATTTATCGCCTACGAGCTTATTCTTATTTTCTGATTTGACCGTACGCAAAAAATCGAGTGCTGCCAGCAAATCCTGATGCTCTTTCCCGCCAAGCGAGCTCCAGTTAACCGGAGGGTTCATTCCGTGTCCTCGGAGATCAGGCCATAGAATAGTGGAGTTTGTCGTCTCGTTTATTTTCACTCCGAGATTGAAGAGATACGAACGATCTGCGTCATACCGGTGCAGGAGGATCACCGCGGGCGCACCTTCAGTACCTTTCAACAGCCAGCCGCGAGCGCTTGTACCATCACGATTGGTCCATGTTTCGTCAGTTACTTTCAAGGCTGGACTGGCTATTTGTGAGAACGACTGAGGTGTAACGAGATAAGCCCGTTCGGTTGGTCGCGAGATACGATAGACGATCCAACCAACACCACCCACTAATGCCAGCACTATCACCAGCACTATGGGAAGGAGAGATCTTACAAGTCGCTTACCGAATCTTCGTCTTGGAGGCATTAGGGTTGGCGGTGATGGTTCGCATTAGCTTCGATTCGAACCGCCTCATAATAGTCTTCCGGCGTGTTGATGTTAACAAAAAACTTTTCGGACCGTGGCAATTCAGTTAATTCTGAGAACGGAACCCAGCGCGTATTCACTCTTTCGAGCAAATCGAGAGGCCTCCTTTTTCCTTCGTCGATTAGTTTCGCCGCCACGCTAAGACATGGTTGCACGCTATACAAAGCACACAATGGTTGAGGTCGACCATCTGGCTGAATGCAAACGACCGCCTCGTATTGGCTGCGTTCGTCTGCTAGACAAGAAACCAATTCCGAAGTCACGAATGGCAGATCACAAGCTATGACGAAAGCCCATGAGCTCGTACAAGATTGGAGGGCAGCATGTAGACCGCCAAGTGCTCCCCAACTCGGATACACGTCCAACGCCGTTTTTAATCTGGGGTCCGTACTGCTTCGACCCACTACAGTGACAGAGTTGATGACTGCAAAAAGAGTATCAGCGATTCGCTGGATGAACGACTGATTCTCTAGGAGCAGTTCGCCTTTGTCTTTTCCCATCCGGCTCGATGTTCCGCCGGCGAGGATGAAGGCCTCAATTTGGTCCATATGCTGCGGCGTTGGTAGCTGAGGAGATGCCACGATTAGGCAAGTTAGCATGTCCGATTCGAGGTCGCAAACCCAAGGGAATTTCGGATTTCGAATTGCGGATTTCATCTAATGAAGCATGTCGGACACTGAATCAAGTCATTTCAGATTTAGGATTGCGGGTTTCAATTGGCTGGGTTGAGTTCTCAAAACCACAACCCAATTCGAAATTCCCCTCGGACACTGATCCTTGACCGTTTTCTTTAGCGAAGCTTATAGTCGCTGATGGACGCGGGCGTGGTTTTCGGCATCTATTAAGTGCATCGAATTCACATATGGTTCGCGATGTATATTGGTTGTAAGTGCGAGGTAGTTTTAGATGAAACGACTTATCTCAGTCCTCCTGGTTTCTTTCTGTGTTTTAGTTTTGGCAGGATCGGTTAGTGCTCAAAAAACCGTTGCCCTGAACAACAGTCCTCAGTTGTTTGCCTTGGAGGATATTCGTCCAGGCATGAAGGGGACTGCGAGAACCGTCTTTAGTGGGACGGAGGCTGAGGAATTTGGAGTGGAGGTGCTTGGCGTATTGCCAGGTTTTCCTGGACCGCGACAGTCGGCCATCATTGCCAGATTGTCTGGCTCGAATGTCGATAAGACGGGCGTGTTTGCTGGAATGTCAGGATCCCCGGTCTTTATTGATGGCAAACTCGTAGGCGCCATCGCGTTTAGTTTTCCGTTTTCGAAAGAACCAATCGCGGGCATCACACCCATCAAGCAGATGATCGATCTCTTCAACAAGGGCTCGGAGAACGAGAACAAGCCAAAAGAACCGAGTCCTGTTTCGTTCTCGCAGTTGGCTGCGACTGAGTGGAAACCAAATTTTCCCAAGCCCGCCGTATCATCAGTTTCGTTGTTTGCTCCGGTAAGCGCGGGCTCGCCGTTGATGCCTTTGCTGGGTCAGCAGATGACTCCGATAGCAACCCCGCTGGTATTTAGTGGCATCAGCCAGGACACACTCGCGATGTTTTCACCACAACTGATGGCCAGCGGAATGTTACCGGTTTCAGGTGCAGGAGGCTCCGCCGCGATTACACCGCTTTCCCCGGTAGATGGAAAGACGTTGCCTGCCGGAAGCTCAATCAGTGTTCAACTTGTACGAGGTGATTATTCCTTAGCTGCATCAGGGACGGTGACTCTACGTGACGGTGATCGAATCTATGCCTTTGGTCATCCTTTTTTGAGTCTTGGGTCTTCAGACATGCCAATGTCGGAGTGTTCTGTCGTTACCGTCATTCCGAACGTTAACAATTCTTTCAAGCTCGCAGTGCCCGGTCAGATGGTTGGCTCGATTTCTCAGGATCGTGCTTCTGGCATTTTTGGGTTGCTGAAACGGGAACCAAAGATGATCCCGGTCAAAGTTAACCTGCACACGAGCCGTGATCGCACAGAGTCCTACTCCTATGAAATTGCTAACGATACGTTTTTGACGCCCCTACTTCTGAATATCACTGTCTTCAACACAATTACATCGAGCGAGCGAGCGCTGGGCGATTCCACGCTGTCAGTGAAAGGCGAAATTAAGGTTAGGGGACAGGAAACGATTCAAATTGATCGTCGCTTTTCTGCCAACAATTCCCCAATTATGGCGGCCGGCTCGATTGCGGCGCCCGTTAGCTCACTGCTAACGAGCGGGTTCGATGATGTTCAACTTGACGGCATTACGCTGGACATTTCGTCCACGGATACGAAGTACGCCGCCAGTCTTGAACGCATCGCACTGGATCGGACAGAGGTTCATCGGGGCGACAAGATCGAAGTGCAGGCCTACGTGAGAACGGAATCAGGCAAACAATTCGTGCAGCGTATACCTGTTCAGATCCCGGCTGATGCACCCCCTGGGCAGTTACTAGTATTTGTCGGAGATGGTGGAGCGTTACAAGAAGGGTCGCCGGCGAAGAGTTTTGTCCCTAGGGATCTTGGCCAGTTAGTGAGGGCAATTAACACCGTTAAGAAGAGTGATCGCCTGTACGTGAAGCTGTTTCGAATCACAAACGGAGCTGTCATTGGTACAAACGAACTGCCAAGTCTGCCGCCGTCTGTCGTTGCTACGTTGAATAGTGAAAGAACCGCAGGGGGTTATACGCCTACCGTCTTATCGCCAGTTTCTGAGATGGAATTACCGCCAGCAGAATTTGTGATTTCAGGTCAACAGCTGATTGCGATCGATGTGATTCCGTAATCGATCGTTTTCGTTTCGGTAGATCGACTTCAGCCGCAGACATTCGCAGTAGCGTTTATCTGCGGCTGAATTCTTTTCTACTTGCCTACATTTGCCAGTGCATCCATCCGTGCCCGAAAAGTTGATGAAAGCTGTTCAACTTCTTCCGGGGAATAGTTCGCAGCTCGAAATGCATCTTTGATTTGTTCTTCACTCAGTTTAGCGAGACGCTCACTGAGCCAACGCGCGTCCGTCACAGTTAGATTTTCGAAAAGCTTCTTGTTCTTGCCGCCGTAATTGAAGTCGATGTTGTCACCCTTCACCTTGTCGATGAAATTAGCCTTAACGTAGTCGGACGGTTTGTTACGGCTACGCGAAATAATTCCCCCGGTCTTGCCGAATGATCCCCCTAAGTCGCTGATGATGTAGTGCAACTTATCATTGTCGCCTGACTCGCGTGAGGCGAGGATCTCGTTGTTATCGTCTTTCATGTCCCAGTTATTGATCATGACCATCATGATTTTGAGGCCATTGAATTCCGGCGTTCCCTTGAATGGATTGTTCTCCCACTGCCAGTTACCTGTTCGCTTAACGTCCGCCGGACGTGCTTCGAGTCTGACATTGTCAAAGTCACCTTTACCTTCAATTTTTAAGTGCGGAACCAGGTAGGCGATTTCAGTTTCGTAGCCGACAGCCCAGAGAAGTCGATTTGCGGCCGTATCGGGTTGAGCTTCCTTTCCAAGTTTCGCTACCCACTCATTTCCCGACGCGTCCTTCACCCTATATTTAGTCGAATACCCGCCCTGTTTTTGTTCGATGAACGTGACTTGTTTGAGATCCGGCTTCATCGATTCACCGCCGGCCCCAAGGAGCAAATTACGGCTTTCTATGTCAGTGGGCTCGGCCCAAAGTACTGGAGCTCCGGTGTACTCCTTTTCCTTCTTGTCTTTCTTGTCTTTGTCACTTTGGGAAAGCGCTGCGTTCGATACCGCGAATATTAAGAGCAGTGAACATAACAACCAGTAATGTGCTTTCTTGCTCAACATAATTTTTTTCCACCTGTTGGTTTCTAATACAAAACATCCAGATCTCGTCTCGTAACCGAGCGCCCAAAGGGGCGTACAATCGTCTTTGAACCAAACTAAGCAACAGCGATACCGTCGCAACGAAAAAGAGCCAACGCGATTTAGCGTTGGCTCTTTCAGTCGTCTTAAGGTGCTTAGGTGTTACGGTTGCTGTGGAGTTGTACCCTGTGGACAAATCCACAATTCGACATGCAGTTCGTCGCGCGCGACACCAATAACGCTAACTATGCGCTTGGCGTCCACGTGGCGAGTGTTTACGAGATAGTCCACGATCTGTTGTGAGCGTCGTTGCGTGTCTCCGCCCCTGGCAGATCGTTGGGGGTAGATTACGACGTAGGCCGTTGATGTTGGGTCGTTTTGAATTTCAATGGCGTAGTTATCGAGTCGCGCTTTCTCATCGTTACGCGAGATAGCGGCGAACTCATCGAACTTACGAGACTTTGCCTGAGGCAGGGGAATTGAAACTCCAGAGCTGGCTGAGCAATCGAGCGCTTGTCCACCCAACGACAAAGTGGCCTTGATCGTTTGACCTGCGAGACCAGTGGTGTCGACCTTAATCGAGCTGGTTCCTTGACCTTCAATAATTGTCCCCGCAGATACTGTCCAATTGTAGATGGGCGACACCACGGGTGTGCCGCCGTAAACATTGGAGCTGAACGTTACTGGTTGATCCACGGCAACGTTTGTAGGACTAATGATTTCGACACTTGGGCACGCTGGCTGGATTAACGGTGCACATCCTTTCACCACAACCGTTGTTGAAGTAAAGGCTTCACACTCGCCCTTAATGTTGCCTGTGTGAATGTTGATCGTTGCTTTGTAGATACCTGGAGCCAGCCCCTCAAGATCCCAAACGACGCTAGGACCTTCTCCCGTTATTCGACCACCGGTTGCTGACCAGCGATAGTGGAGTGGGTTCCCATCAGGTGATGTTGCCGGCGCGTCTAGTTGAACTTGAGAAGGAGTGCCATCACAGGTTGTAACTACTGACTTGCTGGCGGAGAGACTTAGCGTCGGTGGGGTGAATGCGATCGGCGGATGCGCTTTTTGGGCCAACGCTCCTGTTGACAGAAATAAGGCTAACAATGCAGCTGGTCCCAAGAAGTGGAATTGTCCCAGGTGAGTTCTAAACATTTGGCATTCCCCTTATATTAATCGCTTTCCGTTCTCCCGCATCTGTCTATACAACTGACGTGTGGCAACGAACTCTAGCCCTTTACATGTGGACAGTCCAGAGCAGAGCGGTTGACATGGATAAAGCCCCAATTAACTGGCGTTTCCAAATCCTTGAACAGTCATGTCGTCGCTTGTAGTTCGTTTGACTCCAACGAACAATTGGCGTTAGATAAGTTGCTTCTTTCCCAACCCAGACGCTCGAAGATGTTTCACCTTAGGATGAATAAGGCCCTAATTTCAGTCGTAGTGTTGCTACTTGTCTTTGCGGTGGGTTGTAAGCGCAAAGGTGGAACGAACTCGAGTAATCCAGCTGATGGAAGTTCAGCCTCAAGCGGAGCGTCTACAAATCCTTCTCAAGCACGGGCACTTCTCGAAAAAGGCAAGTTGCTTTATCGCGACGACCAGGATTCAGAAGCTGCAGAAGTTTTCAAACAGGCCATCAGCCTTGATCCGGGATTCGCCGAAGCGCATTTTCGTTTAGGTTTGGCCTACGAAGCCTTGAACAAAGCGCAAGAGGCCGACGACGAATACAAGAAAGCTGTAGAGGGGTACAAGAAGTATTTTGAGGACGATCAAAACGACAGCGATGCTGAAGCCCATTATGACCTGGGGCAAGCCTATGCGGGTCTTCACCAATATAGCGACGCCGTTCGTGAATTCCGCCAGGCTACGAAAACCAGAAGCGACGATGCCGACATCTATTACGACTTGGGGATGGCACATACGAGGCTAGCGCAATACTCGGAAGCGGCTGCTGCATTTTCGAAGTCTCTGGAGATTGACCCTGAAAACTACCGGGCTCAGGATGCTCTGGATGAGGCCCGCGAAGGCATGAAACGCATTCAGGCGGGCAAGAAACATCAGGAAGACCTGCTCAAGAAAGAAAAAGAAGAAGAATTGAAGAAGGCCGGCGAAGGAACGCCGACAGT
>Ga0163163_10003326_pt1 | contig 13638 bp, 9 predicted proteins | sample S65metaG_FD_119766 | JGI IMG/M metagenome (GOLD analysis project Ga0163163, IMG submission 119766) | Switchgrass rhizosphere microbial communities from Kellogg Biological Station, Michigan, USA - S6-5 metaG | ecosystem: Host-associated > Plants > Roots > Rhizosphere > Soil | place: USA: Michigan... | reverse complement strand
CGTCCCGGTCGTGCTGCTGGGTACATTCGCAATCCTCTACGCGCTGGGTTTCTCGATCAACACAATGACCCTGTTCGGCCTTGTGCTCGCGACAGGTCTGCTCGTGGACGATGCCATTGTCGTCGTCGAGAATGTCGAGCGGCTGATGCACGAAAATCCGGAAATGACTCCACGCGACGCAACGGTTGCGTCGATGGAGCAGATCCAGATGGCGCTCGTCGCCATCGCGCTCGTGCTCTCGGCGGTGTTCCTGCCAATGGTCTTCTTCGGGGGCTCTACCGGCGTCATCTATCGGCAATTCTCTGCGACGATCGTTTCGGCGATGGCGCTGTCAGTCTTCATCGCGCTCACGCTCAGTCCTGCGATTGCCGCCAACATCCTTCGCCGCAAGCATGCGACGGTGGAGGAATCCTGGCTCGGCCGCGTGGCTCCAAAGGTTGCACACACGCTCGAGCTCGGACGGATCAAGTTCAACAACGGGTTCGACCGGTTCCGCGACTGGTTCGTCAATTCGGTAAACAGGGTCGTCAGCCGCAAATGGCTGTTTCTCGGCATTTATGCCGGCGTGTTCGCCATCCTGATCCTGCTGTTCGTCCGCCTGCCCACCGGCTTCCTGCCTACCGAGGACCAGGGGGCGGCATTCATCCAGTTCCGGCTTCCGGCCGGAGCGACCATGACCCGTACTCGTCAGGTCCAGCTTACCGTCGAGAATTACTTCTGGAGGGGCGCGGAAAAGAAGAACGTCAGAACCTATTTCACGGTCGCCGGCGGTGGCCAGGGCTCCGCGGGCCAAAACACCGGCCAGGCGTTCATCAATCTCGCCGATTACGACAAGCGCTCGGGCAGCAAGAACAGCGCCGACGCGATCGTTCAGCGAGCGTCCGGCGCTTTCCGCGGCCTTCGCGACGCGCAGGTCTTCGCGCTCGTTCCCGGAGCGATCCGAGGCCTTGGGCAATCGTCCGGCTTTACGATGGAAATGCTGAACACCGGCGGCATGAGCCAGGAGCAGTTCGAAGCTGCGCGCGACCGATTGCTCGCAGCCGCATCGGCCAATCCCAAGCTTTCGCAGGTCCGGCTCAGCGAGCTTCCCGACGTCGCTAGCCTCAAGGTCAATATCGACCAGCAGCGCGTGGCGGCGCTCGGCATCACCACGGCCGACGCGAACAGCACCTTGTCCACGGCCTGGGGTGGTCGGTACGTCAATGACTTCATCGACCGGGGACGCGTGAAGCGCGTCTATGTGCAAGGCGATGCGCCCTATCGCGCGAAGCCCAATGACATCGACCAATGGTTCGTCCGCAACAATCAGGGCGGAATGGTACCCTTTTCGTCGTTCGCGCAGACCAGCTGGATCACGACGCCGACCAGCTCGTCGCGGTTCCTCGGCTATCCCTCATTCGAGCTCAGCGGTCAGGGCGCACCTGGCGTAAGTTCGGGCGACGCCATGGACGTCATCGAGAATCTCGCGAGCCAGATTCCCGGCATAGACGTCGCCTGGGCGGGCCAATCCTATCAGGAAAGGCTCTCCTCGGGACAGGCGCCGATCCTCTACGGCGTTGCGCTGATCGTCGTCTTCCTCTGCCTCGCTGCCCTTTATGAAAGCTGGTCGATCCCGGTCGCGGTGCTGCTCGTCATTCCGCTGGGCCTCGTCGGTTCGATCTTCTTCGTAACGCTCCGCGGCCTGGAGAACGACGTCTACCTCCAGGTCGGCCTGATCACGACCATGGGCCTGTCGGCGAAGAATGCGATCCTTATGGTCGAGTTCGCCGAGCGGGCGGAGCGCGAGGGGCAACGCGTGATCGATGCCGCGATTGAAGCGGCTCGGATCCGTCTTCGCCCGATCCTGATGACCAGCTTCGCATTCATTTTCGGCGTCCTTCCGCTGGCACTCGCGACCGGCGCCGGAGCGAACAGCCGAGCCGCGATTGGAACCGCGGTGGTCGGCGGGATGCTCACCGCCACGATCCTGGCGATCTTCTACATCCCCTTTTTCTTCGTGCTCGTCCGCCGCGGCGTTCGCGACGGGCTGGTTGTCATCCGCGAGCGCCTGCGCCAGCGCCGCCGGGAGGCGCAGGCATGAAGCGCGCGGTGAGCCTGCTAGGGCTGCTCTCGACGGCCTGCGCGACGATGGAGCCCGCTTACCAGCGACCGGATCCAACCATCCCGGCCTCTTGGCCGATTGGCGATCCGTATCTCGTCCAGGTCGAGGTCGGGCTTCCAGTGCTCACCTATCAGCAGGTATTCCAGGACCCGAGGCTGCAGACGCTGATCGCGCAGGCCCTTCTCAATAATCGTGACCTGATGGTCGCCGCTTCGAACATCGCGGCGGCTCGCGAGCAATATCATATCCAGCGGGCGCAGCAGCTGCCGACGGTGAATGCCGCAGCTGGCGTCACGGCGACCGGCGACAAGGACAATACGGCCAGCGCCGATTATCAGGCCGGGATCACGGTCCCGAACTTCGAGATCGACCTGTTCGGCCGCCTCCGCTCGCTGACGCACGTGCAGCTGGAACGATATCTTTCGACGGAAGCAGGGGCGCGCGCGACCAGGCTCACGCTGGTTGCCGCAGTCGTGAATGCGTGGCTGCTCCACGCCGCAGATTCAAGCCAGCGCCTGATCGCCGAGCGGACTGCAGCCAGCGCGCAAAGTAGCGTCACGATCACTCGGCTTCGGCTGCAAGGAGGCGTGGCTCCGCGCACCGACCTGCAGCAGGCGGTGCAGATCCTCAGTCAGGCTGAGGCCGACGTCGCGCGTGAGCGGGCTTCCGTTGCGCAGGATGTGAATGCTCTCCAGCTGCTGGTCGGCGCGCCGGTCGATGCGAAACTTCTCCCTGGCTCGATCGACGAGGCTTTCGCGAAAATGGCGCCCGTTCCCGCGGGACTGGATTCCTATGTGCTGCTGCGGCGGCCGGATGTCGTCCAGGCGGAATATCAATTGCGCGCTGCCAATGCGCAAATTGGCGTCGCACGCGCCGAATTGTTTCCGCGGATCACGCTCACCGGGCTCCTTGGTGTCGCCAGCGGAGCGCTGGGCAAGCTCTTCACGGGCGGCGCCTTCGGTTGGAGCGTCGGGTCGAATGCAACCTATACGATCTTCCAGGCAGGTGCGGGCCATGCCAATGTTCGCCTGACCGAAGCGCAGCGCAATGCCGCGGTTGCAACCTACCAGCACACGATCCAGACGGCATTCCGCGAGGTTGCCGACGCGCTTGCCCGTCGAAGCACGATGAACGACGAGATCGGAGCGCGCGAACGACAACAGGCGGCGACCGCCGATACGTACAGGCTCGTCGAGGCGCGCTATCGCGCCGGCATCGATCCGTTCCTCAACGTGCTCGACGCCCAACGGTCGTTCTATCTGGCGCAACAGGCAATGGTGCTGACAAAGCTCGCAGCAGCCCAGAATATCGTCGATCTCTACCAGTCGATCGGGGGCGACACGCTTCTCCACGCGACGCCGGTCTGCCAGGCACTTCCCGGCGACCAGCTGGCCGGTGCGCGGATCGCGCCGGAGTGCACCCCGGGCTAAGCCGCCCGAGTTTCCGCCGAAAGCATTGCGAGCAATGCAAAGCTGGCAAGCCAATGCTCGCCCATATAATCGCCGGAAATGTGCGGCATTGCAGCGGCCAAATGCGCATCGGCACATTCCCGAGCGACCGACTGCTCGGTCGACGGCAGCAGCGGGGCGATGCTCCGCCAGCACCACGCTCGGCTGAGATTCAGTCCGTCGAGATGGGCGATCTTGCCGTCGCTCCTGTCGCTGACGATTGCCGGGCTGAACAAGGTCGCGGGCTCGCGTCGATCGACGCGCGGTAGGAAATCGGCGAACCACCCCGGAAATTGCGAAGGATGAGCCCGTGCCATGCACAGCGCTTCGGTGAGTGCGGAGGACAGGAACTCGTCGCCTCCGGGCTCCCACGCCTGACAGTCGCGGTCACCCCCAAACCAATGGAGCGCGCGCTCCCGAATCTTCTGTGCCAGCGCTGCATCGAACGCTTCGGCCCACTCAAGCGAGAGGATCAGCGCGAAGGACGTGTTGAAATGGGTGCCGACCCTGATCGGGTAGGTCATGATCGCTAGATAGTCGCGCAGCCGATCAGCGAATGCACGGGCCAGCGGTTCGAGATTTGCGGCCCAGCGCTCGTCGTGCCTCATTGCTTCGAGATGAAGCTGCAGCACCCAGGCCCATCCATAGGGACGCTCGAAGCCACGGCTCAGCGGTCGGTCCAAATAGGCTCGCTCCACTTCGATCTTTTCCGAAGTGAAGCTGCTCTCCGCCAGTTCGAAGATGGCTTCCGCTTCGGCGATGTGCGGGAACAATCGCCTGACCGTCAGAAGCGTCCACCAGCCGTGCACGCAGCTGTGCCAGTCGTAGCTGCCGAAGAAGACAGGGTGCAGAGCGCGAGGCGATTGGACGTCCTCATCGCCGCCCATCGCATGGTCGAGCTTGTGCGGATATTCCTTTGCCACATGGCCGAGCGCGATACTGGCCATGTGGGATGCCAGTTCAGCGTCGAGCCTGGTCACAGACGGAACCCCGCGACATAGAGAATGACGATGTTGGCAAGGAGCATCGCGAGTGCGGTCGGAACCTGTGCCTTGATGACACCATATTGATTCTTCAGCTCGAGCAGCGCCGCCGGTACGATGTTGAAATTGGCGGCCATGGGAGTCATCAAGGTCCCACAAAAGCCTGCGAGCATTCCAACCGCTCCGACGACGGCGGGATTGCCGCCGTCCGCGTGGATCAGGATCGGAATCCCGATCGCTGCGGCCATGACCGGAAATGCAGCGAAGGCATTTCCCATGATCATCGTGAACAGGACCATCCCAAATGCGTAAAGGAGCACGGCGAGCAGGATGCTGCCCTCGGGGATGATCGCGCTGACGAGCGCTCCAATCGTGGTGCCGACTCCAGCGGCGGCGAAAATCACTCCGAGCGAAGCGAGCATCTGCGGCAGGACCATTGCCCATCCGATCGAATTGGAAAGCCTACTGCCTTCGTCGATCGCTGAAAACGCAGGTGGCCGAAGCCACGCATAGGAAATGACAAATGCAATGATCACGCCGCAGCCGAGCAAGACGAGCGTCACGGCTTTGGGATCGATCAGGCCCGTCGCCTTGAGCGGCGTGTAACTGAAGAGCAATGTCCCGACGAAAGCGGTGAAGGGAATGACCAGGGCCGGCAGGAAAAGGTTGTTGCCGTAGCGCCGGGAAAAACTCTCCCGCTGTTCGACGCTCGTCGATTCTCGCGATCCACGGCCGATCAGGTGAGACCCGGCAATGGCGACGAGCACGAGAACCAGCAATCCGTTGCCGATGTCGCCCAGGAAATCTCCGAACCAGAAGCTTATTGTGAGAAGGCTCCAGAAGGCGACATTACCAAGGCGCTTCGGGTTGGTGCCGTCGCGCAGGCTGCCGAGAGCAAAGCTCGCAAAGACGACGCCGGCCAGGACGTAAAGCCAGTGAAGATTGATCATTTACCTCGCCCCAACCGACGGTCGAGCAGCAGCAAACGCGTACCGTGTATGGCGAATGCGCAGATCGCACTCGGAATGGCCCAGACCGAAAGCTGGAACGGAGTGAGATGGATTCCGAAGCTGGCCAACGAGCCCTGGATCAGCAGGATCGAAGCGATCGCCAGGAATATGTCTTCGCCGAAGAACACGCCGACGTTGTCCGTGGCTGCGGACATGGCCTTGACGTACTCGGCCGTGTCATCGTCGAGCTTGCCGTGCTGCTTTTCGGCTGCCGCGACCGCCATCGGCGCGACGAGAGGCCGCACGGTTTGCGCATGCCCCGCAACAGACACCAGGCCGAGTGCCGCGGTGATCTGGCGAAAGCCGAGATAGGCGACCAGCAGGCGACCGGTCGTCGCACTCCGCATGTTGGCGATCAGGCTTCGCGCCCGTTGCTGCAGCCCGTATCGTTCGAGCAGGCCGATGACCGGCAGGACAATATAGATGATCGAAACATAGCGGTTCTCGTTGAAGCCGTGCCCGAGTGTGCCCAGCACCTTGAGGAACGGCATCTGACCCAGGAGACCGGTGACGATCCCGGCGACTGCAACAACCAGCAGCGGATTGAACCGCAATGCGAAGCCGATAATGACGAGCGCGATGCCCGCCAGCGGCCAGTAATCGATCATTCCCCCCGCCTCCCAAATCCGCCGCCGCCCGGCGTTTCGATCACGAATCGATCGCCCGGCTGCACTTCGGCGTAATCGGTCCCAGTCAGCATTTCGACTGTGCCGTCGGTGCGCTCGACCCAATTGCGACCGGCCTGGGCATCCGCTCCTCCTTCTAACCCTTTGGGAGGAACTCGCCGGCGATTTGCCAGAATGTTTGCGCGCATCGATTCGAGGAACGTGACGGCCCGTACGACACCGTCGCCACCCCTGTGCGCGCCCTCGCCACCGGATCCGCGGCGGATGGCGAACTGGTCGAGCCTGACCGGAAGCCGGCTTTCCAGGATTTCCGGATCCGTGAGGCGGCTGTTGGTCATGTGCGTTTGCACGGCGCTCGTCCCGTCATGATCGGGGCCAGCGCCGGAACCTCCTGCAATCGTTTCATAATATTGATGGCGCTCGTTCCCGAATGTGAAGTTGTTCATGGTCCCCTGGCTCGGCGCGAGCCGCTTCGTCGCTGCAAACAATGTGTCAGTGACGACCTGGCTCGTCTCGACATTTCCGGCGACAACGGCGGCAGGATATCGGGGGTTGAGCATTGAGCCTTCGGGCACGATCAGCCTGATTGGCCGCAAGCATCCATCGTTCATCGGGATGACATCGTCGATCAATGTCCGGACGACGTACAGCGACGCGGCTCGAACGATCGAATATGGTGCATTGAAATTGTCGGGACGCTGCTCGCTTGTCCCGCTGAAATCAAATGTTGCGGAGCGCGCCTTTTTGTCGATGCGGATGGCAACGCTAACGTGCGCGCCATTGTCCATCTCATAAGTGAAATCACCGTCATCGAGCCGATCGAGCAACCGCCGCACCGATTCCTCGGCGTTGGCGAGCACATGGCGCATGTAGGCTGCGACAACTTCCGGGCCGTAATCGCGCGCGGTTGCCACAAGCACTTCCGCTCCGCGGACGCATGCCGCGAGTTGCGCCTTCAGGTCGGAGATATTGCGATCGGCATTGCGCGCCGGCCACTTTCCCGAGCCGAGGAGCACGCGCATTTCAGCCTCACGAAAATGACCCTCGTCGACCAGAAGTTCATTGTCGATGAGAACCCCTTCCTGATCGATCGACCGGCTGTCCGGCGGCATCGACCCGGGCGCGATCCCGCCAATGTCGGCATGGTGGCCGCGGGCCGCAACGAACGCTGAAGGGCTCTCTTCATCGCCATAGAACACGGGCACGATGACCGTGATATCCGGAAGGTGGGTCCCGCCGCGATATGGATCGTTGAGGACGTAGGCGTCGCCGCGGCGGATCCCGCGGCTGTCAGCGTTCGCGCCCCTTGTATCGATGATCCGGCGGATGCTTTCGCCCATCGAACCAAGGTGCACGGGAATGTGCGGCGCGTTGGCGATCAGTGCTCCTTCGGAATCGAAGATTGCACAGGAGAAATCGAGCCGTTCCTTGATGTTGACGCTCGTGGCCGTCGCCTGGAGCGCGACTCCCATTTCCTCGGCGATCGCCATGAAGAGGTTGTTGAAGATTTCGAGCCGGACAGGGTCGACGTCCGTTCCGATCGCCTTTTCGCGGTCGAGCGGAACCGCGCGCGATAGAACCAGCGTTCCGTCGGCGGCGCGCTCGGCGCGCCAGCCTTCCTCAACCACGATGGTCGACGTCGGCTCGAAGATCAGCGCGGGCCCAACGATGGTTTCGCCGGCATGATCTGCAGCCGGGGCATGCCCGAATGACTCCGAACGTCCAATGGCTTCGACCACCAATGCATCGACGATGACTTCGGCGCCCTCGTCGAAATAACCGAAGCGCTTTTCGTGCAAATCCGAAAATTCCGCATGCATCCGATCGGAGGACGCGATCCCAATCTCAAGGGTGGTATCGCTGCCCGCGGTGCGCAGCCGCGCACGCCGATGAAGCTCAATGCGCTCGCCAGGCAATCCCTGCCCGATCAGCGCGTCGTGCGCGCGCCGTTCGAGCTCAGCCAGCGCTACCGAGAAATCCTCTGCCAATGGCTTTAGCCAGCTTGTTTCACGGATCGCCTTCACGTCGGCAAGGCCGATGCCAAAAGCCGAGAGCACGCCTGCAAGGGGATGAATCAGAATGCGTTCCATCCCGAGCGCATCCGCGACCGCGCAGGCATGCTGCCCTCCGGCCCCGCCGAAACAGGCCAATGTGTAGCGAGTAACATCGTGCCCGCGAGCGATCGAGATCTTGCGGATAGCCGCCGCCATGCTGTCCACCGCGATGGCGAGAAAACCCTCCGCGATTTCCTCCAGTGACTTGATGCCGCCAAGCCCCATTGCGACCTCTCGTAGGCGCGCGGCCGATTCCTCGCGGTCCAGCGGCTCATTACCGTTCGGACCGAACACCGCTGGGAATTCGTTCGGGTCGATTCTACCGAGGAATAGATTGCAGTCGGTGACGGTCAGTGGCCCGCCGTTGCGGTAACAGGCCGGCCCCGGATTGGCACCAGCCGACTCGGGACCGACGCGAAACCGCATCCCGTCGAAGCGGCAGATCGAGCCCCCTCCCGCAGCCACGGTATGGATCTGCATCATCGGCGCGCGAATCCGCGCTCCGGCGACCACGCTTTCGTCCGACAGCTCGAACTGCCCGGCATAATGCGACACGTCGGTCGAAGTGCCCCCCATGTCGAACCCAATCAGTCGATCGCCTCCATGAGGAGCAGTCGCCGCGACCATTCCAACGACGCCCCCTGCCGGTCCGGAAAGGATCGCATCCTTGCCGCGAAAAGCGGCGGCTTCGGCAAGGCCGCCGTTCGACTGCATGAAATGGAGATCGGTTTCGTTCGGCAGGCCCGCGGCGACTCGATCGACGTAGCGACGAAGGACAGGCGACAGATAGGCATCAACGACCGTGGTGTCGCCGCGACCGACCAGCTTGATGAGTGGTGCAGCTTCGTGACTTACGGAAATTTGGGTGAAGCCCAGCTCACGCGCGATTTCGGCAAGCCTCGCTTCGTGATCCGTGAAGCGCCAGCCGTGCATCAGAACGATGGCGAGCGCTTCGATCCCGCTATCCCGCACCGAGGCAAATGCGGCGCGCGCGCTCGTGTCGTCGAGCTTCATCAGAATCTCGCCATCGACGCTAACGCGTTCCTCGATCTCGACGACGCGTTCGTAAAGCATCGACGGCAGCACGATCTTGCGCGCAAAAATGTCGGGCCTGGCCTGGTAACCGATCCGCAGTGCGTCACCGAACCCCCGCGTAATCGCAAGCGCAACTCGTTCGCCCTTGCGCTCGAGGAGTGCATTGGTCGCGACGGTCGTTCCCATCCGCACTTCGGTGACGTCGCCGCCTTCATCCGAAAGCACGCGGCGGATCGCCTCAAGCGCCGCGTCGTCATAATGGCCGGGGTTTTCGGACAGCAGCTTTTCAATTCGCAGCCGTCCGTTCGCCGCGCGGGCAACGACGTCCGTGAACGTACCACCGCGATCAATGGCAAAGGTCCAGGAATGATTCACGCTGCTGCTCTAGGGCCTTTCGGGGTCTCACAGCACCCCCTATGGATCGGCCATGGCTGTACTGGTCACGGGGGCTGCGGGATTCATCGGGGCAGCGACGTCTCTCGCTCTTCTTGAGCGCGGGGATGAGGTCGTCGGAATCGACAATCTCAACGATTATTATGACCCGCGGCTTAAGCAGGCTCGCGTCGACAGGCTGCAGGAGCGCTTCGGAAATCGGCTTCGTTTCGAGCGCATCGATTTTGCGGACTTCCACGCGCTCAAAGACTTCACTGACACCGTCGAATTCGACGGCATTGCCCATCTCGGTGCGCAGGCGGGCGTTCGCTACAGTCTCGAAAACCCCAGCGCCTATGTTCAGTCCAACCTCGTGGGCCATTGCAACATGCTCGAGCTCGCGCGGGAACGACGGACGAGACACATGGTCTATGCGTCCTCCTCATCGGTTTATGGCGGCAACAAGAGCCTGCCATTCCGGGTCGAGGACAGGGTCGATCACCCCCTATCTCTCTACGGAGCGACCAAGAAGGCCGACGAACTCCTCAGCGAAAGCTATGCGAGCCTTTACCGGCTGCCGCTCACCGGCCTGCGCTTTTTCACGGTCTACGGCCCTTGGGGCCGACCCGACATGGCGATGTGGATCTTCACGAAGGCACTCTATGCGGGCGAGCCGCTGCCCTTGTTCAACGGTGGCGAGATGCGGCGGGATTTTACCTACATCGACGATATCGTTCGAGGCATTGTCGCCTGCCTCGACGAACCCCCCGCCGATGACCTCGCGGTAAAGGCTGGCGGGAGCACCGGCCCGCATGCCATCTACAACATCGGGAACAGCTGCAGCGAGGATCTGATGCGCGTCGTCGAACTTCTGGAGCAGGAGACGGGCCGCAAGGCTCTCCTTGATCCTCGCCCTATGCAGATCGGCGACGTGAAAGAGACGTTTGCCGATATTTCGGCAATTGAAAGAGATCATGGTTTCGAGCCGAGGATCGGCATCGACGAAGGCATTCCGCGCTTCGTTCAATGGTTTCGCGAGTATCACAAGCTGTGAGCATGCCGCCGATCCTGCAGGGGTTACGCATCCCCGTCATCGCTTCGCCGATGTTCATCGTGTCGAACCCGAAGCTCGTCATCGCCCAGTGCACTTCGGGGATCGTCGGAAGCTTCCCGGCCCTCAACGCTCGGCCGGCTGAGCTTCTGGACGAATGGCTGCACGAGATCACGGAAGCCTTGAGCGCGTGGAATCGCGACCATCCGGACCGCCCGGCCGCACCCTATGCAGTCAACCAGATCGTCCACCGGTCGAACGACCGTTTCGAGCACGACATGGAGGTCTGTGCGAAATGGAAGGTGCCGATCGTCATCACGTCGCTCGGCGCGCGCGTCGAACTCAATGAGGCCGTGCATTCATGGGGCGGGATCACGCTCCATGACGTGATCGACGACCGGTTCGCCCGAAAGGCGATCGACAAGGGCGCCGATGGGATCATCGCCGTTGCGGCAGGCGCCGGCGGGCACGCGGGTCGTTGGTCGCCTTTCGCCTTGATCCAGGAAATCCGCGCCTGGTTCGACGGGCCCCTGATCCTGTCTGGAGCGATCGCGAACGGCGGTTCCGTGCTTGCCGCCGTGGCTGCGGGAGCCGACCTCGCCTACGTCGGTTCGTCATTCATCGCCACGGAGGAAGCCAACGCTCCGGATGGGTACAAGCAAGCCATCATCGACAGCGGGGCCGCCGACATCGTCTACACCGACCTCTTCACCGGCGTTCACGGCAATTATCTTCGATCCTCGATCGAAAACGCCGGGCTCGATCCGGACCAGCTTGCGGCAGGCAATCTCGATTCGATGAAGTTCGGCTCGGATGGGTCGGCCAGGGCCAAGGCGTGGCGCGACATCTGGGGTTCGGGCCAGGGCATCGGCGCGGTCGACAGGGTTCGGCCGGCCGCCGAATATATCGATCTGCTTGCCGACCAGTATGCGGCGGCAAAAGCGAGGATTTGCGCTAGCTGATCGCTTCCAGCCTGGAGCGCCACTCGGGAGGGATCTCCACCGGCCTCCGGCTCGTTCGATCGACAACCACATGCACGAATTCGCCTTGCGCCGCTGCCTGATCCTCACCGACTGCAAAGATCCCTAGCCGATAGCGGATGCTCGACCGGCCAAGCCCCGCAACGACCAGACCGACTTCGACGTCCTGCGGGAAAGCGAGCGGCGCGGCATATGAACAGCTGGTTTCCACCACGAGGCCGATCGGATCGCCGCGCTCGATGTCGAGCATGCCCTGTTCCACCAGCCAGGCATTCACCGCGCTATCGAACCATTCGTAAAAGACCGTGTTGTTGACGTGCCCGTAGGCGTCATTGTCGGCCCATCGGGTGGTGAGCCGCCGCCATATCTTGAAGTCCGAGCGCTGTGCCGGCTGCTGCCGCTTCACCATGCGGCCTCGTAAAGGCGCTGTGCATCGCTCTCGCTGATCTCGCATGGGTTGTTCACCAGCAGGCGGGTTTGCTTCATTGCTTCCTTCGCGAGCAGCGGTGCCTCCTCGAACGCGATGCCATGGTCACGCAGGCGCAATGCGAGGCCGCTCCTTTGCGCGAGGCCATCGAGGCGCTCGATCAGGAGAGCCGCTCGTGCCTGGCTGCCCTGCCCGGCGCAGTCCGGCTCAACGATCTCCGCAAGCTCCGCATAATGGTCCCGCGCGGCTTCAAGATTATGCGCCAGGACGTGGCGGAGCATCAGCGCGTTGGTAAGGCCGTGAGGAAGGTGATGGAGACCTCCCAGCGGATAAGCGAGCGCATGGACTCCAGCGACCGGCGCATTGGAGAAAGCGAGGCCGGCGAGGTGAGCACCGAGCAGCATCGCCGAGCGCGCTTCCACATTTTGCGGCTGCTCCATTACGATAAGCAGGTTCGCGCTGAGAAGGCGAAGTGCTTCGCGGGCCAAGGCGTCGGACAGCGGATTCTTGAGGCGGGCGGACGTGTAGGCCTCCACGGCATGAACCATGGCGTCGATGCCGGTCGCCGCAGTCACGTGGCCGGGCAAGCCCAGGGTCAGCGTGGCATCCAGCACAGCCCAATCCGCGATCAGGGGCGCCGAATTGACGGCGAGCTTCACCCCGCCTTCGCAAGTGATAACCGAAATGGGAGTCGCTTCCGAACCGGTCCCGGCTGTCGTGGGCACGAGTGCAAGCGGGAGGCGCTCGCCCGTCGCCACACTCACGCCCCAGATCTCATCGAGCTCGTCGCCGGACCCGAGCAGATATGCAGCCAATTTGGCCACATCCATCGGGCTCCCGCCTCCGAACCCGACCACCGAAGTGACTCCGGCCCGGCGCCCTGTTTCCGTTGCCGCGAGGAGCGTTTCCTTCGATGGATCAGCTTCGACTGAATCGAAGATGGACAGCTCGCGCGTCGAACCGAGCGCGTCCCGATAGGCATCGACGAGGCCAAGCCGAACCAGGTCCTTGTCGGTGACGAGGAGGCACGGCCCGGGGGGCAGCTTTTCGGCCAGCAGCGGCGCCTGGTCAGGGCCTGAAAGAAGCCTTGGGCCGGGATTGAAGGTGAACGGCCGCATCGGCGGCCTTGTTAGACGCTCTGTCCGCCGAGTCCACGCTCAAGGCGGCCCATAAGCGCTCGGGCCGGGCTTTGCGGCGCCTCCGCCTCAAGCCCACCATCGTCGAGTCGTTTCACCCGGGCATAAAGGTCGGCGCTGGAGTTGATCAGGCGCTTGGCCGAGGGCGGAAGCGTGTCGACAATGACGGGATCGCTCTCCTGCGCATGACCAAGGCGGCGTTCGGGGCGATGTCCGTCGCGGCTGGCGATCTCGCCGGTCTCGATTGCCCGCTGGGTTAGGAGCCAGGCGACGATGTGCATGATCCTGGTCGTCACCTTGAGAGACTCGCAAGCAAATCCCACGCGAGCGAACGGTTCGAGCGTGGCGCGCTCATCGCGGCCGGCATCATCGAAATAGGATCGCGCTTCGTCGGCCAGGAGCATGGCCTCCGTGT
>Ga0163163_10003325_pt1 | contig 13638 bp, 21 predicted proteins | sample S65metaG_FD_119766 | JGI IMG/M metagenome (GOLD analysis project Ga0163163, IMG submission 119766) | Switchgrass rhizosphere microbial communities from Kellogg Biological Station, Michigan, USA - S6-5 metaG | ecosystem: Host-associated > Plants > Roots > Rhizosphere > Soil | place: USA... | reverse complement strand
TGCCGCCCTACGCAAAGGATAATCTGTTTTTCATAGTCATCTGACTTCCGGGCCGGCGTCGCAGCCGTGCAAAAAGCCCCGCCCGGGTGATCCGCGAGCGGGGCGGGAAAGTCAGGGAGTTGTATACGCACGCCAAGGCCGAAGGCCGATGGCGCAAGGCCAGGCTATGCAGCGGCTAATCGGCGTCAATACGAACTCCAGCACCGCGGCTGTGCGCGTTTAGGAATGGCGATGAATCCCGCCAGAAGTCCTTGAACCCTGTCCGTGCCAGCGGTCGCCACGTCGGCGGCGGACACAGAAACCTTGCCCTGTTCGACCGCAGCAATCAGTTCTGGGGCGCCTTCTTCCGCTGCGGCAGGCAGCCGCGGAATTCCGTCGTCAGGAACCTTCAGAGTATTCACGGATTGCCCTGACGGGAGGCGACTACTCGACACGCGCATTGAGCGTAAGGAGCCCATGGCAGAAGAGTTACGCATCCAGGCCACCGATTTGACAAAAGTGCTGCGCGGCATGGAAGCCAACCAACCGGTTACTGTCACAGGTCTAAACGACTGGGGAATCATCCAAGTTGTTTCCGGCCTGGTCTGTGAGATAGAACCTGACCCAGACCCACATAGATCCGACGGATACCCGTTCCGCGTGGTGATCGCTCCGCGAGGCAGCGCCAGCTTGACGATCGTGGCATCCACGAAGCGCGGCTGATCCGCGATGCCGAGGAAGCCGAGTCCGGCATCTGCGGCGCTCCCGCCAAAAGAAAGCCCCGCGACTCTGGAGGAGGAAGCAGGGCAAGGAAATGACCACCTATGGCGGCGACTGTAGCGCCCGCAGAATTCCTCCTCAAGCGCACTTACGGGCGGCAGATTGACCCAGCTTCCGATTGGCGGAGCTGATGGGCGGCAAGGTTGGCCCTTGCGGTCGGCCTAAGAACCGGGTGAGCATCGTACATTTGCCGCCTGCCGGACCACTGGCGTTCCGAGCAACTAGGGGAGCGGTCGAGGCTTGCCGTATGCCAAGAAGAATGCTGAAAGCCGCTTAAAACTGCCGACCCGCTAACCATATTCGCAGCCTTGGACGCACTGGTGCGATTAGGTCTGTCGTTTTGAGGACGTTTCCCGGTCAGCGTTCACAATCAACTGAAAACCTGCACTGCTCAGGACCCTGACAACCAGGGAAAGCCTCGGGCCTTTGTCGCCGCGAACCGTAAAGCATTCAACGTTCCGCGCCAGCGTCCTTCGCCAGCTTGGATACGCTGGGCAACATGCGTCGACAGATCATTCATTGGCCGGTCGAGAGAAGCATCCTTCTCACTGGTCGGTGCTGCCGAATTCGGCGGGCATACCGCCGAACTCTGGGATGGCGGCTGGATGTTCCAGCCATCCGCTAATTTTTCACAAAGGCCGGAACACCAATAACGTGCGCTGGTTGGCGTCCTGATGATCCTGCTTGGAGGATGATCAGGATGTGCGAAAAATGCAAACAGTTAGACGAAAAGATCGCGCACTATCGAAGGATCGCTACTCAGGTTACGGACGAACAAACGATCAAGAACATTGAGAATTTGATCAAGAGCCTTGAGGCGAAGAAAACGGCGCTACACCAATGATCGCTATTCGAACGGCTGCATGAGTTCGGTGGTTTCAATTCCAACGAATTCACCCAATCGTGCAAGTGAGCCGCTAAGTGAGTCGCGATTTCAGGCTATCGCGCCTTCTGGATCAAGTCGTCCCGTTCACTTCCCGGTGGGATAAGAGACGCCCCTCCTGCGCGCTTCTTTCGCGAACGCAGCAACTCGATCTTACGCCGATTTTATCTCCCACTCGAACATGTCCATCCGCCATGATGGTGAGACGGCGCATACGTGAGCAGAGTGGGTGGCAAAACTCAGGATGGGGTCCGGGGGCAGTAGCGGCTGTCGCCACTAAGCGTCCCGCCGCACCCGACATCTTGAAGGCAATGGATAGTCCCGCACTGTTTGGTAACTGGTTTCAGGGTGAAAGCTGGAACGATTGGAGAGGCGAGGACGGCCACGGGTTGAGCCCGTGCAAATCGATTTTATCAAAAATATAACCCGCCAGACCGCAATGGAGACATTGCAACGTCGGCTATCGGAGCGAGACGCGGGAACTTCCGCCCCGATAGGCGCGTTCGTTTTGCGGACAGTGGAGAGCCAACATGCCGTTCTCTTTGGGTTCGTATCTCCTCGGAGTTGCAACGGTGCTAGGTGCGCTCGCCTTTGGATTTGGAGGTGGCGTGCTTCTGACGCACACCGCGATGAAGGAAAGCCCTGCCCGGCGGAAAAAAGTTGAGCGGTTGGTCCGTGCAGAACCGGAGACTTCGGCCACGCAAGCCTCGGCCGCGCAGACGCCTGCTCCGACCCAAGTTACCCCTGATCAGTCAGTCAGTTCCGTCAAGCAAGATGCAGCACCAGCGGAACAGCCTGTCGCTGTTTCTGCCGATCCGGTTCCGGCCGCTCCTAAACCCGATGCTACGCGCAAACCGGTACGGGAAGCACCAAAGCAAATTCAAGCGGCCAGGGTGCAGCAGCCGAAGCACGTCGAACAAATCGAACGAGCGGAAGCAAAGCCAGTTGAACCAAGGGAGGCAGATCGCAGCCGCTCGAGGCGGTATGTCGAGCGAACCCAGCCGGGCGACGCACCTAGAATGAGGCAGCGGGGGTTCATGGTCCAGGAGGAGCTCTCACAAGATGCCATTCCCTCGAGGTCTCTACAGCGGAATCTCCCTCTTTTCGCTGGCTTCTTCGGCCGTCCGGCGGACGCGAACGAATGAGCGAGTTCTGATTCAACGTGTCGCGCCCGTATATCGGCGCAAGACCCTGGAGAAATCGTCCACCATTCGGCCGCACCGTGAATGGTCTTGATCAATATCGATACGACCGCCCTAAAAACCCATCCTGCTATTGAAGCTGGAATTCCGGTCCCCGCGGCCCGGGAGATCGCCGAACCCTGCGCTAAGAAGAAAGCCGCCCGAAGGCGGCGTAGTCAAATGCATTATCTTATTTCTTTACTGAGTCCGTTGCATCGCGGGCGGCGTCCTTGACGTCACCTGCGGCGTTGTGAGCGGCACCCTTGGCTTTGTCTACCTTGCCTTCATTTTGAAGATCCTTGTCTCCGCTGACTTTACCTGCGCCTTCCTTGATAGCGCCCTTGGTCTTCTCAGCGAATCCTTTCACGTGCTCGCGATCCATTCCTTACTCCTTTGAATGTGAAGGGATTGCTGAAAACGTGCGAGCGTCCTGGTCGTTCCGTCAGATCGAAAACTATGAGGTCGTAGACTTTCGGCCCCCTGATGGTTCCTATGTTCAAAACGTAACGTACCGCGCCATTGTCATTCCGGCTCAAGGTTGCGTCGAATGCGGCGATGTGCCGTGCAGTGCCAGAATCTGGGGAGATCGTGTTCTGAACCACGCATGCTTGCCATTTACGGTGCCAGGCTGAGGCTGATCCGAGTGACTATGTCATCCCATTGACGTTCCTCGTCGGCAGGATAGTTGATCAACACGCAGGTGATGAAGCGTCCTGCGAAGTTGCAACGATCGTACCAGGTTTTCCCTTCGCGAATGTCGGATACCGCAAAGAATCGAGATGTAATCCGTTTGTAGGCGATTTGTCGCGGCGGCTTTTTACTGGCCAAATAACCCGCTGGCGATGATCCATTGGTGTTGATGATCGACACAACCGTCAAATCGGCGCGCCGATCCGGCGTCGTGAAGCGCGCGCCGTCCCCCGGTTCTGGTTTACCAGCTCTTTGCGAAAATATCGACGTCGGAATGTCTACTGACGCGCCGGATGTTGGAACCTCAAATCGCAGCCATCCCGGTTGGGCCGCGATCGCCAACAGAGGCCAGAATGCCAAGATAAAAGCGATTAAGCGAAGTCGCAGTCGCATCATGTTTCTCCAGTTTGTCAAATGATGCGTAAAGAGCTTTGTTCCACGCCCGCTGTGTTGCGCGTTGATTGTTTCGGTATGCGCTTCGAATTGGCAGACCCGCGGGCCACGCGAGCCGCCTGGATTGAAACTGCGGAATCCTGGAGGAGTTATGCCGATCGATATCCGAGGCCACCCTATCCGAGCCAGAGCAACACAGCGCCATGTCAACACGCTGATCGTCTCGGGCGGTGAGACCGACGTCTGTGTCCTATCGACCGTGCTTTCGGCAATCGATCTCGGCTTACGGATTGTCCTCGTCGAAGGCGCCCTGTGTAGTTCCTTCGACGAGAGCCATGACGCGATCCTTGGTCTCTACCGGTAGCGCTTGAATCTAAGTCAGCGTCGCCTCCCTTGAAGAAACCCTCAGCAATTGGAGGCCTGAATAAAGGTTGCCGGCACGAGCGCCGGGCGGCGACGAAGCAGGCGTCGAACCCGGCCTAAGGCGCTCAAGAAAACATTCCGCCGCGTTCTTGATCGCCTGTCCTGCGGCTCCTGGGTTCCACCCAGGGCAGCAAAAGTTGAGCGTTTCGAAAACAGGGTAGTTCTCGATGCAGGCGGAACATGTTGCATCCGAAGCGAATTGTTCCACGTCGATAATCGGAGAAACGCTTATGAAATCGCTGTCTGTCGTAATTTGTGCCACCGCCCTCGCGCTGACCTCCCTCGGTGCAGCGCACGCCAAGGGATGTATCAAAGGCGCGATCGTCGGCGGGGTCGCCGGGCACATGGCGGGCCATGGCAAGCTCGGCGCCGCTGCAGGATGCGCGGTCGGCCACCACGAGGCCAACAAAGCCGAGACTAACAAGGCCAACAATAACGGTGCGGCCCAATCATCTTCGGATCAAAAGTGAACACAGCGTTTAAGCCGAAGGATAAGGAGCCAGCCGCAGGGAGTTCGTGACCCTCGCGAGCCAATAGCCCTGCGCGAAGTAGTTTCCTTTCAGAGCGTTTGGCGAGAGGACGGTCTGTTTGTTGCTTGATGCGCGCGATAGCATTGAGACGATCGTAGACCCGAAGGGCGCGGCTGAGTCCGCCGGTCTGCGTTATGTCTCGGACGCCCGGCCGGGGATCCGCCGCAAAAAGGTCGGGTCAGGATTCACCTACACGCGCTTCGACGGCACGCGTCTGTCCGAAAAGGATGTGTTGAAGCGGATCAAATCGCTTGCCATCCCGCCGGCCTGGACAGATGTCTGGATATGCCCCTTCGCCGACGGCCACATTCAGGCGACTGGCCGCGACGCGAAGGGACGAAAGCAATACCGGTATCACGCTGGTTTTCGCGAGGTGCGTGAAAGCACGAAGTACGAGCATGTTGTCGCCTTTGCCGACGCGCTGCCCGGCATCCGCGACAAAGTAAAGGAGCATATGTCGCTGCGCGGACTGCCGCGCGAGAAGGTGCTGGCGACCGTCGTCCATCTTCTGGAGACGACGCTCATCCGGGTCGGAAACGACGAATACGCGGAGCAAAACAACAGCTATGGTCTGACTACCCTCAAGAACCGGCATGTCGCCGTCGATGGAAATGAAGTGCGTTTCCGCTTTACGGGCAAGAGCGGCAGGCAATGGTCCCTGCGGGTCAGGGACCGGAGGGTCGCCAAGATCATAAAGGCATGCCAGGAGCTGCCCGGTCAGGAGCTGCTTCAGTACATCGACGAGGCGGGGAATTGCCAAGATGTCACGTCAACTGACGTGAACGCCTATCTCAGGGAAATCACCGGCAAGGATATTACCGCCAAAGACTTCCGCACGTGGGCGGGAACGGTTCTTGCGGCGATGGCACTGGGCGAACTTCAGAGCTTCGATAGTGCCGCTCAGGCTAAGCGAAACCTTCGCTCGGCAATCGAAAAGGTTTCTGCACGGCTCGGCAATACGTCCACCATCTGTCGCAAATGTTACATCCATCCGGAAGTGTTAAGCTCCTATCTGGACGGTAATTTGGTTCTTGAACTCAAGGCAAGAGCGGAGAATGAGCTACGGCGCGGCATGGAAGACCTGAAGCCGGAAGAGGCGGCCGTGCTCGCGTTACTTCGTAGCCGGCTCGCGGCCCACGCGGAAAAGTTGAGTGGTTCGTCGCCGAGCAGTTCGCTGCAGCGGCGAGCGACCGCTGTTTAATCCGTGTCTGTGCGCGTCAATGAACCGCTTGCGTACATCCTACTTTACGTCACGATGTACGCTGCCTTTGGCGTATCGTCGCCCTTTTGGCCGAAGTTCTTTGAGTCGAAAGCTCTAAGCTGGCAGCAGATCGGCTTTATCCTATCCGCTGGAATGTTGACCCGCCTGACCGCAGGCCCGGTGGTGGCAACGCTTGCTGACGTTTCAGGAGCATTGCGGGGCGCCCTCGCCGCATGTGCAGCGTTGGCTGCCACCGTCGGCACAGCGTTTCTAATCTCGAAATCTTTTTCATCGTTGCTGACGATCGCGATGCTCCAAGCCGCAACCCTTGCTCCCATGACTTCACTTGCCGATGCGCTTGCTGTGAACGTCGCTGTGCCGCAGGTCGCTGGCAAACCCTTTGAGTATGGGTGGGTCCGCGGCTCGGCCTCGGCTGCTTTTGTTCTAGGAACATTGGCAGTCGGGCAGTTCGTCAGCCGCACCAATTTCAGTCCGATGATCTGGATGAATGTGGCCCTGCTCGCAGCAACGGCCGCTACAGCATCCCTGCTGCCCCATGCTCGTCAATCAACGTCATTTGCAAGCCGATCCAATCGTTTTCATGGAGTATTCCGGCTTTTTCGTATCCCGCGCTTTCGCGTCGTCATTTTGGTCTCCGCTCTGGTGTTCGGAAGCCACGCTCTCCACGATGCTTTTGCCGTCATCCGCTGGAGTGATGCTGGGATTTCCACCTCAGTCATCAGCATATTGTGGTCGGAAGCAGTGGCTGCAGAGGTGATTGTATTTGTTCTGGTTGGTCCCGCATTAGTCAGAAAATTTGGCGTGCGCGGCGCGGCTACCCTGGCAGCTTCAGCCGGCGTTGCGCGCTGGTCGATTGCGAGCGCAACCACCTCGGTCTTTCTACTGGCAGTTTTGCAACCTCTGCATGGACTTACGTTTGCGCTGCTTCATCTTGCTTGCATGCGATCAATGGCTGTTCATATACCGACTCACCTGTCGGCAACTGCGCAAGCAATTTACGCCCTTGCCGCCGGAGTCGTAACAGCCGCCCTCACCTTTTGGTCGGGCATTCTTTACGGTTGGTACGGAGGAGCGTCATTTCTTCTGATGGCAGTCCTCTGCGCGGTCGCGCTCCCATTTGCCTGGTTTGGTTTGTCCGATGCATGATATTACAACGAGGTCAACGAGAGCAATTCTGCTCGACCTGCCGATCAACGGTCAGAATACCAAGATCGTCGTCCATATGGAACGCAACAGACACGTTTACGTCCAGGACGCCAGAGCAAAGGCTGATTTCTGCCGACCCGTATGACTAGGTCGATGTCAGCAAAGGCGTCGACATGAAGAGCGGCCGTATCATCAATGGCGGATGGCGCTATAACAAGAGAGCGAGAACAGATGATCTCATTAGCTTAGCAGATATTGGTGAGCTGCGCGCAACTACGCGCGGCGACAAGTTCGTTACAAAAACGCCTTGCAGTGCGTTGTGTAGCTTTTTGGTGCACGCAAAAAATCCCGGGTCCCCTGAATCAAATGCCAATCGGTTTCAATACCGATTGCATTCATCATCAGTGTCAATGGCGGGAGAATTTCGCTGACGACCGCCGCCGTAAAAGGCGAACTGACGTGCGCCACACGCATTGTGCGTGCGCGATCGGCCTTCCGCATGATCCGCAACGGCGGTCGCACCAATTATTGGTTCATAGTGCTCCAGGGAGTGCAGGCCGAGCGATCCGCCGGCAACCGAACTTGATTGAAACATTCACGCCGTTCCCAGCCATGCATCCCTCCCTCAAATCAAATAGCTCGCCGATCGAATGTTCCTCCGGCAAATTTGTGTCGGCAGAGTCCCCAGTGGTTGAGCGGGTCGGATGGCAGGATTCGAAGGTGCTGCGTATGGTGAAGATGGGATCGTCGGAACCCCCGAAAAATGGAGATTCTAAGCGGAAATTGCGAATCCAAATGCGGCAGCGCCGGCAACCTTTGAGGAGCGGTCGCATTATCATTGCAAGTTCCGCCTTTGCGAGCCGGCGTTCATGCAAGCCGAACGCAAAAACGAGAGGATTTTTCAAAATGCGCAACAGGACAACGGTTATTTTTTCGGCTCTCGGGATCATCGCACTTCTGGCGCTGGCTCCAAACCCAGCCGCAGCAAGGGGTGGTTTCGGATTTCATGGTGGAGGTTTCGGCGGATTCAGAGGCGGCGGCTTCGCAGGAGCACGCGCTATGAATATTGGCGGCTTTCGCGGTGGCGCTCTGGTCGGACGACCGGGCTGGGGTGCAGTGCGTCCGGGTTGGGGTGGTGGCTGGCGCGGCGGCTGGGGCCGCTGGGGCGGCGGTTGGGGATGGGGTTGGCCGGTTGCAGCTGGCGTTGGCCTTGGTATCGCGGCGGCGACCGCTCCATGGGGCTGGGGTTACGGAGGCAGTTGTACGTACTGGAACGGCTTTGCCTGGGTGAACGCCTGCTATGGCCCCGACCCTTATGCATGGGGGTGGTGATCACGGTTTCTGACTTTGACTCGAGCCCGTAGATAGTGGCGGGGATAGTGGCGGGCTTTATTTCTGATACTGGGGTACATCAAAACGGCCCGGCAGAGGGCACCGGGCCGCCAACCCTGCAGGACGCCTCGACAAGCCTCGCTCGGCAGGACTGGCGTTAGATAGCTCCTCGCCCGGCAAACGCTCTGCGGACCGCTTCTGCCCTACCAACCTCCGTGGAAGTGATGTCGATGGCCCCAACCCCATCCGCCACGACAAACCGGACCGGCATACGCATACACGCGCGGCGCCGCATAGACTGGATATTCATCAAACACCACTGGCGGCGCTACAACGATAGGCCGGCGAACCACGATCGGGGGGAGCCAGGTCCTCGAAAACGGGGGGCGGCGCCGCTCCGTACGTTTGTGGTACTTCGCTATAGAGCGGTACCGGCAGATCGGCGGCCACTGCCGGCGCAGCGAGAGCTACTGTACTGGCCGCACCCAAGATCGCTTAAGCATGGACGCTGTTCCTTTTTTGCTTTGCTTGTTTGCGCCCCGCACAGCAACGCGGAAATCCGTTTTGGGTCCGCGACATGTGTTCAATCGAAGACCGCGGCTTGCTTTTCTGGCTCCTACAACGGAAATGGCTAGTGCCGCTGGAGCCCTGACGGTCTAAAAGTGAACACAGGCCCACGAGGCCGATGCGTTACTACACCCGGGTCGACCTCAAGCAGCCCGGCCAACAAAGGCTATAACTCAACGCTCAAATCCTGGTGAGTTGGCGAGACGCTTGCAGGCGCTCCACCGGACTTGCCGTCTCGATTAGGATCAGAGTGAGTTGGCGAGCCGTGCAAAACCATGCATGTCGGAGTATGGTTGCGGAAGCTCGGCCTCGAACGGCATGAAGCGGCATTCCCGTCTCGATGACCGCCGCGTCAGTGATCCGTTTCTCGAGATGGACGCATTTGCGTTGGAGCGGCTCCCGGTTTCTTTTGCAGCGGTCCATCGAATTCGCATACCAGTCCGGTCGGCTCGAACCGCATATCGACCGGAGTGCCCAACTCGGCAGACACGAGCGTGCTGATCAGACGCGAGCCAAACCCTTGTCGCTCGGGAGCGGCAATCGGCGGCCCGCCCACTTCGCGCCAGATTACGTGAATGCGTTCCGGCGCATCCCCAAAAATCGACCATTCGACCTCAACCTGCCCAATCGGACCGCGCAGCGAGCCGTGCTTGAGCGCGTTCGTACACAGTTCGTGAAAAGCAAGAGTGTAGGCGAAAGCTGCACTGGGTCGGAGTTCTGCGTCCGGGCCATTGAGATGGATGCGGTCTTCGACTTGCATGGCTTGAGCGACTTCAAGAATGAGCTTGCGCAACAATGGTCGATCCCAATGGCCTTGCGTAAGGACACGGTTGGCCTCCGATAGCGCCCGAACTCGCTGATCGAAGTCGCGCAGTCCCTCGGGATTGCTGGTCCCGAAACTGGTGCGGGCGACCGCCTGCACAACGGTCAACATGTTGTTGATGCGGTGAGTGAGTTCAAGCGTCGCCACCTCGCGCTGGCGTTCCAATTCGACGCGATCGGTGATGTCAGTATTCTGCTCCACGACCACATCGGGGTGCCTAAGACGCCAGAGACTCTCAGTCCATATCCTCCGGCCATCCCGGGTCACGTGGCCGAGCCGCCCCCGCCATTGTTTGTCAACATGTAGCCGCGACTCGATGACCGCGAGTTCAACCGGAAATACGGTTTGAAGCAGAGAGTGCGAGACGCGCCCGACCGCCTCCCCGGCGGCGAATCCGTAAAGCTCCTCGGCTCCCTGGGTCCAATACAGGATCACACCATCGAAACGGCGAACGAAAACGGGCGCATGGGTAACGTACTCAGCGAGCGTTGTTTCCATCGCACTCTCCTCGCTCAAAGCGTTTCGGGAGGCCTGCCTGACTAGCCGCCGAGTAAGACAAACGAGGCGCTCCTGCGAGCGTTCCGTATTTGCGATTGAATCCGCGCCGCTGCGATTCTTCGAATCTGCAGGAGATCCTGTTCGTCGGAGGTCTTGAAGAAGAGCATCGGCTGATTGAGGCCAAGACATTATCTTGCTGGCGGTGTTTCGATGTTAAGAACAGTCGAAAGCGCGGTGATTAATTGGGCTGGCGCAAACGGCTTGGGTATGAGAACGCTTTTCGGAACTCCTTGCGAGACCCATTCCTCCGCGGCTTGAGCAGTTATGTAGATTACCGGAAACGCAGCCTCTTTCTCCCTGATGCGCAGGGCCACTTCCCAGCCATTCATTCTGCCGCCCAGGCGAATGTCCGTAATGACAGCCTTGAATTTTTGGAAACCGCTGTTGAACAAGGTCAGCGCTTCTTCGCCTGAAAAAGCCGACTCCGCGGCAAATCCCGTATCATTCAGGATCTGCTCCACATAGGCTTGTAAAAAGTACTCGTCCTCGACGACGAGGACCAAGGCCGACTCGGACATGATTTTCCTGCAATTCACGGCGTCTTTGAGAAAACCGGGGTGATTGCCTGCTGTTCCGCGATAACAGTATGAAATTGATATTAGAACGCGGGCCTGGACACTCCTGCAATGATCCGGCGTATTCTTGTAGATACGCGCACTTTGCTGGCGATCATGCGAGCTCCGAATAAGGTTCGCCCCCTCTAGATTAGACTAGATCGGAACCCGAAGGTGTCCAGGCCAGCGGGTGAAGCTCTGTTAGCTCTCGCCGAATCGCAAGGACAGTAGGGAGATCACGTCCCGACTGTTCACTTTTGAACCGATCATTGCAGCGTCGATACCGCGAGCTTTGGGCAAAGGTTCAGCATGATGGTGGTGCACCTTGTCTGTTCGGGTGGTTCACGGGATCAAGCACTCTTGGCATCGACTCCGTTGGAGGCAGCGTCGAAGCTAAGCTAAAACGAAATGACCCCGTCAACGGGAACGGGGTCATTCGGTATCCGACCGGATACGGCCTTCTATTCAATTTTCACCGCTCGGGCGCATCCAAACCGTAAAGTTCACGTTCGCGACGGATATCATCGGGCGCCAAAGGCGGGCTGGCAGCATCGAAGCCCGTCCACCCCGTGCTTTGCCAAGCTGCACTGCGGTTTTGAATGTCAACCGATGATTCATTGAGCAGGGCTTCTATCTTAACACGATCCTGCTCTGACGCTCGCACAGACACAAGCGTGCCGCCGCGGCGAACACCTTCGGCATATCGTGAGGCTTCGTCGTCCGATACACCTGCCTGCGTTAGCGCCCCGATAATGCCTCCAGTCGCTGCTCCCGCGGCCGCTCCTGCCGCGGTGGAGGCCAGCCATCCGGCGGCAATTACAGGTCCGAGCCCGGGAATCGCCAGCAAGCCCAATCCAGCCAGCAGGCCAGCGGCTCCGCCGAGCCCGGCTCCAACTCCGGCGCCGGTACCAGCGCCTTCAGCTCTATCATCGATCCCGTCTCGATCGCGGTCCACCTTGCCGCCGGGCCGCCACCACCTCTCGGAATTGTTCGCCACGATACTGATCTCGGACTGCGGGAAGCCGGCATCTTCGAGTCTACGTACGGCGCGTTCCGCGTCGGCATAGTCGTCGTACAGACGAGTAATGGTCGTGGTCATTTCGTATCCTTTTTTAATTAGATGGGTTGACGTTGCCCTGGAAGTCCAAGCTTACTTCCCTCTGAGTTCCGCCTTTGTCGGCTTTCCCCCTCCAGATCCCGTTGTTGTCCTTTCGGAGGTTCGAAACGTTCGAAAAGCCAGCTGCCTCGATCCGCGATTTGGCTTGCCCTTCAGTAAAGCTATTCCGGCCGGCAACAGGCGCGTTTGAGTTGTTCTGATCAGAGCTGTTGATGGCGTTATTGTTCGGTCGGTTCTGAGCGGGTTGCGATTGTGCACCCGCGGGCGCTGACCCAAGCAGAGCGAGAGCAGAAAAGAAGAGAAGTAAGCGCAGCATATTTGTGTCTCCGGCTTAAAAGCTATGCGGGCCACAACTGTTGAGTTCGCTATTGGTTGCAAGTCGCGTTTCAAAAATCGACTCGTGCAGCTTCGCTGTTCAAACGAGTCCTGACTCAAGGTTCAAAAGTGTACACAAGCGAGAATTCTTGCTTTCGAGTTCGAGAAGCTGCCAACAGACGACCGCGCAAACCGCAACTAAGGTGATGAAGGACTGTGCGCGGGGACTGTTTGGATGCAGCACCCGTTGCGCGGCGACACCGCGGAACAACCAGAGCGTTGCTCGCGTATTTTCGGAGTTGTCTGCCTGCACACTCGGCAGCCTTTTTCTCGGAGCGAGAATTTTCTTCAAGCAGTCGGTGTCAATGAAGATCGACTCGCATCATTCGCCGAGGACGCACGCAAAAGAGCTATTCTGCTTCCATCGGCCAAAGAACGGGACGAGATGCTCGGAAAAGTGGGTCGGGCCGACGCGGCGTGTCATAAGTGACGGCAGGATCGGCCGAGCTGTTTAACAGCTGTTTCGGCAATTGGCCTCAGGATAGATCAGACCTCTCGGACTTTCCGCTCCAACGTATACGCGATCCGGTAAGCGAAGCGCTCGCAGGTACCCCGCCCGCTTCGAGCGGGGTTTTTATTCGTTCGGGGTGCAAGCAAAGGCACCAGACGGGTTGATCACGAAGAAAAGCTGAAGTTGAAAGCGCTAACTCACTTCAATCCTGCGAGCTTTAGCTTGTTCTGCCTTGGGCAGCTTGATTGTGACCACGCCATCCTTCATCTGCGCGTTGATTTTACTCTGTTCGATCTTGTTAGAGATTTCGAAGCTGCGCGCATAGTGGCCTACGTTGTATTCAGTATAAACCGGCTGCATCCCCTCATACTTCGCAAAGTATCAATTCGACCTTGAATCGTGACAATATCGTTCTCCACGCTGGCCTCGATGCTGTCTCGGTCGACGCCTGGCATTTCAAGCACGACCGTCAGCGCCTCAGGCGTTTCGAAAATATCCGTCACCGGCACGAATACGCGACCAGGCGTCGTGTGTTCGGTCTTCTTCTCGATCTCGCGCTTCTGCTGGACCTGCAATTCCTGTGATTCCGACATTGTCATACCTCCTCAGCTGATCTTGATCGAGCGCGGCTTAT
>Ga0163163_10003324_pt1 | contig 13639 bp, 10 predicted proteins | sample S65metaG_FD_119766 | JGI IMG/M metagenome (GOLD analysis project Ga0163163, IMG submission 119766) | Switchgrass rhizosphere microbial communities from Kellogg Biological Station, Michigan, USA - S6-5 metaG | ecosystem: Host-associated > Plants > Roots > Rhizosphere > Soil | place: USA... | reverse complement strand
GTGTGCCCGTACTGCGGCGTCGGCTGCCAGCTCACGTATCACGTCAACGACAACACAATCGTGCGCGTCGAGGGTCGCGACGGTCTCGCGAACCGCGAGCGGCTCTGCGTCAAAGGGCGTTTCGGCTTCGATTACGTCGCGCATCCGCAGCGCCTCACGAAACCGCTGATCCGCAAGCCGGGCATCCCGAAGAACGCCGACTTCGTGATGGACCCTGCGAATCCGCTCGCGGTGTTCCGCGAGGCGACGTGGGAAGAAGCCCTCGATGTCGCCGGCGGAACGCTCGCGAAGATCCGCGACGAGCATGGGGGCGGCGCGCTCGCGGGATTCGGCTCGGCGAAGGGGTCGAACGAGGAGGCCTATCTCTTCCAGAAGCTCGTCCGCACGGGATTCGGCTCGAACAACGTCGACCATTGCACGCGCCTTTGTCACGCGTCGAGCGTCGCCGCGCTGCTGGAGGGCATAGGCTCCGGCGCTGTCTCCAACCCCGTCATGGACGTGTTGAAGGCCGATGTCGTGCTGCTGATCGGCGCCAATCCGGTCGTGAACCATCCCGTCGCGGCGACGTGGATCAAGAATGCCGCGAAGGCCGGCACCAAGCTGATCCTCGCCGATCCGCGACGCTCGGAGCTCGCCCGGCACGCGACGTATTACCTGCAGTTCAAGCCCGACACCGACGTCGCGTTGCTCAATGCGATGATGCACACGATCGTCGAGGAAGGGCTCGTCTCCCAATCCTTCATCGACGACCGCACGAGCGGGTACGAAGAGCTCAGGAAAAACGTCGAAGGCCACAGTCCCGAGGCGATGGCGCCGGTGTGCGGCATTCCCGCGCAGACGATTCGCGAGGTCGCGCGACTCTACGCCATCTCTAAGGGCTCGATGATCCTGTGGGGGATGGGCATCTCGCAGCACGTGCACGGCACCGACAACGCACGGTGCCTGATCGCCCTCGCGATGATGACGGGACAGGTCGGGCGCCCTGGCACGGGCCTTCATCCGCTGCGCGGCCAGAACAACGTTCAGGGCGCGAGCGATGCGGGCCTCATCCCGATGATGTATCCCGATTACCGCCGCGTCGACAGCGCGGGGGCGCGCGACAGCTTCGAGTCGCTATGGGGTCAGTCACTGGATCCGAAGCCGGGACTCACGGTCGTCGAGATCATGGACGCCGTGCACGCGGGCAAGATCCGCGGGATGTACATCATGGGCGAGAACCCCGCGATGTCCGACCCGGACGTCCACCATGCGCGCGGGGCGCTCGCCGCGCTCGAAATGCTCGTCGTGCAGGATATTTTCCTGACCGAGACGGCCTATCTCGCCGACGTCATCCTGCCGGCGTCCGCATTCCCGGAGAAGACGGGAACGTTCACCAATACCGATCGCCTGGTCCAGCTCGGGCGCCAGGCGCTCGAGCCGCCGGGCGACGCGCGGCAGGACCTGACGATCATCATCCAGATGGCGAACCGCCTCGGGCTCGACTGGCGCTATGCGGACGTGAGCGAGGTGTTCGACGAGATGCGCACCGCGATGCCGTCGATCGCGGGCATCACGTGGGAGCGTCTCGAGCGCGAGAGTGCGGTCACGTACCCGTGCGAGAAGGAAGGCGATCCAGGCACCCGCGTCGTGTTCACCGAGAATTTCCCGACGGCCTCGGGCCGCGGCAAGTTCGTTCCGGCGAAGGTGATTCCCGCGGCCGAGCAGCCGGACAGCGAGTATCCTTTCGTCCTCATCACCGGGCGTCAGCTCGAGCACTGGCATACCGGCAGCATGACGCGGCGTACCGAGGTTCTCGACGCCATCGAGCCGAACCCGGTCGCCTCGCTTCATTCGCTCGACCTCGCCGCGATGAACGTGGCGCCCGACGGCATGATCACGGTGGCATCGAGGCGCGGCAGCATTTCGCTTCGCGCCCGCGCCGACGACGGCACGCCGCGCGGCGCGGTGTTCATCCCGTTCTGCTACTACGAGGCAGCGGCGAACCTGCTCACGAATCCGGTGCTCGACCCGTTCGGCAAGATTCCGGAGTTCAAGTATTGCGCCGTCCGTGTCACACCCGGCGGCGAAGAGAGCGAGACGCTCGGGTACGACTCGGCACAGGATCGGGTGACGGCCTGAGCGCGAAGGGCCGCTCCCGAGCGCGAACGCACCCCGAAGCGCGCAGCGCGCAGGGTGGCCAATCATCCGGCCTGCGGTGAAAGCGCTGGCGTTCGACGTGTTCGGCACGGTGGTCGATTGGCGCGGCAGCATCATCCGCGAGGCGGCGGCGTTGGGAAAAAAGCACGGGATCGACGCTGACTGGGCACGCTTCGCCGATGCCTGGCGTGCGGGATATCGGCCGGCGATGCAAAAAGTGCGCAGCGGCGAGTTGCCGTGGCTCAGGATCGATGCTCTGCACCGCCTCATCCTCGACGACCTCGTCGTCGAATTCGGATTGCGCAGTATTCCCGCGAGCGAGCTCGACCACCTGAACCGCGCCTGGCATCGGCTGGACCCGTGGCCCGATGTGGTCCAGGGCCTGACGAGACTCAAGTCGCGCTACGTGATCACGACCCTTTCCAACGGCAACGTTTCCCTCCTGACCAACATGGCGAAGCGCGCAGGGCTGCCGTGGGACTGCGTCGTTTCGGCGGAGCTTTTCCGGCACTACAAGCCCGACCCGGAGACGTATCTCGGGACCGCGGACCTGCTCGGCATCGCGCCGGGCGAGCTGATGCTGGTCGCGTGCCATCCCGACGACCTGCGTGCCGCGCGGGCCAGCGGTTGCCGCACTGGTTACGTCGAGCGGCCATTGGAGTTCGGACCGGGCCACCCGTTGCCGCGCGTGGAAGCCGGTGAGTTCGACGTCGTCGCGCGCGACTTCAGCGAGCTTGCCGACCGGTTGGACGCTTGGATCGAGATTTGAAAGCAGCGACGCCGCAGACGCGAGCGCCCGCCGTCGTTCCGCCATCGCGACGGGGTTTGCGGTCCCGTCATCGTCGGTCAGATTGGCCTCGCGAAAGTCGTCTCTGACCCTACTTTCGGATCGCCGCGACCGCGCGCGACACGATCGGCCAGAACAGCATGATGAGCGCGAGTCCGGTGATCGTGCCGACGAGCGCGTTCGAGAAGAAGATCCGCATGTCGCCCTGCGCGATCAGCATCGCCTGCCGGAACGAGTCCTCGGCCCGATCGCCCAGCACGAGCGCGAGCACCAGAGGCGCGAGCGGGTAGTCGAGCTTCTTGAACACGTAGCCGACGACGCCGAAGATCATCATCAGCCAGATGTCGAGCATGGCGTTGTGCACCGTGTACGCACCGATCGCGCAGATCGCGACGATCACGGGCGCGATGATCGAGAACGGCACGCGCAGGATCGCCGCAAACAGCGGCACGCAGGTGAGGACGATCGCGAGTCCCGCGAGGTTGCCGAGATACATGCTCGCGATGAGCCCCCACACAAAATCCTTCTGCTCGACGAACAGCAGCGGACCGGGTTGCAGTCCCCAGATCAGCAGACCGCCGAGCAGCACGGCAGCGGTGGGGGAGCCTGGAATGCCGAGCGCCAGCATGGGCAGGAGCGCGGCGGTGCCGGCGGCGTGGGCCGCGGTCTCGGGCGCGACCACGCCTTCGATCTGGCCTTTGCCGAACTTGTCGCCATCCTTGGACATCCGCTTCGCCACGCCGTAGCTCATGAACGACGCGGGCGTCGCGCCCCCCGGCGTGATGCCCATCCAGCAGCCGATCAGGCAGCTGCGCAGCGAAGTGAGCCAGTAGTGGGGCAGCTTCTTCCACGTCTCGAGGACGACCTTCGGATTGATCTTGGCCGACTTGCCGGTGAACGACAGTCCCTCTTCCATCGACAGCAGGATTTCGCCGATCCCGAAGAGTCCTATCACGGCGATCAGGAAGTCGACACCGCGCATCATCTCCGGGAACCCGAACGTAAGCCGCAGCCGGCCGGTGATGTTGTCCATGCCGATCGCAGCGAGCGCGAACCCCAGCATCATCGCGGCGAGCGTCTTCCACGCCGAGCCCTTGCCCATCCCGATGAAGCTGCAGAAGGTGAGCAGGTAGACCGCGAAGAATTCCGGCGGACCGAACTTGAGCGCAAATTTCGCGACGAGCGGTGCCAGGAACGTGATCATGATCACCGCGAAGAGCGCACCGATGAACGACGACGTGAACGAGGCCGTGAGCGCCTCGCCGGCCCTGCCCTGCTGCGCCATCGGGTAGCCGTCGAATGTAGTGGCGACCGACCACGGCTCGCCAGGAATGTTGAACAGCACCGACGTGATGGCGCCGCCAAACAGCGCGCCCCAGTAGATGCAGGACAGCATGATGATCGCCGAGGTCGGCGGCATCGTGAACGTGAGCGGCAGCAGGATGGCGACGCCATTTGCGCCGCCCAGCCCCGGCAGCACGCCGATGATCACGCCCAGCACGATGCCGATCAGCATCAGCAGCAAATTGAACGGCGACAGCACGACCGCAAAGCCGTGAAAGAGGGCGCTTATCTCGACCAAGGGATGTCCTCCAGGACCTGCCGGACGTTCGAATCCGCGGCGCGGGTTGGGGCGAGCGGCCCTAGTATCCGAGCCACGCGAGAGCGTCGTAGACGCCCTTGTACAGCGGGACCTTGAACCAGATTTCGAACAGCACGAAGATCGCCGCGCTGACGCCAAAGCCGATCGCGACGCTCTTCACCCACGAATAGTGGCCGAGCCAGCGCATGAACAGCATGATGTAGACGGCGGACGCGATGTACATTCCGATGAGCTGCACCGCCAGCACGTAGACCACGGCGGGCACGAGCACCGACAGCACGAGCTTCAGCTGTCCCCACTCGACGAAGAGGCCTGTCGGAGCCGCTGCCTTGTCGTGTTGACGCCACTGCGTCAGGAACACGCGCACGAGCGTGGCGACGCTCGCGAGCCCGAGCAGAAGCCCGATGTAGAACGGGAAATAGCCGGATTGCGGCCCGTCGTCGCCCCACTTCGAGCCGAGCCGGTAGCTGTCGTACACGACGAGCGCGCTCACCGCGAACAACACGACCGCGACGACGATCTCCATCGTGCGTGTCGAGATGCCGCCGTCGCTGCCGGCCGTTTCGTGATCGCTCATCGGTTCCTCCCGTCCGAACGCGAAGGGGCAGCGCGTTCGAACATGCCCAGGGGCTGCAGCGCCGCCGCATGGCGCGCGCCCGGCGGGTCTCCCGCCGGCCGCGACGCGGGTGTCATTGGGCCAGGAAGCCCGCTTCCTTCATCAGCGACTTATGGGTGTTCTCGGCGTTCTCGACCCACTTCGAGTACTCGGGACCCGACATGAACGTCGCGTTGAACGCGCCGTCTTCCATGAACTTCTTCCAGTCGGCAGTCTCGCGGACCTTCTTGAAGAGCTCGACGTAGAAGTCCACCTGGTCCTTCGTTACCCCGGCGGGCATGAAGATGCCGCGCAGCATCAGGTAATCGACCGGCACGCCGGCTTCCTTGCAGCTCGGGATGTCGTTCCACGACATCGTGGAGGTGACCTTTTCCTTGTACGGGATCCGCGTGTCGTCGAAGACACAGAGCGGCCGCAGCGAGCCCGCCCGCCATTGCGCGACGGCCTCGATCGGGTTGTTCACGCTCGAGTCGATGTGCTTCCCGACGAGCTGCACGGCTACGTCGCCGCCGCCCTTGAACGGAACGTAGGTGAACTTCGTGCCGGTCGCCTTCTCGATCGCGACCGTGATGATCTGGTCTTCCTGTTTCGAGCCGGTGCCGCCCATCTTGAACTTGTTCGGCCCCCCGCTCTTGACCGCGTCGAGATATTCCTTGGCGGTTTTGTAGGGAGTCTCGGCATTGACCCACAGCACGAACTGGTCGAGCGCGAGCATCGCGACGGGAGTGAGATCCTTCCAGTTGAACGGCACGCCGGTCGCGAGCGGCGTCGTGAAGAGATTCGAGAGCGTGATGATGATCTTGTTGGGATCGCCCTTCGCGTCCTTGACCGCGAGGAACCCTTCCGCACCGGCGCCGCCCGACTTGTTGACGACGATCATCGGCTGCTTCATCAGGTTGTTCTTCTGGATGACGCCTTGAAGGAAGCGCGCCATCTGATCCGCCCCGCCGCCGGTGCCCGCGGGCACGATGAACTCGACGGGCTTCGTCGGTTCCCAGGCCGCCTGGGCGGCCGGAGGCACCGTCAGTGCGATCGATACCACCGTCAGCGCGGACAAAGACCGCGCCGTGAATGCTGTCCGTTTCATCTCTGCTCCTCCTAAAGCGCGGCAGTGTCCGCCTTGCGTTGAGTCGCGGGTCGCGATGCAGGTTCCCCTACCGGTCCCGGTCTTTGGTGCACCGATGTTACCCCGTTTCTCCTTCCGTGGTATACCACCTACCACGGAATTCGGCGCCCGTGCCTGCCGGTCGCCGAGACAAGCCTGCGGCCTGCACGAGTCGGATCCCGGTCCTTTCCCTTGCCTTCAACGATGACCGTTCGTCTGGATGGTTCCGGCTCTACCGCGGGCTTGCGTGCGCTGCCCGCCCTTCAACGCGTCCTTGCGCTCGCCGACCCCGGAAGCGTCGAGCCGGTTAGCGCTGCGCTGGAAGCAGCGCGTCCGTCGAAGCACCTCGCGCGCTGGGGCATCGCCGCCCAGGAAGACGACGGTGTCGTCGTCGCGCGTGCGTCGGTCGACGGCGCTCCGATCCTGATCGCAGCGCAGGACGAGCGATTTCTGGGAGGAAGCGCCGGCGCCAATCACAGCGACGCATTGCGCCAGATGTTCGCGGTGGCGGCGGCGGAGCGGCCCGCTGCAGTGGTGCTGCTCGCGGGATCCGGAGGCGTGCGGCTGCACGAAGCGAATGCGGCCGAATGCGCGCTCGCCCGTGCGCTGTCGGCGCTCCTGGACCTTCGCGCAAGCGGCATTCCCGTGCTCGTCATCGGGGCCGCGGACGTGTTCGGTGGAACGGCCGTGCTCGCGTGCTCGGCCGAGCGCATCGCGCTCTTTCCCGGCGTCCGGCTCGGGCTGTCGGGTCCGGCCGTCATCGAGACCACCCGCGGCAAGAGCGAACTCGACGCCGGCGACAAAGGTGCCGTCGCAGCGGTCTTTGGAGCAGACGCTCACGCAGCCGCGGGACACGTCGAGCTGTTGCCCGATAGTGCTGCCGCGGTGCGGGAGTGGATCACCAAGGCAGCGCGAGACTCGATGCCATTCGCGACATGGGTCGGCACGATGCACCACAAGCTGGGCAAGCGGCTCGCTACGGGAGAAGAGGCTCGTGGCATGGATTCGCTCCAACCAGCCGGCCGGCCTCCCGCCATCCCGGCCAACCTCGCATTGCTTTTCGCAGACACGCGGCCGATCGATCCGGCGGGCTGGCTCGCGAGTATTGGCGGTGGGGCCATCTGGGCGTGTCGCCCGGTCGCCGGCACGTTCGGACCGCGCGAGGCGCACGCGATGGACGAGGCGCTCCTCGCGCACGTCGCGCCGGCAGCGTCGCGAGGGTCGCCGACGCTGCTGCTTGTCGGCGATTCGCTCGGCCACGAGGTGTCGCGGCGCGCGGAAGCATTGTGCGTGCCGCAATATCTTGCGCAGCACGCTGCGGTGATCGCTCTGCTGCGAGCGCAAGGCGTGAGCGTGCGCGGCCTGCTGGCCGGCGTCGGTCACAGCGCGGAGCTTTTCGCGCACGTTTTGCAGGCCACGGATCTGCACGCCTTCGCCGACGCGCGAGTCGTCGCAATGGAGCCCGCGGCGGTTGCGCGCGTCACGCGCTTGCCGCAGGCCGATTTGATGGCGCTGATCGAGAACGATCCGTTGCTCGGCCAGCCTGTGCGTCACTTCGCGCGCTTCGCGGGCATGGACATCGTCGCCAACGCCGACCTCGCATGGCTCGGTCTCGGCGGAGGCGAACGAACGGCGTCTCGCTAGGCGCGGCCGCTGGTGTCGGCGAACGGAGGACCGAGGTCGCTAGCCGCGCGCGGCGTTAAAGGCGCGCGCGATCTGCTCCGCGCGGTCTGCGAGCAGCGCATCGGCCTGAGCGATGCAATCTTCGAGCGACATCGGACCTGAAGGCAGCGCGAAGCAGCCGCTGAAGACTTTCGACAACTCGGCGAGCGCCGCGGCATCGACTGCGCCGGACAGGAGAGTGATGGGCACACCCGCAGCGCGGGCGCGTTCGGCGACGACGAACGGCGCCTTGCGCAAAAGGGTCTGCCGATCGCTGCGTCCTTCGCCGCTGAACGCCCACGTCGCGCCTTCGAGCGCGCGGTCGAGGCCGATCAGATCGGCGACGACCTCCGCGCCGGAGCGGAACGAAGCGCCGACGAGCTGCAGCGCGAATCCGAGCCCGCCGGCGGCGCCTGCGCCTGGCCGCTCCGCCACTTGCCTGCCGACGGCGCGTTGGACAAGGGCCGCATAGCGCGAAAGCGTCGCGTCGAGCGTCGCGATGTCGTCGGGGCGCACGCCTTTCTGCGGTCCGAACACTGCGGTTGCGCCACGCTCGCCGCACAGCGGGTTGTTGACGTCCGACATGATGGTGATCGCCGATTCGGCGAGCCTGCGATCGAGGCCGGATGCATCCACGCGCGCGGCGCCCGCGAGTCCCCGGGGCGTGGGAGCGACGGCGCGCCCCGCGTCGTCGAGGATCGCAACCCCAAGCGCCGCGAGCATTCCGGAGCCTCCGTCGTTGGTGCTGCTTCCACCGACCCCGATCATATAGCGGCGCACGCCCGCGTCGAGCAACGCGCGAATCATTTCGCCCATTCCGACAGTCGAGCGCGACGTGACGTCGACGGCCATGCCGTCCGGATCGGTGATGCCGACGATCTCGGCCGCCTCGACGATCGCGGTCATGCCTTGCGCGGCGCCGACCACGCCGTACGCCGCGTTGCGTTTGCTGCCGCCCGCCCCGGTCACTTCGCGCGTCTTTCGCTCGCCGCCACGTGTCAGCACCGCGTCGAGCGTGCCTTCGCCGCCGTCGGCCATCGGGCATGCGCGGACTTCGACGTCGGGCCACACGCGCTTCAGTCCCCGCGCGATGGCGACGCAGATCTCGGGCGCCGACAGCGATCCCTTGAACGAGTCGGGCGCAACGACGACGATCGGCGAATGCGAAGCCTGCATGGCGTATGATTTTTCGGACGCTATCGTAGCAGTTGACGAGAGGTCTTCCATGGATATCGCCAAGCGCTTTCTCGCGGCCACGTTCGCCGCGGTGGCGACGCTGGGCGGCTGGGCCGGCGGCATCTCGCCCGCGTGCGCAGTCGACTACGAGCGCGAGGAGCGATGGGTGCGGGAAGTCGTTCCTTCGATCGTCGTCGGGGATGCCGTGTGGCTCTCGACCCCGTCGAGGCCGAAAGTGCTGGCCATCCTGACGCTCCCGCCGCAGGCCGCGGCCGGCGGAGTGATCGTCGTGCACGGCCTGGGGGTGCATCCCGATTGGGGATTGATCGGCGGCCTCCGCACCGGCCTTGCCGATGCGGGCTACGTGACGCTCGCCGTGCAAATGCCGGTGCTGGCGGCAAGCGCGACGCGCGACGATTATTCGGCGACGCTGCCGGAGGCGGCCGAGCGCATTGCAGCGGCGGTCGATTATCTGCGCAACAAGAATATCGCGAAGATTGCGATCGTTTCGCACAGCATGGGCGCGGCTATGGCCAATGCATTTCTCGCGCGCAAAGCCATCGATGCCTGGGCGCCGATCGGCATGTTCGGCGCGTTCGCGGCGCCGCCCCGTGAGCCGGTGCTGGACATCGTCGCGGAAACGGAGATCGCACCGGTGCGCGAAACGGCGCCGGCCCGGGCTTCGGCGCTGCCGAAGGATGCGTGCTCGCGGCAGCTCACGATCGCCGGGGCCGATCACTATTTCGAGAGCCGGCAGAAGGAACTCGTCGCGGCGATTGCCGCATTTCTCGACCGCGCGTTCGCGGGTCGCTGCGCAACCCGCTAGCGGAGCCGCGAAGCGCACCGCCGCGCCGGGCGGAGCTCCCCGTTCAATCGCGATCGTCGTCGACGCCGCGCGCCGCGCGCGACAGCCGGTCGCGAATGGCGAGCCACGCATCGTCGTCCGGCACCTTCTCGATCAAGATGACGTCCGCGTTCGCGGCGTCGAGCGTGCGCAGGTTCGCATAAAGGTCGTGCGCGTACTGCAAGGCGTCGGGGGGAGCTCGCAGCCAAACGCCCGTGAAGTCGGCAGGGCGCGAAAGCGTGCGGGCGAGCACGGCGACGATTTCGTCGCGTTCGTCGAGCTGCGTGATCTCCGCGCGCAGCATGTCGGTGGCCAGCAGACTCGCGGGCGTGCGTGGCGCGTAGTGGGCGGCCAGCGTGCCCGACGCGCGAGGCGCGGTCGCGTCCGGCTCGGCGAACGGCTGCCCCAGCACGTCCGAAAGCGCGGACACGCCGATTCCGCCGGGTCGCAACAGCACGGGCCGATCGCTCACGAAGGCGACGATCGTCGATTCGATCCCGATCGGACACGAGCCGCCGTCGAGAATCATCGCGACCGAATTGCCGAGGTCGTCGGCGACGTGCTGCGCCGTCGTCGGCGAGATGCGCCCGAATCGGTTGGCCGAAGGCGCCGCGATGCCCCCGCCGAATGCCGCGATGAGCTCGCGCGCGACCGGATGCGATGGCACGCGCAAGCCGACACTGTCCTGTCCGCCGGTCACGATGTCAGCGACGTGCGATGCGCGCGGAAGGATCATCGTCAGTGGCCCGGGCCAGAATGCCGCGGCAAGTTTCATGGCTGCGTCGGGTACGGCGCGCGCCCAGTCCGGCAGTCGGGTTGGATCCGCCAGATGCACGATCACGGGATGGTCGGCGGGACGGCCTTTGGCTGCAAAGATGCCGCGCACCGCGTCGGGGTTCGCGGCATCGGCCCCGAGGCCGTACACGGTCTCCGTCGGAAACGCGACCAGCAGGCCGTCGCGCAATCGGCGCGCGGCGAGCGCGATGGCGGCGGCGGTGGGTGCGGCAATGCGTTCGTTCACGGCGCTGTCGACTACACGCTGTCGCGCGGGACGTGAACGAGACACGAGAGAGCCTTGCTCATTCTGCTAAAATCCAAAGTCCATGCGGCGCGCGGTCGGGTTGTGGATTTCGCGCGTGCGCGACGCGCAAATAAGGAGCTGCGAATGAGCGAATTCCTGTTTACGTCGGAGTCGGTGTCGGAGGGACATCCGGACAAGGTTGCCGACCAGATTTCCGACGCGGTGCTCGACGCGATTCTAGAGCAAGACCCGACGGCAAGGGTCGCGGCCGAGACGCTGGTGTCGACGGGTCTCGTCGTCATGAGCGGCGAGATCACCACTTCGGGCAAGCACGACTATGCGCGTGTGGCGCGCGAGACGATCCGCAAGATCGGCTACAACGATCCCGAACTCCGCTTCGACGCCGACGGGTGCGCGGTGATGGTGTGCTACGGGCGCCAGTCGCCGGACATCGCGCGCGGTGTCGATCACGCGTCCGACGAATACCTGAACCAGGGCGCCGGCGACCAGGGACTGATGTTCGGCTACGCCTGCGACGAAACGCCGGCGCTGATGCCGTTCCCCATCTACTATTCGCACCGGCTCGTGCAGCGCCAGAGCGAGGTCCGGAAGGACGGCCGCTTGCCGTGGCTTCGGCCCGATGCGAAGTCGCAGCTCACCGTTCGCTATATCGACGGCAAGCCCGTCGGGATAGACACCGTGGTGCTGTCGACGCAGCACCATCCCAGCATGAACGAGAAGCAGGGCGAGCTGGCGGAAGCGGTGATCGAGGAGGTGATCAAGCCCGTGCTGCCCGCGCACATGCTGAAGGGCGCCCGCTACCTCGTGAATCCGACCGGCCGCTTCGAAATCGGTGGTCCGCATGGGGATGCCGGGCTCACGGGGCGCAAGATCATCGTCGACTCGTACGGCGGCGCGGCGCCGCACGGCGGCGGCGCTTTCTCCGGCAAGGACCCGTCGAAAGTCGATCGGTCGGCTGCGTACGCGGCGCGCTACGTCGCCAAGAACATCGTCGCCGCGGGCATCGCTGCGCAGTGCCAGGTGCAGCTTTCGTATGCGATCGGCGTCGCGCGCCCGATCAACGTCACCGTCTACACGGAAGGCACCGGCCTCATTCCGGACGAAAACATCGCCGAGCTCGTGAACACGCATTTCGACCTGCGGCCGAAGGGCATCATCCGGATGCTCGATCTGTTGCGCCCGATCTACTTGAAGACGGCGGCGTACGGACATTTCGGTCGCGACGAGCCGGAGTTCACGTGGGAAGCGACCGACAAGGTGCTCGCGCTGCGCGACGCGGCGGGCATCTCGAAGGCCGGCGACGCGGCGAGGGCGAAAGTTCACGCCTGACGCTCGAATAGCGCGGTTGCCTCCGCACCTCGCCCCCGCGCGATCGCCCGATGCACCTGTTCGATTCCCTGCCGCTGCGCGGCTTGCGGCTGCGCAACCGCATCGTCGTTTCGCCGATGTGCCAGTACTCGGCCGACGGCGGCCGCGCGACGGATTGGCAGTTCCTGCATTGGGGCCAGATGCTCCTTTCGGGCGCCGCGATGTTCACGATCGAGGCGACCGCCGTCATCGCCGAAGGCCGCATTACCTACGGCTGCCTCGGCCTCTATGACGATGCGACCGAGGAGGCTCTCGGCGGAACGCTCGCACGCGCCCGACGCAAGACGCCTCCGATGCCGGTTGCGCTGCAGCTTGCGCATGCCGGCCGCAAGGCTTCATCGGCCGTGCCATGGGAGGGCGGTAAGCTCATCCCGCCGGATCGCGGTGGTTGGACGCCCGTCGCGCCGTCACCGGTGCCGCACAGCGAGGATGAGCGTGCGCCGCGGGCGCTCGATGCGGCCGGGCTCATTGCGGTGCGTGATGCCTTCGTGAACTCCGCGCGGCGCGCGGAGCGCTGCGGCATCGATGCGATCGAGCTGCACATGGCTCACGGCTACCTCCTGCACGAGTTTCTTTCGCCCATCGCCAATCGGCGTGTCGACGCCTATGGCGGCAGTTTCGACAATCGCGTGCGCTTTCCGCTGGAGGTGTTCGCCGCCGTGCGCGATGCGTGGCCGGCGAGCCGGCCATTGGGCGTGCGCGTCTCGGCGACCGACTGGGTGGAGGGTGGTTGGTCGGTCGACGAATCGGTGGAGCTTGCGCGAAGGCTCGCCGCGTGCGGGTGCGACTGGATCGACGTGTCCGCGGGCGGCGTGTCGCCGGCGCAGAAGATTCCGGCGCCGACGCCAGGCGTCCACGTGCCGTTTTCGCGGGAGATCCGCCGCGCGACGGGGATCGCGACGATGACCGTGGGCCTCATCACCGAGCCCGCGCATGCCGAATCGATCATCACGTCGGGTGACGCCGATCTGGTCGCGCTCGCACGGGCGATGCTGCGCGACCCGCGGTGGCCTTGGCGGGCGGCTGCTGCGTTGGGCGGTACGGTTGCGAACGTGCCCCAATACGGCCGGGCGCTTACGAAGGAGATGGCCGGGATCTTCCGCGAGTATTCCGCCGGTCAGCGTTGACGGCGAGGCCACCGCACTTTCGCGTGCGCGCAGGCACTGGTAGAATCGCGGCTTCGAATTGCAAGACAAGGAGGTGATGCTCATGGCCGAAAGAACCCGAACCCGCCGGAACACCCTCGAGCGTCGCTGCCTCGGCAAGGCGTACAAGCGTCTCTTCGTCGGCTCGACGAAGG
>Ga0163163_10003323_pt1 | contig 13641 bp, 10 predicted proteins | sample S65metaG_FD_119766 | JGI IMG/M metagenome (GOLD analysis project Ga0163163, IMG submission 119766) | Switchgrass rhizosphere microbial communities from Kellogg Biological Station, Michigan, USA - S6-5 metaG | ecosystem: Host-associated > Plants > Roots > Rhizosphere > Soil | place: USA... | reverse complement strand
CAGGAGCTTCGCGTCCGCGTCTTTGATTTCTTTCAGGTGCTGCATCCGCGCGAAGCGACACAACGGCCCGTTGTCATTGTCGATATCGATGAAAAGAGCCTGAACAGCCTCGGCCAGTGGCCGTGGCCGCGCACGCGCATCGCCGACATTATTACGCGCCTCACTCAATTGGGCGCGCTGGTGGTGGCTTTCGACGTGGTTTTCGCGGAACCCGACCGGATGTCGCCGGGTGTTGCCGCCGATACCTTCCGCGATATTGACGAAACGATGCGGGCGAAGCTGCGCACGTTGCCGAGCAACGACACTGTGCTGGCCGATGCCTTCCGAAAATCCCGCGTCGTGGTCGGTGAATCGGGCCTTCCCTTCGCAGCGGCAGAAGCTAGCGGCGCGCAGGCACCGATCGGTATTGCAACCCTGGGTGCCGACGCACGGCCGTTTCTACTTAATTTTCCAGGGCTGCTGCGCAATGTGCCCACCCTCGAGCAGGCCGCCAGCGGCCGCGGGCTCTTCACCATCCGTCCCGAACGCGACGGCATCATCAGACGCGTGCCGGTCGTGATGCAGGCGCAGGGCGCAATCATGCCATCGCTGACACTTGAGATGCTGCGCGTCGTCAGCGGCAGCAACACCGTCCTTATCCGCTCTGATCACGCCGGAGTGCAGAGTGCGGCGATACCGGGCTTCGTGATTCCGACCGACCGCAACGGCCAGCTTTGGATCCACTTCGCCCCGCATGACAAGGACCGTTATATATCTGCGGTCGACGTGCTCGAAGGCCGGGTCCCGACCGACCGCGTCGCGCAGCGGCTGGTGCTGATCGGAACATCCGCCGTCGGCCTGCTCGACTCAAAAACGACGCCGGTCGATCCTCTGATGCCGGGGGTCGAAGTTCACGCGCAGGTCCTCGAAAACATCCTGACAAATTCCGTTTTGTCTTCGCCGAACTATGCGATCGGCGTCGAGCTGTGCGCCGCACTTCTGCTCGGCATCATCATCATCTGGCTGGCGCCAACCCTGAACCCGCTGCTGCTGCTGCTGGTTGGCGCCACCGTCGTCGCGCTATCCGTGGGCGCCTCGTGGTACTTCTACGTGCAGAACAGGCTGCTGTTCGATTTCACCTATCCGCTGCTGTCGAGCGCCCTTGTCTATCTGACGCTGGTCTTCAGCAATTACATGAGCGAGCAGGCGCAGCGCCGCCGCATCCGCTCCGCCTTCGGCCAATATCTCTCGCCCGACCTGGTCGAGCAGCTCGCGCAATCGCCCGACAAGCTTGTGCTCGGCGGCGAAGACCGCGAAATGAGCATCCTCTTCAGCGACGTGCGCGGATTCACGACCATATCCGAACTGTACAAAGACGACCCGCAGGGCCTGACGTCGCTGATGAACAGTTTCCTCACGCCGCTGACCAACGCCATCATCGAGCACAAAGGGACCATCGATAAGTACATGGGCGATGCTGTCATGGCGTTCTGGAATGCGCCGCTGGACGACGTCAACCATGAGATCAACGCCTGCGAGGCGGCGCTCGAAATGCTGCGGCGCGTGGACACGCTCAACAGTCAACGCGAGCAGCAGGCAAAAGAAAGCGGCCAGCGCTTCATTCCGATCAAGGTGGGCGTCGGCATCAATACCGGCCGTTGCGTTGTGGGAAACATGGGCTCGGACTTGCGGTTCAACTATTCCGTCCTCGGCGACCCAGTGAATCTGGCATCGCGGCTGGAAGGGCAGTCGAAGAACTATGGCCTGCCGATCATTCTCGGATCACGCACCGCGACGGCAATAGGTGACAAGTTCGCGGTGCTGGAGCTCGACTGCATTACCGTGAAAGGCAAGACCGAACCGGAGTCGGTCTATACCGTTCTCGGAGGCCCGGACATTGCAGGCAGCGATCGCTTTGGCCAGTTGCGCCAGAACGTCAACGACATGCTCTCTCGTTTCCGCAAGCAGGACTTTTCCGGCGCGACGCAGGCAATCGAACGCTGCCGCAAGTTCGGCGACGGCTTCGGCCTGAGCTATCTGTTCGATCTTTATTCCGAGCGAATCCAGATATTCGAGGAAAACCCGCCGCCCGCCGACTGGAACGGGGTCTTCGTACTGGAGACCAAGTAGCGCCCGCGCCGCCCGGACCGCGCTTCTTGCGGTTCCTGCGTCTTTGCGATCATCTACGCCTAACCTGGCAACATGGTTGGCGGCAAATGGCAAAAACTCCCCGAATATCTGAACGGCGCCTGCGATCCCAGCTCTGGTTCGACAACCCCGATAACCCTGGCATGACCGCGCTCTATATCGAGCGTTATCTCAACTGGGGACTGACGCGTAAAGAGTTGCAGTCCGGAAAGCCAATCATCGGCATTGCACAAACCGGCTCGGATTTGTCGCCGTGTAACCGGCACCACCTCGATCTGGCGAAGCGGGTCCGTGACGGCATTACAGCGCGAGGTGGTATTGCATTTGAGTTTCCATGCCACCCAATTCAGGAAACCGGAAAACGGCCCACAGCCGCACTTGATCGCAATCTCGCATATCTTTCGCTCGTCGAGGTACTTTACGGCTATCCGCTAGATGGCGTGGTGCTGACGACCGGCTGCGACAAGACGACCCCCGCATGCCTTATGGCGGCAGCAACGGTCAACGTTCCGGCGATTGTCCTTTCCGGCGGTCCGATGCTGAACGGATGGTGGAAAAACAATCGAAGCGGGTCTGGAACAATTGTCTGGAACGCGCGCGAACTCCGCGCTTCAGGCAAGATCGACTATGAAGAGTTTATGCAGATCGTTGCTTCGTCAGCGCCATCAACTGGCCACTGCAACACAATGGGCACGGCCTCGACCATGAATGCGCTTGCCGAAGCGCTTGGCATGTCGTTGCCCGGCTGCGCCGCAATCCCGGCGCCATACAAGGAGCGCGGGCAGATGGCGTACGAAACCGGCCTGCGCGCGGTCGAGATCGTCGAACAGGATCTGAAACCGTCGGACATTCTTACACGCAAGGCGTTCGAGAACGCCATCGTTGCAAATTCGGCGATCGGCGGCTCGACCAACGCTCCGGTTCACATCAACGCGATCGCGCGGCATGTGGGCGTGAAGCTGTCGATCGATGACTGGGAGAAGGTCGGCTACGACGTGCCGCTGCTGGTGAATATGCAGCCGGCCGGCGAGTATCTCGGCGAGGAATATTACCGCGCCGGCGGGTTGCCCGCCGTCATGCACGAGTTGCTCAGGGCCAAACGTATCCACGCCGACGCTCTGACCATCAACGGCAAAACGATGGGCGAAAACGTGCGAGAGGCGCAAAGCACCAATACCGACGTGATCAAGCCTTACCGTTCTCCCATGAAGAAGAAAGCCGGTTTCAAGGTGCTGAAGGGCAACCTGTTCGACTCCGCCATCATGAAGACCAGCGTCATTTCGGACGAATTTCGCAAACGCTACCTGTCCAATCCGAAGGACAAGGATGCATTCGAGGGCCGCGCCGTGGTCTTCGAGGGGCCGGAGGACTACCACCACCGCATCGACGATCCTTCACTGAAGATCGATGAGCACACGTTGCTTTTCATACGCGGCGTTGGCCCGATCGGCTATCCGGGCGCGGCGGAAGTCGTCAACATGCAGCCGCCGGCGGCGTTGATCAAAAAGGGCATCACGTCCCTGCCCTGCATCGGCGACGGACGGCAGTCCGGCACGTCTGGCTCCCCGTCGATCCTCAACGCATCGCCGGAGGCGGCGGCGAATGGCGGCCTCGCTCTCCTGAAGACCGACGACCGCGTTCGCATCGACCTGCGCAAAGGGACCGCAAATATATTGACCTCGAAAGCGGAGCTGGCCCGGCGCCGCAAGGCACTGCAGAGGCGCGGCGGCTTCCGTTATCCCGCGAGCCAGACGCCATGGCAGGAAATCCAGCGCTCCATGGTCGACCAGCTGGCGGATGGCATGGTCCTGAAGCCCGCCGTGAAATATCAACGCGTCGCCCAACACGGCGTCGCACGCGATAACCATTGAGGGGCGTTGTTTCCGTGAGCAACAGACTGAAAGGAAAGCGGGCGCTGGTCACGGCCGCCGGCCAGGGCATCGGCCGCGCGATTGCCGAAGCCTTCATCGCGGAAGGCGCGAGCGTCATCGCGACCGATGTCGCGACCGACAAGCTTGACGGCCTGAAAGCGGCGAAAACCGCCAAGCTCGACGTGCTGTCGAGCACAGCGGTCGATGCCTTCGCCGCGTCGATCGACAAGGAGTTCGGCGCGCTCGATGTGCTCGCCAACGTCGCCGGCTATGTGCACCAGGGCACGGTGCTGGAATGTTCGGAGAAGGACTGGGACTTCTCCTTCGACCTCAACGTCAAATCCATGCACCGCACCATCAAGGCGTTTTTACCTGCGATGCTGAAAGGCGGCGGCGGCTCGATCATCAATATGTCGTCAGGTGTGTCTTCCATCAAAGGGCTGCCCAATCGTTACGCCTATGGTGCGACCAAGGCGGCGGTGATCGGGCTGACCAAAGCCGTGGCCGCGGATTTCATCACAAAAGGCATCCGCTGCAACGCCATCTGTCCCGGCACAATCATATCGCCTTCATTCGAGGAACGCGTGCAGGCGGTCGCGAAGCAAACGGGCACGCCGCTTGACCAAGTGCGCAAGAATTTCATTGCGCGCCAGCCGATGGCGCGCCTGGGCACAGCGGAGGAAGTCGCCGCGCTTGCTGTTTTCCTTGCGTCGGATGAATCGAGCTACATCACAGGGCAGCCGCACCTCGTTGACGGAGGCATGGCGCTTTAGGCCTCCACCTGCCCACTGCGGTTGGGTGCGGTCTTACGTCGGGCTTGCTTTTCGGAGGGCGAAAGCGAGATGATTTGATCTGGACGAATGTCCCGGCATTCGCACGGTACTGAAAACAAAGAAGAATTTGCGTAAGGCGACCTTCGCCGCCTGGGAGGAATGAATGGCTTCAGTCGCGATCCGCGACGTAAAAAAAGCTTTCGGGGCGACGGCCGTCATTCATGGCGTCGACATTTCGATCCGCGACGGCGAATTCGTCGTGCTGGTCGGGCCGTCAGGCTGCGGCAAATCGACCTTGCTACGGATGATCGCCGGCCTCGAAAACATCACCGGCGGCGAAATCCGTATCGGTGAACGCGTAGTCAACCGGCTGCCGCCGAAGGAACGCGACGTCGCGATGGTGTTCCAGAATTATGCCCTCTACCCGCACATGACAGTTGCCGACAACATGGCGTTCTCCATGAAGCTGCGCGGCGCTCCGAAAAGCGAGATCGACGAACGCGTCAATCGGGCCGCCACGATCCTCGGCCTCTCGCAATTGCTGCAGCGTTTCCCCCGCCAGCTGTCAGGGGGACAACGTCAACGTGTGGCCATGGGGCGCGCTATCGTCCGTGATCCGCAGGTCTTTCTGTTCGACGAGCCGCTGTCCAATCTCGACGCCAAACTGCGCGTGCAGATGCGCACGGAAATCAAGGAACTGCATCAGCGCCTGAAGACAACGACGATTTACGTCACGCATGACCAGATCGAAGCGATGACCATGGCCGACAAGATCGTCGTGATGCACGACGGCCGCGTCGAGCAGATCGGCGCGCCGCTCGATCTCTACGACCGCCCTGACAATCTGTTCGTCGCCGGCTTCATCGGCTCGCCGGCGATGAACATGCTCAAGGGCCGGATCAGCCTGAATGGAGCCGCAGCGTTCGAGGCGCCCGCGGGCATAACGTTCTCGCTCCACAGCGCACCGGCCGGCAGCGATGGGCGCCCCGCCATTTACGGCGTGCGGCCGGAACACTTCTCACTGTCCGACGATGGTGCCGATGCAGTTGTCCAGGTAATCGAGCCCACCGGATCCGAATTGCAGGTGGTCGCCAGGCTGGGCGAAAGCGAGATCATCGCCGTCTTCCGCGAGCGGCATCAATTTAAGCCGGGTGACAAGATCCGGCTTAAGCCAGACCCGAGGCTCATTCATCTATTCGACGAGGCGACGGGTAAGCGCCTCGAAAACTGAGGAACGAAAGGGAGGCAGACCATGACTTATTTTACACGCCGCACACTCGTCAAAGGCGGGACGGCGGCGGCCGCGGCAGGCGCGTTGACCGGCCCGGCATTGCTTGATTGGGCCAAGGCTTGGGCGCAGTCCTCGCAGTGGAAACCGGAGAAAGGTGCGCAGCTGTCGATCTTGCGTTGGAAATATTTCGTGCAGTCGGAAGACGATGCCTTCGTCGCTTTGATGGATTCCTTCACCAAGGCAACCGGCGTCAAGATCACGATTGCGCGCGAATCTTACGAAGACGTGCAACCGAAAGCTTCAGTCGCGGCGAACACCGGCGCCGGCCCAGATCTGTTCTGGGGCCTCTACTCTCTGCCGCATCTGTTCCCGCAGAAGTGTCTCGACGTCTCTGACGTCGCCGACTATCTCGGCAAGAAGTACGGCGGCTGGGTTCCGACTGCAGTCACCTATGGCAAAGGCACCGGCAACAAGTGGATCGCAATTCCAGTTTGTTACGCCGGCAACCTGCTCAATTATCGTATCGAAGCCTCCAAGAAAGCCGGGTTCTCCAAATTCCCGACGACGACCGACGAACTCCTTGCCTACGCCAAGGCGATGAAGGCGCAAGGCACGCCCGGCGGCATGGCGCTCGGCCACGCGTCCGGTGACGGCAACGCGTGGGTCTACTGGTGCCTGTGGGCGTTCGGCGGCAACGTCGTCGACAAGAGCGACAAGGTCATCATCAGCTCGCCGGAAACCGAAAAAGCACTGACCTACGCCAAGGCATTGTACGAAAACTACATACCTGGCACGGCGTCCTGGAATGACTCGTTTAACAACAAGGCATTCCTCGGCGGCGAGGTCCATTGGACCAACAACGGCATCTCCATCTACGTCGCGGCGCAGAACGACGCGAGCAAGAAGCAGATCGCCGAGGACATGGATCATGCGCTCTGGCCGGTGGGGCCGATCGGCAAGCCGACCGAATTCCACCTGCTGTTCCCGTTGATGGCGATGACTTACACGAAGTATCCGCAGGCCTGTAAAGCGCTGATGGCCTACATGCTCGAGGCCGATCAGTTCAACAAATGGCTGACGGCATCGAGGGGCTATCTCACCCACACCCTGAACGCCTATGACGCAAACCCGGTGTGGACCGCCGACAAGAAGACAACGCCGTTCCGTGATGTCGCCAAGCGCACCTTGACGGCGGGCGGCCTCGGCTCAGTCGGCGAGAAAGCGGCAAGTGCGATCGCCGACTTCGTCGTCCTCGATATGTTCGCGGCTGTTTGCACCGGACGCGAAGATCCAAAGGGCGCGATCAAGATCGCCGATCGTCAACTGCGGCGGATCTATCGGTAAGCGCTTCGCGACCGCTGAAGAGAAAACGTCATGGCCGGCTTATCCCGGCCATGACAATTACAACGAGTGGATGAATGGCCGACATTGCGCTGAAATCGTCAGGCAGAACGGTACCGCGCGAAGCGACCGCGTGGGACCGGCTCAAGACCAACAACAACTGGCTCAGCATCTGGTTCATGCTGCCGGCAGCGGCATTCCTCATCCTGTTTCTCGCCTACCCGCTCGGTCTCGGCGTCTGGCTCTCCTTCACCGACGCCAAGATCGGTCGCGGCGGTGAATTTGTCGGCATCGAGAACTATGAGTGGCTTTGGGACGACAGCATTTTCTGGCTCGCAGTATTCAACACGCTGCTTTACACAATCGTCGCCAGCGCCATCAAATTCGCGGTCGGCCTCTATCTCGCGCTGCTGCTCAACGAAAATCTGCCGTTCAAGGCGATTCTGCGCGCGGTCGTGCTCATTCCGTTCATCGTTCCGACGGTTTTGTCGGCGATCGCATTCTGGTGGATCTACGACAGCCAGTTCTCGATCGTGTCCTGGACGCTGCGTCACCTTGGATTGATTTCCTCCAACATCGATTTTCTCGGTGACGTCTGGAACGCGCGCTGGTCGGTGATTTTTGCCAACATCTGGCGGGGCGTGCCGTTTGTCGCAATCACGCTGCTGGCCGGTTTGCAGACGGTGTCGCCATCGCTTTATGAGGCGGCCACTATCGATGGCGCCACCGCATGGCAGCGTTTCCGCTATATCACGTATCCGTTGCTCACGCCGATCATCGCGGTGGTGATGACATTCTCGGTGTTGTTCACCTTCACCGACTTCCAGTTGATCTGGGTGCTGACGCGCGGCGGGCCGGTCAATGCGACGCAGTTGATGGCAACGCTTTCCTATCAGCGCGCCATCATCGCTGGCCAGCTTGGCGAGGGAGCCGCGATTTCGACGGCGATGATCCCATTCCTCCTTGCCGCCATCCTGATTTCCTGGTTCGGCCTGCAACGCAGGAAGTGGCAACAAGGCGAGAGCAATGACTGACGCGCTTGCCAACAAGGCATCCGACCCGCGGGCGATTCTTACGGCGACGGCCGACCACAGCGAGGGCATGAGCTATCTGCAGACGCTCCCGCGCCGGCTGGTGACGCTTTATCTGCCGCTTTCAATAATCCTCCTGATCCTGCTGTTTCCGTTTTACTGGATGGCGCTCACCTCCATAAAGCCGGACGACCAGCTTTTGGACATGGATAGGGTCAATCCATTCTGGACGACCGCGCCGACCCTGAAGCACTTTTACAATCTGCTGTTCCAGACCAGCTATCCGCTGTGGCTCTGGAACACGATGTTCGTCGCGATCGGCGCCACGATTCTCTCAATCATCGCCAGCGTGCTCGCCGCCTATGCCATCGTGCGCCTGCGGTATCGCGGCGCTGCCTGGGTCGGCGGCGCCATTTTCCTGGCTTACCTGGTGCCGCCGTCGATCCTGTTCATTCCATTATCGACCGTCGTTTTCCAGTACGGCCTTTTCGATTCGCCGTTCGCGCTGATCCTCACTTACCCGACTATCCTAATTCCATTCTCAACCTGGCTGCTGATGGGCTATTTCAAGACCATCCCGTTCGAGCTCGAGGAATGCGCGCTCATCGACGGTGCCAGCCGCTGGCAGATCCTGATGAGGATCGTTCTTCCGCTCGCAATTCCTGGGCTGATCTCGGCCTTTATTTTCTGCTTCACCTTGTGCTGGAACGAATTCATCTACGCACTGACGTTTCTCTCGACGACGGCGCACAAGACGGTGCCAGTTGCAATCGTCAACGAGTTTGTCGACGGCGATATCTATCGGTGGGGCTCGTTGATGGCAGGCGCGCTGGCGGGGTCATTGCCGCTGGTTGTCCTCTATGCCTTCTTTGTCGAGCACTATGTCTCGGCAATGACCGGTGCGGTAAAGGAATAGGGTGCCGCGAGAGGTAACCCGTGCGGCGCACCGAACGAAACCTGTTGCGGCGCGTTGCTGAAAGGCAAATACTTATCGCTGCAATCGTTCACAAACAGGCTTTAGGCAAATTTCGCGGCTAGAGGCCGCCATTTCTTGTCTTATGCAAACCGCACATGGCGGCAGAAGAGCCAGTTTTAGCGCGACACCGCACAATCACGGCTGCGGCAACCAATAACGGAGGAACGTCATGAGTGTTTTCGGCAGTATTATGAGTGCGATATTCGGCCACGGCTCAGCACAAGCGAGTGCGTCACCGACGGCAGCCCCAACCGCGCCTCCGGCGCAAACGGTGGACGTAGCGGAAATCGTCGACAAGGCTGCGGCCGCGACCGGAGAGAAGCTTGCCTGGCGGACGTCGATTGTCGATCTGATGAAGGCGCTGAACCTCGACAGCAGTCAGACAGCGCGCAAGCAGCTCGCTACCGAACTCAAATACACCGGCAACATGAACGACTCGGCCGCGATGAACGTCTGGCTGCACAAGCAGATCATGCAGAAGCTTGCCGCGAACGGCGGAAAGCTGCCGAGCGATATCAAGGCGGCTTGACCACGCTACCGGCTACGGCGGGCGGACTCGCACGCGGACCGCAAACGACAGTTGAAATATCGGCTGGGTTGATAGGAGACCGGCAATGGGACTTCTTGATATCTTGAATGGAATGCAAAATGGTCCGCGTGGACAGCCCACGCCCGCTCCCGCCGGCAGCGGGGGAATGTCGCCGATCGCGATGGCTCTGCTCGGGCTCGTCGCCTACAAGGCGATCAAGCAGTTGAGCCCAGGCCAACCAGGCGCCGCACCCGCCAATCGCGGTGCGACAGCCCCCGCCGGTCCATCCGCTGGCGGCCTCGGCGGAATGCTTGGCCCATTGGGCGGCCTTCTCGCAGGCGGCGCCGCCGGCAGCATGCTGAGCGGCGGGCTCAACGACCTGCTGAAGCAATTTCAGCAGGGCGGTCAAAGTGACGTAGTTCAGTCGTGGATCGGCACGGGTCCAAACAAATCGATATCGGCGGATGTTCTGTCAAAGGTGCTAAGCGAGGATCAGATCAGAACCATCAGCGCCCAGAGCGGGATGTCGCGCGACGAACTGATCGCAACCCTGAGCCAGCAATTGCCCGAACTGGTCAACCAGCTCACACCGCACGGCCGGATCCCGACCGAGCATGAGGCGTCACGCTTGATTTAGGCCGCCATCTTCGGCGCAAACCTGAAACGGGAGTCTGGCATGGGTATCGTGTGGATCATTCTCATCGGCTTCGTCGCCGGCCTGATCGCGCGATACCTCGTGCCGGGATCCAACAATCCTTCCGGCTTTATTCTGACCGTGATCCTCGGCATCGCGGGGTCATTCCTCGCGACATTCCTCGGTCAGGCCGTCGGCTGGTATCGTTCCGACCAGGGAGCCGGTTTCATCGCCGCGACTGTCGGCGCCATCCTCGTGCTCTTCATCTGGCATCGGCTCGTCGCGCGCGGAGTCATTTCCGATCCCGGCGCCGGTCCACGAGCCTGACGTTACATTAGCGAGGGACGTCGATTCCGCGGGGTCTGGCGGAGAGGGAGGGATTCGAACCCCCGATACCCTTGCGAGTATGCCGCATTTCGAGTGCGGTGCTTTCAACCACTCAGCCACCTCTCCGGAGCCCGAAACCAGCCAATAAATGGCCCGGAACGGACGGCGCTATGTAACCAAGCATGCCAAGACAGACAAGGGTCGCAAGGCGTATATTAGCTGCCGGCGGCGACCCGTAGCATCGTCAACATGGCAATGGACAATCCCCCGGGACACATCCGAAAACAATTGACCGGCATACCTCTCACCCTCGCCTTGGTCGCGGCGCTGACGGCAATATTGTTCTTTCTGGTGTGGGAGATCGGGCTAGCGCACGGTTCCATCGTCTATCTGATCCCGGTCGTGATCGCGGCGACGCGCTGGGGCATCGTGCCCGCGCTTGTTGCCGCAGTTTGCGGTGTCTTTGCCTCGGCCTTTTTCTTTTATCCGCCGGCCTACAGTTTCCGCGTCAAGGATCCGCAGGAAGTCATTGACCTGATCCTCTTCATCTTCGTAGCCGTCGCCGTAAGTCAGCTCGCCAACCGCCTCAAACGGCAGCTGGAAATGGCGCGCCAGAGGGAAATCGATCTGCGCGACCTCTATGCATTTTCGCGCCGGCTGGCGGTCGCTTTCGACGTGTCGGATATCCACGCGGCGATCGAGGATCATCTCTCCAGCATCATGCAGCGCAACGTGGTCCTGTTTGCGGGCGCGCGGGAAGCATCCGACAGCAGCGGACGGCGGGCCGGCATGATGGTGCCGCCACGGGTCCTTACCGAGGTCACCGAGGTCGCATCGGGCCGGCATGATGCCGTCGGCGGCGCGATCGTCACGGCCGAAAGCGGTGAAATCTGGCTTGTTCGCGCGGTGTCGCCGAAGAGCCTCGAGTTCGGCGTGATTGCAATCAATCTCGGCCACGAATCGAAAGAGCGTCTCGATGAATTGAGGATCCGTGTCGATGCGGTGCTGGCCGATGCCACCGCCACACTGGAGCGCCTCGGGGTCGCTCACGCCATCAGCGAAGCCCGCATGCGCTCGCAGACGGATCAACTGCGCGAAGCCCTCATCGGATCGGTCAGCCATGAGTTGCGCACACCGCTCGCCTCCATCCTCGGTGCGGCCACCGTGCTGAGTGCCGCACCTGCGCTGCGTCAGGAAAAGAAACTGACGGCGCTCGTCCACGACGTGCGCGACGAGGCCGAGCGTCTGAACAACGACATCCAAAACCTTCTGGACGCCACGCGCATCAGCAGCGACGGCATCAAGCCGCATGTCGAATGGGCGGATCCTGCCGACATCATCAACTCGGCGGTGGAACGCTGCCGCCATCGCCTCGCGGACCGGCGTATCGTGATCGACGTGCCGCCGGATCTGCCGCTGATTCACGTCGATCCGATTCTGATTCAGCAGGCGCTGGTGCAGATTTTCGACAATGCCGTGAAGTACTCGGAGTCCGGCTCGCAAATAAAAGTCACAGTGCGAACCCAGGACGGCCGCCTGAATATCCACGTCACCGACAAAGGCGCGGGATTGACCGCCACCGAAGCAGCCAAGATCTGGGATCGCTTCGCGCGTGGCGAGCGGCATGCCGCGACCACGAGCGGCTCCGGCCTCGGTCTCTGGATCGCGAGCGCTTTCATCGGCGCCAATGACGGCAAGATCAGCGCCGCCAGCGAAGGCCCTGGCCTAGGGACTACAATTTCGATTGACCTGCCGGTGTCGCAAGCTGCCCTGCCTCAACTGGAAAGTGGTGCCGATGAGTGAACCCGCGCCCATCGTTCTCGTTGTCGACGACGAGATCCAAATTCGCCGGTTCCTGCGAACGGGATTCGAACTCAACGGATTCGTCGTCCATGAGGCCGGCACCGGCGCCGAAGCGATCCGCTCGGCAACGCTGCGGCCAATTGATCTCGTCATTGTCGATCTCGGTCTGCCCGACATGGACGGCGCTGAGGTGGTCGAGAGGATCCGCTCGTGGTCAAGCGTGCCGATCATCGTGTTGTCGGTACGCTCGGCCGAAGCGCAAAAAGTGAATTTGCTCGAGCTCGGCGCCGACGACTACGTGGTCAAGCCGTTCGGGATGGCGGAACTGCTGGCGCGCGTGCGGGTGGCGCTCAGGAGACAAATGCGCGCGGTGTCAGGCGAACCGACCGTCAAGGCCGGGCCGCTCACGATCGATCTTGCCGCCCGCGCAGTGCTGCTGAACGACAAGCGCTTGACCCTGACACCGAAGGAATATCGGTTGCTCCAGGTGCTGGCGCAGCATGCAGGCAACGTCGTCACCCACCAGCATCTGCTCAAGGAGGTCTGGGGTTCGATCCACGTTCACGACACTCATTATCTGCGCATCTTCGTTCGCAAGCTGCGCCAGAAGATCGAGCCGCATCCGGATACCCCGAAGATTCTGGTCACCGAACTCGGTGTCGGATACCGCCTCGTGCAGTCCGGCGCGGAAGGCGATGCCGGCGCCTGGTCCGACAACAGCGCGCAGGCCAAGAGCGAAACCTGATGCCCCGGCACGCGGGTTAACACTGTTTTCCGGCGCAGCACGTTTTCTTGACAGGACACGCGTTTCCCCGCCATAAGCATGGCGCGCGGGCCTTTGGGTCCGCGTGCTTTTTCGAGGGCCCAATAAGCCCTTAAAAACAAACAACAAACCGACTGAAAGAAGCCGGTCCGGAACGGGTCCGAGCACCGGGATCGAACACGAGGACGAAAGATGTTCGCAGTCATCAAGACCGGCGGAAAACAGTACCGGGTTG